>Ga0182024_10023054_pt1 | contig 11178 bp, 16 predicted proteins | sample P32metaG_FD_120480 | JGI IMG/M metagenome (GOLD analysis project Ga0182024, IMG submission 120480) | Permafrost microbial communities from Stordalen Mire, Sweden - P3-2 metaG (Illumina Assembly) | ecosystem: Environmental > Terrestrial > Soil > Wetlands > Permafrost | place: Sweden: Stordalen... | reverse complement strand
GGACCAGGCCTTTTATTAGTCTAACTGTCTCTAATCTAGATAATAAGAAGCTCTAAAATCTAGACATCAACACTGTGACTATCCCCTTCTTTGCGACCGGCAATTACGACGACGATTCGGCCCAGTATGATGTCACTAACCCTGTCGGAATTCAACAAGATTACACGACGCCGGATGACGTGACGTCGGGTGCCAACAACCAGACAATTAAGATCCCCGCTGGAAAGAACGCTGTTTGGGCTTATTTCGGAGTCTATCTCAACGTTTATGACCCTTACGCCACGTACAACGGTGTTCCTGTCGAATCCCTCCTCAACGGCGGCCATCACTGTCTTGTCACGCAAATCGCTTCCGACGACGCACCAATTGAGACCGTCAACAATACCACTCTCAGTCCCGAAAACTGCGACAAGTTGGCACAGCGCAACACGAATTGGACACCTGTGCCCGTGGCTCAAGTCGGCAACAGGAGGCCCAATGTCGGGGCCTTCAACATCCCACAGACGCTCGATCTACGTGCCAGCAACGCCAACCAAGACGATGGATTGCCGCCTGATGAATTGTTGATTGATTGGGGACAAACGCCGCTCGGAAGTACAGCGACACTTTACTGGCCTGATGTCAGTGCCTCCACCGTCATCGCGTTGGCGGACGAACTCTACGACACGCACCAGATCACTGCCGCCGACGCGAATACCCTCCAATTCACCGTTGCGAACGGCCTCACGTACGTCGCCATCCCCTTCGGGACCAATGTCCGTTTCGCCGGCTTGTTCAACGTCCAAATCCCCCCTGGTTCCATTGCACAGCCCCAGGTCGAAATCGTCGTCCGCCGCATCACAAATCAAACTTCTCCAGGCCGAATCGTTCGTGGGAAAAAACCTTGGCGATACATCACCGGTACCTTTGACATTCGCGTCCCCACCTTGGCCCCAGCTGCAATTCTTCCAGGGGAGGAGACCTTGTTGGCGATTACCAAGTACCGACTCTCAGTCAAATCTCCGAGCAATCGCTGGTATCCCGTCTTGTCGAGGTACGTCACTCTGATCGGGTCAATGCCATTGGGGGCAATGCGGCGGCGATCCCCCCCTCCCCGAAGGGTTACAATCCCCTCGCTGGAAACGACAATACGGGCAAGGTGACTGGTCTCATCTATGACCGCTTTGGGGATTTTGACGGGTTTCATTTGTTGACGGAGGGAAAGGAAGCGGAATTTTGGAGCAGGGAGAAGAATATCGAACATCTCATTCGTTTCGCCTGGGAGAAGCGCGCGATCATTACGGTCAAACATCATCATCACCATCACACTCACTGGCCCATGTCCATTATTCTCCGTCCATTCGTAAAAGTGGGTGTTGAGGTGGGAGTGTCGGTGATTGTCTTCTAGAAAGAGGCAATCGGAGATGGTCGAAGATTCAAGTGTAAATGTCAACGTCAACTTTGTTGCACGCTCGTCGATTCACAGCAGAAACGTCTAAATGAAACTATGAGGTACTCTACTATACGTCCATATCGCCCCTATTAAACCTTTGTGACTACTCTGTATAAGTTATTATATGCAATGATCTGATTCTTGTTTGGTTCGTAGATGTCACTGATGATCTTTGCAACCTGCTACGGACAGTATAACATGAGACTTCGAATTGCGTTTTGTCTGCATACATTACTTAGTATCAGATACGAAACTATGTATATGAAAGTATAAACTCGCTCCGTCATACTAGAAATGATCTTTACGTGGCTTATTCGGATATTCAGGATTAACGCCATGTATCTCCGGGTTATAAACCGGCTGTGGAGTTGTCGGCTGATCAGGAGATCCAAATAGGTGAGGAACACGCACGGAGCTTGGAGGGCTTGGAGGATAGTGCGGATAACGCGATGGCGGATTAAAAACGGGGGCGAGGTACTGAACCACTGGAGTCTCAGGAGACGCAGTCTCAGGGTCTACGTTCCGCATTCGAAAAACGGGAGGATCATCAGGGTCTTGGTGCTCGCGCCAAGGAGGTCTTGAGTTTGCCAGATGTAACCGCCGAGAAACAAGAGCAAAGGAAACAATCCAAGCCAGCCTAAGCTTGTAAGTAAAAGACTCGTAAACAGAATACCCAGAGAGCACGCCGAAGGCTATAGCTGCTTTGGTGAGGTTACACCCGGCTTCAAGCCAAGAGATCTCTTCGTAATAGTAATTGTAGTCACTATCCGTGCAACTGAACGTCCCGATGGCGGCCGCGGTGGCAACGGAACTGTAGTGAGCATCCCCTATTAGAGAGTCTACCCCGCCAAGGAGAAAGCCAGTGCCGAACATTCCGCGAATACTAACAGTTAAAGGGAGATTAGTGGTGATACGAATGATCCATGTATTGGGAGCCAAGCAGGTGCAAAAGTTGTAAATAACGACAAGGATACCCCAGATACCCTTTTCCGTCAGCATAAGCGGATCAAAGCAGAATACACTAAAGAGTAGCACACTTAAACATGGTGCACTTTCCCCAAGATTGGCGAAGGCGGCGGCGCTGAGACCGAGGACTTTAAATTAGAATCTCGCAATTGAATAACTGGAAATACCAAGCGCTGCCAATATAAACTGCACTTTACGTAAGAGCAGAAGGAAGGATGCCATCAGAAGGGACTCGAAACAACTCTTGACGTACGGGTTTCTGCTTTTGAAGGAAAGAAGAGACGGGGATGACTGTTGCGAAACGGCGAAGAGTAGCGAAGTGGTTCGAGTATAAACTTGAAGGCGTTCTCCCGCCTCGCCAACGGAAGGGTTACGTAAGGACTGCATGGGAATTCAGGTGACCGTCACTTTCAAAATGATGCTCTGCCCTTGACGTGGTCCTAAGATTGCGCCAATACAAAACAAATATATTAGATAACATGAAGAATATGTCATGGTCATGATACTAAGTACAGGAATTAGTCTCTACAAGGAGCGACTCGAAATCAATGAAGCGCTCGCAATTCTCAACCCGCCGGGGAAGCGTCGAACCATATGAACAATACTCTCTTTTTGAACATTGTAGTCGGCCAATGTCCCGCTGGTTAATGGTTTGCCAGCAAATTTCAAGTTCTGATTGCCTAAACCTGTCAGCCTGAAACCCCGCTATTCTCACCAGGAGACGTTCCCTCGATCTTCTCAATCATCTTCCTCACATCGTCAACAGAGTCTGTAGGTTGAACTTCAAGCTGAATGCGCTTGCCTAGTGCCACATCAGTATTTTTATCTCTTCAAGAAGGACGTACCCTCCATAGTCATTACGATGATCTTCATCTTGATACCTCAGAACGGTGTGGCGAAGAGTAGCGGATGAGAAGCGAGATTGATATCTGTACGAGGGATGCGACCGGGTTTTGAGTTAAATGGCCGTGGGGCTCTGCTGCCTTACGTGACCCTGCTGTCCGCGTGGCTCGCGCAGATGGCTGAGTCAGATGCGGAAGTGGGATGCAAAGGACCAAAGTCACCAAACCTAATAATCGATTTCAAGCCCAGAGAAGAGCGGATGCGTTTGCAGCACAGCGTGACCCCCACTTTCCCTTATTCGTTGACATCACGAAGAGCCTGCCCACCGCAACTCCTATGGATTGGCTCACGCAAGCATTCCCAAACTGTTCACAAGCTACTGTCAAATCAGCAGTCCGCCACTGCAATGGGGATTATCTGGAGGCACATAAGGTACTCAAGGCAAAACGTGATGCTCCTTTAGAGACTTGATGACTCATTGCAGAGGGCCGCTATTCCGGAATGCATGCTGCGTCGGAGACTATGGCGGTCAGCAAAACTGGCCGGGCATACGAAACAACACAGGAGCTGACAAGGGTATGATTCAGTAACTTTGTTTGCTGGTTGACTTTTTGCGTAGGAAGCTACGGCCACTCACCGCTCGCTTCTCGATGCGCTTCCCAATTTACCGCTGAATGTAAGTCTTCGCCAGACCAATATTGATGTAGTTTGTCACCGAACTGTTCAGACATTTGGCTTTTCCCCGTCCCGAGAATATGGCAGAGATTACGGCCGAAATCTGGGTGTTTGTGGTTGAACAGGTTCTACATGTAGGATCACCGATCAGCACCTCTACGGTTGGGCAGTTCCTCGAATCTCTTACAGACTTCATGTCCCACGAATATCCTCCAAGTCGAACACCAAAATATCTCAACATACGGGGTTTGATTTCAGCCTACAAGTTTGTAACATGGATTTCTGGAATTGTTGAACTACCGGAGTCTGGTTATGAAATTGAATGGTATGCTTCAGTCACGATGTTCCTTAATGGTAGCGAGATGTGTTGCGAAGAGGTACATCCTCGCGACATAACAGTATGTACCGGGGCTGTACCTCATAACTGCTGTTACTCTTGCGCGAGAGGCTGGGCAGGAAACCAAATCGATGACGGAAAGTAAATCCCCATTCTAGGAGACGGTTGACTGTTAGAAGTACGATGAAATGTGTGCATAACGACAAATGCGAGGGACAATATTCGAACACTGAAGCCGGACTGTTCCTAAACGCTGAAAAATACGCCAAACTTGAACGCCAAAGATTCGGTTTGGAAAAGTTCGAGGTGTTATTCTGCTCATGATTTGCTTTGAACTTGGGTTTATTCGTAGGATGATCCGGGATGGTTCCAGTGCCCATTGGATTGCGGTTTCTCCGGCATTGTTGACAACCTTCAGCAACTAAAGCATTTCTACTGTCCGAATTGTAAGAAGACTATATGTATGAATTGCAAACGTCAAAAACATGTTCCATTGAGTTGTACAGGTGCGTCATCTGTGGCCTACGCTTACCAAGTAGAATATCAAAATGATCCCAAAGCAGCTGCAATAAACAGGGTGGCGGAGGCTATGCACAAAGCCTCCGTTCGGACTTGCAATAAATGTGGAAAGGAGTTCGAAAAGCAAGGCCGCACGGAGTGCAATCAAGTCAAGTGCTTGATTTGCGGTAACATTCAGTGTTACATTTGCTCGGCTACTATTCCTGCGGATCACAGTCATTTCCGTCGTTTCGGGGGGACAGGAACTTGTGATTTGTATGACGATCCGGGGTTGGTAGCGCAAATTGCGAAGGCTAAGGGGAGCGTTGTTGGAAATCTGGTGCAAACAGTGCCTGGGCTTAGAGTGTCGGATTTTGACAAAGTTTAGTACACGTTGTATCTCAGGGGTGAATCGAAGTTGAATTTTAGTACTAGTATATTGTATGGACGTTATGAATAATATTTCATTGCCCTCTCGATATCTATACTAGTAGTAGTTCGTTATTGAATACAATGAGCACTCAGTGTTCCCCGCTAAGAATGATGTCGACGAATTTCCACCTTTGCCTTGCGTGTGACTCCTGCCAGACTATATTCTCGATTTTCTCTTGTAAAATAGAAGAAGAGCGGAGGAACTAACAAGCCTGTCCATTCGTGCATGCGAAACCCGAGTATCTAAATCAGCTTGGCTTGAGAAATGGGAGAACCATTGAAATCATACCAGTTTCTATCGAGATAGTTGTAAACGTCTGCCGTGTAATGTCCGCCATACAGTCCCCCCGAGTGCTTGCCCACCGCAAACAAATCATAGGTCAAGCGCTCCCCCTTCGAGACCTTGTTAAGCCATTCTGTATCCCCGACTCGATCGGTGAGATCGAGATTTTTTATAGGATAATCTACAAAAATGTCGACTTTCCTCTGTCGTACAGGATCGAATCGTTTTAATTGAAGAATCAGGATCTCTGGAACACGCCATAAGTGTAGACTTGTCTGTGCTGGAACAAGGTTGTCGCACCCAGGACAAGACCAAGCTTGTTCTCCACTTAGAGTTTCGATCTGAGATAGTTCGTCGAGGCAGTCATCCAAGGAGAGCAACGGGGTGTCATAATTTGATTCGTCTCGGCTATTCCAGTTACCTTGCCACATTGTGGGGCGGTTCTCTAGGCGTTTGTTCCCTAGGGTTCGGTGGTACATTTCGTCGGACCAAAGACAAACGAGTCCATCGCCGAACTGAAGTTTACAGGTTTCGAGGTTATTCACCCCTGCCGGGGGTGGTGGTTGACCAGCGACCTCTGATTCTGTTTGAGGTCGAGGGGGTGGCATTTCAGAGGGAGGAATAAAGTCCTCGAAACTGGTTTCGGGATCCCGCCGTCCGCCGCCGGATTCACCAGGTTTGTCGCTTCCTTCCTGAAGCGTGCGCGTTGCACCGCTGCCCAGGGACTTATTCTCTATGACTGGACTGCTGAGGTACATCTCCAAGTCGAGTAAGCGCTCTGGATGTTGGAATTCCCTGGGCATTGACCCGGGCAAACTTTCAGATCGTTGGACCCGAATCGTGAATAGAGCTTTGATTAAGAGAGTTTTGAGGGGAGTTACAACGGTATGTTGAAGTATTCCCTTGGACGTAAGAGTTAAACACGAGGGCACTATTGAGTTGGCGGTATCGTTGGTAAACCATATTGTAGATCTTGCCGAAATCACATTGCTCATCTCCCGATAAAGCAATGTAAAAAGGCAAACTACATGGTCTGAAAACTCCCCCAGATAATTTTCTATGAACGACAGGAATAACAATCTGATCACCAGGGATTTCAGGCTCGAAAAGTTCGTGTACAAAGAGAATGTTGTCCTCGCGGATTGCCGTGATGGAAAGATTGTCGTCTTGATGATGATTGAATAACTCATCTCCTTTACGTTGTTCGGCACAAAGCAGCTATCCTTATTTAAGACAAGTCAAGTAAGTACCATGTTAGGGTTCTTCTCCGTCCTTGCGCCCACAACCTTCTTAAGGTCCCTGATTTTTGCAGTGTGTGGAAGTTTGACGGTCATTTTGTAGAGGTTACCTTCCATCGGGACGAAAACCACATCAACCGTCATTCGGACGCTACAGTAAATATTTAGGAAGACCGGATTGTGTTTGGAATATACATTTTATGGAGAGGAAGAGGGATAGTAATATCCGAAAAAGGATCAAAGGTCGCAGCAATGCCACGGCATACACTACAAGCAGTAGTAGATTTAAACATCCCATGCAGCAGATCCACGATCACGGAATCATTACGCATTTTGTGAGCTTCCCATGCCTCTCGCCCCCAGCTCTGCAACTGTTCTTGGGTTGGGTTGTCGCCAAAGGACAAATCGCGCTCCACATAGGGTTTCTGCTTGATTCGATTCAAATCCTCGTGTATACCACTGATCAAACATGCAAGTAAGTCCAACGAGTCTTTTTGATGAAATCCACGGAATTCTGGATTAAATTCCGCCAAAGCTCGTTTCAAGCCTGAAGGTTTGATGTATTGCCGTCCTCTCTCATCGTACATATCGGAAATCAAATCGGCATACGATAATGCGAGCCGTCCTCCCATTCCAAGGGGGTTGGTTTTATTGAGGTCCACTTTGTATAGTTCTTTTCGGAAGTATTCCGTCAACCGTTCGCAATGGACAATGCACTGCAATGCCGAATTCATATAGCACGTGTTACCTAGAATTCAGCAGTGTTACATTGATATCGAGCGTACCCATGTTTTCTAGCCCGGTCGTGCCCAGAAGCCTTCGAGGGCGCGGCGGTGGACTTGCTGTAGAGATCTGTCGTATGATTTCCGAACTTACATGATGTTCATTCTCGGGGGCGTTAGGGGGTGTATAATTTCCTTCGTCCGGTGCTTTTAGGCCTAAAACGTGGCCTAGGAGGTTTGTGAGAAGATCGTTGGGGGGAAGCTGGGTCTGTAACATCATTTGCAAGTGACTGATCATATCTTTTATATCCTTCATAGATTTGATTCGTTCACCACTCTTCGGATCTCGGGGATCAAGGGGCCAGTCTTCCGAAATGTCGATCTTGAAGGTAGCAACCTGAATGGCTTGGTTGAGGGTTACCAAGACATGTTCTATCTGTTGTCCGCCTGGTGCTTCAATGTGACCGGTGAAATCTGTGAGGCTCCTAATCAATGCCATCTGATGCTGGTCGTTCACAAATGTAAGAGCGCGAATAATCGACGAAACAGCCTCGACAAGATCCGCTTTGTCTCCCGTCTTTTGGAATCGTAGTAGAAGAGCCTCGGAATATCGACCTAGGCGTCCGGCTTCCGAACAATGGTTGCTTGGCGTCCGTATAGTACTTTGACGAAATGCTTCCACAGTCTCATTCAAAACCGAATGCGCGTTGGTTAAGTCCAAAGCATGAACGAGGGAATGATATTTTAGCCGAAGCGCGATCCCTAAATTGTTCCAAACAGCTGCTGAATTACCGTACTCCTTGGGGTATTCCGTAAGCAAATCGATGATATTCTCCAGATCGTCGAGGAAGCGCTTTCTCGCGAAACGCAAGTCAAACAACCTTGCTTTGAAGAATGTGAGGTCCGCCCGGAAACTGTCATCTGAGGAATCGATTTGTTGGCTAACCATGGTAATGGTTTGAATGAGCTTTTCCATGTCATTGCCCCTAGACTCTAGGAATCGTGACAATGGCAATAGTAACCAGAGTAGGCTGGCATAACTTTTGAAGATCGTATCTTGGCTCTTTTCTTCTTCGGATAGGAAGTCCGACGCTTTACGAGTGGCTTTAATCCAATCTTTCAGGTCTTGAGGCTTTTGTGTCCGTCCAAATTTGTTCCCCTTGAAAAGCGCCAAGAAGAAGAAGATAGCGCCGGCGTTGGAATGCTCATTCGGTTGACGGAAATCGAATTGCGAGTGTAGTTTACGGATCGCTTCGGCTTCGTATTTTGGTGACATTGGGTCCATGTTTTCGAAGGGATTCATTGCTGTTTTGCTAGACCACAGTTCAGCGCCGTTAACTCGGTAGGTACCTCATGTTTCCTCCCATTGTTTCTGTTGCGAGGACCGAAAGATTCGGAATACAAGTGTTGCGAAGGATGCATATGGGCGGATTTGAAACTCCAATAGTCCTTATCTATTGTCCTGATCTGGCCATTCTGCAGGGTCACGTTGCCCAACCTTAAGTTCGGGGTCCCAGTGCGCAGATCCATTTATTATATCACAAGCCTTATTCCATGGCCACTTGAATTGCGCGCAAATAAGTCGGAACCCGAAACGGTCACCTTCAACACGTAGTACTAGTTCCAAATATACAAGTCATATCACCATCGAATCTAGTGTGAATAAATAATAGTAATTTCACAAGAATCCATTATCCATTGCCGGCTGGCCATTCCATTTTCAAGTATCTACATACCAGCAAACCGTTTGATAGAGTCTTGTCGCATTATTGCCTTGGAAGATGCGACTTGTTACGGACTGGGGTGCGAGACCTCGGTTCCCGATGGAGGCGGGAGGAGGCTAAAGGAGGCTCGAAGAGACCCAACGAGGCAGGAATGTGCTCGTAGAGGCAGAAGGAGGCTTTCGGTGCGAGAAGCTAAGGAAATGGTGGATAACGATGTTGCTAGCTGAATATATCTTCCCTTCTCTCCAGTGGATATTTTCCGTTAAAAGCATCATAACATCCTCCGTTGTTCTACAGGGTCGTTCCCCGAAGCGAATGGAGGTAGTAGGTGAGATACGAGATTGTTTCTGACATAGAACTTCCTTCAAGTTGCCAAGGTGCATTCAAGGGTCTGTACGCATTCCTCATGCCCTAGCGTTATTCAGATTACTGAGCAGTGAGAGATACGGAAGGAACACTGGGGAGAGAGTAACTCGGCCGTTACAATCCGGGAGGTTCCATAGAGACAATCAACTTGATTAGCCGGCAAAAGATATGTTCAACTTTTGGGCTCAGTTCAGGAGGTCCTATCTTGACATCTTTAGAAAGCGTTTTCAGACCCTTTGGAGGCGTGAATGGAGATCAGCTAAAGATTTGCGAATGTGAATACTTCTGTATTGCCCGTGTAACAATAACTTCAAACTTGGATACTAGCTATGCTCTTTTAATGCCTTAGTAATGCAATCTCTCCGAACTTCCCTCTTTACCCGCCCAGTCGTCGCACAAATCTCCTTCGTGCAATTGGAGTCGTACATGATCCCATCCCTGTAAAACACGCAATCCCATGAGCCAACAACTCCGGCGTCTTCATTTTATGCACTAAAATCATCTTCTTCGTCATCGCGACCGGCGGGCCGTATTGCTGAGTTCCCGGATAATCGTTGTACTCGTCGTACTCCAGTTCGGTCCACCACTTGTGGACGTCTTTGTGTGTGCGAAGCATCTGGGCGATGGTTTGGTCCTCGTGAATTTCGATCTTCAGGAACCATGAGAGGTTTTCTCTGTTTTCGGCCAGCCATGTTACGATATCCCACGAGAAAATGTACCCTGCACCGAACATGAAAGGGGGGTCTTCTATACCGCGGCCCTACAGTTTAGAAGTCGATCAACCGACAACAGGGGACATAAGACGGGGGCGTACCAGCCATAATCCTTCCCGGCGCATTGGTCGTAGCCTCTTCAGAAGGTTTGGAATATTTATGAACGCATCGTCATCCACTTTCATCAGATAATCAAATGGCCTGTCCTCGCGCCGGACCGTCGAAGGAAACATATCTCCCATCATGGCCAGATACTCGTAGCTCTTGCCGTTGTTCATGTTTTCCTGGATGTCGACAATCCGAATATCGCCGAATCGCTCCTGCTCCCACTCTAACAGTTTCGCCGTGGCCGTATCGTTCTTAGGTGGCTTGCCGAGGACGAATTCTATCGTGACCTTATCGCTCGAGTTGTATGGAAAATGTTCATACGCCTCCCGCAGGATTGACCGTTCGCCGAATTTCCACCACGCCTGGACCTGCCCGTTAGAAGAGTCCCACAGGGGGGCATACCACTCCAATGTATATTCGTACGGAGGAATTATCGAATGGAGGAAACTCCAGGTCCGACTCCTCGACCACAGTGACCTGGTCATCGATATCCAGCAGCCCCTCGACCGCCGCCGATTCCCCCTTCGCCGGCGCCTTGATTTCCTCCCACTGCATCCACTCCTTCACCATGGGCAACGTGATGTGCCCCTGGTGATGCAGCGACCCCAGCAACACAAGCGCCAAAACCACCGCCACCACAAGGCTGATAAGATGAAGCTGCGTACGCAGCATACTGTGATGACGCCGTGGTTGTGTTTTCGCGGGGATAGTAGCGGAACCTTAACAAAGGCCGCAGAAAAGGGGCTCGCTAGTTAATAACGCGGTAGTACGCTCGGACCGCTCTTAATGTGGTCATTTCCACTCTAATTTCCCACGAGACGGTCGTGGTATCGGAAAGGGG
>Ga0182024_10023053_pt1 | contig 11178 bp, 8 predicted proteins | sample P32metaG_FD_120480 | JGI IMG/M metagenome (GOLD analysis project Ga0182024, IMG submission 120480) | Permafrost microbial communities from Stordalen Mire, Sweden - P3-2 metaG (Illumina Assembly) | ecosystem: Environmental > Terrestrial > Soil > Wetlands > Permafrost | place: Sweden: Stordalen... | reverse complement strand
CTCCCAAACTTGGGTCTCGATCATTTCGTGGACGCAAGCACTTTGAGGAAAATCAGCTCTGTTATCGTTCCATTCGACTAACAACTTGTGCCTTTCAGCGTCGCTCAAGTGTGGCGAGTTTGTTTCTATTCGATCTGGCATTGCGGGACGGCTATTGGCCACGCTTTTCTCGGGAGAAGTCAGCATGTTATATGGGCAGTTCTATTAAAGATCATTCGAGAGAATTCAGGTGTAAGAGCTTGGCTGAGCCAAATCGTATCGACCATCATCAACAAAGTTCAGGCGCAGCCAATCCATATTCAGCTAAGTTACAGAGACAAAGGAATAGTTATAAACTGGCGTCGCCATCAAATTGGGAAGGATTCCAAGCATTGGGATCCCTAAGCCTTTCGGCCAAGTGTTTGTCCCTCGCTTTATAAAAGTATAGCCAGGAAGGCAGTCTACGTCCGAACGGAGCGATATTGTCTATGAATTTGCTCTTGTCGTAGCTAAACCCGATGCTCTCCAGCATATCGATACCTTCGCGCCGACACCTACTCACAGCCCGACTCAGCATCGGCACAAGCACGGCTGCATCTCCGTCGAGAGATTGAAAATCAACTAGGCGCAGTCGTTTCATATGCCATACATCATTGTCGTGACGAAAAAATATTGCATAAGCATTGATCGCCGGACCTTTACTAGCCGTTATGAGCCAGGCATTTCCGCAGGAGAGCGCAGACTGGAAATGCCATTGGAGCACCTCACGAGAGCGGACACCCAGTAGCACATTTGGATTGGCTTGTTTTAATGCCAACCAAAACACGTCGAAGCGATCATCAATCACAGTGCAATCGTGCAGTTCTAGTCCGGCGAAACTGTGATTGAACGGCCGTTTCAACAACGTTTGCTTGACGAGTAAAATGCTAGCAATTAAGTAATTGAGCGTTTTCGCTTGCGAGAACCCTTTCATCGCTAGCCAGCTCGCTGCAAAACCTTGGTAGTTTGTGATCCAGAATGTCGAATGATCCCAGGATCCCACCGGTACGGGCAAGGACTTGAACACTGCGAAAGACTCAAAGGCTGCGGGCCCTACGGTAGCATTCAAGAAAAGTTCTATGTTTCTTTGAGAAAAATATCTATCCAAAAGCAAGAGCGAATAGCTTCGGTATCGCCTATCAACCACCCAGGCATGAGCAACGGAGGCAATGAGCCTCTCTCCGCTAAACTCGTAGAAGAGTGGAATGTTCCCAAGATATCCCACCAATTGTCTGTCGTCACGTTCAAGAACCCAACCGATCGGCAATTGTCCCTTGAACCGGATGTAGGCCGGATTCTGGACCCACAAGTGAGCCCATTCGTCGAAACTCTTTGTCGGGAAGTCATACTCGGCTTGTAACCTAGCGATCTGCGGATAGTCTTCGAATAAAGCTTCGCGGACCTTCACCGTACCAGCGGCCCGGTCCGATGGTCGGTTCTCAGCTGCAGCTTGAGTCTGGACGCAGCTGTATGGGCGTCTGTCGTTGTCCACCAGCAGAGGATCCTCTGTGCCTTTCGTCCGGGGATACATTGATTTTGTTGGGCTGAGGGCTGTTAACTTTCTATATTACATCTGCTACGCTGGACAACTGATCCGGCACTATCTCGGAAATTCGCCGTTCTGGCTTGCTACATAGAAATTCCATCAAACTCTTCAAATCCTGGATGGTTTGACTAATCTTTGCGGAGTCGAACAGATCCGAATTGTATTGCACGCGACCTACCATACCATCCGCTTGATCAATAAAAGCGACATACAGGCCCCATACTGACCCACCGCTGTCGACATCCATCGAGCTGATTTGCCATTCCATCTTGGTCGCGGGTGACTGTGGCTGCAGAGAAATCGCAACCGAGAAGAGCGGGTCGCAATGTTTATTTGTCTTTGCTTGTCGTTCCCGTGTCAACCATTCGATTGGTACATCATCGTATGTCAAGGCCTCGGCTATCACCAGCTGTATTCGGACTAACAGTTCACCAAAAGAGGGATTCCCTTCAAGATTAATGCGAAGTGCAAGCGGATTAAGGAAATTACCTAGCAATGCCTGAACTTCCGAACGCCTACGACCACCGGCAGATGGCGTACCTATGACCAGGTTGGTCTGCCGTGTGTAGCTAAAAAGAAGAGCGCACAAGCTTGCCACAAGTATTGTGAAGGTCGTCACTGTATGATTTCGACTTTGTTGCTTCAGCATTTCCGTTAAAGATTGACTCAGATCAAACGATTGGAGCGCTCCGTGAAATGTTCTCTGTAACGGCTTTTCCGGACAGCTTGGCCACAGAAGGTCGGGAAGTTCACCTCCTAACTGTTTGCGCCAGTAGGCCAATTGTTGGGTCATTCCGTCACTATTCAATCTTTGTCGTTCCCACAGAGCATAATCAGCGTATTGAATTTGCAATTCAGGTAGTGGCGATGCTTGGCCTGAACAGAAAGCCTTATATAGTGCAGCGAGTTCAGTCGGAAATATATGGTAAACGGATACTCCGTCGAGGATACTCAGATGTGCAAATAACAATAAGCGCTGGTCCGTGTCGGTCAACCTCACAAAAATCACTTGCAACAACGGGCCGCATCGTAAATCAAAAGGTTTACGAGCAGTTTCATTTGTGAGTTTCAGCAGTTCCGCTCCTCGCTCTTTGTCCGGGAGCCTACGAAGGTCAACCACCTGCCAAGGGAAGTCGAAGGGCGTCGGATGAACGACTTGAACGAGTTGTCCACCGACCGTGTCGTAGCTAGTCCTCCAAATCTCGTGCCGCCGAACAATTTCGGCAAAGCTCTTCTCAAGGACGTCCGCGTCAAGCCAACAGCTAGCCTTGATTGTGACTGATTCATTGTATGGAAGTGCTCCTCCGGCTACTTGTTCTTGAATCCAGAGTTGTTCTTGCACCCAAGAGAGCGGTGCCGCTTCTCCTGCTGGGCGAGGAACGATTGCACCTAACATCCTGCGCGAATGGCCAATCCTACCTTGAAGGTAGCTTTCGAGCAGTTTGTGTTTAGCTTCGGAGAAGGGGTGCTTGGGTTGCAACGAAACGTGTTTCATATAGAAAACAGTCTTAACAGTCGTAGAGGCAATTTGTTGTCGGATGTGCGGGGTGGAACTTCATGGGCAAAGCAGTCAGGCCGCGCAATCCCAAATTTGTTCGCCAAGCCAATGGCGCAGATTCGAGAGACCAGGAAGGCAGACGGCGTAGCATAGTTTCAAGCGCAATCTGTCCCTCGATGCGAGCCAATGATGCGCCGAAACAGAAATGAGCACCCCATCCGAAGGCAACGTGACGATTGTCTTTCCGAGTTAGGTCCAACCGGTCCGGGTCTGGAAAACGGTCGGGGTCACGGTTAGCTGCACCCATCACAGCGATGATAGCCTCGCGTTTGCGAATTTCCTTAGTACCTAGTTCAAAGTCATACGGAGCAAGGCGGGCGGTATGTTGGCTCGGGCTTTCGTAGCGCAGAAGTTCTTCGACTGCCGAGGGGATCAGCGACAAATCGGCGCGGAGTTGACTTAGCTCGTCCGGGTGCCGTAGTAGCGTCAATATTCCATTACCAATTAGATTAGTAGTTGTCTCCAGGCCGCCTACCATTGTAATGATACAGTTTGCGACGATCTCTTCTTCTGTAAAGCAGTCACCTTCGATCTCAGCGGTCATAAACGAGTAGATCAATCCCGGCCGTGGGCGGACTCGCAGTTCGCGTATGGCAGATTGGAAATACGCAGTCATCTCTCGTACGCTGCGCAGCACTCGTGGAATTCGGTCCGGATTGTGTTGGAAATTCCCCAACATCTCGGCAAAATCTGTGGACCAAACCTTCAATTGGGAATGATCGGAACTGAGTACACCCAACATCTCCGCTGTGACGATAGCCGGAAATGGAGCGGCGAAATCCGCGATGACGTCCATGCGACCAGATGACTGTACCCGGTCCAGGAGCTCGTTGGCTATGCCGCGAATATGGGAACGTAGTATCTCGACTCGGGCGGGCGTGAACGCTTGTGAAGCCAAACCCCGTAAGCGCGTGTGAGCGGGAGCATCCATGAAAAGCATTTGATTAACCATCACCCGTGCGATCGGGCCGATCGTCGAAAGGCCCATGGCAACTAGCTGCTTGGGCGCGGGCGTTCGGTCTGCCGAACATTCATGAAGCACCCTAACCACATCAGCGTAGCGCGTGACCACCCAGGCGTGGAGGAAGGGATCCCAGTGCACTGGATCGAGGACGCGAAGGTCCCGATACAAAGGATACGGGTCAGCCAGAATTTCCGGACTGAGAAGCCGATACAAGCTCAGCGGCGGCTTTGCAGGTGTGAATGTCACGATAATGTTAGGACTGACATGACTCTTAGCCTTGAGCCTGACTGTCCGCCAAAGCCCTCGTTACTTCGTCGGGCGTCATCGAGTCCACATGGGTCAACAACGACCGCTCGATTTCGACCGATAATCCTGCAATCGTGGGTGAATCGAAGATTGTCCGCAATGGAAGGTCGACACTAAACACATCTCGAACCGATGCAAGCAATTGCGCTGCAAGTAGCGAGTGACCACCTAACAAGAAGAAATTATCGTTGACACCTACTTCACCAACGCCCAGAAGTCTGGCCAAAATGTGCATCAGACGTTCCTCGACCACGGGGCGGGGTGCCAGAAGCACCTCATTGACGATGTTATTTTCCACATCTGGCACGGGCAGGGTCGCCGTATTCACTTTTCCATTCGCATTGAGCGGTATCGATTGGAGCTGAACGAAGACTGGGGGTACCATATACTCCGGCAATCGTCGGGACAGGAAATCTCGCAAGGCTGTTGCCGCGAGTTGCGTGTCCGGACTGAGAACGACGTAAGCAACTAGATACTTGTCGGTTCCCGGCCGCTCACGGGCTACCACAACACTGGCTTGAACGCTCGGGTGCTCGTTTAATGTTGCCACAATTTCGTTTGGTTCGATTCGGTAGCCTCGGATTTTGATTTGGTCGTCGGCCCTTCCCCGAAATGAAATTTGGCCGTCTGGCAAATAACAAGCCAGATCGCCTGTCCTGTAAAGACGAGCGTTCGACTTCGGCTCGAAGGTATTAGCGATAAATTTTGCTGCCGTTTGCTCAGGAGAGTTCAGATAGCCGCGGCCCACTCCAGCTCCACCGATGTATATTTCTCCCGTAGTTCCTAACGGGACCGGGTGCAGGCGTTCGTCAAGGATGAAGATCTCGACGTTTGAAATGGGTCGTCCAATTGGTGGGAGCACGGCGTGATGCTCATTGGGCGGCACGGGACAGGATGTGGCGACAACGGTGCATTCAGTGGGCCCGTAATTGTTCACAAGCACAAATGGCAGGCTTGGCGGCGGATAACCGTGCAGTGTGTCTGCGCCTGTTAGCAACGTGCGAAGTGTCGTTCCCAGTGGCCATTTCAGCGTAATCATGCGTTCCGCCAGTGGAGTGGGCACGAAGCCGATAGTGATGCGCTGACTAACCAACCAGTCGCGCAGCGCCTCGGGCTGGCTACGAGTTGCATCATCCGCCAGATGTACGCTTGCTCCCGCCGCAAGATAAGGCCAAAGCTCCCAAACTGCAGCGTCAAATCCCGGGCTCGCGAGCTGGCTTGCCCGATCATCGGAATTCACACCGAATTCCTGCCGATGCCAGAACACGAGATTCAAAAGATTGTTGTGTGTTATCTGCACGCCTTTCGGACGCCCGGTCGAACCGGATGTATAGATGACATACGCAAGGTTCTCGGCCCCTGCGCAACACTCAGCGGCAAACATGGAATGATTCGCCATTTGCTGCATATCAGCATCCAACCTTAACGTCCGCCACTTACCCGCAGGGAGGCGCTGCGATAGACGCTGTTCCGTGACCAATACCGTCGGCTGTGCATCCTTTAGCATGAAGGCAAGGCGTTCGTCAGGATAAGCAGGATCCATCGGGACATAGGCCCCTCCTGATTGCAGAATGCCCAGCGCCGCAATAACGAAGGCCGCGGATCGTTCGACGCACAGGCCAACCAGCGTGTCCGGTCCCACCCCCCAAGAACGCAGGAGTCGAGCAATCCGGTCAGCACGCCGACCTAATTCCCCGTACGTTATAGTTTCGTTTTCAATCACCAACGCCACATCGTTAGGTGCGTCCGCGCATCGACAAGCCACTAACTCAGGCACCAGCGTGGTCTGGAAACTCTCTTCGCGTGCGGCGGAGGCAATTGCCCGATCGGCCTCGGGCTTCGGAAATCCGGTTCTCAAGTCGGTTGGTTCGCTGGGCATAAATTCTCCTACAATATATCAATCAACTTGGATGTTAGGCTGTTCTTTCCATCGTTCGGCTCGCCTCGGAGCAGTTCATTATCGATAATAATTGCCCGTTCGTGGGATAGATCACGCCTTCGCGTTTACACACATAGTCTAGTATTTCCTGCAGTTGCCCCCAGAGGGCCAACTCGTCGATCTCCCACGAATGTCCGTACAAATGCCAAACGCCGCCGTACTTCAGAACGTCATCGAAAAGTTGCTTCCCGAGATCAACCCAAGTGGGGAGCTTTCTCAACCGCGTGGCATATCTCCACAAACCCGGAATATTTCGAGCCCTACCGATATTTTTTACGTAACTGCTCACCGGATGTGGATACGCCTGCAGGGTCGTCGGCATTTCAAATGCAGGGAACCTTGCCTCTAGCGAGAGCATGCGCGTCGTCCGCGCGCCTTTATATCCGGCATCATATACTTCACGAACTACGTTGGCATCGAAACGCCCATTGGGATAACAAAACACGAGCACCTTCTCACCTAATATTTGTTCTAGCATGTTCTTGCAGTCCCGCACTTCGTGCGCCACTTGTTTTCGGCCTAATTTCGACAGGCTCTTGTGGGAAACACTGTGGCCGCCGATTTCAAATCCTTCACAAGAAAGCGCTCTAAGATCGTTCGCGGAAAGGGTATTTCGCCCTTCGTAGCCAGTGATAGGAACATAGAACGTTCCAGAGAGTTCCCGACTGCGTAGAAGATCTGCGATTTTGATGTCATTTGGATCTCCATCATCCCAGCTCGTGGTAACGATTCTCATGGCCGCCGTCAAATTAAAGACTAACCTACGCCACTGTGGCGCAGCCCGCCGACCGTAGGTCCCCAAACATTTGTTGACTCTTGTAGAGCTGTCTCGTCAAGAACATTTCTCGTTCGCGAATTGCGCCCAGATTGCCCTCTTCCAAGAATTGACCTACCGAATTCAAAAGATAAAGCATGAACAAAATATCGTCTGGAGATTTGAGCTCGGAGGTCGTATTCCCTACGTTCCGCTTGAAAGAACATGCTGTTTGAACGCGGAAGTGAAACATATCCCATGAGGTTGGAGCTTGCCAATTTGCCGATTCCCAATCGAACAAGAGCAACTCTCCTCGCCGCACGCGAGTGTTCCAGGGAGCAAAATCGCCATGCATGACGCCGAAAGAGACCAATTCCTCAGCAAGAGACCTATTCGCATAACGCAGGGTTTCTTGACCCAGCTCGGCCCATTTGGAGCTAAGAAATGGAGCGACCTTCTCCCAGCGTGTTGCCACTTCGTTAATCAGAAATCGGCCCGGTTTCGAATGGTGGTGCACGTTCCACAAAGTCTGAAGGAATTCTTGATGCATTCTATTGCAATCCGCGGGCCCAGGTTCGCCTTCGAGTGGTGACTGCAGCAACACATACGTGTCTCTGAACGTGCCGGCGTAAAGGACACGTGGAATGTGCGGCCGGAGCGAGGCGAAATTGGACAATCGCTCTAACATCCTCGCCTCATTTCGCACCCGTTCGTCCGCTAATTGAGTGACCGGAATTTTAGCGTATGCGATTATATTACCGTGGCGGTCCATGATTTGAACTGTAAGCTTGCGCACCGCCGCTCTCCTGCCCAGCGAAAGAGCGAAAAAAGGATATTGCTCTCCCGTGGCGGTGTGGACCAGCGTCTCCAAAGGAAAAGGTTTTTTTGAGGCTACTAGAACCCTCGAGGGTAAGTAGCCGTCCCATCCCATTTTCACTACTCGAATAAATAGGCTCCTCAGAACTTGTGCCGCTTGCTTATGCGGCAAATAGATTTGCGCCGCAGCTAGCATTGCACAGGAATTGCCAGAGGGGACCAGCCACCGTGGCATATTGTGGGAAGGCAATACGACGAAACGAAGGAAATTATTATACCCTTTTTGTCTTAGACTCTCGGCCAGTTTTGCAGATGGAGATAACGACAACACCGGACGATCGGGCAGCTCGTCGTCGGTTCGAGTTGGCTCCCCGGCAAATCCCAGAAACCGATTAAGTGCTTGATGCAAAATGGAACTCAAAGAGGCATACACCTTGCAAATCTTCTTAGACTTGTATTTCGTTCATGAAAGACGAAAGATCATTGGAGGCGTCGAAAGGGCCAGTTATGTCAATTGCCAGCGAGCTTGGCAGAGTTTGTACGCTCACAAAGGAGGTTTACGATTTTTGCGATACAGCGAAAATTCTCGATATCTAAATCGTCGAGCCGGACGGCCGCATCATACTTTCGCTCGAGGTGTAATAGTAGTTCGATGAAATTTTGCGAATCGAGAATGCCGGTTTTAAACAAGTCGGTCGTCGGTGACGGCACATCGATCCTCAGTACGCATGAGAAGAAGTTGGCTATCTGAGCTTGTATTTCCTGGGATTCAGGGCTCGGCATAGTGCCTCATTTGATGAAACCTAGAGGCTAGCGTCTCCGTCAAAGCACGATGGATCCCACGATCTCGGGTCGTTTAAGGCTTGTGCTAGCTGGTCATCATTCGCTTTGTAAAAATACGACCATGACGGAAGTGAGCGTCGGCGCAGACCAGCAATATCGATGACGCGTTGTCTTTCTGGACTAAGACCGACAATTTCCAACATATGGACACTTTCCATGCGGCATCTGTCTAAGGCCCGGCAGAGCATGGGAGTCAACACTTCATTTCTGCCAGCGAGTGATTGGAAATCGATGAGTCTCATTCTGTCGAGGCCCAGGTTTCTGTTGTCCCGCCGTAAGAAAATCGCATAGGCGACCAGCTCGGAGCCCTCCTCAGCAAGCAAAACCCACGCTCGATTCTCAGCGAGCGCAAGTTGGAAGTGCCAGTCCAAGATCTCGCGGGATCGCGTTGCTAGCAAAATATCGGAATTGCTGCAAAGCGATTTCTCCCAAAAGTTGTCGAAGCGAATATCGAAGCTGTTGACAAAAGTTAGGGATACTCCACTCCGCTGAGCGCCTAGACTCTTTCTTGGCAGTTTATCTTGTGCAAACAGACCAAGTGAAACTGGAAGGCTTAGGAGCCCCAAGGCATGAACTCCTTTATTGGTCAGGAAGCTCGCCGTGAAGCCGCGATAATTAGTGATCCAAAATATTGACTGGTCCCAAGCCCCAACCGGAACCCGAGAAACGCGAAATGCTTCGTATCCTCTGATTGCATTCTCGTTGACAGTCGTATTGAGAAACAGATCGACATATTTCTGCTGGAAGAATCGATTCAACAGCGCGAACGAATAGCTTCGGAAACCACAATCAACGAGCCAAGCCCGACTGGTAGCGGCGACAATCCGCCTCCCTCGGAATTCATAGGGAAGAGGAATATTTCCAAGATAGCCTACGATCGTTTGATTTTCGTCTTCCAACAGCCACCCGATTGGCCATTCGGTTAGTTCGTTGTAAAACGGGTTGTGAATCCAGAGACTTGCCCATTCGTCGAAGCTCCGGCTTGCGAACCCATGACGGTTATGTAGAGCCGCAATTCCGGAATAGTCCTCGAACCTGACCGTGCGCACCCTCGGTGCAACTCGGGATGTATGCCTCCCGATTTCCAGTACCGCTGTAGCTGAACTCATCAATTTGTATTACTAACTAGACTTAAACAGTATGTAATCTATTCATCTACTTAAAGAGCAATTCGATCCTTAAAGCTCTAAGATGAGGTTCTCTGACCCGCGCGGGAAGCCGGTTCAAGGCGATATTTAGGAGGCCCCGGAACCCCTGAGAACGGCTGGAATGGTGAGCAGTAGGATTTGAAAATCTAGCCAGAGTGACCATCTATCTATATATTGCAGATCCAACTCCATCCATTGTTCAAACGAAATGGAACTTCGGCCACGAACTTGCCACAGACACGTCATTCCGGGCTTCACGCTAAAGCGACGTCGCTGCCAATCCTCGTTGAAACCTTCGTAGTCGCGAACAGGGAGGGGGCGAGGGCCTACGAGACTCATGTCGCCTCTGAGCACGTTAAGTAACTGCGGCAACTCATCTATGCTGGTTTTTCGAAGAAACGATCCGAGATGGGTAACTCGAGGGTCGTTTTTGATTTTGAAGACCGGGCCACTAACTTCATTCAGATGTTCGACTTCGCGGATGTGCTTTTCCGCGTCCACCACCATCGTCCGAAATTTGAACATGCTGAATTGCCGCTTGTTGAGGCCAAGTCTCTTCTGAATAAATAAAACTGGCCCCGGCGAGGCTAGCTTGATGAGAATAGCCACAAGCACCAGGACGGGAGAAAGTAAAACGATTACGATAGAAGAAATCGTGAAGTCTAGGGTTTGCTTGGCAACGCTTGGCCATCCTTCTACCGAACAGGTAGAGTGTGTAATGAGGGGATTGCCTTCTAGCTCTTCCGCCGAAGAACGAGCCAGTTTCAAGTCAAAAATACTGGTGAGCACGCGGACCGTGATGCCTTGCTCCTCACATAAAGAAGCAATCCGCGCTGCCTGAGCGTGCATGGAACGAAATGGCAAGGCCATTACGACCTCGTCCACCACCGTGTTACGCAGGAATTGCGAAAAGTTACCGAAATCGGACGCCAAAGCGAATTCACTTCTCCTAAATGCCTCCATGCCGTCCCAGTCGTGATCTACAAACCCAGCGATTCGGTACCCCAGCTCGGTATGGGAAGTGAGCTTCCTGGCAAACTCTAGAGCCCGTCCGCTGGTCCCTACGATTATGACTTCCCGGAGATTACGCCCACGCTTCCGAACGAACGCGAGGGTAGTTCTCAGAGCTAATCGTGCTGAAACTGTAAAGCACATGCTGGTCAGCCAGAACATGACCAGGAACAATGGGGTTACCATGGCGATGCGACAGAGGCTGGCGACGCCCAAAATCACGAACGTCCCCAGTGAAGTCGCCTTTATGATGTCAATGACTTCATCGCGACGGT
>Ga0182024_10023052_pt1 | contig 11178 bp, 11 predicted proteins | sample P32metaG_FD_120480 | JGI IMG/M metagenome (GOLD analysis project Ga0182024, IMG submission 120480) | Permafrost microbial communities from Stordalen Mire, Sweden - P3-2 metaG (Illumina Assembly) | ecosystem: Environmental > Terrestrial > Soil > Wetlands > Permafrost | place: Sweden: Stordalen... | reverse complement strand
CTGCTGACCTGCGGTCGGGGACAACGGATGGGGATTTTCGCCGGGTCCGGCGTCGGCAAGAGCGTGACCTTGGGCATGATGGCCCGCTACACGTCGGCCGACGTCAACGTGATTGCATTGGTCGGCGAGCGCGGCCGCGAAGTCAACGAGTTCATCGAGCGCGATTTGGGTCCTGCCGGGCTGGCCAAGAGCGTGGTGGTGGTGGCAACCAGCGACGAGCCGGCACTGACGCGTGTGCGGGCCGCCTTCACGGCAACCACGATCGCTGAATACTTCCGCGACCAGGGGCGGAACGTGCTGTTGATCATGGACTCGCTCACCCGGCTGGCGCTGGCCCAGCGTGAGATCGGCCTGGCCGCGGGAGAACCGCCGACCAGTCGCGGCTTCACCCCCAGCGTGTTCGCCATGTTGCCGCGACTGCTGGAACGTGCCGGGCGGACGAACCGCGGCAGCATCACGGGCTTCTACTCGGTGCTGGTCGAAGGGGACGATCCGAACGAACCGATTTGCGATGCCGTGCGCGGATTGCTCGACGGTCACACCTGGCTGTCGCGCAAACTCGCCGCCCGCGGTCATTATCCGGCGATCGACGTGTTGGAAAGCATCAGCCGTTTGATGACCGATATTGTGACGCCGGAACACCGTGCGACCGCGCAGGCACTGCGCGAAGTCTTGGCGGCTCAAAAGGACAACGAGGACCTGATTTCGATCGGGGCCTATCGCCGCGGCAGCAACCGCAGCGTCGACCTGGCCTTGGATATGCAGTCGGAAATCAACGGTTTTTTGCGGCAGCGGATCGACGAGCGATCGACCGTGGAACAATCAGCCGCCCATTTACTGCAATTGCAAAAGCGGATGGAACCCAAACCGGCCGTTCCACCTGCCCGAACACCCATTAAACAATAACTGAGGAGGCGCACACGCGCCGCCCGACGAGCCATGACAGCGTTTCGGTTTCGATTGACGAGCGTGCTCAAACTCCGCGAGGCAACTCGCGACGAGCGGCGCGCGCAGTTGGCCGAAGCCTATGCCGCCGAGGAGAAATTGCTCGCCCGACGACGAGTGATCGATTCCGACCTGGCCGGCCTCAGCCAATTGCGGCAAGAACGGACGTCCACCGGACCGGTAAACATCGACCTGTTTGTCAGTGCGAGCCGTTATGAATCGGTGTTGCGGCACGAACTGGCCACCATCGCCGGGCACGTGGCAACATTGGCCCCCGAGATCGAACGCAGACGACAGGCCCTGATGGTGGCGGACCACGAAGTGCGGATGTTGGAAAAACTCCGCGACAAGCAACGGGAATTGCATCGCCAAGGGGAAGCGTTGCTGGAGTTCAAGCAACTCGATGAAATCGCCGCCCGGCAAAGCTGGAACCGGACGCGCAGCCTTGAGGAGACGAAGCGGTTCGAGGAGATCCATCCTTGATCGGTAAGTTATGGAAAATGATGTCCGGGTTTGGCGTCTACGTCTGTGTGGCCACGTTGATCGCGCAAGTCGCGGCCGTCGGTTACCTGTGCGCCAGCGGCAAACTCGACAACCGCCGCGTGGATCAGATTTTGCTGGCCGCGCGGGGCGAAATCGAACCGCTGACGCAACCGCGCGAGGTCACCGCCCAAACCGACGTCGACGAAGAGCAACCCTCTTACGAGGATCGAGAGCAGATGCGCCAATTGCAATCGCGGCAAATTGAAATGCGCGAGCAAGCTCTCAAGAGTGGATTGGAGCGCATCCGATTCGAACAACATAACCTGACGCGCGACAAGGATCGTTACAACGCACTGCAAGGCGCATTCGATCAACGGCTCGAAGCCCTGCGGTCCAAAGCTCTTTCGGCCGGCCGGGAACACGTACGCACGATCTGGGAAAACATCAAGCCGAAGCAGGCCAAGGAACAGATTCTGGAAATGATCGACAAGCAGGAAATGAACGAGGTGGTGACGATTCTCGTCGCCATACCGATCGCCAAGCAAAAGAAAATCATCAGCGAATTCAAAACCCCCGACGAACTGCAAAAACTCGACGAAATGCTCAGGCTCATCCGACAGGGCGTGCCGGAAGTCAACCTGATCGACAAAACACGCAGCCAAATCGCCGAACCTTAAACCTGTCACTCCCGCCCACTAGGCATTCGGGACCGAGATAACATCCAACTTCGTATCGCATTCGAGTAAACACCGTGCCGATCAACACCGCACCCGTCAATGCTGGAACCACTGTGGCGGTCGAGCCCAGTTCCGTCGGAAATCCGTCCGACACCGCCTCGGCGCGCAGTAGCAACTCCGGCGGCTCGTTTGGAACGCATTTGCAACAAGCGGCCAGCAACGCGCCGGACGACGCGGAATCCCAGACCCCGGCTCCCAACAATCCGCGGACGAATAGCCAACGTTCCAGCGCCGGTGCCGCAGGGTCGACGACGACGGGACAACCCGGCTCGGGCTCCAAGGCCGGCTCGGGCACTGCGACAAGCTCGGGCACAGCGACAGGTTCGGGCGATGCTACCAGCGCGGCCGCGTCAGGGTCGCAGCTCACAATTACGACTGGCAAACACGCCCCTCACGATGCGACCGATCGCTCCGATCAAAGTTCGACAACTCCGGCCACAGCCGCTGCGAAATCGAGTGCCGCGTCGCCCCCGGTCAACGCGAGCAGTGCCATTGCTAATGGATTCGCCGCGCTGACAAATACCGGTTTGCCCTCGAACGCAAAGGGAACAACTCCAGCCTCGACCACGACGGCGGCGGGGGTCGGATTGCCAGGAAAACCAGGCGCCGCAGTCGGCCGGAACGTCGCACAGCGGATGACGCTGGTCGGGCGAGCCACCCAACACGCATTGACCGGGAAAGGCTTGGCTGCCGCAGCCGGAGCCACGACGGCCACGTTGCCCCCTTCGACTACAACCACTTCGACGGCGACGAACTCGACCGCAACGAACTCAACCGCAACGGCGTCGACCGCGACGGCGTCGACCGCGACGACCTCGATCGCAACACCCCCGACGGCAACGGCAACTGCAACTGCAACCGACTCGGCAGCGGCCGCCGCGACTAGCGCGTCGACCCAAACGGGCCTTGTCAATCCGCCGACTCCCGCCAGCGGTCAAGACGAGCCCTCAACGGCGACGCAGGCGACTGCCACTCAAGTTACGGTCGTCACCGCCAATGTGGCGGTGCCAACAAACCAAGATGCAAGCGCGAGGGCTGCCACGGTCGGGCAGCAAATCTCGGTAACGAGCCCCTCGAAAAGCGGGCCAACCACGGTCCTGGATACGATCGGCGCGGCAGGACCGCCGCAGCAGACCGGTTCCTTGCAGGGATTCGAGCCGGCGCATTTCGCATCAAGCGGTGGCGTCACATCGCCAAGTCATATCAGCCTCCAGGCCGCGAACGCCAGCCAAGAAAATTGGTCGACGACTGTCATTGCTCCTCAGCAGGCGGTCGCCCAGATCGAAACTGTCGCGACCATCGAGCCAACGATTGTGGCTGCGACGGCCGCCGCCGCGACCGAAACGACCGACGATAAAACCGATACTTCGGCAACCGCCAGCGTCAGTTCCGATGCCGAAGCGACGGCCGGAGCAACGGCGGCGTCACCGGCTCCGGTAGCGTCTCAACCAACCACCGTCAGCGCGACACCGACTGTCGTTGCGGGCAATTCCCTGCCCGGCAATGCTGCGGCGGCCTCGCCGACAGGCGGCGGTGGCGACGGCAACCCGATCACGAGTGGCGTCGACCGGGCGCGGTTTGTGCAGCGCGTCGCCCGAGCGTTCCAGACGGTCGGCACCGGCGGAGGATCGGTGCGGCTGAGGCTTAGCCCACCCGAACTGGGTTCGGTACGGCTGGAGATTTCTGTAAAGAATGGCGTGCTCACGGCCCATGCCCAGACCGAGACAGCGCAGGCCCGCGATGCCCTGGTCGACAATTTGCCGGCGCTGCGGGTGCGATTAGCGGAGCAAAACATACAGATCGATCACTTCGACGTTGACCTGTTCGATTCGTCGGGCGGGGGAACTTCGAATCAATCGCAAGGCAATGCCGACAACTCGCCAGGTTTCACGCCGACCGCGGCGCGAATGGCGAGCAAAACGACCAGCGCTGTGACGGCGGCGGCACAGCCGTCGGGCGTCGCAGCGGCGGGTGTCGTCAACGGCGGGCTCAATGTTGTCATTTGACGTTTTACAGGTACTCACAAGAACCAGCGATCAGCGCGCGGCAAATCGCGAGCGTCAGCAGCCCGGCCCGGCCGGCATTCTGGCGAGCATTTTCCGTTCTCTGACACAGCCCCCAAGGAACCGAAACCATGTCTGTCGGATCCGTTAACAGTTCGACGAATTCGAGCAGCTCGGGCGCCGCCAGCACCAGCAATGCAGCGGATCCCTTTGCGAGTTTGAACCTGAATGATTTCATCCAGATGATGATTACGGAGCTGCAAAATCAGGATCCGAGCGATCCGATGGACAGCAGCGAGATGCTGCAAGAAATCACTCAGATGGGCCAGATCAGCACCGCCGAACAACTCGATACGACGCTGACCGGGATGGAAACAGGGCAAAACCTGAGCAATGCCAGCGCGATGATCGGCATGCAGGTCGAAGGAACGGATGCCGGCGGCAATTCGGTCAATGGCACCGTCAGCAGCGTTACGATCAGCAACGGCGCACCATCGCTGAACGTTGGCAGCAGCACGCTCACTTTGGACCAGATCACCAACATTCTGCCGTTCGATGCCAGCTCGCTGCTGGGAAACAGCAGCGACAGTTCCAACACGGGTGATACGACAACACCGACTACCGGCAGTTAGACCCACGGCTCGTTCTGACCCACGTAGCCCGACACGACGCCGATCGCCGACACACAGTAACGACACTCTGAAACACCAATCATTTTCAACGAGAAGGATCCTAGCCATGGGTTTGGCGTCCGCATTAAGTACTGCGCTGACCGGCTTGGCCGCTTCGGAATCGATGGTCGACGTTGCTGGCAACAACGTCGCCAATGCGAATACCGTGGGTTTCAAGCAATCATCGGCGGTGTTTACCACTCAATTCTTGCAAACGATGAACCTCGGTACTGCCCCCAGCGGCGACCAAGGCGGTACGAATCCCGAGCAGGTCGGCTTGGGAACGCAGGTGGCAACGATCACGCCCGATTTCAGCCAGGGCACGGTTGCCACGAGTTCCAGTCCGACCGATCTGGCGATCCAAGGTAATGGTTTTTTCATCGTGCAGGGATCGTCGGGAAACACGCTTTACACGCGTAACGGCCAGTTCACGCTCAATTCGGCGAATCAACTGGTCAACACCACCGGCCAAACTTTGCTCGGCAACGGAGTGAATAGCGATTACCAGATCAACAGCAGCACGCTCCAACCCCTGACGATACCGATCGGCAGCACTTCGGTGGCTCAGGCCACGCAGAACGTCTATCTGCAGGGCGATCTGAGTCCGACCGACGCGATCGCCACCACGCCGCAAATCATCGATTCTCAAACGCTGAGCGATGCCTCGATCGAGGTTCCACCGAATTTGACGTCGGGCGACATCTCGGCCGTGGCTCCGGCAGACGTCAGCGGCACCACCCCCGCCGCCAGCGCGACCGCTGGGAGCGTCGCCGCCGGCACGTATAGTTACGAGATCACTTACGTGAATTCCGCCGGGCAAGAAAGTCCGCCGTCGGCGGTGGTTGGCCCGATCACGACGACCGGCACGTCGGGCGTCGATCAGTCGATTCAATTGACCGGCTTGCCCACCATTCCGACCGGTTTCTCCAGCATCAACGTCTATCGAAGCGATACGACTACCGGAACGTTTCAGCTTGCCGGCAACACGACCGGCACCACCTTCACCGACAGCAAGTCCGACGCGCAACTCGGCAGCGCGCTGAACACCAACACTTTGGCCCAAGGCAATTACAGCTATTACGTCACCTATTACAACTCGGTCACCGGTCTGGAGAGCCGGCCGACGCAATTGGCCGGCCCGCAATCGTTGTCGGTCGATGGCCGCGACATCGAACTGAGCAACCTTCCCACCCCGACCGGCACCGACTTCAACTCGATTCGCATTTATCGCAACACCGCGAGCAGCCCTAACAATTACTATCTCGATACCACGCTGCCGGCTGGAACGAGCACCTACATCGACAGCACACCCGATGCCACGATCGCCGGCAATGCTCAAGTCAACTTGAACGGACCGGCCATCTCATCGGGCACGTTGCTGACCAACCTCGTCCAGCTCAACGGCTCGACTTACACTCAACCGTTCCAGAACGCCACCCAGTTGCAATACACCGGATCCAAGGGTGGGACCACGTTGACGACGCAGACGCTCAACGTGACCAGCACCACTACCGTGCAAAACCTGATCGATTTCATCGATCAGGCCAGCGGCATCCAACCCAGCTCGGCCGACAGTCAGAATCCGCTCCCCGGCAATCCGGGTGGCAGCATCGACACGGCGAATAGCAGCATTCAATTCACCAGCAACAATGGCGATCCCAACGCCGTCAGTATCGGACTTTCGGCACTGCAAGTCGTTACTCCCACGGGTACGCAGTCGGTCAACTTGAATTTCAACACCACACAAACCTCGGTCGGCACCGGGGCCACGACGAACGTGGTGGTCTACGACTCGCTGGGCGATCCACTGAATGTCACCATCGACGCCGTTCTGCAAAGCAGTTCATCCAGCGGCACCGTCTATCGCTGGACTGCCGATTCGGGAGACAACGAGCCGACGACGGGAAATTCGATCGCGGTCGGCACCGGCGAGGTTGAGTTCGACAGTCAAGGCAATCTGGTCAACGTCACGAATGACCAGGTTTCGATCGGCCGCGCGTCCAGCGCCGCGGCGCCGTTACAGTTCAACCTCAATTTCTCCTCGGTCTCCGGCCTGTCGGTTAGCAGTAGCAGCCTGGCCGCCAGCCGGCAGGACGGCTCGGCAACGGGCACGCTCAGCACCTTCACGATCGATGGCAACGGTCTGATCACCGGTGTCTTTTCCAACGGTGTGACGCGTAATTTGGGACAAGTGCAACTGGCCAGTTTTTCCAACGACCAGGGACTCGAACAACAAGGCCAAGATCTCTTCGCGGCCGGCGTCAACTCCGGCTTGCCGATTGTCGGAACCGCCGGCACCGGGGGGTCCGGATCGATTGTGGCCGGTGCTCTGGAACAGTCCAACACCGATATTGGCCAGAACCTGATCAACTTGATCACTGCGTCGACGGAATACCGCAGTAGTGCCCAAGTCATCAGCACGGTTCAGACGTTGTACGAAACCTTGTTAAGCCTGCGAACGGACTAAGTAACCACGCCGCCAGCGTTGGTCGTGCTCTCCCGTACGGCCCGACTCGGCCAGAACGCCTGGCCGGTCGTCGGGTTTCGATCCGCCGGACGCCGAGGAGCACGGCTCTGGACATGCCGCCCTAATGCGGGAGGTCGGTCGTTCGAGGCGAGGGGCCAAAAAACCGTGCCGACAGCCGGTGGCAAATGGAATCACAAGCGACATGATCAAACTGACCCGACTCGACGGTGAGCGGTTCGTGCTCAACGCGGAATTGATCCGCTACGTCGAGGCGCGTCCCGACACGTTTATCACGCTGACCAATGGCGAACGGCTCGTCGTGCGGGAATCGATGGACGAAGTGCTGCACCGCGCGATCGAGTACCAGCGGTCGAAGCATTTATTTCCGCCGATCGGTGCGAGTTCCAGTCTGCCGGCAGCGGGCTGAACGAAAACGCCCGGGTGCCCGAACCGCACCTCCGCCAGTTGTTGCACGACTTGACTTGCTGTTTGGTTGAACGACGCAAAAGAGGAAGTGAACATGGATCTGGCAACGCTTGGTGGATTGGTCGGTGGCTTCGTGTTGCTGCTGGCGGCACTGTTGCTCGCCGGCAGCCACGGCAGCGGACACGGCGTCTCGCTGGGACAGTTTGTCGACCCGCCGGCCGCCATCATGGTCTTTGGCGGCGGATTGTGCGTCGTACTGATCAGCGTGCCGCTGAAGGTCTTCCTGGGACTTCCCAGGATCTTGCTGAAGCTCTTCTTCAACCGAGCGGAAGATCTGCCGGGTTTGATCGAAGAACTGGTCCGCCTGGCCGAGATTGCCCGCAAGGATGGCCTGTTGGCCCTCGAAGCTCGCGTGCCGGAGGTATCGCACCCGACGATTGCGTTGGGGATTCAGATGGCGGTGGACGGAACGCGTCCCGAAGTCATCGAGGACATTTTCCGGACGGAAATGCACGCCGAAGAGGGGCGGCATCACGTCGGCAAGAAGATGCTGGAGTTGATGGGGCGGTGTGGCCCGGCATTCGGCATGATTGCCACACTCTTAGGATTAATCCTCATGCTCGGCAATCTCGATGATCCCGATTCAATCGGCCCGACCATGGCCATGGCACTGGTCGGGACGCTTTACGGAGCGGCAATTGCCAACATGGTTTGCACCCCCTGTGCCGAGAAGCTAGGTTACCTTAGCCGTCAGGAATTGCTGGCCAAGGAGGTCGTGCTGAAAGGCATTTTGGGCATCCAGGCCGGCGAAAATCCTCGAGTAATCGAGCAAAAACTGAATACCTATCTGCCTCCTCGCTTGCGCGCCGGCGCGCATGAGGAGGCAGCGTGAGCGGATCAGCCGGCCACAAATGTGAATGCGAAGAGGGAATTGCCGAATGGGTCATGTCCTATGCCGACATGATCACCATTCTGATGGCGTTTTTTGTCGTGATGTACTCGATGGCGGGTACTCCGGACGAAGTCAAGGAAGAGGCTGTCTTCCGCTCGTTGCGCGAACAGTTCGGTCCGATGATTCGCGGCTGGCAAGCGCTGGGGCACGGGCCGACGTTGCGGTCCGAGGCGCAAATGGCGCCGTGGACGAGCCTGGGGGGCGCACGCCGCCAAAGCAATAGCAAGGGTGGAGCCGAAAATCGAGGACCGCGCGGCGAGCATCCCCGGGTCCATAGCCTCAGACCTGGAGAACAAGAGTCGACCGGCGGAATGGTCTACTTCACCGAAGGGTCGAGTTCGCTGACCGCGAAACAAAAACAACAACTACAAACGATCGCCGAGGAACTCGGGGGGAAACCACAAAAAATCGAAATCCGGGGACACACCTCGCGCCGGCCACCGCCGGTCGATGCCCCGTTTCGAGACAATTGGGACCTGGCCTACAGCCGGTGCCGAACCGTCCTGGATTATCTCACCTCGTTGGGACTCGATCCAAGACGCTTTCGACTCAGCGTGGCGGCCGAAAACGAACCGGCCCCCGGCGGCCGGGACGTGCTGGAACGCGGGTTCAACTCGCGGGTTGAAGTATTTTTGCTGAGTGAGGTGGCCGACAAACTGCAGGACGGGCCGACTGAGACGCCCGTGCCAACTGAACCGGCCACGGGCAGCACTGGGCCCGCCAAGAGTGGCACCCCTGGCGAGTGATTGCCAGCGGGAAGGTCGCGAGAGCGGGCGACGAACAGACAAATTCCTAGCGTAGACCGCGTGAGTAAGTAGCAGCTATGGCAAACAAACCGACTCCCGGAAGCACCACCGACGCCACGCTAACGGCGAGCCCCTCGGGACGCGTCCTCGGCCCAAAACTGAAGATCGCGGCCTTCATTCTCGGCGTGGCGGCGATCGAGTGGGTCGTCGCCTACTTCTACCTGCCCAGCGTGGCGCCGGGGACCAGCCCCACGGCCGACAGACCCGCCGCCGAAGCCGCGCACGAGGCCGATGCCCCGGCCGAGGCCGATTCGGACCACCATGCTGTCTCCGAAGGGCTTGCTAGCCACGCCGGTACCACCAAGTCGCATGGCAGCACGCACGAAGTCGATTTGGGCGAGTTCACCGTCACCGCCTACCAGCCCGTTTCCAGTTCCACGCTGTTTATCTCGTTCCACTTATATGGCAGCGTGACGGAGCGGCAAGCCGAGGAATTCACGAAACGGATGGATGACAATAAACATCGCATTCGCGACAACATCATCGTGATCGTCCGCAGCGCTGAAATCACCGATCTGACCGACGCCGGGTTGGGATTGATCAAACGGCGAATTTTAGAGACAACTAACAAGGCCCTGGGCAAACCGTTGCTCCAAGGGGTCATGTTCAGCGAATTTTCGTTTGTCGAGCAGTAACGCCGCCTCCCCGGGCGGCACGCCGCGGTCCGCAACGTCGCGGCCGGCAACCGCTCGCGGGAATGGAATCCCATGGCCGGCGATTCGATCAATCAGGATGAAATCAATCGGCTGTTGGCCGGCGCCGTGCCGCCGCTTTCCGGCCCCTCTGCGGCCGGCGCTTCTCCCGGGCAAGGCACCGGCGAGCAATCTGCCCAGGCCGACGTCGAAACCCTGCTCAAGCAGGCTTTGGAAGGGGCGGTCCAACCCAAAGGCTCCATGCCCAGCGCGAAACCGGTTGCGGCGTCTTCCGCGGCCAGCGATCTCAATATGGCGCAAGGCGACGTCGAATATCTGCTCCGCCAGGCGGAATTGGCGCTGGCTTCGGTCGACGATCCATTGGCCTTGCCCGCCGATTTGAACATCAAGCCATTCCAGCTCAAAGACTTCAGTGGTGCCCCGGCGTCGAAGGAAGTGGCCACGCTGGCGCTGGTTCGCGACGTCGAGTTGGACGTCAAAATCGAGCTCGGCCGAACCCAGATGTATTTGGACGACGTGCTGCGATTGCACAAGGGGTCGGTCGTGCCGCTCGACAAATTGGCGGGCGATCCGGTCGACATTTTCGTCAATGGCCGCTTGATTGCCCGCGGCGAAGTGCTGGTGCTCAACGATAATTTTTGCGTCCGCATTGCCGAACTGGTAGCGGGCGAAACGGTGGCCTGACATTCGGAACGCACGCGGCGCACGCCGCACCGCTGTTGGCGGGCGTTCTCACCCCACGCGAGAGGAGCGGCACGGATGCCCTCGATTCACGCGATCTTGCTTGTTGCGCTTGGCGGCGTTCTCGGTGCCGATCCGCGCGACGAACCGCCCCGAGACCGACCGGGCGCCGAAGATCCCTTTTCGGCACCAGCCGACCAGCGCGCTCCGACTCCTCGCCAGCCTTGGGCGGCGGGGGGGAGTTCTCCTCCCACGGTCCGACTGGCTCAGCCGCCGATGCCCGCGGACTTCGGACCGTTGGGCGGTGGCGATGCGAACGCCATGGCACCAGGGGTCGTTGAAAGCGACGGCAAT
>Ga0182024_10023051_pt1 | contig 11179 bp, 9 predicted proteins | sample P32metaG_FD_120480 | JGI IMG/M metagenome (GOLD analysis project Ga0182024, IMG submission 120480) | Permafrost microbial communities from Stordalen Mire, Sweden - P3-2 metaG (Illumina Assembly) | ecosystem: Environmental > Terrestrial > Soil > Wetlands > Permafrost | place: Sweden: Stordalen... | reverse complement strand
GGCGCTGGAAGTCAGCGCCCACACGGCAGAAAACGAAATCATGGGACTGCGCCACAAACAGCACGCGGTCGAAGGCGTGCAGTTTCATCCCGAATCGATTCTGACCTTCGAGGGCAAGCATCTGCTGAAAAACTTTCTCGACAGCCTCGACAAAAACGGAACCGCGCGATGAGCGGACTCCACGACGCGCTGCAAGGGCTCATCGACGGGCGCTCGCTCACCGACGCCGAGGCCGAACTCGCGTTCGGCGAAATCATGGACGGCGGCGCGCACGACGCGGTCGTCGGCGCGTTCCTCGTGGCGCTGAAAATCAAGGGGGCTGAGGCCGGCGAGCTGGCCGGCGCGGTGCGCGCGATGCTTGCGCGCGCGCGTCCGCTCAATCTTCGTGACGGCGACGTGCTCGACACTTGCGGCACCGGTGGCGACGGCGCCAGCACCTTCAACATTTCGACCGGCGCCGCGCTGATCGCGGCTGCCGCGGGCGTGCCGGTCGCCAAGCACGGCAATCGCGCGATCAGCGGCACAGTAGGCACGGCCGACGTGCTTGAAGCGATGGGCGTGAAGATCGATTGTGACCCGGACGGGCTGAAACGATGCCTGGACGCCGCCGGATGCTGCCACATTTTCGCGCAGGCGTATCATCCCGCGTTCAAGAAGATTGCGCCGCTCAGACGCGAGCTGCGAATCCGCACCATCTTCAATCTGATGGGCGCGATCGGCAGCCCCGCGCGTCCGCACTTCCATCTGCTCGGCGTTGCCGAAGATAATTTGATCCGGCCGATGGCAAACGCGCTGAAGGCGCTCGGAACGCGGCGCGCGATGGTCGTGCACGGCGGCGACGGAATCGACGAAATCGCGATCAGCGGCCCGACCAGGATCGTGGAACTTCGCGACGGCGAGCTGACGGAATATGAAATCACGCCGGAGAGCCTCGGTGTGTCGCGCGGCGACCATCGCGCGCTGATCATCAGCAATCTCGACGATGCCGTGCGGGTTCTGCGCGGCGCGCTTGATGGCGGCGCGGGCCCGGCGCAAGATGTGCTCGCGCTGAACGGGGGCGCCGCAATTTACGTCGGCGGCAAAGCGCAGTCGCTGAAAGAGGGCGTCGAAGCCGCGCGCGAAATTATCGCCAGGAGCCGCGCTCTGGAAGTTCTCGCCAAAATGCGGCGCGCGAGCAACGGAATACAATGAGCTCGATACTCGACAACATTTACGCCGCCAAACGCGTCGAAGTGCGTGCTCGACGCGCGGCAGTATCGCCGATGGCGATCGTTGCGGAAGCGGGGCGAGCGCCCAAGCCGCGCGATTTCGTCGCGGCGCTGCGCGCGCGGCGCCCCGCTATAATCGCGGAGATCAAACGCGCGTCGCCGAGCAAGGGCGACATTATGCCGGGACTCGATCCAGCCAATGTTGCCCGCAAATATGTCGCTGGCGGCGCCACTGCGATCTCCGTGCTGACCGACGTCCATTTCAAAGGCACGCTTGACGATCTGCGAGCGGCCCGCGCCGCCGTCGACGTTCCGCTGTTGCGCAAGGACTTCATCTTCGAGCCGTACCAGGTTTACGAGGCGCGCGCGGCGGGCGCGGATTGCATTCTGCTGATCGCCGCGATGCTGAAAGAAGGCGAGCTGCGATCGCTGGCGGCGCTCGCGCGCGAGCTTGGGATGGCGACGTTGGTCGAGTCGCACGACGCGAGTGAGTTCGCGCTCGCCGGGAAAATCGGCGCTGGGCTGATCGGCATCAACAACCGCGACTTGCATACTTTTGTGACCGACATCGCGGTGACCGAGCGCCTGATCGCCGGCTACAAGGGCGACGCGCTGATCGTCACAGAAAGCGGAATAGATTCGCCCGACGACATTCGGCGGCTCGACGCTGCGGGCGCGCGTGCGTTTCTAATCGGCGAGAGCTTGCTGCGCGGCGGGACGCCTGGTGCGAAACTCGGGGAGTTGATGCGCGCGTTATGACGATACGCGTGAAAATCTGCGGCATCACGCGCGTCGAAGACGCGCACGCGGCGATTGCCGCCGGTGCCGATATGATCGGGTTGAACTTCTACGCGAAGAGCCCTCGCTACGTCGAGATCGATCGCGCGCAGGAGATTCGCGAGGCGATTGGATCAAGCGCCGCGGTGATCGGAGTATTTGTGAACGCGGAGCGCGCCTATATAAATGGCCGACTGCGCGCCGCCGCGCTCGACATGATCCAGTTCTCCGGCGACGAGGATGACGCCGCGCTGGCGGGCTGGCCCGTGCCGTCAATTGTCACGCGTCGGCTGAAGCCGGGCGAGAACATGACGCCGCATCGCGCGGACTACGTGCTGTTCGACGCCTTCGATACGCAACTCCGCGGGGGCACTGGGAGCCGCATTGCGCTGGATCAGCTTCGCTTGCTCGACTTGAGTCGCGCGTTTGTCGCCGGCGGATTGAATCCCGACAACGTTGCCGAGGTGGCCGCGCTCGAACCTTACGCGGTCGATTGCGCCAGCGGCGTCGAGTCGTCGCCGGGTGTGAAGGACCACGATAAACTTAGGAGCTTCGTCAACAATGCAAAACGTTCCCGATAGCCGTGGCCATTTCGGCCAGTTCGGCGGCAAGTACGTCGCGGAAACCCTGATGCCGGCGCTGTTCGAGCTCGAGAGCGCCTACAAGCAGGCGCGCCGCGATCCAAAATTTCGCGACGAGATAGAGCAGCGCTCGCGCGAGTTCGTGGGACGCCCGACACCGCTCTACCTGTGCGAGAATCTCACCGCAAAGCTTGGCGGCGCGAAAATTTATCTGAAGCGCGAGGACCTCTGCCACACCGGCGCCCACAAAGTGAACAACACGCTCGGGCAGGCCCTGCTGGCGGTGCGCATGAACAAATCGCGCATCACGGCCGAGACCGGAGCGGGGCAGCATGGCGTCGCGACGGCCACGATGGCTGCGCTGTTCCGCCGCGAATGCGAAGTCTTCATGGGCTCGGTGGACGTCGAACGTCAATCGCTGAACGTCTTTCGGATGAAGCTGCTCGGCGCGAAGGTGACGCCCGTCGAGGGTGGCAGCAAGAGCCTGAAGGATGCGATGAACGAGGCGCTGCGCGATTGGATCGCGACGGTGCGCAACACTTACTACCTGATTGGCACGACCGCGGGGCCGCATCCGTACCCGATGATCGTGCGCGACTTCCAGGCGGTCATCGGGCGCGAGGCGCGCCGCCAGATTCTCAAGCACGAAGGGCGTCTGCCCGACGTACTGGTCGCTTGCGTCAACGGCGGCTCGAACGCGATTGGACTTTTCTATCCGTTTATCAAAGACACCAACGTGAAGATGATTGGCGTCGAGGCTGCCGGTCTCGGCATCAGCGGACCCCATCATGCGGCCACGATCACGGCGGGCAGCGTCGGCGTTCTGCACGGCAACAAGACCTACCTGCTGCAGGACGAGCTTGGACAGATTCGCGAGACGCATTCGATCGCCGCGGGCCTGGACTATCCCGGCGTCGGCCCCGAGCTTTCGTGGCTGAACGACGTGGGCCGGGCAGAATACACGTCGGTTACTGACGCCGAGGCACTCGACGCGTTGAAGACGCTGTCGGAGACCGAGGGAATCATCCCGGCGCTGGAGAGTTCTCATGCGGTGGCGCACGCAATCAAGCTGGCGCCGCAAATGGCGAAGGAACAAATCATGATCGTGAATCTATCGGGACGCGGCGACAAGGATATGCAGACAGTCGCCAAGGCGTTAGGGGTGACGGTGTAATCGTGGCAGCGGCGCACAGAATCAAACGTAAATTTCGCGAGCTGCGCACGCGCGGCGAGGCGGCGTTGATCCCGTTCATCGTCGCCGGCGATCCCGACATGGACACGACGCGGCGGCTGGTGCTCGAGCTCGAGGCTCGCGGCGCTGACTTGATCGAGCTGGGCGTGCCGTTTTCGGATCCGATGGCCGACGGACCCGCCAACCAGCGCGCGCTGGCACGAGGATTGGGCGCGGGCGCGTCGTTGGCGGCGATTCTCTCGATGGTGAGTGAGCTTCGCGCGGAGACTCAGATTCCTCTGATCCTGTTCGGCTACTACAACCCGATTTTTCACTACGGATGCGAGCGGTTGTGCGCGGACGCGGCGCGCGCCGGCTTCGATGGAATCTTGACCGTCGATCTGCCGCCTGAGGAATCAGGCGAGCTCAAGCGGCCCGCGCGCGCCAACGGTCTCGACCTTATCTACCTGCTCGCGCCGACGACTCCGCTTGATCGAAGCCGCGCGATCGCGCGCTCGGCCAGCGGCTTTCTGTACTATGTGTCGGTGACGGGAGTGACCGGCGCGCGAGCGCATCTCGACGCGGATCTGGGTGCGCATATGCGCGAGCTGCGCAGCGTGACAGACCTGCCGATCGGCGTCGGCTTCGGTATCTCGACGCCGGAGCAGGCCGCCGAGGTTGCGACGATGGCGGACGCGGTAGTAGTCGGCAGTGCTATTTCGCTGTTGATCGAAGCGCACGCAAAGTCCGGCGACGTGCCCGAGGCGGTGGGCGGACTGGTTGGCGCGATGAAAGATGCGATGAAGTCGGCGCGGCGCGTCGAGCGCGCGCCCGCGGTGGAGAATTCAGATGGCTGAGCGCGAACCGACGCCGATCGCGACCCAAGCACCTTCCGACGACATCTGGTCGAAGTGCCCGTCGTGCAAGGAGATGGCGTTCCGCAAGGAAGTGGAGCGCAATCTGAACGTGTGCCCGAAGTGCGGATATCACTTCCGCGTCACGGTGCCGCAGCGCCTCTCGATAAGCATCGATCGCGGGACATGGCGGGAGCTGATGGCCGAGATGGCGATTGGCGATCCGCTCGGCTTCGTCGATTCGCGGCCATATCCCAAGAGGATGGAGCAGGCGCGCGCGAACAGCGGCCGCAACGATGCGGTGGTGGTGGGAATCGGCAAAATCGAGAATCGACCGGTGGCGGTTGGCGTGATGGATTGGGATTTTATGGGTGGCAGCATGGGCGTGGTGGTGGGCGAGAAGCTTGCGCGGCTGTTCGATATCGCCTGCGAGCGCAAGTTGCCGGTAATCGTGTTCGTCGCGTCGGGGGGCGCGCGGATGCAGGAAGGCGCGCTGTCACTGATGCAGATGGCGAAAGTCTCGTCGGCGATCGCGCGATTTCGAGACGCGCGCCTGCCTTATATTTCCGTGCTGTGCGATCCGACGACCGGCGGCGTGGCCGCGTCGTTCGCGATGCTAGGTGATTTGAATATCTCCGAACCTGGAGCACTGATTGGTTTCGCGGGCCGTCGGGTAACGGCGCAGACGAGTAACCAGGAGCTGCCCGACAATTTCCAGCGCGCGGAGTTTTTACTGGCGCATGGCATGCTCGACGCGATCGTCCCGCGGCATCAGATGCGCTTCACGCTGGCACGAATCCTCGCGATGCTGACGAAGCCGCGCGGGAACCGCGGCGCGGGGCAGGCCGCCCATAAAGGAAAGCGCTCGGTGACGTAACGCTACACCGGCTTGATGTTCTGATTGAGCCGGAACAGATTCGTTGGATCGTATTTTTTCTTGAGCGCTGACAGGCGTTGATATTTCTCGGGGCCGTAGGCGGCCTTGATTCGGTCCGCGCCTTCGTCGGCTTCATCGCCGAGATAGTTAACGTACACGCCGCCGGTTGAGTAGGGTTGCATCGCCTTCCAGAAATCGCTTGCCCATCGCACGATGCTTTCGGTATCGGCCGGCGTGGCGCATTGACCAAGGCTCATGAAGCTATACTCGACGTCGCGGAAATTGAACGCGGTTGCGTCGCGGTCGATACGACTGACCGCACCGCCCAGCTGATGTTCGATCAGCCCGTGACACATCGGAGTTGGACGCTTCGCACAATAAGACACCATCGTATCGATAACCCCGCCACTGACCTCCTTGAGGAAGCTCGACTTCCAGTAGTTGTGAAGTCCTGATGGGTAAAAGCCGTCGATCAGCTGCTGAGCTGACGTGTAAGGCATGGGCCCGATCTGGTCTATCAGGAGCGGGCGAAAAGTTCTCAGAGGTTTCACGACGCGCTCACCTTCGGCGATTGGCCCGTTGTAGCAAAGGGGGATACCTATAACAGGAGTTCCATCGGGCAGCGTAATCAGAACAGCTCCTGAGGCTAGTTGGTCGGGTGCTTCAATCGTTAAATCGCGGAAGAGGCCAAGTACGTCTTTTGCTTTATTGAACGGGTAAGCGACCAGACCAGCCAGCACGGTGCCAATCTTATGAAGCTGAAACTCGAACGAAGTGACGACTCCGAAATTTCCACCGCCGCCGCGCAGGCCCCAGAACAGGTCGGTATTCTCCGTTGCGCTCGCAGTGAGAAGGTTTCCATCGGCCGTGACTACGTCGGCTGAGAGGAGATTGTCGGAGGCTAGGCCGTGCTGGCGCGCCAAGTAACCCCATCCGCCGCCGAGAGTCAGGCCGGCGATGCCGGTCGTCGAAATCTGTCCGCCGGTGGTGGCGAGGCCGAAGGCTTGAGTCTCGCGATCGAACTCGGCCCACGTCACTCCTGGTTCCACGCGGGCCGCGCGACGCGCAGGATCGACGCGCACGCTCTTCATCCCCGACAAATTGATCATCAGACCGCCGTCGCAGACGGCATTGCCGGCGATGTTGTGGCCGCCGCCGCGCACGGATACCAGAAGATTGTTCGAGCGCGCGAAATTGACGCAATTGATGACGTCGGCAGGGCCGCTACAACATGCAATCAGCGCGGGGCGTTTGTCGATCATGCCGTTCCAGATTTTGCGAGCGTCGTCATAACCCGCTTCGCTGGGTTGGAGGAGTGGACCGCGCAGACTGGCTTTGAAATCCTGGACGGCGGACGGCGTGACAGCTTGCTGATTCGCCATGACGAATCACCCCTTTTCAGCAGTGACCGGAAACGTATCGCTTTGGCCGGTGTAATGGAACGGACTTAGGGCGCGGTCGGCGCAAAATCTTTCGTCTCCGGCTGATAGCCGGTAAACTTCGGGCTGGTTTATGGATCAACTCTCCAAAACTATCGACTGGCTTTATTCGCTGGAGGCTCGCGGGGAAATTTACAAGCTCGAGCGGATGGAGGCTGCGCTTGAGGTTATTGGCAATCCGCATCGGAAGCTGCGCGTCGTGCATATTGCGGGAACCAAGGGTAAGGGTTCTGTCGCCGCGATGCTTGATAGTTGCCTGCGGCGGGCGGGTTATCGGACGGGGCTCTATACCAAGCCGCATCTTGTGAATCTGGCCGAGCGGACGCGGATTTCCGGCGCCGAGATTCCGGCCGGGCTGATGCTCGACTATATCGAGCGGTTGCGCGCGACTTACGACCGCGCGGGACTGGCGCTCACGTTTTTCGAGTTCACGGTTGCGATGATGTTTCTGTACTTCGCCGAGGAGAACGTCGATATCGCGGTGGTCGAGACGGGGCTTGGCGGGCGGCTCGATTCCACCAACGTCGTGACGCCGATTCTGAGCGTGATTACGCCGATCGGTTTCGATCACATGGAGTATCTCGGCTATACGATCGCGGCGATTGCGGGAGAGAAGGGCGGGATCATCAAGAACGATATTCCCGTCGTGATTGGTGCGCGCGACGCCGAGGCGCGGCTGGCGCTGACGTCGATAGCCGCGCAGCTGCGAAGTGCGGTGCGTTTGATTGACCGCGATTTTTCTTACACGTCGCACGCGCCGGCGCATCGATTGGATTATCACGGGCTTGGGCTGGAGCTGCGCGATCTCGAGCTTGGGCTGGCCGGTCCGTTTCAGCATGAGAACGCGGCGATCGCGATGGCTACCCTCGAGGCTTTACGTGCGCAGGGTTGGCGGATTGGCGAGGACGCAATCCGGACGGGTCTGCGGGAGATTTACTGGCCGGGGCGTTTCGACGTCGTGTCGAAGCGGCCGCTCGTAATCCTTGATTGCGCGCATAACGAGATGAGTATTGCCGCGTTGCTCGAGACTATGAGCGTCGAGCTTGGCTCCGAGGTAAAGCCGCGGCTGATCTTCGGATGCCAGTCCGCGAAGGAATGGGCGAGGATGGTCGCGATGCTCGGTCCGCGGGTGCGCGACGTCACGTTGACGCGGGCCAAGCCCAAGGCTCCGCTGGAGCCGGAGGAACTCGTCGCGCCTTTCGCGGCGCATTGTCCGGCGCGCGTCGAGCGCGATCCGATGCGCGCGATCGAGCGGGTGATTTCCGAATTGGCACCCGATGACGTGGCGCTGGTTACGGGTTCGGTGTATCTTATCGGCGAAGTTTACCCCTATTTTCTGATGCGCGAGGGGCGGAGTGGGTTATTTCCTGAAGCTGGCGTTTAAACGAGTCGCGATCGCGCTGGTATTGGCGGCGATGCTCTTGCCGGCTATCGCCAACGCCGACTCGCCCGCTGCGACGCCTCCGAAACAAACTCCGAAGAAATCTGGAATACCCACCCCGGTCCGCACCGAGCACGAAGAACCGGTCAACGTTACCGGCCAGGAAACCATCTACGACTCGAAGACCGACACCTTCGTCGTGAAGGGCGACGCTGTCATGACGCAGGGCGGCAGCGTGTTGAAGGCCGATGAGATCGACATTATGCGCCGTGACCGCAAGGCCCGCGCGATCGGAAATGTCCATCTGATCGATCCCGAAGTCGAGATGTGGGCGACCGACGGCACGATCGACATGAACAACGAGACGATGGTGCTCAACAACTCCAAGATACTGGCGAAACGAAATATTTATCATCTCGAAGGCAAGCAGATAATAAAGCAAGAGGGGCAGACCTACGAGGTAAAGAAGGGATTCTTCACGACCTGCGGGTGCGAGAAGGGCACGCCGTCCTGGTCGATCAACGCAGAGCATATGGTGGTGAACGTGGGGCAGACAGGCACCGCCACCAACGCCACCTTCAACGTGGACGGCTACCCGGTAATCCCTCTGCCGTACGCGATTTTCCCGGCTGACTCGGATCGGCACAGCGGCTTGCTCAGCGGGCGCGAGGGTCAATCTGGACTGCGCGGCTTTCAGTGGCTGCAGCCGTACTATATCGCGATCAACAAGAGCTCAGACGCGACCGTCGCGCTCGATATCGAGACCTCGCAGCGAGTCGGCGGCCTCGGCGAATACCGGCTGGTCAACGGAAAGGACGACTACCTGTGGGCGGACGGCGCTTTCTACAACGAGTCGCTCCGGTCGGCTGCAAATCGGGTGAACGACGTCGTGGATTCGCAAATCGCTGATCCGCATATCCCGATTAACCGCTTCGGGCTTATCGCGATGGCGCGGCAGCATCTCACGGACAACCTGACCGCGTACGGCGACACGGTTGCGGTAAGTGACAGCCTTTACCTGCGGGAGATGGATGTGTGGACGTTGTCGCGCGGCTTCGCCACCGGCCAGGGCGCGATAAATTTCGGATCGATGACCAACGCGCCGTCGAACTTCGGGTTGCTGTATGAACTCGACAACGTGTACGCGCGAATGCAGGGCACCTGGAATCAGGATCTGATTCAACCGCAACAGTTCGCGTTGCAGCGGCTGCCCGATCTGACGGTGGCCGGACGCCAGGAATTGTTCAACAACCTGATGTTCGCGGACTACGATGCGGAGGCGGTGAACTTCTACCGGTCCGAGGGAATCGATGGCGCGCGCTTCTCCGCCAATCCCCGGATTACACTGCCGTGGCGTTTGGGCGACTACATCAATGGATACGGGACGGTGGGTTCGCAGGCAGTGGTATACGACACCGCTAATAACGACATCCACATCACCCCGGTCGGAGACACTCCTCTTCCCGTGGCCGCTAACTCGACTTGCCCTGGCGGTGGCGGCGTTCAGCTTGTTTTCAACAACTGTGTTACGTTGAGCCCGTTCGGCAACGACGGGACCAGCGCACGAATCGTCCCATACGCGAACGCCGGAATGTCAACGGTCCTCGATCGCGTTTACGACTTCGAATGGAAATCGATTGAGAAGCTCAAAAACACGATCGAGCCGTTTGCCAACTATGCGTATGTGCCCCGCATCTATCAGGGCAATCAGCCGCTGTTCGATCAGACCGATCGTCTGAACTCGCGCAGCCTCTTCACTTACGGCTTCACCACGCGGCTGTTCGCCAAGATCAAGGAAGACGCTTCGGAGGAGACGACCACCGACGCGACTCCGACCGAAGCTATATCGGATACCGGCGATTCGAACGTTGGGCCATTCCATGAAGATCCCCTGGCGGATTCGTTGGCGCCGCGCGGCGGAACTATCGTCCGGGACGGTGAGCATTCGCAGGAACTCGGCTCGTTGACGATACAGCAGGCGTATGACACCTCGCACGAAGTGACGACCGCCGGATCTAATATCTCAGACGTCGAGGGGCTGCTGAACATCTATGCTACCCAGATTGCAACGCTGACTTCGCAGCTCGACTACAATCCCCGCGCGCACGCCGGGATCACGCTGGCTAACGCGGCGCTGAGTATTCAGCCACCGTGGGCCACCAAAGGGTCGGCGATATACCTGGGAAAGGCGTTGCAGGGCTCGTTCGTCGAGTTCGCGTACAGCTACACCAGCCGGAAAGCCACGGTCTTCTCCGGGACGACCAAAAATGCCGGGCAATTGGTATCGGGACGCGCGTACACTGACCTTTTCGATCGGCTCGGCGTCTACATTGCGCCCAGCTACGATCTCGCGGACAACCGGATGCTGTCCACCGAATATGGCGTGCGCCTCAAGTCGCCTTGCGATTGTTGGGCGGCGGACCTCGGAATCACCGACTCGACCAATCCCAACGAAGTGCAGGTCCAGTTCCAGTTGACGCTGGGTGGTTTGGGTTCGGTGGGGCGGAGTCCGTTCGGGCGCAATCCGTTCCAGACGCAGGGCCTGGTCGGCTCGCCGACCGGAGTACTGCCGAATTACTGAAGTTTCAAGTGTTTGGAAAATAGAGATTCCGGCTGATCGGCGGCGCCTGATCATCCGGGCTGGCGCGGCGATCCTCGCGATCGTGGCGGCGGGGTTGCTCGCCGAGCGCCTGCACGCGATCTCGCATCGATACGATCAGTTTGATTTCAGCGTCTTCTACGGCTGGTGGACCGATTATTCGAGCGGTGGCAACCCGTGGACGGATCTGGGTGGACCGATGCGCGGCTGCAACTATACGCCGTTTTTTATCGGGATATTTTCACCGCTCGCTTGGCTCGACCAGAAAACCGCGTTCTGGATCTGGCAGGCC
>Ga0182024_10023050_pt1 | contig 11179 bp, 5 predicted proteins | sample P32metaG_FD_120480 | JGI IMG/M metagenome (GOLD analysis project Ga0182024, IMG submission 120480) | Permafrost microbial communities from Stordalen Mire, Sweden - P3-2 metaG (Illumina Assembly) | ecosystem: Environmental > Terrestrial > Soil > Wetlands > Permafrost | place: Sweden: Stordalen... | reverse complement strand
CGGCTCTCCGGCCTGCTGCATCACGCCCAGGAAAAGGAGCGCGCGCACATCAGCCGCGAACTGCACGACGAGGTGGGTTCGACCCTGACCGCCGCCGCGATGCTGCTCAAGCAACTGGAATGGAGCGCGGACTGGGACAACGCCGTGAACCGGGACAAATTACAAAAAATCCAATCTCTGCTCCAGACCGCCGCGACCACGGTGCACGATTTTGCCCGGCAGTTGCGTCCCAACGTCCTGGACGAACTCGGCCTGGCGCCGGCGCTCCGTTCCCTGGCCCGCACCGTTGCCGAAAGCACCGGCTTGAAGGTTCGCCTGCGCGCCGATCCGCTGGCGGAAAAACTGGACGCCGAGAGCAAGCTGGCGCTGTTCCGCATCGCGCAGGAAAGCCTCAACAACGCCGTCAAACACGCCGGTGCCAGCCAGGTGCGGATCACCGTGACCAAAGCCCCCGGCGGCATTGTCCTGCGGGTGGCGGACAACGGCAAATCCTTCCCTACGGCCGCCACCGGGCCCGGGCGCCAGCCGCGGTTGGGCCTCCTGGGCATGCAGGAGCGCGCGCGGTTGGTCAGCGGTGCCTTCGCCATCCGGGGGCGGCGGGGCAAGGGCACCGCAGTGCGCGTGGTGATTCCGTTGAAGCCGACAGGGGGGTGAAGCAGCAGACCCGCATCCGGCCGCCGGCCCTGCGGACAGAGCCGATTTATCTTGGGAGTGGATCAGGTCTCCCAACAGCGACGCAGTCAGTCAGCTTAAATGGTTTGCCCGGGTGTTGGCGTGTTACCTCCTTCCTGGCTGGACGCCGGAGCGCCCATCGCCAACACTGGCGCGAGGCATATCCATATTGAAAAGTTCTCCAGCCTGGCACTGGCGGCGTTACCGGCGCGGTTCTACCGCTCGGTAGGATTATCGGCGGCCACGCCACTGGCGGCCTGCTTCGTCGCCAGTGCGCTACTGTGGCCGCGGCGAGTTAGCCGCTCGGCGGCACCCTCGATGAATACTGGCCGACGGGCGATTTCCCGGTTTGTAACTTCGGACAGCTGACGCTCCACCAGGCCGGGGACTGCCCGGTTACGCTGACCGTCACTGGCAAAAATGTCGCCGCCAATTCCTTCGCGGTAAACGCCGACAAAGTTATGCTCCTGCCGCGGTAGGTAAACACCCCGTTGACGCTTCTCCCTCCTGCTGGCAGAATTTATGTGGAAGGCCCCGCTTTTTCCAAGGTTCGCCGCAAACCCTGTCAGAGGGAGTTTGCGTCGGGGCGCGAGCTGAACTAAGATAGTCGCTGGATAACCGGGGAAACAGAAAATGAAGAAGAACAGAAACAGATCAAGCACTTGCCTGCGAGCCTTCGCCATTTTGGTCATTGGCGCGGGAGCGGGTTGCGCCTTGGCGGTCAACCCCAACCTGCCGCCGGGACAAAATTTCGATTTGAGCCATTGGTATCTGACGCTGCCGGTGGACAAATCGGGGGGCACCAACGGCACGGCGGCGACCATTTCCGCCCCGCAACTGGCGGCCGGCTACACCAATCCGCCGTATTTCTACACCGGCACCGACGGCGCGATGGTCTTCTACTGTCCCGCCACCGGCGCCACCACGAGCGGCTCCTCTAATCCACGGTCGGAACTGCGCGAACAACTGAACACGAACGACAACAGTGTGGATTGGACCGCCAACGGCGTGAATATCCTGACCGCCCAATGCAAGGCCAACGGCATTGCCAGCGGCGGCCAGATGGGCATCGCTCAGGTGCATGGTAACAGCCCGAACATGCCGCTGGTGATTCTCCGCTATGACAACAGCATGAACCAGGGAATCATTGACGCCACCGTGAAATACAACACGTCCAACGCGCCAGTTAACGGCAGCACCGACGCCACGCTGACGTTCACCAACGTCGGGCTGAACCAGCTGATCAACTACCAGATTGTGGTGAGCAACGGCGTGGCGATCATCACCGTCAACGGGCAGGTCCAGTCGCAAAACTTTTACGCCACCGACCCCAATTGGACCAACGCGAACTTTTACTTCAAGGCGGGGGACTACTATGTGAACAACGGGGGCACCACGAACGCCTCGCAGGTCTCCTTTTACGCGCTGGCCGCCAGGCACCTGCCTTATTTCGAAGGCGTGGTCCAATCCGGTTCGAATCTGATCTTCGATGGAAGCTGCGGTCTGACGAACTCGAATTACTACGTGCTTTCGGCGACGAACCTGGCGCTGCCTTTGACGAACTGGACGACGGTGGCGACCAACAGCTTTGACAGCAGCGGCAATTTCGTTTTCACCAATCCTATTGGCGCCGCGAGTCAAATTTTTTTCATCCTCAAACTCCCGTAGCCTTCCCAGACATTCAACCCGGAATCTCCAGCCGACCGGGCCAGTCAGGCACCCCGCCGGCTCGACCGTAGGGTATACACCCCCTAGGGTATATACCCCCCTGTAAATGCCCACTACAAGGCAAGCCCCCCAGCCTTTATATTGATATGCCTTGACGCACCAGGCGGGAACGGTCAGATATGCGCCTGCGGTTAAACAAGGGAATTAGTTGGACAAGGGAATTAGTTGGGAATTAGTTTGAGAACCATGCAGAGACCAAACCGTTGCGCCTCCCTCAATCCAGAGGCCGCCTCTCCATTGCCATAAACGCGCCACCATGAAAAGTCTTAGTCTCTTCCTTCTCGCTTTCGCAATCGCCCTAGCTGGCAACGCGCAGACCAATTCAATGACGGAGGCGGGCGGCGGTGCCGCGCGTGCGATGTCGCTGGAGGACTGCATCCAGCAGGCGCTGGCACACAACTATGACGTGCAGATTCAACGCTACAATCCGCAGCTCGCGCGTTATGTTCTGGAAGCGGCCTACGGCGGCTACGATCCGGTCTTCAACATTTCCGGCCAGCACAACTTCGACATGGCGCCGAGCAGTTACAATCCGTATTCCACCACGGTCACCCCCAACACGAAGTATGATGAGAACGCGTTCACTAGCGGCCTCAACGGACTGCTGCCTTGGGGATTGCAATACAAGTTCAGCGGCACCATTGCGCAGACCTATGGGAGCCAGAATGGAGTCCCGTTCACCGACTCGCGGGGCAGCAGCGGTGTGACGCTCACCCAGCCGCTGTTGAAAAATTTCTGGATTGATGACACCCGCCTGAACATCCGCGTCGCCCAATCCCGGCTGCAGTCCTCCGAACAGGGGCTGCGGCTGCAAATCATCAGCGCCGTCACCGCCGTTGCCAACGCCTATTACGAACTGGCTTTTGCCCTACAGAACGTGCGGGTGCTGGAGGAGGCGCTGGACTTGGCCCGGACGCAACTGGATCAGGATAAAAAACGGGTCCAGGTGGGCGCGCTCGGCGCCTTGAGCGTGCAACAGGACGAGTCGCAGGTGGCCCAAGCCCAGGCCGGTTTGATTACCGAGCAAAGCATGCTGGCGACGAACCAAAACGTCCTGAAAAACCTGCTCACCGACAACTACGTCCAATGGCACCACGTGACCATCCAGCCCGTCACGGGGCTGGAGGCGCCGCCGCGGGTGTTCAACTTGGAGGACAGTTGGAGCGAAGGCATGGCCGAGCGTCCTGATTTGTTGCAGGCCCTACAGTTGGTCAAGCAGCAGGGTATCGAGGTGAAATACTACCGCAACCAGCTCTTCCCCGAACTCGATCTGATTGGCTCCTATGGGTTAAACGGCGCGTCCGTGAAATCCGACACGGGCGGACAATTCGACGACACCCTCGACCAAATCGGCGCGGGGCAAAATCAATATTACAGTTACGGCGCGCAACTGACGGTTCCGTTGGGCCGGGTCGGACCGCGCAACCAGTTCAAAGCCGCCCGGGTGGTGTTCCAACAGACGCTGCTGCAGCTCAAGCAACTGCAGCAAAACATCCTGATGGAGATTGACAATGCCGTGATAGACGCGCAGTCCACTTACCAAAGCGTGCAAGCCACCCGCCAGGCACGCGTTTATGCCGAGGCGGCGCTGGACGCCGAACAGAAAACCTACGCGGTCGGCAAGGCTTCCACCTTTGAGGTGTTGCAATATCAAAACACCCTGACCGCCGCCCGCTCCCAAGAAATCCGCGCGCTGGCCGATTACAACGAGGCCCTCGCCAACCTGGCCCAGCAGGAAGGCGCCACCTTGGAGCAATACAACATCCACTTGGAAGCCGAACCCGGAGAAACCGGCGGGCCTCAATCCAACGCGCTGTTCCCGCCCGTGCTGTCGCGGGCCTCTCCGGGTTCCGCACAGACCGGCGAAGCTCAGCGTGACAACGTCCATCCCGAAGCGGAACCCGTGGAAACCGGGGGTCCGCAACGGAAATCGTTGTTCCTGCCTGTGCCGCCAGACGCACCGCCGCAAAACCCATAGTTCCGCTAGCCGGCGATGCCCGGCCGGATGCCCGCGAACGCGCGGTGCCGCGCCGGAGCTTGTTCTTGATTTAGTCGGGATTATGCACTTCACAAAAGTTAGTCGGAAATTGATGTTTTCGACACAAATTCAATAAGGTCATCAAACTTTTCACAAATAATATCGCGTGGTTGTTTTTGATACCAATCATTGTCTTTCAAACCAGCAATGCTTTGTGTCAGGACATTGAACTTTTGTTGGTTGGTGAAAACATCCTGCACCAATCTATCAGTTGCTCGGTGCAACCGATTCGAACTTTGGGATTATGGGACATCTCATCATGTAATGGATGTAACGACTAATAAAGTTCAGGCTGCGATAAACCACTGACAAAATCATTCCAGTATTGACTTGAAACAAATTAGTGATAAAATGTGACTCACGGTGAAGACAAAATCACGAAAGAAGTCAGAGGGTTTGAAACTGGAAACGAACTTTGACGAAGCCATAAGGCGCGTGTCACAGATTCAACCAGCGAAGAAACCCGCCAAGTGAAAAAAATTAAAAATGCGCTTCAAACCATCATTTTCAAGCCAACTTTTGTGAAGTGCATAATCCCGTATTTAGTTGGTTTTCGAGCCGTGGCATTCGTCGCGCCGGAGCCCCGGCCGCGTTCTGTCCGGGAGACCTTTGCCTTATATGGTGCGCACCGTAGGGCGACGCCCCCGGAGTAATACCGCATTCACTGAAGGGACCATGCAGGATATAGTGCTGACGCCCGGAGAAAGAAGTGGGCGTCTGCCCGGATCAGAATGCGAAGCACGGAGCACGAAGGAAGGACGGTAACCAGCACGTTCAAGAATCAGTCAGGGCCGTCCCGTCGGGAAAAACAAGCGATCATGACAGCGAAGAATATTTTGTTGGAGAAAGGGTGGAGGGTTCCCTGCGACCTTTGGCTTATACGGTGCGCACCGTAGGGGCGACGCCCCCGGAGTAATACCCCGTTCACTGAAGGGACCATGCAGGATATAGTGCTGACGCCCGGAGAAAGAAGTGGGCGTCTGCCCGGATCAGAATGCGAAGCACGGAGCACGAAGGAAGGACGGTAACCAGCGCGTTCAAGAATCAGTCAGGGCCATGCCGTAGGGAAAAGCAAGCAATCATGAAGGCGAAAAATGTTTTGTTGGAGAAAGGGTGGAGGGTTCCCTGCGAATGGGAGACCCCGGACGGGGCGGTGCTTTTGCGGCGCGGGGCTTCGTGGCGGTTCCAATGGTCGCTGCTGGCCTTTTTGCTCCTCTTGGCCGCCGGCCTTGCGGCGATCGTCGGCGACCTCGGCGTGTGGATAGTTCATCGCGTTGAGGTGCTGCTCGTCTTGGGCGGCATTGGCTGCTGGCGTTGGAGTTGGGCTGCCACCCAATCCGTCCGCGCTATGCTGTACCGCTATCGGACTTTCCCCCGGCTCCGGCGGCAGGCGGCGGAGGCGGCGGCCGCCCGCGGTCCTGTTCCCGAAGTCGCCATCATGGCCGTGACGTACAAGGAAAAACCGTGGATTACCCGGATGGTCTTTGAATCGCTCTTTCGTGAACTGGCGTCCGTGGACGGATTGCTTCGCCCGCCCCGGGTGGTGGTGGCCACTGGTTGCGATGAGGACGACCAGGTCATTCGCGCCATCGCCTCGGAGTGTTGCGGGTCGTTGGCGGGGGCCAATCCCCGGGCGTGGCCGCCGGAACTGGTGTTGTTGCGGAACGACACCGGCAAGCGGCCGGCCATCGCGACCGCGCTCCGGGAAATCACCGCCGGCCAGCCGCGCTCCGACAGTGTGGTGGTCTTCATGGACGGCGACACGATGATGCAGCAGGGTCTGTTGAACAAGGTGCTGCCAATTTTCCGGCTGCAACCGGACGTGGCGGGAGTGACCACCAACGAAAACGGCTGGGCCAGCGGACCGCGCTGGTTTGCCGAATGGATTTCCCTCCGGTTCGGTCTGCGGCACCGCATGATGTGTTCGGTCGCCTTGTCCGGCAAATTGCTTTGCCTGACGGGCCGGTTTTCCGTCTTTCGCGGGTCGGTCGCCGCCGATCCCACTTTTTTAGCCCAAATCGAGCGCGACTCCATCAACCACTGGTTCTGGGGCACGTTCGACATGCTCAGCGGTGACGACAAGAGCACGTGGTATTGGCTGGCGGCGCACGGTTGCCGGATGCTTTATGTGCCCGACGCCATGGTCACGACGCTGGAGGTGGTGTCCGGCTCGGCCCTGCACCGGGCGCTGGCCAACATCCGCCGCTGGTCGGGCAACAGCCTGCGCCACAGTTGGCGGGCCTTCAAACTGGGGCCCCGCAAGCTGGGCTGGTTCTGCTGGTACAGTCTCCTGGATCAACGCGTCGCCATCGGGACGGTGCTGGTCGGACCGCTTTTCGCCCTGCTCGCGGCGTGGAACGGGCATTTGGAAATCACGGCCGGTTATTTGCTTTGGGTGCTGTGCTCGCGCGTGTCGCACGCTGCCATCGCTTGGCGGCATGGGCGACGGTTCTCGGCGTTTTATCCGCCGCTGCAGGTGCTTTCGGACTGGACCATCGCGCTCAACAAAATCTGGATTTTGTTCCATCCGGCGAAACAGGCCTGGCTCAATCGCGGCGCGCGCAAGCTCGACACCACCAAAGCCGGCGGGTTTTACCACGCGCGGACCGCGGTCGCGCATTATCTCTTCGTCTTCACCTGCGCGGTCATCGCTCTGCTCATCTGCTTCGTCACCGGATTTCTCCCGATCTGGCAGGAGTCGTCGCTGTTTCTCCGCAGCAACCCGGGATCGCGGCAATCAGGGCCCTTGCCGCGGCTTCAAACCAGTCCGCCGGCGAGGGAAGTGTCCGGCATGGCAATTTCCGGCCCCCATCCCGCGCCCCAAAAAACCGTCGAAGCCGGTGTAAGCATCCCACAGCTCGATTGGCTTGTTCGCGGCTCACGGCCCGCAATCCTGAAGTAAGAAACCATCCGAATACCTTTTGCCGCCATGAACCCAGCAATACCAGACCGCCCCAGCCCAAGCCATCCATTGCCGCCTGCCGGCAACCCGCCGACACCGCCTCCCCACAAGCGGTGGACGCGGCTGGTGGTGCTCAGCCTGGTCGCGCTGGCGTCGGTCCTCATCTTGGCGCTCGGTTCTTCGTGGGGTTACTACCGCTGGCAACACACCGTCACCCACCACGCGACGGTGGAAGGGCGGGTATATAAAATCGGCACGCGCCTGGATGGAAAGGTCAAGACGGTGGAAGTCCAGGTGGGGCAACGGGTTGCTGCGGGCCAGGTGCTTGTCCGGTTGGAAGACGACCATTACGTCGCCGCCGTGGGCGAGGCCCAGGCGCAATTACAGTCCGCCATCAACCGGCTGACAGTCGAAAAACTCGCCATCGCCGAGGCGCGCCAAGAACTGACCCTGGAAATGGAACACGCCCAAAGCGATTGCACGACCGCGACTGGAGCCTTGCAATCTGCCATCGCCGCGCAGAACCGGTGGGAGCAAGATTACAACCGCGTCTCCACCCTGCTCAAGTCGGGCATCGGCTCCCAGAGCGAATTGGACACCGCCACTTGGGAGCGCGACAACGCGCGCGCCCAAGGGGCGGTGGCGCAGGGCGGCTTGAGCGCCGCGGAAGCAGCTTACCAACTGGCCCGCGCGCAACTGGAGGGCCTGAAGGTCCGGGAAGCCGGGCTGGCCGTTTTCACGTCGGACGTGGACGTGGCCCGCCAGCAACTGGGCATGGCCCAGGCCGATCTGTCCGCCACGGTGATCTGCTGCCCGGCCGACGGCTGGGTGATTGACCGCGACGTGCAACCGGGCGGCTCAGCGAAAGTCGGCGAGCCGCTGATATCGCTCTGGCTGGGGGCGCCGTGGGTCGAGGCCTGGGTGGATGAGACAACCCTGAGCCACATCACGGTCGGCAGCCCGGTGGACGTGACCCTCCCGGCGTTCCCGAATATTAAATTGCAAGGGCAGGTGGAAGAGATCGGCGTGCTCACCGACACGGCGCTGGCGGCGACGGCGGACCCGCAGGCGAAATCGGTCCCCGACACACTGCACTCGCTTTTCCTCTTCGACGCCATGGTGCCCATTCGCATCGCGGTGGAGGACCCGCCGGTCCGGCTCCAACCCGGTTTGACGGCACTGGTGGGCATCGGCAAAACGGCGCCGGCTGCGGGCGCGTCGCAGCGCGTCGATCGCGGCGAAATTGTCCGCGATCCCCAGCCGCCGGTCTCAAACGGTCCGATCAATTTCGAACTAACCCAAGCAACTCCAACCAACAACTGAAAATCAAATTATGAAAGTAAGCATCTTCGGACTCGGATACGTCGGGTGCGTCAGCGCCGCCGCGCTGGCCAGGGACGGCCATGACGTGGTCGGCGTGGACCTCATCGCCGACAAAGTCGAACGGCTCGCCTCCGGCCTGCCGACCGTGGTCGAAACCGGACTGGATAAACTCGTCGCCCAAACCTGCCAATCCGGAAGGCTGACCGCCACCACCGACAGCCACGCCGCCGTGCTGAACACCGAGGTTTCCATCATTTGCGTCGGCACCCCCACCGCCGTCGACGGGAGCATGGACCTAACGGCGGTGGAGCAGACGGCCCGCACCATCGGTCGCTTCGCGGCGGACAAGCCCGACCGCCATGTCGTCATCCTGCGCAGCACGGTGCCGGCCGGGACGTGCGAAAACGTCATCATGCCCGCGTTGCACCCCGACAACCCCCACACCTCGCTCCTGGACAGCGACCTGGTCGTCGTGCCCGAGTTTCTGCGCGAAGGGACGGCCATTGCCGACTATTACGACCCGCCGTTTGTGGTGGTCGGCAGCGCCAGCGGCAGAGAGGACGGGAACGAACCGGTGGTGGCCGCTCTGTTTGGGGGCGTGACCAACAAACTTCATTGGATGCCCTTTCGGGAAGCCGAAATGCTCAAAGCCACTTGCAACGCCTTCCACGCGCTCAAGGTGGTGTTTGCCAACGAGATTGCCGGCTTGTGCCGCAGCGTGGGCGTGGACGGAGCGTCCCTCATGAACCAACTGATTCAAGACCAGAAGCTGAACATCTCGCCGGCCTATCTGCGTCCGGGCCTAGCGTTTGGCGGTTCATGTCTTCCCAAGGATCTGCGCATGCTCCTGCACCTGGCCGGCAGCAAAAACGTGGACCTGCCGCTGCTCCGGTCCATTTTGCCGAGCAACGACGCTCACTTGAAACGATCCATCGCGCTGATTCCCGACAACGGCTTGCGCCGCGTCGGGCTGAACGGCCTGGCGTTCAAAGCCGGCACCGACGACCTGCGGGAAAGCCCCATCGTCCTGATTGCCGAGTATTTGATCGGCAAGGGCTACGATTTGAAAATTCACGATGCCGCCATCGAAATCTCGCGGATCAGCGGGGCGAACCGGGATTATATCGAGAAACGAATTCCTCACCTTTCCAAGCGGCTGGTGGGGAGCTTGGACGAGTTGATCGCGCATTCGGACATCCTCCTGATCACGCGGGATGGCGACGCGGTGCTGGACCGGGCGGCGAAACTGGAAATGCGCCCGCTGGTCATTGACTTGAGCGGCCGCCCGGTACGCTTCCGCAAGACCACAGCCGTGGCGGTCGCGGCCGCGGCCGGTCGCGGCAACGGCGCCCGGCGAAGCCGCCAGGAAATCACCGTCCGCAACCATCCTCGCGGCGGCGCGACGGCGCGGAGTACGGCGCAGCCGTTGGCGGCGGCGTTACCGGCTGCGGCCTTGGGGAGGAAAACTCCTGAGAATCTTGACCAGCGAACATAGGCGTGGGAACCAGAATATGTAGTTCGGGGCAACAGGCAAGGAAGGTGCCCGGCGTTGGAAACCACAATGAAACTTTTGCGAAACTCACCGGGAGCGCCGGCAAGATGCCGGCGCTCCCAGGCGTTTTGCGGAGCTCTCAAATTATTCGCCGTCGTGGCGATGTTTCTCCTTTTGTCCCTTTGGCGATCCTTTGGCGCGTTCTTGGGAGCCGGCGGGCTGGTGGTCATGGATGCGGACCATTATCAGAGCAACATGACGGCGGGAGGTTTTGCGTGGGTCCCCACCAACGACGTTCCCGGCTTTGTAAGCCCGGCAGCCATGTGCGCCATGCCTAAAACGGGTTCCCTGTTGAACTCGACGTCCAACAGTCCGTTGATGACCTATTCGATTCAACTCACCAACGCCGGCCCGGCCCAGTTGTGGCTCCGCGGCTATGGTCCGAGTAGTGCGCAGGACTCCGTGTATCTGGCGCTGGACGCCCAGACGCCGCAAGTCTTGAAATATAGTCCTAACGCCGTGTGGATGTGGGGGTCGGTGAGCGTTTTCATCACCAACGCGGGTTTGCATCAAATCAATCTTTGGATGCGGCAGCCCGGCTCCTATGTGGACCGTCTCCTCCTTTCCACCGTCACCAACTACATTCCGACGAACGGAGGTCCTGCGGAATCCATTACCGGTTTTCAAACAACAATAACCTCGCCAGTTCAGGGCGCTGTCTTCCCGGCCGACTCGACCATACCCGTGACCGCCGTAATCTCCAACGCGATAAACCCGATTACAGCGGTAAGTTTTTATGCGAATGGCGCTCTGGCCGCCATCGCCACCAACGCGCCTTACTCCTTTGCCTGGACGCCGCTGGTTGGCAGTGACCAGCTTTCGGCCATCGCCGTGGACAGCCTCGGAAATTCCTCCACCAGCGCCCCGGTGAATGTGACCATTGGCCCGCCCGTGGTTCAAATCACATCGCCGGCTCCGGGTTCCACCTTTCCCGCCGACACCAACCTGCTGGTCACCGCCGGGG
>Ga0182024_10023049_pt1 | contig 11180 bp, 10 predicted proteins | sample P32metaG_FD_120480 | JGI IMG/M metagenome (GOLD analysis project Ga0182024, IMG submission 120480) | Permafrost microbial communities from Stordalen Mire, Sweden - P3-2 metaG (Illumina Assembly) | ecosystem: Environmental > Terrestrial > Soil > Wetlands > Permafrost | place: Sweden: Stordalen... | reverse complement strand
TCGGCCGTCCGCCGCCTTCGATCGGGGCCGGCGCGACCGCGCGCGGGGCTGGTCGGCGCGCCACGACCGTCGCGACGCCCCGATCGAGACACGCGGTCAGGTTTCACGAATAATGCGGGTTAGCGCTTCACTCCAAGGCCGAGTTGGTCCGCGCAATCGGTGACATGGCGCTACGGGCGCCGGAAGCCCTCGCCGTGTTCGGCGTCGCCGACTTCATCGACCGCGATGATAGCGAGGCGTGAGCAGGCTAACACCACCTTTGGGTCCGACGACGCGCGCGGCACTTACTGAAGCGTTCGCTCTTCAAGCAGGCGTCGAGTCATCCGATCGGGGCGGTCCTTCAAGGGCAGAATCGGCGTGTCCGCCAGCCAGAGACTCAGGTCGTGTAGCGAGTTGTCCACCCGATCCTCCAGCGCGAACCGGATGGCCTGCACGAAGTCGTTGACCGAACCCAACACGTGACGATCAATGGTCCTGGCGATCGCGATCTCCTCCATCGACCGGCGTTCGGCCGCGATGGCCTCCTCGCAGATGCCGAGGTCGTGAAGGACGCGATCCAGTGCCTGTTGAAACCGTGGCGCCATCGTGCGCAGCTCGCGCGCCGGCAGCACGACCGGCAGGCGCGACTTCTCGCTGACACCAAAGAGCAGCCACTGCGGCTTGGCGAAGACCAACGTGAAGTACCAGTCGCCGAGCGCGGTGGTCGAGCGCGAAGACGACGATGCCGTCGCAGCTGGCAGGCAGTCGAGCAGCTTGCGCGTACAGCGGAAGACGACCACGGGTCAGGCGGGGGCTACTTCTCAGCCGCCTTTTTCGTCTTTGCCCACCGCTTCTTCTGTGCCGCCGAAATCTTGGCGCGAGCTTCAGCGCTCAACTTGAACCCAGGCCGTCGACCGCCCTTGCTCTTAACACCGGTAGACACCGAAGCGAAAGAGCCGCCGGAAAGGCCACTGGCGGCATGCTGGATCTCAGCCACCAACTTGCGCCGTCGCGCATCTAAGGCGTCCAGCTGATTTACAAGGGTGACTAGCGCGCTTTCTCGTCGTCCTCTGGGCACGTGACCTCCAAGGTCAGAGAGCAGGAGGTCAGCTTACAACGGTCGGTGAGAAAAGCGAGTTCTTCATCCGCGATCAATGGTCCGGACTTATCTCCCTCGGCGGCGGCTTCTCAGTGCGGGCGCTTTGATAGACCAACCCCCAGGTTCGGCAACTGCTCAAACGGAATATCGGAGATCCTCGCCTCGCAGACCCGCAGGGCTCTCCAGGCAGGAAGACACACGGCGGCGCAGCTGACGGCCGAGAGTCACTCACTTCAGTCGGTCAAAATGCTTCGGTTTAACTTCGAAGGCCCGCTCCGAGTTCTTGGCCGATCCGACGACCGTGATGTAGAAGCCGTTGACCCCCATCGACAATTGCCAATGCGCGTTCGTTGTGTATCAACCGTCGAATCGCCGAGAGCAGTAACTGTGGCATCCTCACTGGGGACCGTGACGCGCATGAGCTCCTATTCACCGCGCCAGAAGCGCGTGCTGCTTGTCAGTATTCTGGCTTCGTTCGTGTCGTTTCTGGACGGATTCATCGTCAACGTTGCTCTGCCGGCGATTGCGCGCGATCTCGGCGGCGGGTTGACCGCCCAGCAGTGGGTCGTGAATGCGTATCTCCTGACACTGGGGTCGCTCATGCTCCTGGCCGGATCCCTGTCGGACCTGTTTGGGCGCGAGCGAATTCTCACCATGGGCCTGATCGGATTCGGCGCGGCGTCGATATTGTGCGCGTTGGCACCGAACGCCGTATTCCTCGAGGTCATGCGGGCGCTTCAGGGTGCCGCCGGTGCGCTTCTCGTGCCGAGCTCCCTGGCGCTGATCATGGCGAACTTCTCCGGCACTGAGGAGGGATCGGCCATTGGCACGTGGACGTCCTGGACGGTCGTCGGGGCGGTGGTCGGTCCGTTGCTCGGAGGATTTCTGGTGGATGCCATCTCGTGGCGGGCTATCTTCGGCGTCAACGTGTTGCCTATTGGGCTTGTTCTTTGGCTGATGCGCCCGCTGGAGCCGGCACCGCACACGAAAGGGCAGAGTGCCGTGGACGGGATCGGGTCGCTCCTGGGTGCGCTCGGCCTGGGGGCGGTCATGTACGCCCTCATCGAACAGCCCCATCGCGGTTGGGCGAACCCGTTGATCGTCCTGCCGCTGAGCCTCGGTCTCCTGGCACTCGCCGTCTTTGTGTGGTACGAACGTCGTGCGACGCAGCCGATGCTTCCGGTGGCGCTGTTTGCCAACCGCAATTTCCGCGTGGGCAATATCGCGACGGTGCTGATCTACGGCGCGCTGTCGTCGTCCACGTTTGTCGTCACGATCTTCGTTCAAGAGGTCGCCGGCTATTCTGCGTTGGCTGCCGGGCTCACGTTTCTTCCTGTCACCGCGCTGATGTTTCTTCTGTCGTCGTACTTCGGGAAGCTCGCCGGACGGTACGGACCGCGGCTCTTCATGGCCGCCGGGCCGATGGTCGCGGGCGTAGGCTTCCTCCTGATGCTCCGCCTGGACGAAGTCGCACGCTATTGGTCCGACCTCTTTCCCGGCGTATTGCTGCTTGGCGTAGGTCTCGCGCTCACGGTCGCGCCGCTGACGGCAGCGATTCTCGGTGCCGTCGATAAGCAGCAGTCAGGTATCGCCTCGGCCGTCAACAACGCGGCGTCTCGGCTGGCTGGCCTGGTCGCGATAGCCGGCATCGGCATCATCGTCGGGTCGAAGCTCACAGTTGCGGGATTTCATGCCGCCTTGTGGTTCATCGTCGCGCTGCTGTTTGCGGGCGGCATGGTCTCCGCAGTCGGGATCACCAATCCGTCGGACCGAGAAGGGGAGGGGTGAATCCGTCCATCAGTCAGGATCGGTGGTAACCCGTAAAGCGACACTCCGGACGACGTGAATCGCACAAATTCGCACATGCGACCGTGGCCCTACGCCTCACTCCAGCCCTTCGCGAAGGCCTCAGCCTTCCATTTCTCCGACACATCGGACACGTCCTTCTCTGTCTTGGCGACCTGTGACCGATGGAGCTCGCCGCCGACGAGGGCCTGCAGCTCCCAGCCCAGCGGGTGCGTTCTCAGTTGCACACGCAGAGTGTGGCTCTTGCGCTTCAGCGTCCAGAGGTCATCGAGGATCTCGACCTTGCGATGCGCGTCATAAGGTCGGAGCGTTGGCATGCTTCAGGATAGACCTGCCGGAGCAATCGGGACCCGCGCAACCGAGGTGGCAGTTCGCGAAAATGGGCAATGAACTCGCGACGACTTACTGACGCGGGGCGACGGGCTCGCGGGTCTAGCTCGCCAGGAATTCCTTGAACCGCGCGCACATTTGTCCAACATTGTTGGTATACTGGCGCTGTGGCGCCCCCTGAACTGCTGGGCGAATTCGAACAGCTCGTGATCCTAGCCGTCTTGCGCACGAGCCAGGACGACCGGCAGGCCTACGGGATCACCGTCTACGACGAGCTGGTCGCGCGAACCGGACGCCGCGTCGCGCGCGGCGCGGTCTACATGACGCTCGATCGGCTGGAGAAGAAAGGCCTCCTCACGTCGTACGTCACCGCGCCGACGGCCAACCGCGGCGGGCGCGCGCGCCGCTGCTATCGCGGCACCAGGACGGCGACGGCGGCGCTCAGAGCCTCGCGCACCGCACTGCAACGTCTGTGGGAAGGACTCGAGCTGGGAGGGTAGTTGTGGACCCCACCATCCTTCAGGACATCGCCGGCGATCTCGAAGAAGAGCGCCGCCGCCGCGCCGCAGCCGGGTCCACCGCCGCCCGCGTCTGGTTCTGGCGCACGTGGCTCGGCATCCGGCTCTACGTGGCATGGCAGGGCCTGACCGACGCGATCCGCGGCGCGAGAGGACCGCGCCTGCACGGCGAATGGCGCACGACGCTTCGCTTCCTGAGGGCGTCGCCGGTCTACGCGCTCGCCGGTATGGCGGTCATCGCGCTCAGCACCGGGCTCTCGACGACGGTGTTTGCCGTCGTGGACGGCGTGCTGCTCACCTCGCTGCCGTTCGACCGCCCGGACCAGCTCGTCCTCATTCGACCCGGCCATCGCGAGCGCGCCGGACGCGAAGGAGCCCTGGCCGCCAGCGGGAACGACCTCGCGATGTGGCGTGCGGCGCTACCGGACGTTCCTCTCGGAGCGGCAAATATGCCCTTCGGCGGTCCCGGCGGCCGAATGCCACTTGGCCCGGAGGTCAACGCGATCCAGGTCCAGACCGCGGTCGTCGATGGCGAGTTCCTGCACGTGCTTGGCGTGCAACCGATCCTCGGGGGTTTTCCCGAGTCGGCCTTCCGCGTGACCTCGCGCGATACGCCGCGATCCGCGCTGCTGTCGCACGCTCTCTGGCAGACCGCCTTCGGCGGCGACCCGCACGTCGTCGGCCGCATCATCACTGTCACCGAGCAGCCGCGCGTGGCCTTCGAGATCGACGGCGTACTGCCGAAGTCCTTCGTGGTGCCGTCGAGAATGGATGCCGACATGCTGCTCGCGGCGACGCCACTCGTCCAGCCGGGCGGCGTTGCCCGACGGTCCTTTCCGCAGGTCTTCGCGCGGCTGCCGCGCGGTCAGTCCGCCGCAGTCGTCCGCCAGCGGCTAGAAGCGGCGATGGCCGCTGCGCCGGTGCTGAGCGATCCGGCGATGGCCGCATTCGCCGCGACGCCCGTCGGACGGCAGCAGCTCGCCCCGTACAACACGGTGACGCTCGTGCCACTTCGGGACTTCCTCACCGAATGGCAGGGGCCGATCGCGCTCGCGGTGTTCGTGACGGCGCTCCTGCTCCTCGCGCTCGGCGGCGTCAATGTCTCGGGCCTGGTGGCCGCGCGCGGCCAGCGGCGCGCTCGGGCCGTCGCCATCCGGCGCGCACTCGGCGCCGGTACGTGGGCGATCATCCGGTTTGTCTTCGCCGAGGTCGCCGTCCTCGTGATCGCCGGCACCGCAGCAGGCTTCGCCCTCGCTCGCCCCATGTTGAGCGTCACGGTTGCGCTTCTGCCGACGAATTTCCATCCGATGAAGGCCATCGCGATTGACTGGCGTGTCGCCGAGTTCGCGGCACTCTGCGCCCTGGTCGGCGCCGTGCTCGTGACGGTCGCACCCGCGCGCCGGGCGCTCCGTCGGCCGGTCGTGCTGCAGGGCGACGTCGTCACCGCCACGCGACGGCTGTCGAGAGGCAGCCGCGTGAACGTCGCGATTCAGGTGGCCATCGCGACCACGCTAGCCGTCGGCGGGTCGCTCCTGGTCGGCAGCCTCGTGCGCCTCTGGCAGCAGCCTCTCGGATTCGACAGAAGCGCGACCGCGGTGAGTCTGCGCCTGCGGCGAGCACCGTCCGCGGGCGGCAGGGAGGACATCTCGGCAGTGCTCGATCGCGTTCGGCGTGTGCCCGGCGTCGACGCGGCCGGCGTGATGGACGCGATGCTGCTCCAGCAGGCCATGCAAGGCGGCGCCGTCGACTCGCCGCCCGGTCGGCCGAAGAACGACATGGTCGACATGCCGGTCACACCGGGCTTTTTCGACGTCACGCGGCCGGTGCTCCTTGCGGGCCGGTTTCCCACCGCCGCTGAGCTCGAGGCGGGGACCGCCCTTCTTGTCTCCGATTCGGTCGCTCGCGAGTTTTGGCCGGGCGCGCCCGCGGTAGGCCAGACGCTGACGGCCAACGGCGCGACGCTCACGGTCGTCGGGGTCGCCGAAGAAGCGCGCTACATGTCATGGGATTATTCGGTGGGCGTCATTTATGAGCCGTACGCGACGCTCGGCAGCACGCGCTCACCAAACCTGTTGGTCCGGGGCCGCAACGGCGCCAATCCACCAATCGGCGACGTCCTGGCCGCCATCGGGTCGGCCGGTTCGTGGGTGACGGCGGCGCGCGTCGATCCGTTGAACGACCTGCTCGCCGCCACCATTCGTGAGCGCCGCTTCGACGCGTGGTTCTTCGGAACATTCGCGGGGGGTGGGCTGGCGATCGTGCTGACGGGTCTGTTGGGTCTCGTGGCGATGACGGCCGCCGAACGCACACGCGAAGTCGGCGTGCGGATGGCCCTCGGCGCCACGCGCGAGCGCGTCGTCGGGCTACTCGTCGGCGAGACCGCGAACGCCGTGGCCGCGGGGCTCGCTGTTGGCGGCCTCGTCGCCGCTTGGGCCGTGCGCTATCTCAAGTCGTCGATGTATGAGATGGGCGTCTACGACCCGCGCTTGTGGATGCTGGCGGCCCTGGCACTCGTCATTGCTGCCGGCCTCGGCGCGTTCATCCCTGCCACGCGCGCCAGCCGTATCGATGCCGTCACGGCGCTGAGGGAAGACTGAGATATCGGTAACTGGCATGCGGCAATCGCCGGAATCGACAATCGTGCACCGGCAATTGGACTCGATGGTGGAAGACGAGTCGGACCCCACGTTCTTGCGAGCGCCAGCCTCTCAAGCAGACACGAACGCGGGTCACATCAGATCAGGCCGGTATTTGTCGGCATGGTGGGGCGCGCACCTGATCAGACCAGGCCGCTGCGGACGACTCTATTTGCACCGATTTACACGTCGCCCTCTGGGTGGGATCGGACGCGCTCGTGCCGAGCTCGCTCAATCAATGTCCTTTACGTTCTTGGTGAGGTGACACGAATGGAGATCGGCGGTGGTCGATCCGCCAGCCAGGCGTGGTCCAGAAGCATGGTGCATTGTGGTGCATAGTGGTGTAGTCTGACCATATGCCGACCGTTGCCAAGCCCGTTCGCCGAAGCGTCAGCCTTCCCGCAGGAGTCGCTCGGCGGGTGAGAGCACTTGCGCGCACGACCAAGACGAGCACGAGTCGCGTCATCGCCGATCTCATTGAGTCCGGGCTCGACGTGCGGGAGCAAGAGAAGCAGCGCTTCTTCGACTGCGCGGACCGTCTCTCGCGCAGCGGCGATCCGGATGAACAGGCTCGGCTCAAGGAGGAACTCGCGCGCATGACCTTCGGTGGCTGATGCCGAAGATTCAGTGGGCCGGTCTTCCGCCGACACTTCGTGATCACCTGTTCGATCGCCTGCGCGAGCGCAAGATTAGCGTCGAGGACCTGTACCAACTGAAGGTATGGAAGGAGTCCGAACCGGACGCACCGGATGGACTCTGGTACAAGGACTTCGGCACCTTCAAGATCTGCGGCGAAGGGCCGCACCCGAAGACGTTCCTGCTGCGAGGCCAGCCTGCCAAGGGCGAACCACTCTAAGTGAGAGAAGGGCGTTGACGTCCCTGACGACGGCCTCGGAATCGGCGGCGGTGACTGCAAGCCTTCTATAATCCGTCTCGGACCCCATGCCGCTCACGACCGGCACGCCCGTCGGCCCCTACGAGATCCTCGCGCCCATCGGCGCGGGCGGCATGGGCGAGGTCTATCGGGCCCGCGACCTTCGCTTGAATCGCGACGTCGCGATGAAGGTGCTGCCCGCGGCGTTCGCGCAAGATGCCGAGCGGCTCGCGCGCTTCGGGCGCGAGGCGAAGGCGGTGGCCGCGCTCAGTCACCCGAACATCCTCGCGATCTTCGACACCGGCACGCACGACGGTCTGGCCTTTGTCGTCACCGAACTCCTCGACGGGGAGGCCTTACGCGATCGCCTGAGGGCCGGGGCGCTGCCGGTGCGCAAGGCCGTCGAGATCGCCGTGCAAATCGCGCGCGGCCTGGCCGCCGCACACGCTAAGGGCATCGTCCATCGCGACCTCAAACCCGAGAATGTCTTCACTCTTCACGACGGCCAAGTGAAGATTCTCGACTTCGGCTTGGCGCGCCAGACGCTGACCGGCTCTGGCGCGACCGAGACGGCGGCCGGAATCACCGACCCGGGCGTGGTCATGGGCACCGTCGGCTACATGGCGCCCGAACAGGTGCGCGGCCAAACGGCGGACGCTCGGACGGATCTGTTTGCGTTGGGCGTGGTGCTCTACGAGATGCTGAGCGGCGAGCGCGCGTTCAAATGCGAGACGGCCGCCGAGACGATGACGGCAATTCTCAAGGACGATCCCCCGGACCTGGGCGGCTCGCGCCCTGATCTGTCGCCCGCCCTCGATCGCATCGTCCGGCACTGCCTCGAGAAGAATCCGGCCGAGCGATTTCAGACGGCGCGCGACGTCGCGTTCGCGCTCGAGGCGTTCCCCGGATCAGCGATCTCGGCGACGTCCACCGTGATCTCAAGGAGGCGCCGTCGCTGGCCGACGCTCGCGGCAAGCCTGCTCCTCGGTATCGGACTGATCGCTGGGGCCTTTCTCCTCGGTCGGCGAACGAGCGGAGCCGATGGCTCAACGCCGCGGTCCTTCGACCGGAAGACGTTTCAGCCCCAAAGCGTCTTCAATGCGCGGTTAATGCCTGATGGCCAGACGATCGTCTTGAGCGCCGCCCTGCACGGCAGTGTGCCAGAACTGTTCCTCATTCGACCCGATGCGGCCGCCCCGCAACCCTTAGGCCAGGCCCGTACGCACCTCTTGTCCGTGTCGTCCAAGGGCGAGCTCGCGGTCCTGACCGGCGCGAGCTGGCTCGGCAATCGGATATTCCGAGGCACGCTCGCTCGCATGCAGGTCGATGGTGCTCCCCGACCGTGGTTGGAGCACGTCAGCGAAGCCGACTGGGCACCGGATGGATCGACGCTGGCGATCGTGCGCCAGAGCGGTGGCAAGGACCATCTGGAGTACCCAATCGGCACGGAGCTGTACGCAACGACTGGCTCCGTCAGCGATCCGCGGGTCTCCCCAGACGGCAATCGCGTTGCCTTCATGGACCACGAGCAGTCCTCGGATGACCGGGGGTGGGTCAAAGTGGTCGACCGCGCCCGGCATGTCACCATGCTTGCCGGTGAGTTCGCCGGCGAACAGGGCCTCGCGTGGTCGTCCGATGGCACGGCCGTGCTGTTCTCGGCAGGATTGTCTTGGGATCTCTTCCAAACGTACAGTGTGACGCTCTCCGCACACCCGACTCCCCGGGTCGTCATCGGGAGTCCAGGGTCCTGGATCTACGATGTGGGGCGCAATGGCACGTGGTTGGTGGACCGCGTCGACGCGCGCGTTGGCATCATGGTGCTCGTCCCCGGTGAAACGACCGAGCGCGATCTCACATGGCGCGCATGGGATTTTCATCCCAACCTCTCGGGCGACGGTCGGCTGATGCTCTTCTCCGATGGGAGCCTCGGCGGTAACTATGCGCTGTCCTTGCGCAGGACCGATGGCTCCCCTGTCGTGCGACTAGGAGAGGGTATGGCCTGGGACTTGTCGCCAGACGGCAACTGGGCCCTGGGACAAATCCCAACCGATCTGAATCTTGTGCTCTATCCGACGGGTCCCAGCGAGCCGGTTCATCTCGATCGCCGTCCATTGGAACGGGTCGAGTCAGGGTCATTCTTTCCAGATAGCCGGTACCTCCTCTTGTGCGGCAATGAACCCGGGCGATTGAGTCGGTGTTACCGCATGGCCATTCCCCGCGGCACTCTCCAACCGGTGACACCCGAGGGCATCAGCGATGGATGGGTGGCGCCCGACGGCCGGACCATCATTGGTAAAGCCAACGGCGGCTACGTCTTGTGCACGGTCGGCGGTGCCGCCACGCGCCCAGCCCTTGGAGTCAGACCCGACGACGACTTCGCTGGGTGGAGCGCAGACAGCCGAGCGGTCTTTGTCACGAGCGGCGACGTGCCGCTGCGGCTCGAACGACTGGATCTCGCCACGAGCCATCGGACGCTGATCGCCCTGTTGGCGCCGCGCGACCGAGCCGGTGTGCTCGCCGTTGCCGCAGTGGACGTCGTCCCTGACGGCCGCGGATACGCGTACAGCTACATCGAACGGCTGTCGACACTGTTCACGATTAGCGGTGCACGCTAGGCCTTATATCGCCGAACGCGCCTCGACTGAAGCGAGAAACCGGCCTCGGATCGACAGTTGATCCGGCCGCGTTTTGCACAAACAGGCCGAGGGGGCCCTCACAAAGAGGCCTCGTGTTGACCCACAGGAATGTTCGTAAGCCTTTGAATCAAAAGCTGGTGCGGAAGGGGGGATTCGAACCCCCACGCTCTTGCGAGCGCCAGCCCCTCAAGCCGACGAGAGTTGACGCCGATCGCGGCGGACCCCGGAAAATCGGGATCCACTGTCACGACCAGCCGCCGATCGCGGCCGGTTGAGGCCGCGTTTTGCGGAATCCGTTGCACATTGTTGCACACGCCGTTGCTCACGCGTTGCACACGGCCTCACGGTCCCGGCGGAGGCTCGTCGCTATCTGGGGATCAAGCGTGTAGGTCTTCAGCAAACGCGCGCGGGGTCACCTCGTCCGAGGGACGGCGATATACTCAAAGGGCAGAAACCCTTGCCATGCCCTCGAGCGCAGCGGCGGTAGTGCACAGCGACCCGGAGATTCTGGGCGGCACGCCAGTGTTTGTGGGCACCCGAGTCCCAGTCAAGTCCCTCTACGACTACCTCGAAGCAGGGGACACGCTCGACGAATTCCTGGAGAGCTTTCCGTCAGTCACTCGCCAACAAGCCGTCGCGGCGCTCGAGCTCGCTCGTACCATGACCGAGGCCCATGCGGCTGTTGCTCGATGAGTGCGTGCCGAGACCGCTTCTGCGTGACCTCAAGGGGTTCGACGCCACTCACGTGACCGATGCCGGATGGTCCGGCCGGCGAAACGGCGCGCTCATTCAGCTCATGGTCGGCGCGAAGTTCGACACACTGCTCACCGTCGACCGCGGGATCGAATTCCAGCAGAACGTTGTGGCATCCGGCATCGGCGTCGTGGTCGTTCTGACGCCCGCCAATCGTTTGAAGGAGCTTCGGGCCCTTCTCCCGCAGACTCGAGACGGACTATCGAGAGTCAGCGCCGGCCACCTCATCAAGGTTGGCGACTCCTAGTCTGGTGGCAATCAACGACAGTCGTCACAGAGCTTGGCCTCGCGAAGGGTGAACCAACCCTCACGGACGATCAGCGGAACCAACGCCAGCGCCGCGACCGAATCCGCCCAAGGCAGCGTCCACAGCGCGTTGGCAGCGAGCCCGGCCAGCGCGATCCACGCGAGGTATCCGCCGCGGACTCCATGGCGTCGGCCTTCAGGGCGGCGCTACCCGTCGCCGCCGCCAAGGTCCGCTTCTGCCGGGCCAGCCACGGCATCACGACGGCGGCGAGGACGAGCAGGACGATCCCGACCGGACTCGGG
>Ga0182024_10023048_pt1 | contig 11180 bp, 7 predicted proteins | sample P32metaG_FD_120480 | JGI IMG/M metagenome (GOLD analysis project Ga0182024, IMG submission 120480) | Permafrost microbial communities from Stordalen Mire, Sweden - P3-2 metaG (Illumina Assembly) | ecosystem: Environmental > Terrestrial > Soil > Wetlands > Permafrost | place: Sweden: Stordalen... | reverse complement strand
GAGCGTGGCCCAGCCCGCGGCCGCGTCCTTTCCGTCCAGGCTCAGCGCCTTGGCGAGATTGTCGATGCCGGGCTTCTTCTTGTCGGCCGCATCCTTCTCGCCGACGACGAAGAAGAAGCTCTGCGCCACCAGCTTGGCGAGCGCGGCGCGGTCCTTCTTCTGCGCGATGTCGCCGAACTGCTTGCGGAACGCCACGAAGCTCGGATCGGCCACCGGGACCGGCAGCTTGACGGCGACCGGCTTATAGGGCTTGGGCGGCGCCGGTGCGGGCTGTTGGCCACCGGGCTGGGGTGCCGGCTGCTGCGCCAGCAGGGAAGTGGTGGCAAAGGTGCCGGCGATCACGAATGCGGCGGCGAGGGCTGTCAGGCCAGAACGGTTGATGCGCATCTCTTTCTCCAGATTCGAGCCATTGATGAACAGCAAATTGAAGCAAAACCGGGGCCGGGCTCCGCGCGATCAGCGGGCATCCATGCACCGGAGCGGGTTCCCGACCGTTCACCCCCGCAACGGGAGAATACCACGCCGCCCGCCGCAGCGCTCCCCGTTACGGCGATGCGCGCCAAAAAAAATCCACCGCGAACGGAGGTGTCGAGGTGCGGATGTGCTTGCTGCCGAGCCTGCTGGGTTACCGTCCGGGCGAGCGGGCGTGCTTCGATGGGAGAGAACGCGCGACCCGCGTTCGATTCCGCGATCAAGATGTTCCCGCCCGACCAGCCTTTTTAAGAAGGCGCCGACCGCGCAGTTGTCGAAAAAGATAAAGAAGCCGTCGATAAAAAAGCGGCTCCAGCGCGGGCAACCCGGTCGCTGGAACCGCCTAGTCGTTACTCAAACGCCACTTGAACGATACGCAGATACGATGCGGCGTGTCAGGCACAGCCACGCTATCCGGTAAGTGTTACATGCTCGTGACGCGCGCCGTAGCGCCGGACCCGGAGCTGCGGCGCGCTCGCCGATATCATCGATCGCTGTACAACGTATTGAGCGGCCTGATATTCCGAGGCATCGCGATGAATGAAACCGGGCTTCGAAACGCGTGCTCCTGGATCAGCGCGATTCACAGCTCGTTTCCCGTATCTGGCACTTTCGTGTTGCACTGCGATCAGTCGTCAAACAGTCGCCAGACTGTCAATTTGTTCATTCGTTCCTTACCAAAATGAAATGTTGATGCCTCAGTGTCGACACGACTTTGTCGAAAGCTATCACCACCAATAATCGACCGATTGATTCCCGATCGTCGATCCAGTTTCACTTGAACGAGATGGCGCTTGATCGTCATGGCCCTTGATCCTCAAACCCAAGCTGCGCTCGCGCTGCATCGATTCGGCCTCGGCCCGCGCGCCGAGGCGATCGCCAAGATTGCATCGGATCCCCGCGGCGCATTGCTGGCCGAGCTCGAGCGTGCGGGCGCCGGCATGATCGACGATTCCGGTCTGCTGACCAGCGCGGAGGCCGCGCAAGCCGGACGCGATTTCCGCCAGGTCCGCAAGGCCGCACGGCTGGCGGAGCGGGTCGAGGGGGATGCCAATCAACAGCCGCAAAAAGCAACCCAACCGGCGGCGCACAACAGCCCGCAGGTGGGCGCCGATATGCAGCCCGGCGCCGAGATGCAGCCCGGCTCGGAGATGCAGCCTGGTGCGGAGATGAAGCAGGCAGCTGCGCCCGCGGCGCGCAACCCCGGCCCCGGCGTTCCGCAGCAGATCTTCCTCGAAGAGGCGAAGGCGCGGCTGAGCGCCGCCGCGCGCAGCGAGATCGGCTTTGCGGAGCGGCTGGTCTGGTTCTGGTCGAACCATTTCTGCATCTCCGCCGCCAAGGGCGGCGGCGTGGCCCAGCTCGCCGGCGCCTACGAGCGGGAAGCGATCCGGCCGCATGCGCTCGGCCATTTCGGCGACATGCTGCTGGCGGTCGAGACCCATCCGGCGATGCTGCTCTATCTCGACAACGCCCGCTCGATCGGCCCCGATTCGCCGGCCGGCCGCGTCGGCGGCAAGGGCCTCAACGAGAATCTCGCGCGCGAGATCCTCGAGCTGCATACCCTCGGCGTGCGCACCGTCTACAGCCAAGCCGACGTGACGCATTTCGCCGACGTCATCACCGGCTGGACCATCGTGCCGCCGCGGCCGGACCTGCCGCACGGGGGCGAGTTCATCTTCAATCCGCGCATGCACGAGCCGGCCGCCGAGAAGGTGATCGACAAGACCTATCCGAACGCCGGCTTCGAGCAGGGCCGCGCCGTGCTGCAGGCGCTGGCGCGCCATCCGGCGACCGCCCGGCATGTGGCCACCAAGCTGGCGCGCCATTTCGTGGCCGACGATCCGCCGCTGGCTTTGGTCGACAAGCTGTCCAAGCGTTTTCTCGACACCCAAGGCAACCTCAAGGAGATGGCCAAGGCGCTCATCGCAGCGCCCGAAAGCTGGGCGGCGTCGCCGCGCAAGCTCAAGCGTCCGGGCGAGTGGGTGATGGGCATGCTGCGCGCGACCAACAACGACCCGTCCGACATCAGGCCACTCATGCAGGCGCAGAACCTCCTGGGCGAGCCGCTGTGGCGGCCGCCGGCGCCCAACGGCTTTGCCGACACCGACGAAGCCTGGATCGACGGCATGGCGCAGCGGCTCGACATCGCCACCCAGGCGGCGCGCCGATTCGGCGACATCGACCCGAAGGCGGTGCTCGATCTGGCGCTCGGACCGCTCGCCTCGGCGGAAACCCGCCAGACCGTCAATCGTGCGGAGAGCCGTCCGCAGGCCCTAGCGCTCCTGTTCATGGCGCCCGAATTCCAACGCAGGTGAGACCATGCGCCTCGTTCATGCCCAAGATCCGCAGGCCCCGAAACTTCATGCACCGAGTCGCCGCGAGCTGCTGCTGGCCTCCGGAACGCTGTTCGCGTGGGCGTTCGCGCCAAGGCTCGCCCGTGCCGAGGGCCGCGATCCGCGGCTCTTGACCATCGTGCTGCGCGGCGCCCTCGATGGGCTGGCGGCGGTGGCGCCGGTCGGCGATCCGGACTGGACCGGGCTGCGCGGTGACAAGGCCCTTGCGCTCACGGGCGCAACGCCGGGCCTGCCGCTCAATTCCTTCTTCGCGCTCAATCCGGCGATGCCGAACCTGCACCGCCTCTACACGGCTGGCGCCGCCACCATCGTGCATGCGGTGGCGACCCCCTACCGCGAGCGCTCCCATTTCGACGGCCAGGACGTGCTCGAGAGCGGGGTGCTGCAGCCGGGCGCCTCGGAGACCGGCTGGCTCAACCGGGCGCTGACCACGCTCGCGCCCGATGCCCGCGCCGGCTCGGCCAAGCGGGATGCATTCGCGGTCGGCCCGCTGACGCCGCTGGTGGTGCGCGGCCCGGCCCCGGTCCTGTCCTGGACGCCGCCCCGGCTGCCGCCCGCCAACGACGACACCATGATGCGGCTGCTCGACCTCTATCGTCACACCGATCCGGCGCTCGCGCGGGCGCTGGAGGAGCGCATGGGCCTGGCGGCGATCGCGGGTGCCGGCGGCCCGGCCAAGCCCGACCAGAAGCCGCAGCCCGGCCCGGCCGCGCCCGGCCCGGCCGCGCAGGTGCGCGCCTATTTCGCCGAATCGGCCGGCATGGCGGCCAAGTTCCTGGCCCAGCCTGACGGCCCGCGCATTGGCGCGCTCGCCTTCGACGGCTGGGACACCCATGCGGACGAAGGCGCGATCAACGGACGGCTGGCGGCTTTGCTCGGCGCGCTCGACGGCGCGTTTGCGGCGATCGAGACCAATATGGGTCCGGCCTGGCGCGACACCGTCGTGGTGGTGGTCACCGAGTTCGGCCGCACCGCCCGCATCAACGGCACCGAGGGCACCGATCACGGCACCGCCACGGTCGCGTTCCTGGCCGGCGGGGCGCTCAAGGGCGGCCGCGTGATCGCGGATTGGCCGGGCCTCAAGCCGGCCCAGCTGCAGGACGGCCGCGACCTCAAGCCGACCACCGACCTGCGCGCCGTGGTGAAGGGCCTCTTGCACGAGCACCTGCGCGTGGACGAGGCCGCGCTGTCCGCCAAGGTGTTCCCCGCAAGCGGCGCCGTGAAGCCGATGGCGGGGCTGCTGGCGTAGGTGCTTCGCGACGCCGCGATGAGGAAGCTTGTTGTTCCACCCTGACGGTGGGGGCTGGCCGCAGGCCGGCGTCTCGAGCCAGCCGAATCTATCCGCCGGCGCAAGATGCCAATCGGGATGAGCTGTGGTGTGCTGAAATCATGAGTCCCAAAATCAAAGTCATCCTGCAGCACGTGCCCTCGTGGCCGGCCGAGGATCAAGAAGAGCTGGCGGAAGTCGCGCGGGAAATCGAGGCGCGGCGGGCTGGCGTCTATGTGCTGGACAAAGACGAAGAGGCTGCAATCCACGAGGGCATCGCGCAGCTGGACCGCGGCGAAGCGGTGAGCGAAGAGAAAATGCGGTCGTTCTGGAAACGCTGCGGCGTTCTATGAAGGTTCGCTTCAGTCCGCGCGCATTCGAACGATCTCGATTCCATCTATGAATTTCTCAATCAGCACAGCCCGGCCGGTGCGGCTCGCGTGATGGCTGCGATTTATGCCGCCGTCGAATTCGTCAGACGAAATCCTCACGCTTCCGAAATGACATCCTTCCACGGCGTGCGCGAAGATCGTTCATCGGTATCGATTCAAAGTGTTTTATCGATTGCTTGCGCGCGATGACGTAATTGAAATTGTGCATGTCCGGCATACATCCCGACGACCGTGGACCGAACAAGGCCAGCAAGCCAAAACGGAAAGGTCGTAGAAAGAAATTCGCTCGATCTAAGTCCCGCTCACGGCGTACACTTGCGGCGTCCACTCCGGGAGGGCGGCATGCGGCACGTCCGTTCATTGTGCTTGTTGGTCGGCGTCGCGGCGGTCGCCGCATCATCGAGTGCGTGGGGCCAAGCCTATCCGACCCGGCCGGTGCGCGTGATCGTGGCGGCGGCGCCCGGTGGGCCGGCCGACGTGATCGGGCGCAGTGTGGCGCAGAAGCTGAGCGAGCGCCTCGGCCAGCAGTTCTATGTCGAGAATGTTCCGGCCGGCGCCGGCAATGTCGCGGTCGGCATGGTGGCGAAGGCGGCGCCCGACGGCTACACGCTCTTGAGCCCGACCAGCGCGGTGGTGATCAATCCGAGCCTCTACGCCAACCTGCCTTACGATACGCTCAAGGACTTCGCGCCCGTCACCTTGGTGGCGGCTTCGCCGCATGTGCTGACGGTCAATCCCGATCTGCCGGTCCACACCGTGCAGGAGCTTGTCGCGCTGGTACGGGCCAATCCCGGCAAATACAGCTATGCGTCGCCCGGCACCGGCACGACCGGGCAACTCGCCGGCGAATTGTTCAAGCTTTCGCTCGGGCTCGATCTCATTCACGTGCCGTTCAACGGGGCGGCGCCGGGCGTGCTGTCCACCATCGGCGGCCACACGCCGATCATGTTCTCGGCGCTGCCGTCGGCCGCGGCGAGCATCAAGGACGGCAAGCTGCGCGCGCTCGCGGTGACGAGCGGCCGGCGCGATCCGCAATTCCCGGACGTGCCGACCTTGGCGGAGGCCGGCGTGCCCGACCAGGAGTCGCAGTTCATCGCCTGCGTGCTGGCGCCGGCCGGAACCCCCAAGCCGGTCGTCGACACGCTCTATCGCGAGATTGCCCGCATGATCGTCCTGCCGGACGTGCAGCAGCGCCTGGCCGCCATCGGCTTCACGCCGGTCGTCGATACGCCGGAGGAATTCGCGGTCGAGCTCAGGACGGAAGTCGCGCGCTGGGCCAAGGTCATTCGCGACGCCAAGATTCCGAAGATCGAGTAACCCGGAGCGCTCGATGCGCATCCTCGACATCCGGGAGAAGGCGATCCCGCTGCGCTCGTCGCTGGCCAATTCGGGCTTCGATTTTTCCGAGATGACCACCTCGGTGGTGACGGTCATCACCGATGTGGTGCGCGAAGGCGCCCCGGTCGCCGGCTTCGCCTTCAACTCCACCGGCCGCTACGCCTGCGGGGCACAGATGCGGGAGCGCTTCATCCCGCGCCTTCTGCGCGCCGATCCGGCCACGCTGGCCGATGATACCGGCGAGAACTTCGATCCCGCCAAGGTGCTGGCCTGCATGCTGCAGCGGGAGAAATCCGGCGGCCACAGCGAGCGCTCGATCGCCATCGGGACCATCGAGGTCGCGCTCTGGGACGCGGTTGCCAAGATCGCGGGCAAGCCGCTCCATCGCGTGCTGGCCGAGCGCTACAATGGCGGACGGATCGCGCGCGAAGTCTTCTGTTACGTTGGTGGCGGCTGGTATCTGCCTGGCCGCACCATCGCGGACCTACAGGACGAGATGCGCCGCCATCTCGATGCCGGCTATACGCTGGTCAAGATGAAGATCGGCGGCCTGCCGCTTGATGAAGACCTGCGCCGGCTCGAAGCCGTGCTCGCAGTGGTCGGCGGCGGCCGAGCGCTGGCGGTTGATGCCAATTGCAAGTTCGAGCGCGCGGCCGCGCTCGCCTACGCGCAGGCGCTGGCGCCCTATGGGCTGCGCTGGTTCGAGGAGCCGTGCGATCCGCTCGATTTTGCGCTCATGGCCGAGATCGCGAGCCGCTATGCCGGGCCGCTGGCGAGCGGCGAGAACCTGTTCTCGACCCAGGACGTCGAGAACCTCGTGCGTTTCGGCGGCTTGCGTCCTGATCGCGACATCATCCAGGTCGATCCGCCGCAGTCCTACGGCATCGTGCAGTATGCCCGCACGCTGGCGATGCTCGAGTCGCATGGTTGGAAGCGGACCTCGCTGTTCCCCCATGGCGGCAACCAGATGTCCTTGCACATCGCCGGTGGCTTTGGCCTCGGCGGGGCGGAATCCTATCCGGGCGTGTTTGGTCCGTTCGGCGGCTTTGCGGATGACGCCAAGCCGATCGATGGCACCATCAGGTTGCCGGAGCGTCCGGGCATCGGCTTCGAGGCGCAATCCGCGCTTTATGGCATCATGCGGGAGCTGATCGCCTGACGCAGTTCAGGCTTGCCCGGTGCTGGCCGATGGGCGTGGGGTTCGTGTAAGCTTGCCCGCAATGGCCGAACAACAGGGAGGTTGCCATGTGGGCGAAGAGTATGGGGACGAAGAGCAGGATCGGGATCAGCGCCAGTGTCGCGGCGGCCGCAATGGCGGGTATGCTGGGCTTTACGGGACCAACCCTGGCGGCCGAGATTACGATTCTGGCCAATCAGGGCGCCATCTCGGCGGTCCGCGACCTCGCGGCCGGGTTCGAGCAGGCGACCGGCAACAAGGTGATCGTGAGCTTCGAGGCCGGCAACGCCCTCAACCAGAAGCTCAACTCCGACGCGCCCGCCGATCTCGTCACCACCGGCATCGAATCCTTCGACGATCTGGTGAAACGCGGCAAGGTCGTGCCCGGCAGCTTTGCGGAATTCGCCCGCGCCGGCAACGGCGTCGCGGTGAAGGAAGGCAGGCTCAAGCGCGACATCAGCACGCCCGAAGCCTTCAAGCAGGCGATGCTCAACTCGTTGTCGATCGGGCATACCAATGCCGGCACCGGCCCGTTCAACACCAAACTGTTCCAGAAGCTCGGCATCTACGACCTGATCAAGGACAAGGTGAAGATCATCGAGGGCCGCCCGGTGGCGGCCGCGGTGGCGGACGGCACGGTCGACATCGGCATCCAGCAGACCAACGTGATCCAGCCGTTCCCGGGCACCATCTATCTCGGCCCGCTGCCGAAAGAGCTGATGGAATACGGCCGCTTCGGGGTCGGCCTGCTGACAGTCTCGAAGGAGCCGGAGGGGGCCAAGGCGCTCATCAAGTTCATGACCGCACCCGAGAACGCAGCCTTGGTCCGCAAGAGCGCGATGGAGACGCCGCAGAGCTGAAGCGCGCTTGTCCCGGGCGCGCAGTGCAGCACCTCTTGGTGATGCGCTGCAGACCCGGGACCGTTCCACACTCCGTGTTTCGGACGACCCCGGATCAGCGGTGTAACACTTCGTGTTGCACCGCGTCCGGGGAAAGTCCCAACGCCAACGCTACTCCGCGGCCTGCATATCGGCGGCGTCGAGGAAGCCGCCCGACTGCCGACGCCAGAGCGCGGCGTAGTGGCCGTCGAGGCGCAGCAGCTCCGCGTGGCTGCCCTGCTCGACGATGCGGCCGCGGTCGAGCACCACCAGCCGGTCCATCCGGGCGATGGTGGAGAGCCGGTGCGCGATGGCGATCACGGTCTTGCCCGCCATCAGCGTCTCGAGGCTCGATTGGATGGCGGCCTCGATCTCGCTGTCGAGCGCGGAGGTGGCCTCGTCGAGCACCAGGATGGGGGCGTTGCGCAGGATCACCCGGGCGATGGCGACGCGCTGGCGCTGGCCGCCCGAGAGCTTGACGCCGCGCTCGCCGACCTGGGCCTCGTAGCCGCACCGCTCCTTCCAGTCGACGAGATCGAGGATGAACTCGTGCGCATGGGCGAGCTTGGCGGCCGCGATCACCTCCGCGTCGCTGCTTTCCGGACGACCATAGCGGATATTGTCGCCGATCGAGCGGTGCAGCAGCGAGGTGTCCTGGGTGACCACGGAAATCTGCGCCCGCAGGCTCTCCTGCGTGGTCTGCGAGATGTCCTGGCCGTCGATCAGGATGCGGCCGCCCTCCAGGTCGAAGAAGCGCAGCAGCAGATTGACCACGGTCGATTTGCCGGCGCCGGAACGGCCGACCAGGCCGATCTTCTCGCCCGGCTCGACCTTGAGGCTGAAGCCCTCCAGCACGCCCGACTCGCGCCCGTAGTGGAAACGCACATCCTCGAACGCAATCTCGCCGCGCGCGACCGTCAGCGCCGCCGCCTGCGGCCGATCGACCAGGGTGATCGGCCGCGCAATGGTCATCATGCCTTCCTGCACCACCCCGATATTCTCGAATATGGCGGTCACCTGCCAAGCCACCCAGCCCGAGATGTTGATGATCTGCCAAGCGAGCGGCAGCGCCATCGCGACCGTGCCGACCGCGACCTGCCCGCGCGTCCACAACAGCAAAGCGAGCCCGCCGGTGCTGGTGACCATGAGAGCGTTGAGCAGCGACAAGGTCAGGCCGAACAGGGTGTTGAGCCGCAGCGAGTCATGGAATTTGCCGGTGTGCTGATCGAGCGCCTCGCGCACATAGGCATCCTCCTGCCAGGCGCGCGCGAACAGCTTCACGGTCAGAATGTTGGTGTAGCTGTCCACGATGCGGCCGGTGAGCAGCGAGCGGGCTTCCGACATGACCTTGGAGCGGTCGCGCATGCGCGGCACGAAGGCCCGCAGCAGCACCAGATAACTGGTGAACCACAGCACGATCGGCAGCGCCAGCCAGCGGTCGGCAGCCGCCAGCAGCAGGAGCGCGCTGGTCCCGTAGACCAATATGTACCAAACGGCGGTCAGCAGCGCGACCAGGCTCTCGCGGATCGCCGGCCCGGTCTGCATCACGCGGTTGGAGATGCGGCCGGCGAAATCGTTCTGGAAGAACGCCCAGCTCTGGCGCACCACGTGCCAATGCGCCTGCCAGCGGATCATGTTCGACACATTGGCGGCGATCGCCTGGTTGGCCATGATGTTCTGCGCCGTCAGCGCCAGCGGACGCAGCAGCAGCAGCACCAGGGCCATTCCGGCGAGGATCGGCCAGAACGTCGCGAACAGGGTCTCGGGGCGGCTCGACGTGATCAAGGTGACGATGCGGCCCATGAAGACCGGGATGAGCGAATCGAGCAGCGCGAGCGCGAAGCCGGCCGCGAACAGCCCGGCGAACAGGCCTTTGGCCTGGCGCGCATAATGCCAATAGAACGCGATCAGCCCGGCGGGCGGCTCGGGATGCGCGGGCGTGGTGGTCGGCAGCAACAGCCGTTCGAACAAGGCAAACATCGCAGGCTCGCAAAAACGATCGAGTCGCGCGGCGGCGTAGGGGCGCCGCGCGACACGATCTGCCAGGGTAAAGGGACGCGCCTGCCTAAGGGCTATTCATGACGGGACTGTGGCAGATTGGCGCAGGACTGGAGCTTTTTGGCCCTGGTAGCCCGCACGGAGCGTAGCGCAATGCGGGAAGGGCGTTCCCGGATTTCGCTGCGCTCCATCCGGGCTACAGCTCCCGCGTCCGGGGAAAGGCCGAAGGCCCCGCCTCACTCCGCCGCCTGCATGTCGGCGGGGTCGAGGAAACCGCCGGACTGCCGGCGCCAGAGCGCGGCGTAGTGGCCGTTGAGGCGCAACAGCGCCTCGTGGGTGCCCTGCTCGGCGATGCGGCCGCGGTCGAGCACCACCAGGCGGTCCATGCGGGCGATGGTGGAGAGCCGGTGCGCGATGGCGATCACGGTCTTGCCGCCCATCAGGGTGTCGAGGCTCGACTGGATGGCGGCCTCGATCTCGCTGTCGAGCGCGGAGGTGGCCTCATCGAGCACCAGGATGGGGGCGTTGCGCAGGATCACCCGGGCGATGGCGATGCGCTGGCGCTGGCCGCCCGACAGCTTGACGCCGCGCTCGCCCACATGGGCGTCGTAGCCGTGGTTGCCGCGCCAGTCCTCCAGGATGGGAATGAATTCGTCCGCATGGGCGAGCCGCGCCGCCTCGACGATCTCGGCCTCGCTCGCGTCCGGACGGCCGTAGCGGATGTTCTCGCGGATCGAGCGATGCAGCAGCGAGGTGTCCTGCGTCACCACTGATATCTGCGAACGCAGGCTCTCCTGCGTCACCTCGGCGATGTCCTGGCCGTCGATCAGGATGCGGCCGCCTTCGAGATCGAAGAAGCGCAGCAGCAGATTGACCACGGTCGACTTGCCGGCGCCGGAACGACCGATCAGGCCGATCTTCTCGCCCGGGCGGACGGCGAGCGAGAATCCCTGCAGCACGCCCGTCTGGCGACCGTAGCCGAAGCGCACGTTCTCGAACGCGATACGGCCCTCGCGCACCGTGAGCGGCTTGGCCCCCGGATTGTCAATCAGCCGCAGCGGCTGCGCGATCGTGATCATGCCCTCCTGCACCACGCCGATATCCTCGAAAATGTCGGTGATCTGGGTGGCGATCTGGCGCGACATGTTGGTGAGCTGGAGCGTCAGCGGCAGCACCATGGCGATGGCGCCGACCTCGACCGCGCCGTAGCGCCACAACAGCAGCGCCAGCGCGCCGGCGGCCACGATCAGCAGGGCATTGAGGACATTGAGCAGCGTCCCGAACACCGTCATCAGCCGCTGGGCG
>Ga0182024_10023047_pt1 | contig 11180 bp, 11 predicted proteins | sample P32metaG_FD_120480 | JGI IMG/M metagenome (GOLD analysis project Ga0182024, IMG submission 120480) | Permafrost microbial communities from Stordalen Mire, Sweden - P3-2 metaG (Illumina Assembly) | ecosystem: Environmental > Terrestrial > Soil > Wetlands > Permafrost | place: Sweden: Stordalen... | reverse complement strand
CTGCACGGCGTCGGCGATCGCCGGTAGCGCCTCGAGGGTGGCGATCGAGCCGTCCACCTGGCGGCCGCCGTGGTTGGAGACGACGATGCCGTTGATTCCGGAATCGATCGCTCGCCGCGCGTCGTCGGGATGGAGAATGCCCTTGAGCAGAATCGGTAGGTCCGTTCGCTCACGCAGGAAGGAGAGGTGCTCCCAGGTCAGCGACGGCCGGGAGTAGATGTCCGTGAACCGCTGCACGGCGGCGCGCCCGCGGCCGGAGCGAAGCGTCTGGAGAAAACCCTCCGGGTAGGCGCGGGTCAACGCGATCAGGGTGCGCAGAGCGGTGAGATTGGGGCGGGGCTGCTGGTCGCGCGGCGGCGGTTTGGCGGGCTCGGCGAGCAGCCGCCGGAAGACGGGGTCGCTGGTGTATTGCGCAATCCCCTTGCCCCGCAGGAACGGAAGGTAGCCGCGCTCCAGGTCACGCGAGCGCCACCCGAGCAGGGTCGTGTCGACAGTGACGACGATCGCCTCGCAGCCGCACCGCTTGGCCCGGGTGGCGAAGCTCTCGACCAGCTCATCGGACTTGCTCCAGTACAGCTGAAACCAGTGCGGAGACGATTCGAGGATCTGCGCCAAGCCCTCCATCGGCCGCGAGGCCTGGTTGGAGAAGATCATCAGCGTCCCGGTGTCGCGGGCCGCCCGGGCCACCGCCGCGTCGGCCTCGCGGTGAGCCAGCTCGAGCACCCCGATCGGCGCCAGGAGCAGCGGGCTGGGGAGCTTGCGTCCGAACAACTCGATCGACGTATCGCGTTGCTCCACGTCGCGGAGCATTCGCGGCACGATCCTCCAGCGGTCAAACGCCGCGCGGTTGGTCGCCATGGTTAGCTCGTTGCCGGCTCCCGCGCGGACGTAGGCGAACGCGTCCGCAGACATCTGCCGGGCGGCCGCGTCCTGCAGTCTCGCGGCGTCGATCGGGACCTCCGGCCGGTCGCCACTGACCCCGCCGACGTAGATCTTCGTCTGTCGCAACAGTCCGTTCACGGGACCGGCATCACAGCACAGCCGGACGCCCCGATGCTTCCAGGTTAGGCTCCCCGTCGTCAGGCGGCCAGGGCACGGCCGGCGACCCGTCCGGAAAACAGGCAGCCGCCGAGGAAGGTCCCCTCCAGGGAGCGGTAGCCATGCATGCCGCCGCCGCCGAAGCCGGCCGCTTCACCTGCGCCCCAAAGACCGGCGAGCGGGTCGCCGCTCTCAGTCAGCACACGGCCCGACAGATCGGTATGGAGGCCGCCGAGCGTCTTGCGAGTGATGATGTTCAGCCGCACGGCGATCAGCGGGCCTGCCTCGGGGTCCAGCAGCCGGTGGGGTGCCGCGATACGAGTGAACCGGTCAGCGAGGTACCGGCGAGCCCCGTGGATAGCGGTTACCTGCGAGTCCTTTGAGTAGGGGTTGCTCATCTCGCGGTCTCGCGCGACGACTTCGCGCTGGACCTGCGCGAAGTCCAGCCGCGGCTCGTCTGTGATCCGGTTCATCCCGGCGACCAGTGCGGCCAGGCCACGCTCGACGACGAAGTCGGCGCCGGAGCGCATGAACGCGGCGATGGGCGAGGGCACCCCTGGCGCCAGCCGCTGGCGCAGCACGCCACGAACGCTCTTGCCGGTCAGGTCAGGGTTCTGCTCCGAGCCCGAGAGGGCAAACTCGCGCTCGATGATCTTGCGTGTGAGCACGAACCACGTGTAGTCATAGCCCGTCTGGCCGACGTGCGCCAACGTGCCGAGCGTGTCAAAGCCAGGGAACAGCGGGACCGGCAGCCGCCGGCCGACCGCGTCGAGCCACAGGGAGGACGGCGCCGGGAGGATCCGGATCCCGTGGTCCTTCCAGATCGGCGCCCAGTTCTGGACCCCCTCGGTGTAGTGCCACATGCGATCCGTGCCGATCAGCTGCGCGCCGGCCTTTTCCGCGATCTCCAGCATGCGACCGTCGACGTGCTCGGGAACCCCCGAGATCAGTCGTTTCGGCGGTGGACCAAGCCGCTCCGGCCAGTTGGCGCGCACCAGGTCGAAGTTCGCGCCGATGCCACCCGAGGTCACCAGCACTGACGGCGCCCTGACTGCGAACTCCCCCACGCTTACGCGCGAGCTGCCCTGTCCCCGAGCCACCGGAGAGGGCTCGAGAATCACCCCCCGGGCGCCGTCGACCGCGCCCGCAGTCAGCGTGAGCTCATCGACGCGGTGACGGCACAGCAACCTCACCAGCCCCCGGGCGCGAGCTTCGGCGATCCGCCTGACGAACGGCTCGAGCACGCCCGGACCGGTTCCCCACGTCAGATGAAACCGTGGAACCGAGTTACCGTGGCCAATCGCCCCGTAACCCCCGCGCTCGGCCCAGCCGGGATTCGGCAGCCAGCGCACACCCTGGGCATGCAGCCATGCTCGCTTTTCGCCGCCGGCGAACTCCACGTAGGCCTTGGCCCAACGCCGAGGCCACTCGTCCTCGGGCCGGTCAAAGCCGGCGGTGCCCTCCCAGTCCTGCCAGGCCAGCTCGACTGAGTCCTTGATGCGGGCCCGCCGCTGCTCGGGAGAGTTCACCAGGAACAGGCCGCCCAGTGACCAGAACGCCTGGCCGCCCAGCGATGCTTCGGGCTCCTGCTCCAGCAGAACCACCCGGCGGCCGGCGTCGGCCAGCTCCGCCGTGGCCACGAGCCCGGCCAGACCCGCACCGATTACCACCACATCACAGTCGTAGGGCGCACCGGACATGGCGGGAGCCTACGAAATCGGCGTCGATGGCAGAACCGTCGCGCCGCGGCCGACCTAGTGGCCGGGGCCCAGCGGCTGCCCGATGGTGATGCGGCTGCCGTCCAGGTCGGTCAGGCTCGTCCTGCGCACAGCGCCGGGCACGGTGTCGATCGAGCCAAGCTCGATGCCCCGCTGGGCGAGCTCGTCGACCTCACCGTCCAGGTCATCGACGATCAGCGTCAGCAGAGCATTGCCGGCGCGCAGCGCCGAATCGAAGTCGGCCGTGGGAATCCCGGCGAATACGTGCGTGATCGGCACCGAACCTCCCGCGCCGGTCACAGCGGCTAGAGGGCCGGGCCGCTGAGGGCGGCTTCGAGCGTCTGCTGGATGGGCTCGGAGCCGCCGTTGACGTAGAAGATGTGACGCGCCGCGCGCGGGTCGTGAAGCAGCAGGGCGAGCAGTGCAGCCACATCGTTGCGGGGGATCTCGCCGCGAAACGGCGCCGAATCGATCCGCACGCGACCGGTCCCGGGATCGTCGGTAAGCCGGCCGGGCCTGACGATCGTCCAGTCGCGTTCACTGGCGGCGAGTGCCGCGTCGGCCTGCGCTTTGGCGCGCAGGTAGACGCTGAAGACGTCGTCGCCATCCGGGGGATCCTCGGCACCGACAGAGCTGATCATCACGTACCGCGCCTGCGCGCCGGCCTGGAGCAGCTTGATCGCGCCGTCGCGGTCCATCGTCAACTTGCGCTCCGCGCCGCTGCCGGATCCTGCCCCGGCGGCGAACACCACCGCGTCGCTCCCGTCAACCGCCGCGGCGATCTGTTCGACGGTGGCCTGCTCGAGATCGCAGATCACGGGATCGGCACCGGTAGCACGAACGTCCGCGGCGTGGTCCGGATTGCGAATCAGGCCGACGACGGCGTCGCCCCGCTCGACGAGCAGGCCGGCCAGTGGCATCGCGATCTTTCCGTGAGCTCCAGCGATTGCCACGCGCACGTCACGAGCCTACCGCGACTGCGGGGAGCCGCCTGGGTTGGACATCGCCCGCGAGCGCGGAAATGGCCGCGAGCGAGCGCGGAAATGGCCGCGAGCGAGCGCGGAACTCAGCCGCCTCCGACGCCCGGGATCAACGTCCCGACCCTCACGCAGGCCTTGGCGGCATGCTCGACCGCCGGCGACCGCGAGGAGCCGCCGGGGCCGAGTCCACCCGATTCGATGCCGCCTCCGGGGGGGAACGTCGGGTCCGGGAAAGCCGGCACCCCGTGCCTGCGGATGCACCGGGCGTTGGCGATCATCGCGAGCTTTTGGCTCTCGGAGATCGGTGGCGGCGAGCTGCCGCCACCGAAGAGCTTGCATACCTTCTCGGCGGACTGGAACGCCGGCCCGCTGAAGGGGATGCCGTCCACGTCCAGCGAGGAGCTGCCGACTGACTGGGTGATGCTGAAGCCCTCGCCGCCGGGGCCCTTGGTGGGATCGGGGAAGTTTGAGGCGCCATGCGCGCGCATGCACCTCGCGAGCGCGAACTGGGGATTGGATGAGGCGATCGACGTGGAGCCCGAGCCGCCACAGGCCGCGATCGCCGGCGCCAGGCCCACGGCGGCGAGCACGATCGCAACGGCGTTGCGGTGACTGAGCACGCGGCGAGAATGCCTGACGGCAGGTGACAGGAAGGTCACAGACTCCCGGCGCCGCTGACCGACATGGAATGATCTCTGCCGACCACCGCGTGTCGGATCCTGAGCAGCCCATCGATTTCCTGTCGGCGCTGACCGACGAAGAGCTCGGCGCCTTCCGCGCCCGCGGGCGGGTGAGGCGTTTTGCCAGAGGCGAGGCGATCTTCCACGAGGGCGACGATCCCGGGGGTGTCGTGGCCATCGTCAGCGGGCGGGTCAAGGTCTCAGTGATCGGCGTCGGCGGCCGTGAGGTCGTGCTCGGGTTTCCAGAGGCCGGCGAGCTGGTCGGGGAGCTCGCGGCGACGGTGGGTCGCCCCCGAGCAGCGACCGTCACCGCAGTGGACCAGGTCGAGGCGATTGCCGTGCGCACCGCGGAGTTCCAGCGGTTCGTCTCCGACCATCCCCGGGTAGCGCCGCTGGTGTTCGAGCGCGTGGCGGCGCTGCTCGCCCAAGCCAACCGCCAGCTCGTCGACTTCGCGACTCGGGACGTGACCGCGCGTGTGGCCGGCCGTCTGATCGAACTGGCTGAGAAGGCAGGTGATCCCGATCCCTCGGGGATCCGGATCACCCTCCCCCTCTCTCAGGACGAACTCGCGGCGTGGACCGGGGCCTCCCGTGAGGCCGTCGCACGCTCGCTGCATCTGTTGCGCGAGCTCGAGTGGATAGAGACCCGCCGACGCGAGATCAAGGTTCTCAACGCCGACGGTCTCCGAAGCCTCCTCTAGCCCGTCAGAGACGGAGCTGGAGGCTGCGCGTGTCGCTCTACGCACCGGCGGGCACGGTCTGTCCCAGTGCCGGCGCGGCCGGCGGCCGAACACGGCTCGAGACGGCGGCAGCGCACCGGCGCTGTGCTCACGGTGATCATTGGCGACGCTGCGCGCGAGCAGGCCAACGATTCCGGCGAACACCATTGTCGAGAAGGCGATGTTGAGGATCAGGACGATGGTCATTTTGTCTCCGTGGTGGTTGTGCTGTGACTTGCGTCGCGGAGGAAGTGATGGGAGCTGCCCGGGCTTACGCTCAGAACTGTCCCAGCGGCGCCTCCGCGCTACCACGTCACTCGACACGGAGCGAATGCGTCTTTTTACACAGACGGGGGCGACGCGCCACCAGCCGGCTGGGTGTCGACCGCGCGCCACTGGCGGACGGTCGAACGCAGCGCCACGTATCCGACGATGCCTGGAAGCGTGGGGAGCCAGAACGAGATCGCGCGATAAGCGAGAACGGCGATCACGGCGCTGTCCGCGGGTGTGCCGAAGGCGACAAACGCGGCGATCATGCCGCCCTCTACGCCTCCGACTCCGCCCGGGAGCGGCAGCAGGCTTCCCAGCGTGCCGAGGAAGTATCCGACGATCAGGACAGCCAGCGGCACGACGGTCCCGAAGGCGTGGAAGCAGACCCCGAGCACGGCGATGTCGAATCCCCAATAGGCCACCGCTCCGAGTAGGCCCAGCCGCCGTTGCCGTATCAGGTCGCCTGCGGTGCGAACCCCGCTGCCGAGGGTGGCCGGCGCCTTGGCGAGCCACCTCGCCATCGACCCCAGCGCACCGCGCCGGCGGTCAGCCACGCGTCCGAGCCGTTGCTCGATGTCGCGCGGCATCAGTGCCAATCCGAGGATCGCGGCCATCAGGGCCCCGGCGAGGGCGGCGGGGACGATCGTGAGGGCGAACGAACCGCCGCCGGCGAACAGCCCCAGCCCCAGCCCCAGCCCGCAGATGAACAACGCGCCCAGGTACACCGAGTACTGCAAGACGAGACTCGCCACCATCCGGCACGCGATCACCTGGGCCGACATGCCGGCGCGGGCCAGCGCCCAGGCAGTCACGGCCACGCCGCCTGCCCCCGCGGCGGCCACGAGACGGATCGCCGCGATGCCGGCGAGCGGGATCTCCAGGCTCACACGCCAGTCGATCCGGGGTACGCCACGACCGAACACCGTTCGGAACAACGCCGCGTAGCCGGCGATCGAGAGCAGCTCGAGCGCGCCCCCGGCGGCGAGCCACAGCGGATCGCCACGATGAAGCCGGCCCCAGGTCTGCTTCAGGCCGGCCACCTTGGGGACCAGGAAGTACAGGCCGACCACGGCCACGACGACCAACCCCGATATCAACAGCAACCGCTTCCGGGTGATCAGGACCGTCGGTTCCTCGTCCGATGCCGCCAGCTGCGCGGGGCCCACAGCAGAAGCGACCACCGCCGGGACCTCCACCTCAGGTGGGTCGTTCTCATTCACCGCCGGTGCCGTGACGGCGTCGACCCGTTCCGCACTCAGTGGAGTGCGGGTCTCCTGGCCTGGGGCATGGGCGCCGGTCATTGCAACTGTCTCCTGCTGAGACCCGATTTTACCCGGCCCGGATCCACCGGCTGGGGGGTGCGGCGGCGAAGAAGGGGTAACACAAGAGGATGGAGGCGTCTCAGACTTCAGGCAGTGCAGGGCAGCCCGGTCTGCGACATCTCGGCCGGTGGTCGGCCCGGCGGCGAAAGCCGCGGCGATTCGGCGATCTTCCGAAAGGGGCGTGGAAGCGGATCGCCAAGCGAACTTTTGACCAGTACCGCGCCGACGGGATCACCAATCTGGCCGCGGCCCTGACCTATCGCAGCATCCTGTCGCTGTTTCCTGGTCTCATCGCCTTCGTGGCGCTGCTCGGGGTGGCTGGGCAATACCCACAGACCTTCAACGCGGTGTTACAGATTGTTGGGGGTATCGCCCCGCAGTCGACGGTCCAAACGATCGCCGGTCCGGTGCGTCAGATCATCACTGACAAGGGCGGCGCCGGTGCCCTGCTCGGAGTTGGCCTGGCCGGAACCATCTGGGCCGCGTCCGGTTACGTCGGCACGTTCTCCTGGGCGGCGAACGTCGTCTGGGAGGCCAGGCGCGGACGGTCGTGGTACCGGCAATGGCCGTTCAACGTCGCCGTGACCCTGGTTGCCCTGGTGCTCGTGACGGCCGTCCTGATGGCACTGGTCCTAACGGGGCCCGTGGCCCGCGCGGTCGGTAGGCAGCTCGGGGTCGGGTCGACCGGCCTGGAGATCTGGAACATCGCCAAGTGGCCGGCGATCGTCGTGATGGTGACACTGATGATCAGCGGGCTCTACTACATCGCTCCCAACGTCCGGCCGCCCAGCTGGCGGTGGCTGACCCCCGGGGCCCTGCTCGCCGTGACGACGTGGGCACTCGCGTCGGCGGGCTTCGGCCTCTACATCGCCAACTTCGATTCGTTCAACAGGACATACGGCACGCTCGGGGCCATCATCACGTTCCTGATCTGGGTGTGGCTGACCAACATCGCCGCCCTGCTGGGCATCGAGCTCGACTCCGAGATCGAGCGTGAGCGACAGCTCAGTGCCCATCAGCCCGGCGCGGCCGACCGCATACAGCTTCCCCTGCGACAGGAGTGACCGTTCGCTGAGAACCCCAGCGAGAGATTCTCTGGCGACACTCGCCGCCTCGCATCGCCGGTCAGCGCATGCGTTCCAGCAGCCAGGCGTGGACGTCGTCGAGGTGACGCCTGGTCAGCGTGAGATGCCCGTCATCGTCAGTGAGCTTGGCTTCAATGCCGGGGATCTGGCGCGAGAGCCACGCTCCGTGGGCGAAGGGAACAAAGCGGTCCTGGCGACCGTGGCACAGGAGCACCGGAGTCCGGATTCCATCGAGCTCGAAGCCCCACGGTCCGAGAAAGGCCACCTCGTCGTCCCACCAGCCGTCGGCGCCGGGAGTCAGCCCAAGACGCATCGACTCGACGAGAAATCCGGCCAGATCGCCGTTGAAAACCGCGGAGTCAACCGGTGAGAGCAGGGTGGTCAGGTGCTCGAACAGCCCATCGGGAGTGGTCGCAAGCATCTCCAGGCGATCGCTTTCACACTTGGCGCGCGCTGCGACCGGGTCCTCGAGCATCAGCATCGTGTCTTCGACGTTCAGCTGTCCCATCCCGTCGAAGTAGTCGAGCCCTGGGGCGTCCAATGGAGCGCTACCCGCCAGCACCGCGACAGCCGGCACCAGGTCGGGCAGCAGCGCGGCGCACGCCACAGCGTGGGGGCCACCACCCGATATCCCCCACACCGCGAGCCGCTCGAACCCCAGCCAGGCGGCGATTGCCCGGACGTCCTCGGCGCAGTCGCTCACCGTACGTCCCGGCTGGGGAGTCGAGCCGCCGTAGCCGGGGCGGTCGTAGGAGATGAGGCGAATTCCCTGGCGCTCGGCCCGCGCCACATCCGGGGGGTACAGCAGACGCGAGCCGGGACTGCCGTGGTGTACGAGCACCGGGACGCCGTCGAGCGCGCCGTTCTCCCGGACCTGCAGCGTACGACCGTCTGGTGTGAGCAGGTGATGCTCGACCAGGTCACCGGACTCCGAGACGGCGCTCACCGTCTATCGGGCCCCGCGCCGCGAGGTCCGTGTGGCGGCGCCGGGTTGCGGCTCTCCGGTCACGGTGCCGGCGCGTTCCCGCTGCAGGCGGGCGATCCGACCGCCGGCGGCGGACAGCAGCATCCCGACGATCGCCGTCACCACCGCCAGAAGCGGGGGAAAGCTTCCCAGGGAGACCTTGGCGTGCGTGCCCGCGATCGCGTGGGCGAGCAGCAACGCCGTGCCGTAGATCAAGCCCGCGAAGAAGCCGCGATCCGCGCCGCCCCACCCGTCACGATGCTCGAATCCGCCGACGAAGGCACCCACCCCGGCGAGTACGGCGACAACCCAGTAGGCGCCGCTGGAGACTCCCACCAGGACTCCCGCGAGGGCCCCGATCAGTGCCGGGAGCACCCCTCCGCTGACCACCTGGACGGGACGCGAGCGATCGCGGAACAGCACCGGGTCATACATCTGCCACCTCCCTGAGTCGGTTGCGCGCCAAGCCTATCCCGATCATCGGTGACCGGCGGTCTCCAACCTGTAGGCAGCGGCATCGAAGCGTGCCGCGCGCTGCCGGAAGCGCCAGGTCCAGTCCGGCCACAGCGTGGCGTTACGGCCGGTGTCGTCCAGTTAGAAGCTCGAGCAACCGCCGGTGTCCCACACGGTGCCCTGCAGTCGCGCATCGAGCTATGCCCGAGTCCCGTGTGTGTCGAAGATGATCGCGTCGACCTCCCGCTCGACACCGATGACGTCGACGATCGAGTGCGCGTGGATCTCCTTGATGCCCGCGGTGACGAGCTCCACGTTGGCTTCTCCCAGGGCGGGATAGCAGCGGTTGGAAGGGAGGATGCGCTTGCAGCCGAGCTGCGGGGAGTAGGTGTGCGACCAGCCCGGATTGGGCGCGAACGACAGCGAATACAGATGCGAGGGTACGTCACACATGCATCCGGGGTAGGAGTTGTAGTGCCAGGTGCCGCCGACGTCCTCGGCGCGCTCCAGGACGACGAAGTCCTCGATCCCCTCCTGTTTGAGGCGGATCGCCGTCGCGATACCCGATAAGCCCGCACCGACGATGACCACCTTGTTCTGCGCTTGCGCCAATTTCTTCACCAACGCTTGATCGACAACCTTGGTTACGCTACTGTAACTTACAGTAGCGTAACATAGCCCATAGTGCTTCCCTCCGGTCCCACATCGAGCCGTCTGACCGCCTCCGAGCGGCGTGAGCAGCTGCTCGAGGTCACCACCAGGATCGTTGCCGAACAGGGCTTTCAGGCGGTGTCAATCGAGTCCGTCGCGCGCCGAGCGGGAATTTCGCGCCCGATCGTCTACGAGCACTTCGGGGACCTTCAGGGGCTGCTCGAGGCCGTCGTCGAACGCGAGATGTCACGAGCCTTCTCGCAGGTCTCGGAGACCGCCCTCACCGACCTTACGGAAGGCGATCACCGGGAGCTGATGCTGGAAAGCCTCCGTGCCTTCCTCCATGCCGTCCGGGATCACCCCAGTACCTGGCGCCTGGTGCTGATGCCCGCAGAGGGCGCGCCCGAACTCCTGCGTAAGCGCCTCGCTCGTGGCCGGGCGTCCGTACTGGCGCAGCTCGCACAGGCGGTGCGACCGATCATGCGTGCAAGCGAGTCGCCCGACGCGGAACTGACCGCGCGGGTGCTTTCGGCGATCTCCGACGAATACGCGCGTCTGATCCTCACTGACCCGGATCGGTTCACACCCGAGCGGCTGCTGGATCACGCCCGCTGGCTGCTCGATCAGTGGGCGTTGTAGCTCCGCGGGCGCCGGGGTAGGCCGGGCGCATCCGGGCGGAGCTCCCACTCTGGTGACAGCATGGCGGCATGAGTCACGTGGTGGTCTCCCATCTGGCCTACGCCCACCCGGGTGGAGACATGCTGTTCTCGGATGTGTCATTTCGCGTATCGGGCGGCGAGCACGTCGGCCTGGTGGGAGCTAACGGGGTCGGGAAGAGCACGCTGTTCGGGGTGCTTGCCGGCGAGTTGAGCGCCGACGAGGGCGACGCCTCGGTGGGCGGGCTCGTCGGCTATATGCCTCAGAACGTCGGGGTCGCGGATGACCCTCGAAGTGTGCGAGAGCTCCTGCTCTCACTCGCGCCACTGGCCATTCGCCGAGCGGGAGAGCGGATGCTGGACTACGAGGCGCAGCTTGCCGCCGGCGATGCCGCGGCGGGCATGAGGCTGGGCACGGCAATCGCCGATTGGTCGGGGCTCGGCGGTTATGAGCTCGAAGGACACTGGGACGCCGCCTGCCGCCGGATTGTTCGGGCGTCGTTCGCAGAGCTCGCCGATCGTCCCGCGGTCACGCTCTCCGGTGGTGAGCGCAAACGGCTTGTGCTTGACGTCCTCTTCGCCTCGGACGCCGACGTCCTGTTGCTCGACGAGCCCGACAACTTCCTCGACGTGCCCGCCAAGCT
>Ga0182024_10023046_pt1 | contig 11180 bp, 10 predicted proteins | sample P32metaG_FD_120480 | JGI IMG/M metagenome (GOLD analysis project Ga0182024, IMG submission 120480) | Permafrost microbial communities from Stordalen Mire, Sweden - P3-2 metaG (Illumina Assembly) | ecosystem: Environmental > Terrestrial > Soil > Wetlands > Permafrost | place: Sweden: Stordalen... | reverse complement strand
TTGCGCGCCGAGCGCTTCGGGATGCCGCTTGCGTTCGATACGCACGATTGCGGCGTCGAGCCGGACGCGCGACAGCGCGGAGGCCAGAAATATGAACGCCAGCATCCAGGAAAACGCCGAAACAAACAACCGCCCTCCGTCCTTGCCGCACAGCAGGAGCGCGTCGGCGAATGCGCGCTGTCCGAAGACGGCGAAGCGGATCGCGCTCTCGATTGCATCGACGACGGGACCGCTGTGCTGCGTGGGCGCGTAGAAGTTCTGCACGCAGAACATGACAAGGGCGAACCCCAGAAACACCAGCTCGTTGAATCCCGGGATGATCTGGGAGGGTTTCAGTCCGGTGGGGCCGAACAGGCAGACATGGCCCGCCGACAGGCCATATCCGGAGACGAACAAAAGTCCCATTGCTCCGAACAGAAGCACACAGACCGAGATCGCCCACGCCGTCTCTGCGGCTGGCGCGCCGGCGGCCAGCGCCCGGACCAGCGCCAAGCCTCCCCCATACACGCAAAACAGGACCCAGCCCTTCGCAAGCAGGCGCGCCGCGCCCATATATCTCCCCCCTCCTCCCCCTGCCCGGCGACCTCAGGCCGAGGCCGCGAAGCGCGCATCCTTCAGGCGCTCGGCGCGCAAACTCTCCGCCATCAGGAAAGCAAGCTCAAGCGCCTGATTGGCATTGAGCCGCGGATCGCAATGGGTGTTGTAGCGGCGTGACAAATCCTCTTCCGAAATCGCCTGCGCGCCGCCCAGGCATTCGGTGACATTCTGACCTGTCATCTCGACATGCACGCCGCCAGCATGCGTGCCTTCTGCACGATGCACGTCAAAAAACGTCTTTACCTCTTTGAGGATGCGCTCGAAGGAGCGGGTCTTGAGTCCCGTATGCGATGTGATCGTATTCCCATGCATGGGGTCGCAGGACCACACGAGGGCGGCGCCCTCCCGCACCACGGCACGGATTAGGCGTGACAATTTCTCTCCCGCCTTGTCGGCCCCGAAGCGGCAAATCAGCGTTACCCGTCCAGGTTCGTTCCCGGGATTGAGGATGGAGAGAAGCCTGAGCAACTCGCTCTCCTCGAGCGACGGACTGCATTTCAGGCCGACGGGATTCTTGATGCCGCGGCAGAACTCGACATGGGCGCCCGAGGCCTCGCGCGTGCGATCGCCGATCCACAGGAAATGCGCCGAGGTGTCGTACCAGTCGCCGCTTGTCGAATCGATGCGCGTGAGCGCCTGTTCGTAGCCAAGATGCAGCGCCTCGTGGCTGGTGTAGAACTCGGTCACGCGCAGTTGCGGAGTCGAATCCGGCGTGATGCCGCAGGCCTCCATGAATTCGAGAGTTTCGGAGATGCGTTGTGCGAGCGTCCGGTAGCGTTCGCCCGAGGGAGAACCTGCGATGAACCCCAAAGTCCAGCGATGCACATTGTGCAGATCGGCATAACCGCCCTGGGCGAAGGCGCGCAAAAGATTGAGCGTGGAAGCGGATTGCGCATAGGCCTGCATCAGCCGCGCGGGATCTGGCGTGCGGCTCGCCGCGTCGAATTCCATCGCATTGATGTTGTCGCCGCGATAGGACGGAAGCGTCACGCCGCCCTGTGTCTCCATGTCGGCGGTGCGCGGCTTGGCGAACTGACCCGCGATGCGCCCGAGTTTCACCACCGGCATGGCGGCAGCGAAGGTCAGGATCACCGCCATCTGCAGGAGCACGCGGAACGTGTCGCGGATATTGTCGGGGTGGAACTCGGCAAAGCTTTCGGCGCAATCCCCGCCCTGCAGCAGGAAGGCTTTCCCCTCGACGACCTGGGCGAGCCGCGCCTTCAGGCTGCGCGCTTCGCCGGCGAATACGAGCGGAGGATGGGTCTTCAGCCGCGTCTCGACGGCATCCAGAGCCCCGGGATCCGGATAAACGGGAACCTGGCGGATCGGCTTGCCGCGCCAGCTTGCTGGGCTCCAGATTTGTGTCACAGGTCGCGGGTTCCTTTTATTGCGCGGGTATACGTCGGAAAGGCAACGTTTCGCGAGCCGTTTTTCCTCAAGGCGGCGTGGTGGACGCGCCCATCTGGCAGAGGCCGGGCCCCTGCCGTAAAAGGCGTGCCGCGGCTCTTCTTCAGCGGACACATGAAAAGATCGATAGGGGTGGCGATGGCGCTTGCCGTTGCGGGATGCGGCACCGTCAGCAACGTCCGATATGATATCAAATCCAGCAGCTTCGGCGACCGGACGAATGCGGTCATCCAGTCCTGCAAAGCACAGATGCGCACGCCGGCCCTCGACCCCATCCGCGCGAAGGTTGAACTCTTCAAATCGCCGGCGGACGGACCGGCGCCCTTCGCGATCCTGACCAATTCAGGCCTGCCTGACGCGAACGACCGACAGGCGATCGATCTGTGGGCGCGGGCCGTCGAGCAATGTCAGGCGCAGGCGCGGCCGCTCATCGGCGCGATACCGGTGCCGCCGGACGCCACGCAATCGCAAGTCGACAAACTCGCCGCCTACATCACCGACGCCTGGATCGAGAGCAGCAAGCTGCGCGTGGCGCTCTACAATGGACAGTTGACCTATGCGGATTATGCGAGCCAGCGGGTGAAGATCGCGGAGGACGCGTTGCGGACAGCGTCGCGCTACGCCCAGGACACGGACGGAGAGAACGACACGCACGAGCTCGAAGACTCTGAGACGGCGCTCGAGCGATTTGCGTCGATGATGTGAGGGCTGACCATTACTCCGGGCCCTTCGAATACGCCTTCGCGTGCATGGTCACGAGTTCTTCGGCGAGGCTTGGGTGAAGCGCGACGGTCGCATCGAAATTCGCTTTCGTGGCGCCCATCTTCATTGCCACGGCGACAAACTGGATGATCTCACAGGCTTCCGGCCCGAACAGGTGACAGCCGAGAACCCGATCGGTTTTCGCGTCAACGACGAGCTTGAACAGCGCGCGTTCCGCCCGGCCCGACAGCGTGTTTTTCAGGGGGCGGAAATTCGCCTTGTAGACATCGATCGCGAAGCCACGCGCGAGCGCGGCAGCTTCGCTCAATCCGACGGTTCCGATCTCGGGCTGGCTGAACACCGCCGTCGGCACGTTCACGTGATCCACGGGCGTCGGATCATTGTCGAACACCGTCCTCACGAACGCCATCGCTTCGTGGATCGCCACCGGCGTGAGCGCCAGCCTGTCTGTCACGTCGCCGACGGCGTAAATGTGGGGCAGGCTCGAGCGTGAAAATTCGTCGACCTTGATCTGCCCGCGCTTGCCGAGTTCGACGCCAATACTTTCGAGTCCCATGCCGTCCGTATTGGGCGCGCGGCCAATGGCGAGCATGACCTGGTCGGCTTCGAGCATTTCCTTCTTGTCGGTGAACGCAAAGACTTCGTTGCCGCTTTTTTCCACCTTGGTGAACAGCCGGTCGACCACCACACGGATGCCGCGCGCCTCGCTCGATTTCGTCAATGCGTCGCGCATATCCTCGTCGAAGCCGCGCAGGATCTTCGGGCCGCGGTAGACAAGCGTCACGTCGGCGCCCAGCCCGTGGAAGATGTGGGCGAATTCGATCGCGATATAGCCGCCACCGGCGATGACGATGCGCCGTGGGAAATCTTCGAGATAGAAGGCCTCGTCCGACGTGATGCAATGCTCCGCTCCCGGCGCGCTGCCCATGATGTTGCGCGAGGGACGCCCGCCCGTTGCGACCAGGAAACGCGCAGCGGTGATGCGGCGTCCGCTCTTCTTGAGGTGCACCGTATGCGCGTCCTCGAACTCCGCGCGCTCCAAGAACACCTCGGCGCCCGCCCTTTCGATCGCTTCGCGATACGCGCCCTCGATCCGCGCGATCTCCTTGTTCTTGTTGGCGATCAGCACGTTCCAGTCGAACCGCCTTTCGGGCACCGTCCAGCCGAATCCGGCGGCATCCTCGAATTCCTCGCCGAAATGGCTCGCATAGACGAGCAGCTTCTTGGGAATGCAGCCGCGAATGACGCAGGTGCCGCCGAAGCCGTATTCTTCGGCGATCGCAACGCGTGCGCCCTTCTGCGCGGCAAGCCGGCTCGCGCGCACCCCGCCCGAACCGCCACCGATGACGAAGAGATCGAATTCGTATTTCGAGGACATCACTTAAGCCTCAATCACGTTTACGCCGTCAGCTCCCGCGATCACGAGAGAGGTGGCAACGCCGATGAAGAGGCCGTGCTCTACCACGCCGGGGACGCCACTCAACGAAGTGGCGAGAGCCGGCGCATCCGCGATGGCGACGAAGGCGCAGTCATAGATCAGATTGCCGCTGTCGGTGCTGAACGGCGTATCGGCGATTGTGCGCAGCGTTGGCTGCATGTGCGAATAGCCGAGCCGCGCCGCCGATTCGGCGATGCGCCGCGCGGTCGTCAAGTGGCCGAAGCGCGATACCTCCACCGGCAGAGGAAAGCGGCCAAGCCGGTCGACCAGCTTGGACGAATCCGCGGTCACGATCATTCGTCTTGACGATGCGGCGACGATCTTCTCGCGCAGCAGCGCGCCACCGCCGCCCTTGATGAGATTCAGTTCGCGGTCTGCTTCATCGGTACCGTCGATCGTGAGATCGAGCGGCGCCAGCCGGTCGAGATCGCCAAGCGGAATCCCCATCGCGCGGGCCTTTTCCTCGGTGCGCTCCGATGTCGCCGCGCCGGTGATTTTCAGGCCCGAACGAATCTTTTCTGCCAGAAGCTCGAGGAATGCTTCCGCCGACGAACCCGTGCCAAGGCCGAGCTTCATGCCATCTTCGACGAAATCGAGCGCGCGCCGCGCCGCCGCGAGCTTCAACGACTCGTTCATTCCACCGTCACGGATTTGGCCAGGTTGCGGGGTTGATCGACGTCGGTGCCTTTGGCGACGGCGGTGTGATAGGCGAGCAGTTGCACCGGCACGGCACTGACGAGCGGGGTCAGAAGCGGATCGACCGTGGGCATCAAGATCTTCGCCCACACCTCACCGCCGCCTTTCCGCAATCCTTCCTCGTCGGAGATCATCACCACGCGGCCGCCCCGCGCCATCACTTCCTGCATGTTGGACACTGTCTTCTCGAACAGCGAATCGAAGGGAGCGAGCACGATCACCGGCACGCTTTCATCGATCAATGCGATAGGCCCATGCTTCATCTCGCCTGCCGCATAGCCCTCGGCATGAATGTAGGAAATCTCCTTGAGCTTCAGCGCGCCCTCGAGTGCGAGGGGATAGCTCAGGCCCCGCCCCAGATAGAGCACGTCGCGGGCGCCCGCGATTTCGGCGCCGAGTGCCTGGACCGCAGGTTCCTGCTTCAGGAATTCGACGATGTGCCGCGGCGTCTCGAGCAGCGCTTTGCAAAGCCGCCGCTCCGTATCGGCGTCCAACACATTGCGCGCGCGCCCGGCCGCAATCGCAAGCGCGGCCAGAACGCACAATTGGCAGGTGAACGCCTTGGTGGAAGCGACGCCAATCTCAGGCCCCGCAAAAATCGGGAGCACGATGTCGGCTTCGCGCGCGATCGAGCTTTCCGGCACATTGACGATGGCAAGTGTCGTCTGCCCGTTCGCCTTCGCGTGGCGCAAGGCCGCTAGCGTGTCCGCCGTCTCGCCCGATTGCGAGATAAAGAGCGCGGATCCGTCTTTCGCATAGACCGGTTCGCGATAGCGAAGCTCCGAGGCGACATCGACCTCGACGCCAATCCGCGCCAGTTGCTCGAACCAGGTTTTGCCGACGAGCCCCGCATAAAACGCCGTACCGCAAGCCGAGATGGTGAGCCGCCCCGCCCTCGCCAAAGCCGCGCTCACGCGCGCATCGGCGAGCGCGACGCAGAGTCCCGCCGGGTCGAGATAATGCGCGAGCGTGTGGGCGATGACTTCCGGCTGTTCGTGAATCTCCTTCGCCATGAAATGGCGAAAGCCGCCCTTGTCGACGAGACCCTCGGCTCCGCTCACCACGCGGATTTCGCGATTTGCCGGCCGGCCCTCTGCGTCGAAGATGGAAACATCGGGCCCGCGCAACACAGCCACGTCGCCGTCTTCGAGGTAACAGATGCGGTTTGTGAAGGGCGCCAGCGCAAAGGCATCCGAGCCCAGATAGGATTCATGCGCGCCATAGCCGACCGCCAGCGGACTGCCCTTGCGTGCCCCGATGACGAGTGATTCCTCGCCTTCGAAGATCATCGCCAGCGCATAGGCGCCGGTCAGCCGCCGCGCCGCGGCGATCGCGGCGTGCGGAGCATCATGTCCCTTTTCAAGATAATCGGTGACGAGATGGACGGCCACTTCGGTGTCGGTCTCCGAATCGAAACGATGCCCCTTCGCAGCGAGTTCGTCGCGCAGCTCGCGGAAATTCTCGATGATGCCGTTGTGGACGAGAGCAACGCGCGTGGTGGCGTGCGGGTGCGCGTTCGATTCGGTGGGCGCGCCGTGTGTCGCCCAGCGCGTATGACCGATGCCCGTGTGGCCGGCCAGCGGATCGGCCTTGAGCACTGCGGCAAGGTTGCCGAGCTTGCCCGCCGCGCGGCGGCGCTCGATATGACCGCCTGAAAGCGTCGCGATGCCCGCCGAGTCGTAGCCGCGATATTCGAGCCGCCTGAGCGCCTCGAGAATGACGGGCGCCGCATCTTCTCCGCCCGCGATGCCGACGATCCCGCACATTTATTTGCTCCTCTCCTTCGCAGCCTTCCGGGCCTTCTTCCGTGTACGAAATTTCTCGGCCCAGCCCGGTTTTTCGACCTGCTCGGCACGAACCACCACGAGCGCATCCGCGCTCACGTCTCTGGTAATAACGCTCCCCGCGCCGATATAGGCGCCCGCGCCCACGCGCACCGGCGCCACCAGCGTGGTATCGGAGCCAATAAAGGCGCCCGCGCCGATCTCCGTTTCGTGCTTGTCGAAGCCGTCGTAATTGCAGGTGATCGTCCCCGCGCCGATATTCGCCCCGGCGCCGACGAACGCGTCGCCCAGATAGGTGAGATGGTTCGCTTTCGCGCCTTTCTGCACCCGCGTATTCTTCACTTCGACGAAATTGCCGATATGGACATTCTCCTCCAGCACGGCGCCGGGCCTCAGCCGCGCATAGGGCCCCACGATCGCGCCGCGCCCCACTTCCGCGCCTTCGAGATGCGAGAAGGCGCGGATCCTGGCGCCGCCTTTGACCACGACGCCCGGCCCGAACACGGTGAAGGGCTCGATTTGCACATCGGCTTCGAGAACGGTGTCGAAGGAGAGATAGACCGTTGATGGATCGCGCATGCCCACGCCGGCGTCGAGCGCGGCTGCCCGCAGCCGGTCCTGCATCGCGGGCTCCGCGCGCGCCAGCTCGCTGCGGCTGTTGACGCCGGTGACGTCCGCTTCGTCGACAGTCGCCACGGCGCAGGCGATGCCGTCCCGCTTCGCGAACAGCGGCACGTCGGTGAGATAATATTCGCGCTGCGCGTTGTTGTTCCCGAGCGCGCCGGTCCAGCGAAAAAATGCCTTCGCTTCGGCCGCAAAGATTCCGGCGTTGCACAAATTGCAGGTGCGCGCGCCTTCGTCTGCGTCTTTCTGCTCGACAATGCGATTGAGGAGACCCTCGCCGTCCAGGAAAACGCGGCCATAGGCGGCGGGATTCTCCGCGCGAAACGCGACGAGGGAGAGCCCCGTCTTCTCCCGCGCGGCGAGCGAGGCTTTGAAACAGGCCGCGGTGACGAGCGGCATGTCGCCATAGGTCGTCACGACGATTCCGGAAAAATCCGCGAGCCTCTCGCGTGCCGCATTCGCCGCGTGGCCGGTGCCCAGATGCGTCTCCTGGATCGCCGATTCACCGCCTTCATTTCGAACATAGGCGCGCGTCTCTTCGGCGTCGGGCGCGGTCACGACCACGATGCGTTCGATGCCGGCCGCGCGCATCGCCGCCATCACATGGCCGAGGATCGGCCGGCCGGCGACCTCGTGCATCACCTTCGCGCGCGCGGATTTCATCCGCGTGCCCTGCCCCGCCGCCAGGATGATGCCGGCAAGTGGAGTCGTGATGGTCATCTCCCTTGCGATAACGCGCAAACCGATGCGGGCAAAATGACGATTTGCAACGATATGTTGCTCCACTTCGCGCGCCGGGCGGCATGGCGACTCTGCATGTTACAAGGCGTCATGACTATCTCCCGTGCCCTCATTTTCGACCTCGACGGCACGCTCGTCGATACCGCGCCCGACATTCTGGGCGCCCTGAACGCGATACTTGCCCGGGAAGGCCGCAGGCAAGCGGACGGCACCGATCTGCTCCATCTATTGGGCCATGGCGCGCGAGCGATGATGACCGAGGCGCTCGCCCGCACCGGCGGGGCTCTTCCCGGATCGCGCACCAGGGTTCTGATCGAGGATTTCATCGCCCGCTACCGCGACCATATTGCGGATGAGAGCCGGCCCTATCCCGGAGTGGAGCACACGCTGCACGAATTCGCAGGCTCCGGTGCGCGGCTCGGCGTGCTCACGAACAAGCCGCAGGAACTCGCGGCGCCCCTGCTCGACGCCCTCGGTCTCTCGCGCTTCTTCGCTGCCATCCATGGCGCCGGACGATTCTCCTATGTGAAGCCCGATGCCCGCGTGTTCCACCACCTCGTGGACGAGATGGGCGGCGTGGGCGCCGGCGCGATCATGATCGGCGACAGCATCACCGACCTCCGCACCGCGCGCGCCGCGCAAGCGTCCGTGATCCTCGTGACGTACGGCTACGCACTCGATCCCGTGGAAACCCTCGGCGCCGACGCGGTAACAGCCAATTTCACCGAACTGCCGCTCCTGGTGGAGCGGATCCTGGGTGCATAGCCGCGGCCCCCTCCGCCCCTCCGGGGCACCTCCCCCGGGTCCGGCCGAAGGCCGGCCCGAGGATAAACTCCGCGGTGGAGGGGGCGGCGAGCGACGTGCGGGTGGTAATCGTCCCCTCCCGAATTCGCACTACATCCGCAGCGGTTCTTCGATAATACGCTGAGAAACAGGGGAATCGGTGTTCCCGTGCGCTACAGCGCCGCGTCGCGTCCTCCCCGCCCATTCCACACAATCGCAGACATGGTTTGTGCCTCTTGAATATCTGGCGCGGTTATATACCTATACGGTCTACAATGCAACCGTATGCGTTTCTAAAACCTCGTCATGGCCGGGCTGTTGTCCCGGTCACCCATGAACACCGTGCTGATCATGGTTCCACGGCGCGGCATGCGTCAGGCTCCTCGGTTGTTTGAGCAGCCCTGGAGAGAGTGCGATCGACAGTTCCATGACAATAACTGACTTGGTTTTCATGGGTGGCCGGGACATCCCCCGGTTTAACCGGGGGACCGCCATGACGACGTTTGGTATGTCCGATAATATTTTTCGAGCGGCGCGAACGGGCCGCCGGGCCATAGGGGCTCACGCATGACCGCACATCCACAAGCCCGCGTTCTCGATGCCGCTATGCCGGCCGCACGCGAGGCACAGCGAGATCACCGCCGCGGTGAACGAGATCGAGGAGCTGACCGGCAATCTCGGCCGCAAGATCTTTCAGAAGACGATGATCGCAACCCGGTTTAACGAACACCACGCGTCGCACGTGGCCGCCTCGCTTGACCCCTAGGACGGCGCGCTGTAGAGCGCCGTTCCCTAGTTTCGGGCGCGTAGCTCGGGATGCCGCGCCCACCAGCGAATCGGCTTCCGCGCCGGTCGCGGAAGGCGCGATCGAGGTGATGCCATGACCACAGAAATCGTGTTTGAAGTGCACGAAGACGAAGCCGACGGCGGCTATACGGCCGCGGCACTCGGGCACGACGTTTTCACCGAGGCTGATTCGCTTGCGGAGCTCCGCGCGAATGTACGCGAAGCGGTTCAGTGCCATTTCGCAGACTCCGGCGATGCGCCGCCGGTGATTCGGCTTCATTTCGTCCGGGACGAAGTGCTCGCAACGTGAGAATTCCGCGCGACGTGAGTGGCGCGGATTTGGCGAGTGCGCTGCGCAGCCTTGGATACAAATGTACCAGGCAGGAAGGCTCGCATCTCCGGCTGACGACTGAGCGCCACGGTCAGCACCATATTACCGTGCCAAACCATCGCGCGGTAAAGCTCGGCACGATCAGGAACATTCTCAAGGCCGTCGCGAACCATCACGAGATCACACTCGACGAAGTCTTGCGCCAACTCCGCTTCTGAATTGGCGCACCGCGATTTTTGGAGTCGGGATTGGCGCTGTGACCCCGAACCCCCCCTCGCCCAAATCGTTGACATGCATCAGCCGACCAACGATGCATCCACGAATGGCGACACCTTCGCTTCACCTCCCCCTGGCTGCGACATTCACAGATCGTGACTGTTAAAGGTTCCTCCTCCGCGCGAAGCGCCTAGGGCATGCACACATCTCAATTTCCCTAGATTCGTCATCGCCGGGCTTGTCCCGGCGACCCATGAACACCTGCGCTCGCCACTGCGGTCTTGGAAATTCGTGCCTTCTTGGCAACAACGTTTTCATGGGTGGCCGGGACAAGCCCGGCCATGACGAAATTTAGAGGATGTGTGCATGCCCTAGACGCGAAGCGGGGGGAGGAACCTATGAAGATCTGGCAGAAGACGACGATCGCAACCCGGCTCAACGAACAGCACGCGGCCGCCTCGCTTGACCCCTAGGACGGGGCGCTGTAGAGCGCCGTTCCCTGGTTTCGGGCGCGTAGCTCAGCGGGAGAGCACTCCCTTCACACGGGAGGGGTCACAGGTTCAATCCCTGTCGCGCCCACCAGCTAACTGATAACCCTTTCAATGGGTTGGAGGTTAGGCAGCTACTCAAAAATCCAATGCAGACAACGCTGGTCACAAACTGGTCACAGCGAGGTTTCTGCAATGGCGACTATCCGCAAGAAGGGCGACAAATGGCAGGTTCAGGTCCGACGAAAAGGACAACCGCACGTCTCCCGTTCATTCGCAATCAAAGCCGACGCCCTTCAATGGGCGAGACAGACCGAATCCCAAGCTGATCGAAGAGGACTGACAGACGATCCCCGCATGCTTGACCGCCTTACTGTTGGCGAGATTGGGAAGCGATACAAAGAGACCATCCTTCCCCGAAAGCGAGCCGGGAAAAATCAGACCTGTAAAATCGCTTGCAATATTGACCCCCTGAGGGTCGATTTTCGCGTCCAATTCCGACCCCCTCTGACGTGTTGTGTCAGCGTCCTTCCCTTTGGCCTTGATCGGCCGGGAAGGGCTGACGG
>Ga0182024_10023045_pt1 | contig 11180 bp, 7 predicted proteins | sample P32metaG_FD_120480 | JGI IMG/M metagenome (GOLD analysis project Ga0182024, IMG submission 120480) | Permafrost microbial communities from Stordalen Mire, Sweden - P3-2 metaG (Illumina Assembly) | ecosystem: Environmental > Terrestrial > Soil > Wetlands > Permafrost | place: Sweden: Stordalen... | reverse complement strand
CTGCGCGAGGGCAACGCCATTTATCGCGTGGATTTGAGGACGCAGACATTGCACCGCGTCGCGGGGACCGGTGAGCAGGGCTACGCTGGCGACGGAGGACCCGCGCTCGAATCGAAGCTTTCGGGACCGAAGGGCCTGACCTGCGGGGACGGCGACGACCTTTATGTGGCGGACACCGAGAGCCACACGATTCGCAGGGTTGCGCTGCGGACCGGCGTCATCTCCACGGTGATCGGCACGGGAGCGCGGGGAGATGCGCCGAACCCCAATCCGTTGCAGTTCAGCCTTTCGCGGCCACACGGCGTTTTGTTCAGCGGCGGTGTGGTGTATATCTCCGACAGCGAGGCGCACCGGATTCTCGCGTTACGGGTCAAATAAAGAACTCTTTTGGGTCGCGTCTGCCGAAGCGCTGCCGGGCCCAGACCGATTGCGCAAGCGGCCTTATCGACGGTTCGGTGCATCAGCAACGTGCCGACTTCGCCCTGATACACTGGGCGTGTGCGCTGGGTGATTTTTGCACTCGCCTCGACGCTGATCGGCCAGCCCTTCCCCGCGCCGAAGCTTATTTTTTCAAAAACCTTCGGCGGGGCGAGCGGAACGGACACAGCCACGGGCGTAGCCGTCGATCCGATGGGCAACATCGCGGTTATCGGCAGCACCGATTCGCCCGATTTTCCGGTCACGCGGGCGTATTTGCCTTCAATTCCGACGCCTTCGCTGACCTTCTTTTCTCAATTCAACGTCGGGAACGTGAACCTCGGCGCGGCCCTTGACGTTTTGGCCATGGCGCGGACGTGGGACGGCTCTGTCGCCTACATCGCCTCCCATAGCGGCATCTTTCGCAGCGCGGACGGAGGTGTGACGTGGACGCAGCAGACGCCCGGCCTTGCCGGCGCAGTGGCCATTGGCGTCGATGGATCCGATCCGAACACGGTGTACGCGGGTGTGCCGTTCCCGCTCGCCGGCCCTGGCGGATACAAGAGCACCGACGGCGGGAAAACGTGGACGGCGCTGAACGTCAGCCCTTACCTGGCCTTTTCCTCCATCACGCCAATTTCGTGTCCGAATGGAAAAGGCGGCGTGGTTTATACCTCGGCTGACGGGTTGAATCGCAGCACGGACGGCGGCGCGACCTGGACGAACATCGGGCCGCATCACTATAATGTCTTTGCCTTCGCGCTGGCGCCATCGGATGCGAACGTCGTTTACACGGTTTCTTCCGACGGACTGATTTATCGCAGCGCGGACGGCGGCAACACCTGGGCCGCGCCGGGCGGCGCCTTCACCGCTTATCCCACGGGTCCGAATTTGTATGTCACGTCGGTTGCGGTCGATCCGCATGACGAGAACACCGTTTGGGCGCTGGTTTATGACGGAAACCTGTATCGCAGCATGGACGGAGGCGCGACGTTCCAGATTGTCTTTTCCGATCCCTACGACAATCCGGCCAATCTGGCGCTCGATCCGTCGGGGCAGTCGATCGGGCTGCTTGGGCGCTACGCGATCGCGAGTTTCGACGGCGGCGCAACGTGGCACCGGCAGCTGGTCCAGGGCAGCGTGCTGCTCGGCACGAATAACGGTTTCCTGGTCGGCCGGAGCACCGTGTTTGCGGGGTTTCTGACGAAGTTCAGCGCGGATGGCTCTCAGACGCTGTTCTCGACATTTTTAGACGATGGCGCCTTCGTGGCGAGCGACGCGCAAGGCAATACGATCGTCGCGGGAACCGAGGTGAGAAAGTTCGATTCGACGGGCGATCTGATCTACGAGCACTCCTTGCCATTGATCGCGACAGCGTTGACCGTGGACGCCTCGGGCGACGCAATCGTCGCCGTTGCGAACGGAGAGTGCCCGACGATTGTGAAACTCGATCCGTCGGGCAATATGATTTTCTCGCAGCAGACGCAGCTCTGCGGTGTTATTTCGTTGCTGGCGGTGGACGCGTCGGGCGCGATCTACGCGGCGGGAACTCCCTCCTCAGCGCTGGCGACGACGCCCACGGCGTTTCAACCGTCGCCTCCTTCCGAGGGGTTGCCAGGGTTTCTCGCCATTCTTTCGCCGGCGGCGGACAAGATCAATTACTTGAGCTACGCGGGTATCGGAGTATCGGCGTTGACCGTGGATGCGTCGGGAAATATCTACTTAGCGGGAGCCAACTCGTATTGGCTGTCTGTGCCCGCCACATCCTCCTTCACCTTCACCGATCCAGGGTTTCCGGCGACCTATATTTACGTCATGAAGGTGAATCCGTCCTCTTCGAAGCCCTTGTGGCTCGATACGTTCGGCAGCCCTACCGTCGCGGGTACGGTTTCGAGCCTGCAGACAGATCCCTCGGGGAACTTGTGGTTCTCCGGTCAAACCCCGGGCCTGATTCCGCTGGTGGCGCCGATGGAAGCCGAAGGGACGGAAAACAGCTTCGCGGCGGAGATTTCCGCGGACGGCACCCAACTGCTGTTTTCCTCTTATGGTCCGCCGTATCTCGCCTTGGGGCCTCAAAACAGCGTGTATCTGGCGGGAAGCGTCAGGCCGCCGAACAAATCCGCGACCTCAGCGTTCATTGTCAAGCTGGACGCGTCGGCCACGTCCTCCTCCGTCATCGATTCGATCGGCGGCGCGGTGCAACCGGCGAAGGAGTGGCTTCCCACGACGCTCGGGATCGCGCCGGGCGAGATGATCCGCATCTCCGGCCGGGGCCTCGGCCCGCTGGCGACGCTGACCGCGAAGTTCGATGCGACGGGGCGCGTGGCGACGGTCCTGAACGGCGTGCAGGCTCTTGTGAATGGCGTGCCTGCTCCGCTCATCAGCGTCCAGGCGACGTCGATCGTCTGTATGACGCCGTTTGAAGTGAGCGGAAACACCGAGGTGAGCGTCCAGGTGGTGCAGAACGGCGTTGCCGGAGGGCCGGTTGCCGTTGGCGTGAAGGCCGTTGCTGCGTATCCGGACATCCTGATCGTCCTGAATCCGGATGGCACCATCAACTCACAGTTCAATCCCGCCCACCCGGGCGAAACGGTGGTGGTGTACGCGACGGGTTTCGGCGGCACGAAACCTTCCGGGCAGGATGGCGCGCTGTACGGGGCGCCTGTTCCGGTGCCGCTTTATCCGGTGACCATGTATTACTACCCGAACGTCTCGCTTGCCTATGCGGGGCCGGCACCCGGCATTGTCGAAGGTATCTGGCAGCTCAACCTCGCGTTCTCGAAGGACGCGCAGACGGGACTGTCTAATATCGAGCTGGTTAGCAGCTATCCAGAAGCGGGAATCTTCACGATTCCGGTCTGGATCGAGTGATTCGGCCCAGGCTTTGAACGCCAATCGGAGCATGCTCTTGAGTCGAAGGCTATCTCACTGCTGGATGTCTCTCCTAGGTCACCGCCGGTCGCAAAATGCCCCGGTGTGAATTGTCTCAAGCCGCCAAGCTTTGTTTCAACAAGATGGGGCGTGTTGAAAGCTGTTGAACCATTTGGGACCAGCGGCTTTTTGCATCCTCAATCCCATCTATATCGAGGTTCGGTCAGACGAAGCATTTTGTCGACGATCTGAAGATAGTCAAGGCCGAGTTAACAACTTCGTGAATGACACCGAGCTTTCGAACCTCACCTGGTCAATCGTACATTGACGCAGAGCCTTGTCAGGCCGCCATCTCAGCAATTTCGTGCCGTGGCGAAACCGCGACCCGGTGAAATGGTCATATTGCACCTCGACTACCAGCTCTGGCTTTAAAGGTTGCCATTCCGCCGACCGGTCCGTACTCCATCGACTGGGACCTCCCGGCGCCTGGCCGGTAAAGCCTGGCGGCTGGATGACAGCCTCAAGCTTGCAAGTCAGATCCTTCCGTTCGGCAGTGGATATGGAAGAGGTGAAACCGACATGGTTGAGCAACCCACTCTCGTCATACAATCCCAGCAGCAATGAACCCACTGTTTTCTTGCCCGATCCGTATCGAAAGCCTCCGACGACACAATCGGCGGATCGGAGTGTCTTCACTTTGAGCATGGCGCGTTCGCCGGATAGGTAAGTTTGGTCAATCCTCTTCGCGACGATTCCATCGAGTTGACCGCGCATGCTCTTGAGCCATCCTTTAGCTACCGTGATGTCGCGGGTGGCACGCGAAAGCTCGATGACAGTGTTCTTCTCAGCGTATTTGGAATGAAAGTCCTCCAGACTCTTGCGGCGTTCCTGCTTTGCCGCGCTATGAGGGAAGAGCCCTTCGCATCAACCAACAGATCAAAGGCGACCAGCTGCGCAGGAGTCTTGCGAGACAGCATTTCCACTCGACTGGCCGCGGGATGAATGCGTTGTAGCAGATCGTCAAACGACAGTCGCCCATTCACGGGAACAATGATCTCTCCGTCAAGAACAAACGTCTTCGCTGAGACCTTCTGTATACCCGCGACAAGCTCTGGAAAATAGCGAGTGAGAGATTGTCCTGCTTTGGATTGAAGTTCCACTTCATCGCCGCTCCGAAAGGCAATGCAGCGGAAGCCATCCCACTTCGGCTCATACCCCCACTGCGCGCCCACCGGAATATCGACTGTAAGCTTCGCCTCCATTGGAAGAAATGGAATCGGTATCGGAAGCTTCATAGATATCGATCCAACTTTACGCGGTTCTTCGCGAGTAACAGGGGTCGAAACAGATCGCCGACGCGATTGACGCGTTCGACCATATTGTCCAGGCGAAACTCCTCGATTCTGATGCCTTTCTCGATCTCTTCCCAGGTGACGGGAGCGGAGACCGTGGCGTTGGGTTTTGGCCGAACCGAGTACACTGATGCGAGGGTCCTACCCCAGGCATTCTGGTTGTAATCGACCAGCACTCGATCGGCAGGCCGTTTGGCGACCCGATACTCGGCGGTAATGATCTCCGGATGGCGTGATTCGAGTGTCTTGGCGAAAGCTTTCGCGAACGTCCAAACTTGTTTCTGAACCGGGCCTCTCACAATTGGCACGTAGACATGTATACCTCGCGATCCGGTCGTCTTCGGGTAACTTGGAATCTTTAAGTCCGCGAGCGAGTCGCGAACCGCGAGGGCAGCTTCGAGAACCCGTTTGAAGTCGGCTCCTGGTGTCGGATCGAGATCGAAGTGCAGGTAGTCCGGACGGTCCACGGCATCACAGCGGGCATACCAGGGGTTCAGATCGATACAGCCGAGATTGACTACCCACAGCAGGCCCGCCAGATCCTGGATCACCGGAAAATCCACCAGGTTTGCCGATGGATGCAGAATTTCGCAGATAGGAATCCATTTTGGCCGAGGATCCGGAGCGCGTTTCTGAAAGAAGAACTTCCCGTACGCCCCATCCGGATATCGCTTCATCACCATTGCCCGACCGATGAGGTGCGGAAGCAGGACCGGCGAAATATCCGCGTAGTATTGCAGCAGATCTCGTTTGGTAACTGAGTTCTCCGGCCAAAATACCTTGTTAAGGTTCGTAAGTGTCACTACTCCACGATGAGTGTGGATTTCAGCGGAAGCTTGACCTGGCGGAATTTCGACGTGCCGCAGAGAGTTTCTTCCCGCACGAGGATGGCTGGACAAAACGCCTACATGAGTACTCATGACAGACTTCCTCTAGCAAACAGTCTGCCATAGGATCGAGAAACAATCCCTGATGCCGAGGCTCAACCACCTGGACGATCATTCTGACTTCAACACTTCGATGGGGTTCAGTTCGAGGACACGGCTGGTGGCGGTCCAGATGGACACGACGGCGACTGCGGCGAGCATTGCGGCTGATGCCACGCACGCTGCGATATCGACCGGCGGAGCCGAGGAAAGCAGATGTTCGAGCACCCTGCCCTGCCACGCTGCGCCTCCTAGCCCGATCAGCATCCCGGCGCCGATGGGCCACAGTGCCTGGCGCAGCATCATCGTCCGCACGCCTTGCGCGGATGCGCCGATAGCGATGCGGACGCCGATTTCGCGGCGGCGCTGGGTGATGGAGTAGGAGGAGACGCCGTAAATTCCCGCAATCGCCAGGAGGAGTGCGAATCCGCCGAAGAACAGAAACACGGTAGTGCGGAATCGGGGCACGGTTACCGTTTCATCGAAGCGCTGATCGAGCGTCTCCGCGTTGAAGACCGGAACATCGCGATTGACGGATTGGACTGCGTCGCGGCACGCGGCGAGCGAATCCTTGGGGTCGCCATGGACGCGTGCCAGGAAGGTTGCGTAGTCCGGCGGATTTTGCGAGAGGGGAAGAGTATACTGCTCCATGACTTTAGATTCCGGGCTGAAATAGCGGGTGGCGCGCACCACGCCGATGATGGTGAAAGGCTCCTTATCGAATGATGTCGTGATCTTCTTGCCCAGCACTGCGGGACCCTCGGCCACTTCCCGCGCGGCGCCCTCGGAAAGAATGGCCACTCGGCCAGTATCGGCGGCAGTGAATTCGCGGCCGTACAAGAGCGGCATATTCATGGTTCGAAAATAATCGGGCGTCACGCGATTGCTGAGGAGCGGACGCGATTCGCGGTGGGCGATCTTGATGGTACCGACGCCGAACATGTTATCGACCGGCAGACTGTAGGCCGCAGCCGCGGATTCGACGCCGGACACGGCGCGAAGACGATCGAGCGCCTCGCGATAGTAGGCGGATTTTCGAGTCTCGGACTGTTCGCTGGTGCCGGCTAACGACACGCTCATGGCGACCAGGTGATCGGTACGAAAGCCCATGCCGTGATCGAGAAGGTCAAGGAAACTGCGGCCCATGGTTACCGATCCGGCAAGCAAAATCAAAGTGAGAGCGACCTGCATCGCGATGAGGATGCCGCGAAGCCTGGTCGAGCGCGGAGCGGCGCTATGCATGCGCGCGAGATCGCCTGAGGGCTGCAAGTGGCGCACGACCAGCGCCGGCACGACGCCGAATAACACTCCGGTTAAGAGCGCGAGGCCGATGGCGAATCCGAGCACGCGCCAATCGAGGATGGTGTATTTCTGCGAAGCGAGCTTCGCAGGCTGGGCAAGAGTAGCGAACTTCGCGGCCCAGTAAGCGATTGCCAATCCGGCCACGGCGGCGACCGAGGACAAGAGCAGGCTCTCAGAGATCAATTGCTGCACGAGACGTGCGCGACTAGCTCCGAGCGCCGCGCGGACGATCAGTTCATTGCGGCGCTCCGTGGTCCTGGTGAGGAGCAGATTCGCGACGTTGGCGCAGGCGATCAGAAGAATGAATCCGACCGCGCCCATCAGGATCAGCGAGGCCTCGCGAATCTGGTCCGCAAGGTTCACCTTCAAAGGGACAAGTTTCGGAGGAGGAAAGCCGCTCATCCAGGCTTCGCGAGGGTGCCGCGCCACTTCCGCGTCGTACATCTGGCTGGCTTGCGCGAAAGTCACGCCGCGCTTCAGGCGTCCGAATGGATCCCAGGCCGCGCCTTTGTTTGGGAAGCGTCCCAGGTCGAACGCGGTGGGGGTCCAGGCGCTGGTTTTACGGGGATAATCGAAACCGGGCGGAGCGACGCCGATGATCGTCACGGGCGTACCGTTCAGCAGGAGTTTCGATCCCTGCACGCGCGGGTCGCCGGCGAACAGCTGCTGCCATAGCGCATAGCCGATAACTGCGACGCCATCGTTTCCGGGAACATCCTCAGAGGGAGCGAAGGCGCGGCCGAGGATTGGCTGGGTACCGAGCGCGGAGAAAAAATTGAACGACGTTTGGGCGATCGAGATTCGCGCAGGGACCGATAAGCCGCCGACATTCATATCGGCTATAAACACCTGGACCGCGTCATCCAGATAAGGGCTGGTGGCCCGCCATTTGTGAAAGGCCTCCGGGGTGGTGTTATCGCCGCTGAACTCGCGGAGAACGACCAGGCGGTCGGGATCGCGAAACGGCAGCGATTTTATCAGCACCGCGTTGACGACGCTGAATACGCCGGTTGCGCCTCCGATGGCGAGCGCGAGAATCGCGACCGTAAAGGCCATCACAAAAGGACGGCGCGCGTGGACTCTTAAGCTGTGCGGAAGATCCTGGCGCAGCTCATGCGCGAGCTCGATGGGAATCGACCAAGCCAGATCGCGCAGCGCGCTGAGCCACAGCTTGCATCGCTCGCCGGCGGTGCGGGCCTCGCGGTAATCGTCGAGAAACTGCTGCTGGAGCGGTCCTGCGTACTCTTCGCGGAATCGGGCAGGATAAAGGCTCAACAGCAGGCTATAGAGTTTCATGCGCGCTCTGGCAGCCCATACGCGTCGTCGGCGATGCGCACCAACTCGCGCATGCGCACGGCCTCGGCCTGCGCGACCAGACGTCCAAACGCGGTGATGCGATAGTAGCGGCGGCGCTCATCGTCGAGATGCGCGTCGGGCCGCTCGTCGGACTCTTCAATGAGGCCTTCTTCCAGCATTCGGTTAATGGTCCCGTAGAGAACGCCGGCACCGGGATTAATGGCGCCATTGGTCCGGCGCGCGATTTCGCGCTTGAGCGCGTAGCCGTGGCGTTCGCCGTCGCTGAGCGCCAGCAGCAGATGGAACAGCGTCGAAGAGAGCGGGAGCAGATCTTTCGGAGCAGGTATGTGTTTCTTCCGCATACTAGTACGTTTTAAGATATAGTATGTTCCATGACGTAAGACTCGTCAAGATGTAAAATCGCAAGCGTGTGGAAAATCATTTTTCTCCTGACGGCGGCGACGCTCAGCGCCCAGAAAACGCTGGACATTTATTGGATCGATGCGGAGGGCGGGGCGGCGACGCTGATAGTGACGCCTTCCGGCGAGTCGCTGCTCGCCGACACCGGCAATCCCGGCGATCGTGACGCGCAGCGGATCTTCGACGTCGCGACCAGGCAGGCGCATCTCAAAAAGATCGACTACGTGCTGATCACGCATTTTCATAGCGACCATGTGGGCGGAGTGCCCGCGCTGGCTAAACTGATTCCCATCGGCGAATATGTCGATCACGGCGATTCGGTGGAGACGCAGAATCCGGCGGACGCGCAGCGCTGGGAGGCTTATAAAACGGCCTCGAATGGCCATCGCCTTTCCTTGAGCGTGAACGGCAAAATCGACCTGAAGGGCATTCGCCTCGATGTTGTCAGTTCCAATGGTGAGGTTCTTTCGAAGGGCGGGACGGCGAATTCATACTGCGGCGGCGCCGTGAAGAAGGATCCGGATCCGACGGAGAACGCGCGCAGCCTGGGGTTCAAGCTCACTTACGGGAAATTCACTTTTCTCGACCTGGGCGATCTGACGTGGAACAAGGAACTGGAGCTGGCGTGCCCGGAAAACCACCTCGGGCAGGTGACGCTTTTTCAAGCCACGCATCACGGATTCTACAACGACAATTCGGGCGCGCCCGCCCATGTGTGGGCGATTCATCCGCAGGTGGTGATCGTGAACAACGGACCGCGCAAAGGACTGGGCGCGAATGCGTGGGACACGATTGCGAAAATCCCCGGCTTGGAAGACGCCTGGCAAGTGCATCTTTCGCTCGCGACCGACGCCGCGCACAATACCGACGAAAAGAAGATCGCGAACATGGAAGCGACGCAGGAATGTAAGGGCAATTTTTTGAAGGCTTCTATTTCGATCGATGGAAAATTTACCATCACCAACAGCCGCAACGGTTTTTCGAAATCATACACAACCCGCTGAGTCTCGCTATGATGTGACTCATGCAGCGTGTTTTAGCTTCTCTCGTGATTCTCGGCGCCGCATTCGCCCCTGCGGAGACGAAACCCGGTATCAGCGCCGAAGATTACCTGGCCTTTGAATTTATCAGCGACCCGCAAATTTCGCCGGACGGCCAGTGGGTGGCGTACACGGTGGCCACCATCGATCAAAAAGCGAACAAGCGCGTATCTCGCATCTGGATCGCTTCCACTGACGGCACTCATCCGTCGGTCCCATTCACCGGCGACACCACCTCTTCCACGTCGCCACGATGGTCGCCCGATGGACGGTTCCTGGCGTTTCTTTCGGCTCGCGACGGAGGACGCACGCAGATCTGGCTGCTCTCGCGCAACGGAGGCGAGGCGCGGCGTGTTTCCAACCTGGAAAACGGCGCATCGAGCTTCGAATGGTCGCCCGATGGCACGCGCTTCGTCTGCCTGACGCGCACCGGTCCGCCGCCCAGCAAGTCGAGCGATGTGCGCCACTACACGCACATTTATTACAAGTTCAACGACACTGGATATTTCGACGAGAAGCGCTCCCACATCGCGATTATCGACGTGCGGACCGGCGCGGCTAAGCAGATTACCGACGGTGACAACTGGAACGATCTGGACCCGCACTGGTCACCGGATTCGACGCGCATCGCATTCGTTTCGAACCGCACCGGAAAGGAGTTCGATCTCGATCACAACTCGGATGTCTGGACCATTCCTGCGGCGGGCGGCGCGCTCACAAAAATCTCCGATCACGCCGGCCCGGACAATAGCCCGCGCTGGTCGCCGGACGGAACCCGCATCGCATTTTTGGGCGCGGAGGATGAAGACGCTCCGCCGCTGATCTATGTTGCGCCGGCAACGGGAGGAGCGCCGTCCGTGACTGTCAACAAGACCTTTGACCAAACCACGGCCGACCTGATGTGGGCCGAACAGGGCCGTGCGCTGTACTTCGATTCCGGCGTCAAGGGCGAAACGCATCTCTATCGCATGGACGCTTCGACGGGCGCGACCACGGCCGTCACGACCGGTCCTCGCGCGGTGCGATCGGCGTCCGTTCACGACGCGTCCCGCAGAATCGCGTACCTGTCGAACGATTTCGCACACCTGGACGATCTTTATATTCGCGACGCTTCGGGCGCGGAGCATCAGTTGACGCATCTCAACGCTTCGCTATGGGAGCAGCGAACGGTTGCCACGGTGGAGCGCATTCAGTACCACGCGGCCGATGGGTGGCCCATCGACGGCTTTCTGGTGAAGCCAATCGGATGGGAGCCGGGGAAAAAGTATCCGATGATCCTCAGCGTTCACGGCGGACCTGCCGGCCAGTACGGCGTCGACTGGTTTCACGAATTTCAGGTCTATGCAGGACGCGGCTGGGCCGTCTTTTTTTGCAATCCGCGAGGCTCGACGGGTTACGGCCGCAAGTTTCAACGCGGCGTCGCCATGGAGTGGGGCGGGAAAGCTTACACCGACATCATGAGCGGCGTCGAAGAAGCGCTGAAGCGGAATCCGTGGATCGATCGCGATCGCCTGGGCGTCACGGGAGGATCCTACGGCGGCTACATGACCAATTGG
>Ga0182024_10023044_pt1 | contig 11180 bp, 7 predicted proteins | sample P32metaG_FD_120480 | JGI IMG/M metagenome (GOLD analysis project Ga0182024, IMG submission 120480) | Permafrost microbial communities from Stordalen Mire, Sweden - P3-2 metaG (Illumina Assembly) | ecosystem: Environmental > Terrestrial > Soil > Wetlands > Permafrost | place: Sweden: Stordalen... | reverse complement strand
TCCGTGTGTTGATGGTCGACGACGACCTGGTGGACCGCCGGGCCGTTCGCCGAGCGCTGGGCTCCGGGTACCTGGTAATCGAGGCCGAGGACGGCTGCCAGGCTCGACAGTCCTTCGAGTCCGCCCCCCCCGACTGCGTTTTGCTCGACTACAACATCCCCGGCACGGATACCATGGCGCTGCTCGACCGATTCCGGCAGGTCGTCCCGGTCGTCATGCTCACAGGACAGGGCGACGTCGGGGCGGCCGTCGCCGTAATGAAAGCGGGCGCACAGGATTACTTGAGCAAGAACGAGTTTTCGGCCGAACGGCTCGATCGGGCGATTCAGTGCTCAATCGACAAGGCCGATCGGCAGCGAAGGCAGAGTGAAGCCCGCGAGCGGCTGCGAAGTGAATACCGATCTGAGAAGAAGCGGCGGCGCGAACTGGAGGCCTCGCTTCAGATCGCACGCGACATTCAACAGAACTTGATACCCTCCAGGCCCCCTCAAATCGAGGGCTTCGAATTTTGCGGCGTCTGTTTGCCGATCGAGGAGACAGCGGGCGATTTCTTCGATTATTTCCCCATGGCTGACGGAACCCTGGGAATCGTCGTGGGCGACATTTCCGGTCACGGGATCGGGCCGGCCATTTTGACCGCCGAAACACGGGCGTATCTCCGCGCCTTGAGCCGCGCCAGCTCTGACGTCGGCCAGGTTGCCACGATCGTCAACCGTCTGCTCTGGGATGATGTGATTGGCGGCCGATTCGCCACGCTCTTTTTTGGGCGGCTCGATCCGGTCGCGCGGACGATCACCTACGCGTCCGCCGGACATCCCGCGTACCTGGTTCATCCGTCCGGCCAATTCACGTCGCTGGACAGCCAGACGCCGCCTCTCGGGTTGTTCGATGATCTTGTCATCCCCGCCAGCGCGCCCGTATCGCTGACCACGGATGACGTCCTGCTGGTGGCCACCGACGGCCTTTTCGAGGCGGCTGCCCCCGATGGCGCGATGCTGGGACGAGACTTTTGCATTCGACTGATCGCTGAACATTGCGGAAGTTCTGTCGAAAAAATCGTCGACGAGCTGTTGCATGCCACCCGCACCTTTGCCGATGGCCTGCCTCTCCGCGACGATCTCACAATCGTCATCGTCAAAGCGACATAGGCCGTGCCGTTGCGCACCAACGGCAGACCTCGCCTCAGCGGCGCATTGAGGTTGCCTTCGATGCGGCGATCCTCATCGATCGCGGCGATCCCGAATCCAACCGACGTCGTGAAGGAAGCAAGCATGTTCGAGCGCGAATTGCGGCTCAACGGCCTGATGCACGGGTATCTTTCGCGACTGCTCCAGGATTTGGACGATGCACAACTGGACGTGCCGGTCGCAAGTGCCGGGAATCCGCCGGCGTGGATTCTGGCGCATCTCGTGGTGGCCAACGACTACGCCCTGCGGCTGTTGGGCGCACCGCGGATCGCTTCGGCGGAGTGGCACAAGCGTTTCGGCCGTGGGGTCTCGCCAAAGGACGATCAAAGCCCGCTCCCCTCAAAAACGGAGCTGGTGCAGAAGCTCGAGGAGGGCCGCCAACTTCTCGTCGCTACGGCCGTCAAGGCCGAGCCCGCCCGCATGGAAGAACCGAACAAAGTCGACTTCTTCAAAGACACCCCGGTGACGACCGTCGGTGACGTCGTCGGCCATTTGTTGACGACGCATCTGGCTGTCCACATCGGCCAACTCTCCGCCTGGCGACGCATGCTGGGAAGGCCGCATCTGTTTTAGTGCGCTTCGCTGCATGAGGCCCTTCACCTAACCCGAGTGCTCCCGACCCTGGCTTGGAGCACGCTGTCGCGTGCGCACGACGGGTTACCGCAGGTTCCAGGGATCGCCCAAGATCGATTCAAGTTCGCCTCCCCCGCCCGCCGAAATCGAAGAAAGCCTCTTGCCGCAAGACTTCGGGCTTAGATCGCTATCGAAACCCGGCGCAGGCGATGACGCGAGGCGTCTCAATTATCGGCGAACCCGGTCCTGGTTGACGAAAGCCACCGACAGCGTATGGCGGCGATGGACACGTCCGATCATGAGCACGTGCTGGTCGTCTGCACCGGCGCCCGCGTTTGCGCGATTCCGCTGGCAATCGTGGAAGAGATCATGCGGCCGCTTGCGACCGATGCGCTCCCCGGCGTACCTCCGTTTCTGCGGGGACTGGCCGTCATCCGTGGCGCGCCCGTTCCGGTTCTTGATCTTGGACGCCTCCTGGGAACAGCGGACGCCCCTCTCATCAATCGTTTCGTCCTCCTGCGCCTGAACGGTCGGCGCGCGGCCGTCGCCGTCGAAGCCGTGCCGGGCCTGCGAGCGCTCGGCTGCTCGCTTTTGAGTCTGTCACGGATTCTCGAAGAGGCCAACCCGGCCCTCGTCGCGGGGGTCAGCGTGAGCGATCGGCACCTGCTGTTCGTGCTGGAAGTGGCGCGAATCATCCCCGACGGACTTTGGCAGGAGCTCGAGTCGAGAGGGATGGCATCATGAACCTGATCATCGGCGCGCCGGAGATCGATCGGTTTCGCGAGAATGTCGCCCGGCGATTTGGCCTTAACCTTGAAAACGGCCTTTCCGATCGGATTGCTGACGCTTTGGAGCGTGCCGTCCACCGGACGGGTGACGCCGATGCAAGCTGTTACGTGCGGCGTTTCGAGAGCGGCGCCTGCTCCCCGTCCGAACTCGCCGCTTTGGTGGAGGATCTCACCGTCGCGGAAACGTATTTCTTTCGGCATCCAGATCAATTCCGTGCGGCCCTGGAACGTGCGGTCCTCGAGCGGCTCCGCGGACAGGTCCGCGGGCGATTGCGCATGCTGTCGGCCGGTTGCGCGTCGGGGGAAGAGGCCTATTCGCTCGCCATCCTGATTCGTGACAACGTACCCGAGGACGCCGGGATGAACGCCAGCGTGCTCGGAATCGATCTCAACGCCAACTTGTTGGAAAAGGCGCGCCGAGCGCGCTACACGGCCTGGTCGCTGCGAGGCGTTCCGGAAGACGTCCGGCAGCGCCATTTTCAAAGCTCCGGCCGCGATTTCCTGCTGAGCGAGCCCGTGCGGAAACTGGTCACCTTTGCCCCCTGCAACCTGCTCGAGGAAGTTGGCGGCGTGTGGCAATCCGGGGCGTTTGACGTGATCTTCTGTCGCAACGTCGTCATGTACTTCACTCCCGAAGCCGTCCGTGCCGTAATCGCCCGGCTGGCGCGCGCGCTGGTCCCCGGCGGATTCCTCTTCCTGGGCCCTGCGGAGACGCTCCGGGGCGTGTCGCACGATTTTCATCTGCAGCATTCGCACGAAACATTTTACTATCAACGCAGGTCGACAGACGAACCGGCGCCGCGGCGCGCACTCGAAGCCAATCCTGCGATCCAAATCACCGAGCGCGATCTGCCCGTTGCGGCGGCGATTGACGAGTCGTGGGTCGCGACGATCTGCCGCGCATCCGAACGGGTCGCGTCCCTAAGTCGCCAAGCACGGGCCACCCATTCGTTCGGCGGTTCGTCCAACGGCAAGTCTGGTACGGCGAGCACCCCTCCCCGCTTCGAGACCTCCGACGCGGCCACTTCAAATTGTTTGGGCGCCGCGCGACAGCTTGTTCTGGAAGAACGCTTCGACGAGGCCCTCCGTTTGCTCGAGGCCCTGCCCGGCGATGAGGCGCGAAATCCCGACGTGCAACTGCTTTGTGCCGCGGTCCTCACAAACGGCGGTCGCGTGCGGGAGGCCGACCACCTGTGCCGAACGGTGCTCGCCAACGACGAACTGAATGCCGAGGCGCACTACCTTCTGGCCCTCTGCCGCGAACACGCGGGCGATGTCGCCGCCGCGATGGAACAAGATCAACTGGCAATTTATCTGGATCCCCAATTTGCCATGCCGCACCTGCATTTGGGGCTGCTGGCTAAACGTGCCGGCGACCGCGGAACCGCACGGGACGCCTTTCGGAAGGCGACTCTGCTTTTGTCGCAGGAAGATGCCTCGCGGATCGTGTTGTTTGGCGGAGGATTTGGCCGCGCGGCCCTGGCACAACTCTGCCAGTCTGAGGTGCGCTCTGCAGGAGGGCCACTATGAGCCAACTGCGGCCGCGTTCGTTCACAAGTATCGAAGCACTGCGCCAATCGTTTGATGAGAGTTTTTCCATCCCCGCCCTTGCGTCGGAAGCCGACCTCGAACAGTTTCTCGCAATCCGGTCCGCAGGCCAACCGTTGGCATTGCGGGTCGCCGAGCTGACCCGTTTGGAGGGCCGCCGAGAAATCGTGGGGCTGCCGGTCGAGAATCGGGACCTGTTGGGGATCGCCGGCATTCAAGGGAGGTTGGTCCCCATTTATTGCCTGGCTTCGCTCTTGGGTTTGGGCCGCGACGCGGCCGACTGGCGCTGGATCGCCGTCTGCTGTCTACCGGATTTGCTCGGCCTCGCGTTCGAGTCGCTCGACGCCTGTTTTTCGACCCCACGAACCAGCATTCTCGAGTTAGGCGGCGAACGCGCGCCGCGGGAGCCTGTTCAGCACGCGGTTCGGTTCGCGGGCGCGGTGCGAAACGTCGTCCAGCTTCATTCTCTTCAGGCGGTCCTCCGCAAAATCGCGTTGGGCGCCGGCGGCGCCATTAAGGAATCCTAGCCATGGGCAAGACGTTGACTTATGGGCAGAAGATTGCGATCGGCTACCTGTTGGTGGCCTCCATTGCTCTCTTGATCGGGGGCCTGTCCGTCTACGCCCTGCGGACGATCGTTGCCGAAAAGGATCGCGTGATTTCCGTTTATGCGCAAAACCTCGTGGACGCCGCCAAGCTGGAGTCGGAATCCAACCGCCGAATCGCCGACAACCGGGGATATCTCTTGAGCAAAGATTCGGAATTCCTAAGAGATCTGCGATCGGCGCGAAAGCCCTTCGACCTCTTGACCGGCTCGATCCAGGGTCACGTGACCACGCCGGAGGAGAAGCAAGCACTCTCCCGTATCGTGGGCGCCTCGACCGCGCAAATCGAGACGGCAGACCGCGTGATGGAACGCCGGCGAACCGAGCGTAACCTCGCGGACGTCGTCCAGGAATTTCAGAATGAGGTTGTGCCGAGAAACCGCGAGGTCAGCGCAGCAATCGCCGCGTTCGTGGAGTTGGAAGAGCAGCAAATGGAGCAAGCAAGGCAGCAATCGAACGTGGCCGCCGCGACGATGGGAAATTTGGTGCTGGGTTTCAGTATGGCCGGGATTGCCGTTGCCGTCGGGCTGGCGGTGGTTCTCAATCGAGTCCTCAAGCGGCAGATTGGGTCCGCCGTGCAGCACATTCAAAGCTCTTCGAACGAACTGCAAGCGGCGGCCAGCCAGCAGACGACGGGTTCGAAGGAGCAGGCCGCCTCGACGAATGAGATTGCCACGACGATTCGGGAATTAGTGGCGACGGCCCGCCAGATCGCCGAAAGCGCGCAGCGCGTGGCGACCATTGCGAGCGAGACGGCTCAGGGCGCTCGCTCCGGCGATCAGACGGTCCAGAAGGCCCGGGACGCTGTGGCCGACATCAGGCGCCAGGTCGACCTCATCGTGACGCACATGCTCGATTTGGGCGCAAAATCCCAGCAAATCGGGGGCATTCTCGAAATCATCAACGAGATGTCCGAACAGACGAACATCCTTTCGATCAACGCCTCGATCGAGGCCGTCGGCGCGGGCGAATCGGGACGGCGTTTCGGCGTCGTCGCCGACGAAATTCGCAAGTTAGCCGATCGAGTGGGCGGCTCGACCAAGGAGATCAAATTGCTGATTGACGAGATCCGCTCGGCCGTTCACACAACCGTGATGGCCACGGAGAGCGGCTCTAAGGCCGTCGACGCCGGGAGCCGCGAGTTCAATGAAGTCTCCGCCACGTTCCAGAAGATTGTCGAATTGGTGGAGACAACGACCGATGCGTCGCGGGAAATTGAACTCAGCACCAAGCAGCAGACCACGGCCGTCGAGCAGGTGAACATCGCCATCGCCAACGTCGCCCAGGCGGCCAAAGAAACCGAGGTCAGTTGCACGCAGACCCTGCAAACCGTTTCGGAATTGACCGCTCTCTCCAAGGACCTGTCGCGGCTCATCCGGCCGCAATTGAGCGCCTGAGCAATGGCCAAAGACCCCTATACCTACTTCCGCGTTGAGGCCCGCGAGATCCTCGAGGGGCTCGCCCAGGGGGTTTTGTCGCTCGAAAAAGACGGCGTCGGCAAGGAGGTCATTTGCCGAATGTTGCGGCAGGCCCACACCTTGAAGGGCGCCGCCCGCGTCGTGAAGCAAGTGGCCATCTCCGAGTCGTCGCATGCCATCGAGGACGTTCTAGCCCGTTACCGCGACGGCGGGGGACAATTGCCGCACCCGGAGGCCGAGCAACTGCTGCGCCTGATCGATCGCTGCGGCGAGCAACTGAAAACTCTGGCCGGCGCGCCCGCCGGTGCGACAACACCTGTTGCCGCGCACGGACACGAAGAGCCGATTGAAAGCGTCCGCGTCGACATCGCCCAGCTCGATACGACCTTGTGCGACCTCGCCGAAGCTCAAGTCCATCTCGAAGCGATCGAGCAGCAGATCCCGTTCCTGGAACAGATGCGACGCACGACGAGGCGTCTCGTGCGGCGTACGGGCGGACGTCACAACGGCCGCGGCGACGGTGAACCGTCGACGAAGGCGGCGGCCGTCGCTGCGCTTGCCGAAGAACTGCGAACCAGTGTCGAGGTCGTCTTCGGAGCAATCCGCACCGGAACGGAACGCGTGGGACGCGACCTGGCTCGCGTTCGCGACCGGGCGAGCGAGTTCCGGTTGCTGCCGGCGACCACGATCCTTGGTTCGCTCGAGCGGTCGGTCCGCGACGTGGGCGAGGCTCTGCAAAAACGCGTTGCGTTCGAGATGATCGGGGGCGAGCAGCGCCTCGATGCCCACGTCCTGTTGGCACTCCGCGACGCCCTGATCCATGTTGTGCGGAACGCCGTGGCCCACGGAATTGAATCGGAGTCCGAGCGCGCGGCCGCCGGGAAACCGCCGATCGGACGTGTCTGCGTGCGTGTCCAAAAGACGGGCCAGCGCGTCTCGTTCCGCGTCGAGGATGACGGACGAGGACTCGACGTCGACGGCATTCGGACGGCGGCCGTCGCTCGGGGCCTGGCTCAGCCGGCTGCGGTCGGGTCGATGGGTCTGGCGGAGGTGGCTCAACTCTTGTTCCGGGGCGGCCTGAGCACGTCGGCGGCCGTGTCCGAATTCTCCGGTCGCGGAGTCGGTCTTGATATGGTCCGTGCGACGGCAAGCCGGCTGAAGGGGGAAGCCAGCCTGCGCAGCGACGCGGGACGCGGGACCGTCGTCGAGATTTCCGTCCCCGTGTCGATTGAATCCCTGGCGGTGCTGGCCGCCGATGCCCACGGCTTGGCGGTCTTGATCCCTTTCGGCGCAATTCGCCAGGTTGTGCGCGCGGCAGCGGGTGAGCTGGTGAGTTCGGCGACTGGGGCTGCACTCCTTGTTGGCGATCAGTTGATTCCTTTTCAGCCGCTCGGCAGCGTCTTGGGCCTGAATGATCGGAAGCGAGAAAGCTCCAAGCCGCGGCCCTGCTCCGTCGTCATCGTGGAGGCGGGGGGCTCCCGGGCGGCAATCGGCGTGGACCGGTTGAAGGAAGTCCGCAACGTTGTTGTCCGCTTCCTTCCCAACCTGTGCGGTCCGGTTCCGCTCGTGGCGGGAGCCACCCTCAATGGAATGGGGAATCCTGAATTGGTGCTCGATGCGGAGCGCCTTGTCGCCGCTGTTCTGGCCGGTTCGGGACCGCAGGCGCAATCGGTTTCCCCTTCGCAGCCGACGGTCCTCGTGGTGGACGATTCACTCACCACGCGCATGCTCGAGCAGAATATCCTGGAAGCGGCCGGATTCCGGGTCGAACTGGCGACTTCGGGCGAAGAAGGCCTGCAAAGAGCGCGGGAGAAACCGCACTCTCTCTTCGTGGTCGACGTCGAAATGCCCGGAATGAACGGCTTCGAACTTCTGCGCCGCTTCCAAGGCGATCCCCAATTGCAGGGGACGCCCGCCATTATGGTCACCTCCCGCGCGTCTCCCGACGACCGCCGCAGCGCGCAGGAGGCCGGCGCCCGGGGTTATATCGTCAAGAGCGAGTTCGACGAGTCGCGACTGCTACAGATTGTGCGAGACCTCATCGCGGAGGTGTCTCAATGACCAAGATCCGCGCGCTCGTCGTCGAAGACTCGGTCACGGTGCGCAGGTATCTCGTCGACGTGCTGCGAGCAAGTTCGGAGCTGGAAGTCGTCGCCGAGGCGCAAGACGGCAAACAGGCGATCGAGCTGTGTGAACGGTTGCGGCCCGACGTGGTCACGCTCGACATGATGCTTCCGTCGCTCAGCGGTTTGGCTGCGACCGAATACATCATGGCCTTTTGCCCCACTCCGATTGTCATTGTCTCTGGGTCCACCAACCGCGGCGAAGTGTTCAAGACTTACGAGGCGCTGGCGGCCGGTGCCGTTGACGTGTTGGAGAAACCCCTGGGGGACACGTTCGACGGCCGATGGGAACGCCGTTTTGTCGAGACGGTCAAGCTGGTTTCCCGCGTGAAAGTCATCACGCATCCGCGCGCCCGGCTACGGGCCGCGACGCGGGACCACGTCCGGCCGGTCGCTTGTCCGCCGAGGGAACCGAATCGCGCCTACCGTTGCGTGGCGATTGGCGTGTCGACGGGGGGTCCGCAGGCGCTGGCAACGCTTCTCCACCAGTTGCCGGCCGATTTCCCCCTTCCCCTCTTGATTGTCATGCATATCAGCCCGGGCTTCGGCGAGGCCTTCGCATCCTGGTTGAACGATCAATCTCCAATCCCCGTTTCGGCAGCGATTGACGGCGAGGCGTTGCCTCCTTGCGGCACGCCGCGTGTCGTGCTGGCTCCGCCCGATCATCACCTCATCGTGCGCGGCGGACGGCTTCGGCTCACCCGGGACCCCGAAGTTCACTCCTGCCGCCCCGCCGTCGATTTGCTGTTCCAGTCGGTGGCGCATGAGATCGGAGAGGCTGCAATCGCGGTTCTCCTCACGGGCATGGGGCGCGATGGGGCACGGGGATTATTGACAGTGCGCAACGCCGGCGGGATGACGCTCGCACAGGATGAGGCCACGTCGGTTGTCTTCGGCATGCCGCGGGAGGCGATTCAGATCGGCGCGGCAGAACGGGTCCTGCCCCTGGACGAAGTGGCTCCCACGTTGGTCTCCCTTGCAACGGCTTCTCAACAAACGAGAGACGAGCATGAAACCGCAAGTTCTGATCGTCGACGACAGCCTCACGGTCCGCATGGATCTTGAACAGGCCTTCTTCGAGGCTGGTTTTGAGCCGGTTTTGTGCGTTGATCTGAAAACCGCTCGTCTCGCGCTTGAAAAAGGCCCCTTCGCACTGGTTGTACTCGACGTCCTCTTGCCCGACGGAGACGGAATCGAGTGGTTGCAACAGCTTAAGCAGGAGCCGGCCACATCGGGACTTCCCGTGCTGGTCCTCTCCACCGAGGCTGAGGTCAAGGACCGCATCCGCGGACTGGCAATCGGGGCCGACGACTTTGTCGGCAAGCCCTACGACCGCGGCTACATGATCCATCGCGCCCAGGAGCTTCTCCGTTCGCTTCCTTGCGAGGCACCGAGCCGCGGGTCGCCGCTGGTGCTGGTGATCGATGACAGCGTCTCGGTGCGCGAGGAGCTGAAAGCGACCCTGGAATCCCGCGGGTACGCGGTTCAGACGGCGGATACCGGAGAGGAAGGGCTGCGGCTGGCGGTCCAGTCCAGGCCCGATGCCGTCGTGGTCGACGGACAGCTTCCGGGAATCGATGGGGCGACCGTGGTCCGCCGCCTGCGATCCGATGCCGCGCTGCGCGGAACTCGCTGCTTGCTGTTGACGGGGTCCGAAGAGAAATCCGAGGAGTTCCACTCGCTGGAAGCCGGCGCCGACAGCTTCATGCGCAAAGGCGAGGGGACGGAGATCATCCTGGCCCGGTTGGAGGCCATCCTGCGTTCCGCGGACGAACGCCCCCTCCGGGAGCCGGGCCGAAGCCTCTACGGGCCAAACAAAATCCTGGCCGTCGACGACAGTCCGACTTACCTGCAGGCACTGATCGAGGCGCTCAACGAGGAAGCCTATGACGTCATCCCCGCCACATCGGGCATCGAGGCTTTACAACTCTTGGCAGTGCAGCCCGTGGACTGCGTTCTGTTGGACCTCGTGATGCCGGGGCTGGGAGGCGATGAGACGTGCCGCCGAATCAAGCAGACGCCGGCCTGGCGCGGGATCCCCGTGGTGATGCTGACGGCGCGGGACGATCGGGAGGCCATGTTGGGCGGTTTCCGGGCCGGTGCGGACGACTTTGTCTGCAAGTCCAGCGAGTTCGAGCTTTTGGGAGCGCGGCTGCGTGCTCAGTTGCGTCGGAAGCAGTACGAAGACGAGAACCGCCGCATCCGCGAAGAGATTTTGCACAAGGAGGCCGACGCGGCCGAGGCCCTGGTCATGCGAGAATTGGCCGAGACGCGCGCCAGTCTTCTCAAAGACTTGGAGCAGGCCAACAAGGAGCTCGAAGCCTTTAGTTACTCGGTCTCCCACGACCTGCGCGCCCCCCTGCGGGCGATCAATGGGTTTATCACGATCGTGTTGGAAGACTTCGCCGGGCAACTTCCGGCAGAGGCGCAGGACCATCTGAACCGCGTCCGCGACAACACCCGGCAAATGGGCCAATTGATCGAGGACCTGCTGGCCTTCTCCCGCTTGGGCCGGCAGCCGTTGCAGAAAGAGACGGTCGATCTGACCGGCCTCGTCCGCCAGGTGGTCAATCAGCTTCGACCCGATCCCAAGGTACGCAATCTCACCATCACGATCGGCGATCTCGGGCTCTGCCAGGCGGATCCCACGCTCCTGACACAAGTTTTTGTGAACCTGATCGGCAACGCCATCAAGTTCACCGGCAAACGGGACGTCGGCCTTGTCGAGATCGGCCTGCAGGAAGGGGCCTCGCAGCGGTTGCCGGTCTGTTTCGTCAAGGACAACGGGGCCGGCTTCGATTCGCGGTATGCCGACAAACTGTTTGGCGTCTTCCAGCGGTTGCACCGGTCCGAGGAATTCGAGGGGACCGGCGTGGGCCTTGCGATCGTCGATCGCGTCATCCGCCGGCACGGCGGACGAATCTGGGCCCAATCCCAG
>Ga0182024_10023043_pt1 | contig 11181 bp, 9 predicted proteins | sample P32metaG_FD_120480 | JGI IMG/M metagenome (GOLD analysis project Ga0182024, IMG submission 120480) | Permafrost microbial communities from Stordalen Mire, Sweden - P3-2 metaG (Illumina Assembly) | ecosystem: Environmental > Terrestrial > Soil > Wetlands > Permafrost | place: Sweden: Stordalen... | reverse complement strand
CTGAGCGCCGCGTTAGCGTGCAGATTCATCCGGTGTCCTCCTTGGTAGGACTGATCGCTTGGCAGCTCTCAGCCTCCAAGGAGGCCCGGATGGACCAACCTACTCAGGAACTACACCTATGTACTCGCGTACCTAAGCGATCGAGGCGTTAGCGGCCGGCGGATCAAGCGCGCGATTCTTAAGTCGCCGTTGCGATCGCGCGCCGTGGGGGAGAGCGGGACGATTGTTCCCGAGGAATGCGATCGCCTGCGGTCGGCGCCCGCTCCGCGGACCGGCGTCGTCGCGTTCGGCCGGTGCTTTCCCGGTTGGCGCATAACAGCCAATGGGTGAGCTAAACACGACCTCGTGGCGTCTCCGGGGGCTCAGCCGCCCTTCGTTCCTCGACAGCGACTATTTGCGCCTGCGCCTGTTCCGGGTCCAATCAGTCCAGCGGCCGAAGACCACCAAGGACACCACGGGAAGCGAAATGAACCCGATTCCGGCCGCTATCGCACCCACGATCGTTCCTGTTACACGCGCAACGAGCACCCCAACGAATATTCCCACGGCAATCCACAGGCAGAGCGCGCCGATAGCCACATAGCACCCGTGTGCTGAACCGAAAGAATCGTTGTCATAAAAATGATCGTTCGCTGCGAGATGTCGGTCCCCCGGCGCCAGTTGTAACTCGGCCACGCGGCTTATCCATACGGCTCCGAAGCGCCAGTTGAGACCAGCGAGCACGAACGCAACTGCGACAAAGGGTTCGGGTGCACCTGTGCTCCATCGGAGGTGACCGTGACGCACTGACCAAGGCATGACAGCGACCAGGACAAGAAGACATGATGCAAGGCCCAGTTGGATCGTCGGATCGCGCCATGAGAAGATAATCATTCCGTTGCGACGCAGCGAGCGCGGAATGACGCCGTGCGTATACCAGCCGAGCGAGGGAAGCGCCCCCAATAACGCCGCATTCGGACGACCGCGTCGGTTGCGCGCGTCGTCGATCCAGACGTTGCGGAGCTCTCCGGCTATCCGTCCCGCCAGCCACCAGTGGATGAAGGTCAAAAGGATCAGCACGAACAAGATCCATTCCACGTCAACCGTCACCGCTGCGTCTACGGTTATCTCCCCGCCGCCGGCGAGCCGCGCAAGGATCGAGAGCGCACAGAGGAAGGCACCGCCAAGGAGGAGTCGGTTTGTTATGCGAATGAGGCTCGCCGAGAGACTCTCCGCGTAAGTGAGGTCAGACAATTTGATCGTTCCGGACCGGAATCGTTCGGTACCAGGCAACGCCTAGGCCAGCTATCCCCACCGCGTCGATCGCGGATCGTAGCAACGCGATCAGGAGCTCTGACCTTGCAACTCACACTGGCGTGCGCGCCACGCCTGCCTTCAGGGAAGCAGCGGTCAAGCCTGCGTTTTTGCTGGGCTCCTTTCGCCCACACCGACGACGCCGGTCCGCGCGCTGGGCGCCGACCGCAGGCGATCGCATTCCTCGGGAACAATCGTCCCGCTCTCCCCACGGCGCGCGATCGCAACGGCGACGAAGCGCGGGTCCGGTTCACCCGGGATCGGCGCCGCACTGACGATCGTCATTCACCCAAGCGCGAGCATGGACGTCGCCGTAAGCAGGGCGCGCCGACGGCGTGCAGAATCGGCGACATGCCTACGTACGGCGGCTGCGCCGGGGATCAGCGCACGAGCAGCCCGCTGGGGAATCCCGTCGCGCAACTGCTGGGTCGCCGGAGCGACCGCGGGGCCACCCTTCGGTGGCACGATCGCTCGATCGCTCTAAGGAATGCGGTCGTCGGTCGCGGCATCGCCTGCGCGGCATTGCGACCATCCGGATCGTGCCTGCGTGCGAGACGGAACGTCGTCGCGCGGTGGTCGTGGCCAATTGGTCGCCGAGCAGCCGCACGTCAGATCAAGCGCGAGAGGCCGACTCATTCACCTTCGATGAACTCAAAGAGTCGCCGGTATTCGTGCCCCTGAGTCCACGCGAGCAGGCCGTCGTGCTGCATGCGCCCGACGACGATGGCGGGCGCGATGCCGATCTGATCCGCGAATGTCGGGACATCGGCGAGGTCAAGAAGCCGCAAGCGACGTTCATATCGCTGCGGGATTAGCGCGCGCGCTGCAAATCGATCAGCTTCTTGCTCAAGGCGCACGACAGACGGATCCGCTTCCTTGAGGCCTTCATTTGGTTTCTGAGGTTCGACGAATACCTGCTTCTTCTGATGTAGGAGGACGTGTGCAGCCTCATGGAAGAACGAGAACCAAAAGATGTCCTCCCACTTATACCTAAGGCTCAGCTGAATCACAGCCTTGGATGGGCTGACCCACCTGGTTGCGCCATTCGCCCGGGCCTTGGAGAAGTGCTTAATGATCACGACTGCGACTCCGGCTCCGGCGCACAGCCGTTTCAGCTCCGTCTCCCATTGCTCTGGCTCGAGGCGCGTCAGCGGCCGTATGTCGTCGAGAGCTTCGCGGAAGCGATCGTGGTCGTACGCATCGCACTCGATTCGGCTCGCCTCGATCTCCCCTAGCCGTAGCCACGCCGATAGCGCGTAATCGTCGCTCTCGAATGCTCGTGTCTTGCGATACGCGACCGACGGGTCGGACCAGTACCTCGGATGCGCGATTCCGAGGAATCGCAGCAGGTGGGCGACGAGCTCCGGGCCATTGGCCGCCGCCGGAATCAAGTTGCGAGCTTTGAGCTCCTTGATTGGGAACTTCTGCGCCCACTCGACGTGGCTCGCCAGCTCCTCGCTTTCAGCTTGGGCAGCTATCCGGGCTTGGTAAAGAGCCTCACGCGTGACCCAGAACGAGACGGAGCCTCCGAGCACCTTTTCGAGGCCGAGCGCGACGTCGGATGAGATCGGAGCCGACCCCTTCACGATCTGATTCACGTGTTTGGCTGACACACCGAGGCGCTGGGCGAGGTCTGTCTGAGTCATCTCCCGCTCATCGAGGAGATCGAGGATCGTTTCTCCCGGCGGGATGATGTAGTCGGGGGCGAACTGGCCGGTTGGGGTCGTGGTCGTAGTAGTCATGCGCGGGTCACCTCCTTTGCGATCGGGCGCTAGCCCCTGTGGTAGTCATAGATGGCTAGGACTCGTATTGCCGTGACCTTTGCCCAGTCGAGTCCGCCATCTGGTTTCGCTGGGGCTGGGTTGCTGGCCGGCTCCAGTATCAGTCTCTTGCCGCCACTCAGACTGATCGCCAGCTGGCCGGCTCGCTCGCCAGTCAGCTCGTGGCAGTTGCCGGGCAGGGCCTGCATGTCCTCTAATGACGCAGCTGCCTCCAGGTCCTGAAGCCTTCCCATCGCCTTCCGGGCACAGTCTTGGCCGTGTTCACGCTGCAGAGCCTGGCGGGACTCGCACAGGTCCTGCAGCTTCTTGTTCGCGAAGAGGAGGTCCACTGGCCGAGCAACTGACAGAGCCTTTACCGCGGCAGTCTAGGGTCCCCGGCGGCGGATATATTTGCTTTACCGATCTGGTGTAGTATTCTAGCAGTAGATACAGACTCCTGCACCCATGTGGTAAACGATCTAAGTGAAGGTGATGCTAGGTATGGAAGACAGTCAGCGACAACCGATTACGTACTTCGTCAACGACGAGCCGGAGGAAGTGATGGTGCGTCAACTCACTGTGCGCCAGATCCTCGAACTCGCGGCTCTCAAGCCGGTCGAGAGCTACAAGCTCAAGAGCCTTGAGCCCTATCATCGGGATTACGGCGACGACTACGAAGCCGTGGTCGAGCTTCACGAGGCTCAGCGGTTTGAGGTCCGGCATCGAGGCGCGACCCCAACGTCGTAGCGATCTCATGGTGTCCGCGGAGTTCGAGACCTATCTCAGTGGCATCGGCCTCTCCGTTCAGGATCACGACCTGAACGGAGAGGCATGGATGATCCTGAAGGGCTTGCCGATCAAGGTCGGCACTCACAAGGGATGCGACTGTGATGTGGCGCTTCGTCGGTCTGCGGCGAACCCGTGGCAACCCGAGGCGCAGGTTCACGTGAGGCCTCACCTCGTTGCGATGGGTCAACATTCCTCGCAACCAAGTCCGCTCGGTGAGGATTGGCAATACCTCAGTCGGCGTTTTGACCTAGTCCCGACGCCGGCGGCGTATCTCGCGTTCATCAGGTCGGCGCTTGAGGAGCTGTGATGCCCGAGCATCACAGCGAAAGCGTCGAGGGGATGGATCTATCAATCGCTATGAGTGGTCGTATCGACGCGATCTTGACCGAGCACTTGAACAAAGGGGAGCACCAAGAGGATGTGACCTTCGCGTACTGGCGACCGAGTCGAGGTGCGACGCGATACTCGGCGCTGCTCAACCATGTGACGCTGCCGCGGCAGGGCGAGCGCATTCTCCAGGGCAACGTCGCCTTCACGGACGAGTACCTAAGCCGCGTGCTCGATGAATGCCCGGACGGCCATGGCGTCGCTCTGCTTCACAGCCACCTCGGGCCTGGTTGGCAAGGGATGAGCGACGACGACGTCGTCGCCGAGCGGGATCGTCTTGCCGGTGTGGTCGCCGGGCGGACAAGGCTGCCTCTGGTCGGCCTGACGTGGGGAACCGATGGCACCTGGAGCGGTCGCTTCTGGTTTCGGGTTGGCCGACACCAATACGTACGGCGTGAGGCAGCGACAGTGCGCGTTGTGGGCAGGCAGCTTCGCATGAGCTGCCACCCTGAGCTGAGGCCTACCCCGCAGCTCTTTGCGTCACAGGTCGCGACCCGCTCAGTGTGGGATGACGCCGCTCAAGCGGACCTGGTACGGACTCGGATCGGTGTCATCGGGCTAGGGAGCGTTGGCTCCATCATCGCCGAGGCGCTCGGCCGAACCGGCTTCCAACATCTCACCTTCGTCGACCATGATGTGCTTGAAGAGCGCAACCTTGACCGAACTCTCGGGGCCCAACGTCGCGACCTAGGGACGCCCAAAGTCAAGCTCGCCGAGCGACATGTCCGACAATCACAGAGCGGGGCTGCGATCGAGATCAAGTCCATCCCTTTCTCGCTCTTGGACCGGGAGGGACTCTGGGCCGCATTGGACTGTGACGCAATCGTCTGTTGCGTGGACAGACCACTGCCTCGCGACGTCCTCAACCGCATGGCTTACATGCATCTCATCCCCGTTGTCGACGGAGGCATCTTCGCGATGGTTCAAGCTGGGACCCTGATTCACGTGGACTGGCGGATTCACACGGTCGGTCCCGAAAGAGCGTGCCTCTACTGCATGGGGGCCCAGCGACGTGGCGACGCGGCGCTTGAGAGGAGCGGCCAGCTTGACAATCCAGACTACATACAGGGGTTGAGCGATGAGGATCGAGAGCTGTACAAGGGCCGCAATGTCTTCGTGTTCAGCCTCAGTGTTGCCGCTCATGAAGTCCTTCAGCTGGTCGGCCTAATCACCGGACAGCGACGGGTCGGTGGAAAGGGCCCACAGCACTACCACGCTTACCCAGGGGACATGGAGGTAGAAGAGACTCGGCTGTGCGACGAGGACTGCGACATTGCACCACTGGTGGGCGCTGCGCACGATCTAGTCGAGTTTCCTGCACCCGGGCCATCGATCTCAACGCCGTCGTTCATGCGACGACTGCTCAAGAAGGTGGGGTCTGGGCTCAGGGTCTAGACGCGCGCCAGCAGAAGTTCCCCGCGGCGCGGGACATCGACAGTTCGCCCGTGATCGCAGTGCCACCCAGGCGATGCCGCCAGCGATCTGGCCGCAAAAATCGCATTCCTGTAGAGCAGTCGTGCCACCGAGGGGTGGCCCCACCATCGCGACGGCCGAAGGGCTTGCTCGGCCGGACCTGCCGGTCGCCGGAAGATGAGATGTGCCGGTTGGCGTGACGTGGCGGTGAAGGTGGTCGGTCCTCCGCGGCGAACGGCGTAGAAGGCGCGCGCGGATTGCAGCCGCGCGGCCGGCCAATCGAACGGAGGTACCGACCGTGGTTCACGGTATGCGATGCCCTGCGCACCTGGCTGCTGCGCGGCGCGTGATGTCAGACGTCCGGGCTGTCGAGGGGATGATCGCGTGACGCTCGTGATGGGAATGGATCAGCACCGCGCGCAGATCTCGACGGAGTGGATCGACACGATCACCAGCGAGATCTCGCGCGCGAGAATCGCTCCGGCTGACCGGGGCACCGTGCGCGAGTTCCTGGCCCGGTTCGACGGGGCAGAGCTCGAGGTCGCGTTGGAGGCCACGACGGGCTGGCGGTTCGTGGTCGAGGAGCTGGAGCGGGTCTGGTTCTGTGGTTCAATAGCCGAAAGTTAATGGTGGGGCGCTGGCGCTGATGCGCCGTGAAGGGGGAGGGTGCTGGTGCGTAGGGTTCTGCTGGTCGTGGCTCTGAGCTTGGGTGTTGTGGGTGTCGTGGTTGCTCCGGCTCAGGCTCAGGCTCGGCAGCGGATCGCCTTCCACGCTCCCCGCCGAGCTCGGGCAACCCGGCTTGTGACCTTCACGGGCTTCGTTGGGTCCTCGGCGGGCCGACGGATTGTCGTGCAGCAGCGTTCGCACGCCGCCTGGACCTCGATGGCCGTCGGGCGAGCAGGGAGTCATGGCCGGTTCGCCTTGACTTGGATCGCGCCAGTGCGGCCGGAGAAGCTCCTTGTTCGTGTGGTCTCGCCCGGCTTGGGGACCTCTGGGGTTCGGCATCTGCGTGTGATGCGGCTGCCGCACGGCGTGAAGCCGGTCATCGTGAGCCGCGACACGCGGGTGCTGAGCTCGACGGTCGTGTCTTCTGCACCTGCGCCTGGGAGCGCCGGTCGGCTCGTGTACGCGGGTGGGAATCAGTTGGCGGCAGGGCAGATACTGGCCATCGGTACAGGATCGGCGACCCCAGACGGCTTTCTTGGTCGGGTGACGCGCGTTCACCTGCGCAGCCGGGAGACGGTTGTCTCAACGGTCCCGGCGACTCTCCTCCAAGCCGTGCGCACGGGCACGCTCGATCTGAGGGCGGCGGAGGCGAGCGTGGCGAGCGCGGCGTCAGCATCGCGGCCACGGGCGACGATCACCTGCTCGGGGAGTGCCGGGATGTCGGTGACCCATTCGGTGTCGTTCTCGACCGGGTTGAGCTTGAAGGGGAGTTGGTCGTGGTTACATGGGTTGCAGAGCGCGAGCGTGACCGCGAGCGCAAAGTTGAACGCTTCACTGGGAGCGATAGCCAAGGCCGCGGGCTCCTGCTCGCTCGGCTCCACTCCGATTCTGACTTTGCCTGGGCCGAGCGGGGATGGGCTCGTCGGTCCGGTGCCGGTGGTGATGACATCCCGCCTGACCGTTGACCTGAGCGCCGGCGTAAGCGCGCAGTCCTCACTGTCCACCGGTGCGTCCGCCGGGTTCTCAGCCACGGCTGGCGTGGGGTGGACCAAGAAGAGCGGGTTCTATCCGATCGAGGGGCTGAGCTCACACTTCGGATACACGGCTCCCGATCTGACGGCGGCCGCGAGCGCGTCGGTTCACGTGGTGCCGAAGATCGATGTGCTGCTCTACGGGGTCGTCGGTCCTGAGATCAGCCTGAACGCCGGCGTCGCGTTCAACGCGAACACCAGCCAGAACCCGTGGTGGACGCTGACCGCTCCGATCGCTCTCACGGCAAGCGTCACAATCCCGCCACTTGGCCTAAGCAGCCCGACGCTCACGCTCTACAGGCACAGCTTTGACATCGCGCATGCGAGTGGCGCGTACACCGGTGGTGGTGGAGGCACAGTCGTCAACACGATCCCGGTCGGCAGCGAGCCCTTGGGGGTGTCGTCGGATGGCACCCACGTCTGGGTCACGAACGTCGACGACGGTACGGTCAGTGAGATCGATGCGTCGACCGGCACGGTCGTCAACACGATCACGGTCGGCTTCGACCCCTCTGGGGTGTCGTCGGATGGCACCCACGTCTGGGTCACGAACGACGACGGTACGGTCAGTGAGATCGATGCGTCGACCGGCACGGTCGTCAACACGATCTCGGTCGGCAGCGGCCCCTATGGGGTGTCGTCGGATGGCACCCACGTCTGGGTCGCGAACAGCGGCGACGCTACGGTCAGTGAGATCGATGCGTCGACCGGCACGGTCGTCAACACGATCCCGGTCGGCTTCGACCCCTTGGGGGTGTCGTCGGATGGCACCCACGTCTGGGTCACGAACGACCAAGGCGATACGGTCAGTGAGATCGATGCGTCGACCGGCACGGTCGTCAACACGATCTCGGTCGGCAGCGGCCCCTATGGGGTGTCGTCGGATGGCACCCACGTCTGGGTCGCGAACATCGGCGACGATACGGTCAGTGAGATCGATGCGTCGACCGGCACGGTCGTCAACACGATCCCGGTCGGCGAATACCCCCCGGGGGTGTCATCGGATGGCACCCACGTCTGGGTCACGAACGCCGACGACGATACGGTCAGTGAGATCGATGCGTCGACCGGCACGGTCGTCAACACGATCTCGGTCGGCAGCGCCCCCGGTGGGGTGTCGTCGGATGGCACCCACGTCTGGGTCACGAACGACAGCGACGATACGGTCAGTGAGATCCAGATCAGCGCGGCACCCTAATTCAGGGATCGCCGACATCGTCTACCGTGGCGGACGGCGCCGGGTACAGCGGCCAGCTCACTGTCACCAACGCCAGCCGAGGACTTGCAAGCACGCAAGTTCACGGCGACGCCAGGTTCGGTGCCTCTGGCATGGGCTTCACTGCGGATTGCTGCCCGGCATCGCTCCCGCCAATGCGTTCAGGTGTGCTGCGCATCCGAGAACAGGGCCTCGGTCGGCGCCACCCCTTCGCCCAGCAGGGCGAAACAGCGGCGAAGGTTGTTCTGCCGATCCACGAAGCCGTCGACTAAATCGCGATCATCGAGCAACAGCTCGACAGCCATCCCGATTGCGTGTGTTGCGAGCGCGAGCGAGAACGGGCTGACGTGGTCAACGATCGGCATCACGATCGGGCCGCCGTGCATGAGGGCGTTACGTGTGCGGCGGAGCCGGCCGTTACTCTGGTCGAACTCGTCCTCGAGGTCGTCAAGCCACGCGCGAGCCGCGGCGCCATTTGCGAGGTGATCCCTCAGGCGAATGAGCCCTAGGCTCGTGTCGGGATTCGGTGGTGTGATCGCGATCAGCTTGTCGAGGTTCTCAAGGATCGACTTGAGGTTTGTCGAGCCGAAGTAGTTATCAGGAGCGTGCGGCGGATGCGGCTCGTTCAGCTCGATCGCACTCCACAGCTCGTGCTGCCCCACGGCGGAGTAACGAAGCTGCCGATAGCTGTTCTGGGCCGCGTTGAGAATTCGGGTATAGATCCACGACGGCTTCAAGACAGCGTTCGTGAACGTCGCGGGCTTGGTGAAACCGGCCCAGCCGCAGACCTGCTCGATCACTCGATCGCACAGAACGACTTGCGCGGGTGCCGCTGTCGAGTTGGCATGTCTGAGCCAAACTAATAAACGGCCGGCTAGACGAAGCTGAGGATCACGGAAGGGAAGATGGCGGCCCAGCTTGTCTGCGCTCCTTCCGAGCCTGAGCGCGGTTCCATCGGTAGGGAACTGCAGCCGTGCCTGTTGCTCATTGACGAAAGTTGCTCCTGTGGCCATCCGCCACCCACGGACGAAGTAGCTGTCGCCAAGCACCCAGAGATCCGGATTGTCATCGCCCATACCTCCGTATGCAACAAGGAACTCGGCGATCTCTCGTGCTTCGGCGAGCCGCTGCGCACGTCCCATCGCTGGAAGATCAACGCGAAGGAATACCCGCGGATCACCGTCGACGCGGTGATCCGCACGCACTGCCTGCTCGGGATCATGCGCGTCGAACCAAAGGAGATCAGGGTCAGGATCGTCACCACCGACCCGGCGAAGGTCGTCGGGTAGCCGAGCATCGTTCGGTGCCTGATGCACCATCGGACGCAGGAAGTCGTGGTTGTAGAGGCTGACCGCCTCGCCCAGTTTGAGGCTGCGTGGCCATCCGAGGCTCGCCTGTAGATACTCAAGCCAGACCACGCCGTCGGCAGGTAGGGGCACTCGGCCGATCGCCTTCACTGCCAGCGCGAGTCTTTCCTCGGCTGACGCACGAGCCGCATCCTGAGGCGTAGCGGGCGTAGCTGGCGCCTCCTCGCCGCGAATAGCGGCAATTTCCCAAGCGTTATCAGTCAGGATTCCGTCGACTGTGTCGAACAACCTTTCGGGATCGTGACCGCATAGCTCGGCCAGGTCGCGCAAAACGCACATGCCATCCTCAGCACGCTGAGGCTTGGCCCCAGCCCACTCCATCACACGCTCGAACCCCACGCGCAGGAGTTCGACGTCGACTCCAGCGCCCACGATCTTGCTGACGCGTTGGAACTGGTGTCTCAGGGCCTCGTCGGGAATCTCGCCGCTCGCCCCGAGCTCTCCCCGCAACCGCCGCAGGTCTTCGATCAGATTGCTGATCTCATCCTGAAACGGCGGACTGCTCAGCGACGCCACGAAGGCGAGGCATACCAGGAGGTCATTGATCAACGACTTCCAGTGCTGAAACTGCCCGTGTCGCCATTGCCGGTCATCTGCAAGCCATGCGTCGAACTCCTCCAAGACAGCTCCGAGCTGAAGCGTCTGACGGCTGCCCTTCGTCCGACGGATGACCCGAGCAAGGCCCCGCAGATCATCATTCAGATCGGTGGAACTGCTGTCCTGAGAATTGCTCACGAGATCAACAAGGCGGGAATTTATTCAGCACGCAGGTCGGCGGGGCCCATCATGCGGCCGTACGTCCCCGTCGCCGATGTGGAACACCGAACGTACTGAACTTGGACAGGCTGCATATTGTCCGCGGATGACCGTCCCGGCACCCCTGTGAGTGGACCTCGCCCAGATCAGAACGCCTGGGAGTTCAACGCTCGGCACGACTGCTTTCGTCCTCCAACCCGTCGTGAGCGTGCGATCGCCTTGGCGACCAGGCGCTCGCCCGGGTGAGGCATGACCGGCGTCCAGGCTCACGATCGCAATCGCCCCAGATCCAACGCTTGCGGCAGGCACTCAAGTGCCAGATGCGCCGGCCCATGCATAGGTATCGCCCCGGCTCTGCACGTCGTCACGCGCGCCCTGCATCCGGCGATATGCGCGTCTTCGACTCGGCCGGTTCGCGCGATCGCATTCGGCTGCCTGCCGACGCCCGAGCGGACGAGTGCTACGGCGACCCTTCGCATGTCCGTGTCGGGCGGGTCGTCATG
>Ga0182024_10023042_pt1 | contig 11181 bp, 6 predicted proteins | sample P32metaG_FD_120480 | JGI IMG/M metagenome (GOLD analysis project Ga0182024, IMG submission 120480) | Permafrost microbial communities from Stordalen Mire, Sweden - P3-2 metaG (Illumina Assembly) | ecosystem: Environmental > Terrestrial > Soil > Wetlands > Permafrost | place: Sweden: Stordalen... | reverse complement strand
TCACCGGGTTGAACGCTCCGTACTCCACCGACTGCGATGACGTGGTCCCGGCCAGGATGGTTTGCGTGACCCTCGCCTCGCCGCCAATGGCGTAAGTCCCCACCGCCTTCGCGGGAATGACGTTGGTGAAGGCATAGGTGCAGTTACCGTTCGTATCGCACTTCGCGGCCGTCTGCGCGCTTTCCGTAACATATCCGGGAGTGCTCGCGTTGGCGGCGCCGAAGATGGTGTAACCAAAATCGGTGGTCGGACCCGCCATGGTGAACGAGAGCGAACCAAGCGCCGTGAGCGCCAGGGGATTCTTGTTGTTATCGAGCAGAGTGAAGGCAACCACCGGGGCGCTTCCCGACTTGTTATTCGTCACGCTGGTGATAGCTAAATTGATGCCCGATATCAGCGTATTCGGGTTTTGCGCGTAAAAGGCGGCAGTATCGGTGGTCATCACGTGCGCTCCCATGATGGAGGCATCAAATGGCCTCTCGCCCTGTGGGACATGGCAGTTGGCGCACTGAGTGTCGTCCGTCTGGAATCCGCCGGGGTGGTTCTTGCCAGTGACGAAACTTACGTCGTCGTGACAAGATCCGCAGGCCACGCGCGATGGATTCTTCATGAAAGCCGTAGCTTGCGCGGCGCCCGTGGTCTGTTGATGGCAAACCTCGCAACGCTGTACATTGGCCGGATCGACCACCGTCGAGAAATCGCTAGTGCCATGGCTGTTCGTGATCGCAAATGTGCCGCCGGCGACAACGCTCGGCAACGACGATCCCATGTGAATCCTATGGATGAAGCTCTTGAAATCCACTGTTGCCCCTGTGTTCGGGTCGACATTCTGCGGCGTATGGCACATCACACAGAGGTTGACGCCGCGCCGCGATCCGCCGTGCGCGGATAACTGCTCGTGGCATTGGTTGCAGCTCGCGGTCTCAATCACGTCGCGCGTGTGCGTTACCTTGGCGCCGTTGGGCACGAAGTTGAACGTCGTGCTCGCATAGTTATTGGGCAAGTTATATGCCGTCAGGGTGCGCGAGCCGTAGATGCCGATGGTGTTAGTCGCCGTGGTATCGAAGCCCGTGGGCGCCTTGGTCGCGAATACATATTGATAAGCGCCGCTCCCCAGAACGGTGGTGGTTCCGCCGGTATCCGTGCCCGGCTGATTGGTAGAAGCGATCAGCGTGCCAGTGGCGGCCTTGGTGGTATAGGCGGTGTATTGCTCCTGTCCATTGGGGATATACCCCGCGATAAAGCTCGTCGAGATCGTGCCCGGCGTACCGACGCCCACCGCATCGAGCGGCAACCCCGTCGGATCCGTCAAGGTATATTGAACCGTAATCGTCCCGTTGGCGACGATCGTGGCGCCGGTTACTGTGATTGCCAAGCCTGGATTGACGAACTCCACGGTCGCAGCGTCGGCATAAAAGGCCTTCTCGCGCGCTGAAAAATGGTGCTTCTGCTGCGCGGCCACCAAGCTAACCGCGATCACTAAACAAATGCCGGCTTTCCTTGCCGTGTTATTAAGTTTCATAAAGCCCCCCAGCGAAGGGCTTGCGCCATGTAGCTCAAGCCTCTGCGCGATCTGGCGCAACACGCTTCGCTTGCCCTCTCCGGGCATAATCTGTTGAACCATCCGGTGGCGGAGACCATCGCGTTCAAAAGAACGGACATAGCCGAGCGCTTATGTGTGTCGCAGTTAATGGTTCTCGCGCCGCCGGAAAGTTTCATCATGCCTCCGCAATCTCTTAGTGCAGCCGGGTAGCCACTGCGGATCGGAAATTACCGCGGCGCAACAGGTCTGGTTCTCAAGCCCGCCGAATGGTAGTATGCATGCAAGCTCACCGCGCAGTGACCGCCGATAACTCAACCACCGGCCTGCGCCGGCATCCGCTGGACGCGTTTTTCCGCCCCGGATCCATCGCTGTGATCGGCGTGACGGAAACTGCGCACGCCGTCGGCCGGACCGTACTCGAAAACCTGAGCTCGTTTCCTGGTCCCATATATCCGGTGAACCCCCGCCACGCGACCGCGCTGGGGCAGACATGTTATCCATCTATCGCCGAGGTTCCCGGGCGCCCCGATCTGGCGGTGATCGTGACGCCCGCAGTCACTGTTCCAGGGATCGTGGCGGAATGCGCAGCGGCGGGCGTTCCAGCCGCCATCGTCATCTCCGCCGGTTTCCAGGAAGCGGGACCGCGCGGCCTGCGGATGGAGCGCGAAATCGCGGCCGCGCGCGGAAACATGCGCATCGTGGGGCCGAACTGTCTCGGGATCATGGCGCCGCACGCCAGGCTGAATGCCAGTTTCGCGGCCGGCATGGCGCAGCCCGGCAAGATCGCGTTTCTCAGCCAGAGCGGCGCGCTATGCACCGCAATCCTCGACTGGAGCCTGCGCGAGATGGTAGGCTTCAGCGCGTTCGTCTCCACCGGCTCGATGCTCGATGTGGGATGGGGCGACCTGATCGGCTACCTGGGTGACGATCCGCATACCCACGCCATCCTTCTGTATATGGAATCGATCGGCGACGCGCGTTCCTTCCTCTCCGCGGCGCGGGAGGTGGCGCTGGAAAAGCCCATCATCGTGCTCAAAGCCGGACGTACGGCGCAGGCGGCGCAAGCGGCCGCCTCCCACACCGGCGCGCTGACCGGGCAGGACGCCGTGCTTGACGCCGCCTTCCGGCGTTGCGGGGTGCTGCGCGTCGATCGCATCGGCGAGCTTTTCCATATGGCTGGGACGCTGGCCAGGCAGCCGCGGCCCGCGGGTCCCCGGCTCGCCATCGTGACCAACGCAGGCAGCGCGGCGGTATTGGCCACGGATTGTCTGATCGCCGAAGGCGGCGAGATGGCGGATCTCTCCGCCGCGACCATCGCCGCGCTCGACGCCAAACTGCCCGCGTACTGGAGCCGGCGCAATCCCATCGATTTGCTGGGCGACGCGACGCCGGAGCTCTTCTCGGAAGCTCTCAAACTCGCCGCGGCCGACCCAGGCGCGGATGGAGTCCTCGTGACCTTCGCGCCGCAGGGCGTCAGCGCTCCCAATGAAGTAGCCGAACGTGTGGCGTCGCATGCTGCCACGCTTCGAAAGCCGCTGCTGGCGAGCTTCATGGGCGGGGCGGGCGTTCAGGGCGCCGACGCGATTCTTAACGCCGCGGGTGTCCCCACGTTTTCCTATCCCGATTCCGCGGCGCGCGCGTTCGTCGCCATGTGGCGTTACAGCGATAATCTTCGCGCGCTTTACGAAACGCCGGAGTTGGCGGAAACCGGCGTAGACCGTTGCTTGATGGAAGCATTGCTCACCCACGCGCGCGAATCTGGCCGGACCTTATTGACGGAGATCGAATCGAAGTGGCTGCTGGCGGCGTACGGCATTGACATCGCGCGAGCCGAGGCCGCTTCCACCGAGGATGAGGCAGTGAGCATCGCGGCGGTGATGGGCTGTCCGGCGGTCCTGAAGCTGAACTCCGAAACCATCGCGCACAAGAGCGATGTTGGCGGCGTCGAGCTGAACCTTTCCGGCGAGGCCGCGGTGCGCGAAGCCTGGAGGCGCATCGCCCTAAGAGTTCCGCCAAAGGATTTCCAGGGAGTCTCGGTGCAGCGGATGGAGCCGGTTTCGGGCGGATTCGAGTTGATCCTGGGCGCGAGCGCCGATCCGCAATTCGGCCCGGTGCTGCTCTTCGGCGCCGGCGGGCAACTGGTGGAAATCTTCCGCGACAGCGCGCTCGGCCTGCCACCGTTGAACAGCACGCTGGCGCGGCGGTTGATGGAGCGGACGCGCATCTACAAGGCTCTCGGTGGCGTTCGCGGGCGGCCCGCGGTGGACCGCGCGGCGCTCGAGAGGACGTTGGTGCGCTTCAGCCAACTGGTCGCCGAAAACCCGCGCATCAAAGAGATCGACATCAACCCGCTGCTGGCGTCGGCCGGCCGAATCGTAGCGCTGGATGCGCGCGTGGTGCTTCACGGATGGGACGTTGCCGATGGCGATCTTCCGCGCACGGCGATTCGGCCCTATCCTTCGAACTATGTAGAAGAGGTGACGCTGCGCGGCGGCGCGCGCATCACGCTGCGTCCCATCCGTCCGGAAGACGAGCCGGCGATGGTGCGGTTCCACGAGAATCTGAGCGATCGTAGCGTGCATTTCCGCTACTTTCACCACATCGCCTTGAGCGAGCGGGTGTCGCATCAGCGGCTGGCGCGCGCGTGCTTCATCGACTACAACACGCAGATGGCGCTGGTGGCGGAAACGGCGGATCGCGAGATCGCGGGCGTCGGCCGGCTGACCCGCACCGCCGCCGCTGGCAAGGCCGAATTCGCGTTGATTGTGGCGGACGCGTGGCAGGAGCTCGGGATCGGCGCGGCGTTGCTGGGCAGCCTGATCGCGATCGGGCGCCAGGAAGGCGTGGGCCGGATTTACGGATCGGTCCTGGCGGAAAACCGGCCGATGCTGGACGTCTGCGCGCGTCTGGGATTCGAGTTTGGATTCCCGGAGGACGGAGTGATCGAGGCGTCGCTGGGGAAGTAGTGGCGCGGCCCCATGGCCTGCGGAGTCTCTAACCCGATACCCGCGCCTGCGCAATTCGTTCGGTTCTTGTCCTCGCCCACCCCCAGGCGCGCCACCATCTTTTTACATTTACCGCGCAAGCATGTTCCACCCGGCCGTCACCCCAACCATCCGCCGCCTTAGACTTGAAAACCCGATCGCCACACGCTACGCGAATCCGAAAGCGCTCAACGGCGGAAGTCATGCCGCGCGAGCGATGTTAAGTAGTGAATCTGGCCTGGCCCATTCCCCAGGCGAGGGGACAGACCAAACCAACAGAAGCACGTCGATGATCTGCCCCACACCGACACGTTGACGTACGCGGAAGATAACTGGGCTCGTCCCTCCTCATCGCGGTCTAGCGCATCTACGCCGCGGCCAGATCGGCTCACTCAGAGTGGCGGAGCGGCCGGCCCGGATTGCGTTTCGGCGCTCTGACCACCCGCCAATCTTGATCAGTGGAAATAGCGTTTATCAGTCGTAATCCGCTCGGGCAGTGCTCGGCAGGTGGCCTGTTTCCGAGTGGCGGGTGCCACGGCCAAAAGTTTCTGGGGTGACTTCCCAGATCGGGACTTCGCGGTCCTTTGCCCACTTTTGCGGCTCGGGCGAAACCCAACGAAGCAGGCCCAATCACGTTGCGCAAAGGGTCCTTCGCGCCACATTCAAAGCGGAATGTCGTCAGGGCACGCAATCCAGATGGTATAATGCGCTGCTTATGAAAGACTCACCGAAACTGGATCTGGCGGGGGAATATTATGACCGGTTCGATGAGGCTTTGGCCAGCAGATATGACGGGAAAACGTTTAAGGATGGGTTTGCCGAGATAGAAAAGCGTTTTGCCAAATTACGACGGGGAGATAGCCGCCGGCTTCAAGTCGAGGACGTCCTGGAAATTTTTTCGCACGACCTTCCATATTTCGAGGACTGGACGACGCCGGATCGAAAAGAACTTGAGATCGCGATGCAAGGCAGAGACGGAACGACCGTTCCCGAACTTATTTACCAGTTGAAAAGTACCGGTGAAAAGCAGGAGGTCGAGTTAATTACCCAAATCAGGCACGGCTTCAGAGAACTTAGTTTAATGGCACTTGTTCTACATCATGTTTTCCCCAGACGCTACGCTATGTGCAGCCACCATCTCGCCAGCTTGCTCTACATCGCAAATGCCGAAACGGTACCGAAGTTTTACGTCGAATACTGCAGAGAGCTAAAACTCTGGGGTGAAAAAGCTTCCCGCCGCCGCCTCTCTGCCGTGGAAACGGAGTTCGCTCTGTGGACTTGGTACAGGTTCTCGAATTACGGCCGGGACGAAGAGAGGAGGAAGCATCGTAATCGCTTGTTTAGGGACCCTTGGGTCGCTGACAGACGAGCCTTCAGAGTCGCGGAATCGCTAAAAGGCAGAAGCCGAATTGATCTTGCCAGGTCGTATGTTCCTATAGATGCAAATGTCGCAGCGGCGATAGCGTACATAGAATTGGAGCGTACAATCCGCCAGATTCTTCACAGAGACGACGTTCACGAGATGAAGGACGACGATTTCCGAGCACTGGTAAAGGAGCTGCCGATGAGTGCCTTGCCGAGCGGTCGCCAAGAGCTTCTTGACCTCTGGAAGGGTAATAGTAAAGGGCGGAGTAAGGGGCGGAACGCGGTCATTCACGGAACGGCGACTCTCAACCCCGCCGACGCCGTGGAGATCATTCGGGGCGTTTCAGACTTCATCGACCGCCAGCAAATATAACGGAGGGATAATATGGCGGTGTACGTTGTTCTCAGGCACCCAGACGCAGAGCAACTTTGGGCCAACGCTTGGATGGCAGGAACCTGTTTCATCGAAGCAATTACCACCGACGCAACGGTTGCCGGTCAGTGCGAGGATGCTCAACGCCACGGCGAATACGTCTATGTGCACCGTCTGTTGTGCGGTAAAGACAAGGCCAGCGTGGTTTCAAAGGCAAAGGTTCGCGAGGTCCAGAAGATTGATAAGACGTTCTATTTAGTGTCGTTCAAAGACCAGTTGGAGGTTGGACGCGAGCCGTTACGGCCTGCTGAGCAAGGGACCGCTCGTATTTAGGGCCACCGGTTGATGGTTGAAAAATGAGTTCCATATATGGGTGAATTTCGCCCTACCGGCCTCCGGCCAGTTTTTGTATGATTACAAGATCATGTCCCGCGAGAGCAATCCAGAGGCGTAGCGAGTAAGGGCAATTCTCGCAGACGCGAAGCGTTTGGCTGTCGAGTACTACCAACTCACAGGAAAACCGCTTGGTGTGACCGGAGAGGTTGCCGAATACGTTGCGGCTGAAACTCTCGGTTTAACACTCGCACCGCCGCGGACCCACGGCTACGACGCGTTGCGTGGAAGTGAGCGTATTCAAATCAAAGGCAGGGCGCACGGGAAAAAGACGGATTCCGGCCAGAAGATGGGGCGGATTAAGACGGATGCGCCCTTTGATACCGCGCTATTGGTGTTGCTGGATAACGCGACACTCACCCCTCGGGAGATGTGGGAAGCCTCGTTCAAGGCTGTGATCGACCGGTTAGCGGTACCCGGATCGAAAGCACGGGCGCGCGGCGTGTTGAGCGTACCAGAGTTCAAGCGCATCGCACGCAAGGTTTGGCCAGCGGCGCGTGCCGCATCTCAAAAAGGGTCCTTTGTGCAACGATGAAACGGCTCTTGGCCGTGTTGCAAATCTTGGGTGCAAAAGTTCAGACGTATTTTACAGCTCTCGCTGTTCCGATTCAACGAATCCACCCAGCCGGGTACCGCAGAAGTCCTACTGCTGCCGGGAGGGTCCCCATACGGCGTTGTGGGAGATTACTCCCATTAATTCCCGGTCCCGCAAGGCCCTGAAATGATCGCCGCCGCCGATTGCGGCGGCGCCGCGTCCCGCGCTTTGGTCGACGGTGGCCGATTCGCTTCTAGCTTATGCATAAGCCGGGTAGACTAAGGACATGAGCAAGCAGACCGCCCAACTCCTGGAAGCCTTCGAAGCTCTCCCCGAACAGGAAAAGCGGATTTTCACCGTGGAACTCCTGCGCCGGGCGGCGCCGTTTGATTCCGGTCCGTTGGATGATGGAGAAACGATCTTGGCTGCCGATCAGCTCTTTCGCAAACTGGAAACTGAGGAGAATCACGCCAAGCCGCGGTGAAGTGCGGCTTTTCGATCTCGCCATGGAGGGGAAGGTTCGCCCCGCCCTGTGGTCAGTGTGGGCTACCGCGACGTAGACCGCGCCCTGATCGCCATCGTCCCTCATACCACTAGCCTACGTGGTTCCCGATACGAGATTGCCGTCAATGTCCCGTTTTTGAAGACTGGCGCATTCTTGGTGCAGAACGTAGCGACCTATCCGAACGTAAGGGCGATTCGGAAATTGGGGACGCTCAAATCCGATCAGTTCAATGTCGTCTTCGCCGGGCTTCTTCGCTGGCTCGGCGACGTCCGCTCATAATGGGCAAAGAACTCGCGATTCAAAAGCTGCCAATTCGTCCTGATAAGCCCTGGTCACGTCAACTTCGCCCTATCTGTCGAAGTGCACCCACCAGATTCTAGCCACTCGGAAACTGCTCCGGCGGTATCTGCCATATGTTGAGAATCGGATTAGTCCCGATAGTCCTCTTGTCGCTTTTGGTTCCGTCAGCACTTCGACACCTAATCGTATCAGCCAAACCGCGGAAGTCCGCCAGTCGCCGCCAGCCCTAAAGGCCAGTTAAGTCTCGGTCAATTCCCATTCTTGGAAGCTCCGCGGAAACCAGCGCCGCCAATCCGCCTCAGCCACCCAGCCCGTTCAGCGACGCCTTGAAAGCTCAAGAGAGCGGCGAACAGTAAACCAACGACGTTCATGGCCCGCCTGGTCTCAGGCCGGCGGCTACGACAGGAATGGCTGCTCATCCGGGCCTATCCACCGTGCTTGAGCCCAGGCACAAGCCCACCAGAGTTCCCCATAAGAACTGTGCTTTTCTTATCCGCGTTCATCGGCGTTTATCGGCGGCCATCTCTTCTTTTCCCCCCATTTCCACCCTCCCCAAAAACCCGTTCACAGCACTTCCACCTTTATTTTTCGCCCTTTTCCGCCCTTTTCTCAAGCACTTAGCCTCCGCCCCCTCCCTCCAGCCCCAAAAACGCCTGCTACTGTCTAATCGAGGATTCTTCTATGTTTCAATCGACTCCGAAGCAAGCCGCGGCCAGCCGCGCCAACTCACAAAAATCTACCGGACCCCGCTCCGCCGAGGGCAAAGCCAAATCCCGCTTCAACGCCCTGAAGCACGGCATCTATGCCGTTCACCAGATCATGTTCGACGAAACCCCCGAAGATCTCGCCGATCTATCCGCCGAATACCACGAACATCACAACCCCGCCGATTCCGATCAGCGCTTCCTCGTCGACACTCTCGTGCACTACGAATGGCGTATCCGCCGCATTCGCCGCGTCGAAGCCGCGCTCTGGCAGACCGCCAGCAACACCTTCCTGGTAAAAAATATCGAGGTCACCTCAACCTGCACTTCGGGCGACGCCTTCGCCACCGATTCCTCCACCTTTGAGCGCCTCCAACGGGTCGCCAATGCCTGCGAGCGCGTCTACTACCGCGCCCACAAAGAACTGGAACGCCTCCAAGCCCAAGCCAAAGTGGGGCAGGCGCCGTCGTCTGCCAACGTGCCTGCCAACCCCGGCGCGGCCGAGCCCACCCCACCACCCCCGCAACCCGAACAATCCAAACCCGCTTCCGAATCCTCAGCTTCGTTCCGTCAAAATTCCGAAACCTCCGCCTCCCCTGCCCCCAACCCGGCGCCAGCCACGCCGTTTGCCGCCCCGGACGCCCCGCAAACTCCTCTCAGCGCGGCCTCTGCGTCTTCGCGTCCCAGCACTGAGGCGCCCTCCAAGCCGCCGGAAACCGCATGAAGCTCCCGTCCCCCGGATTCTCAGGCGCTGCCCTCCCGATCCGCCATCGACGCCCCTTCCGACGCCACCCCTGCCCCACCCAATCCCCCTCTCTGCGATATACTCACCCACAATGAGACTCCTGCCACTGCTTTTCCGCATCACCCTTGCCGCAGCTTTTACCCAGACTGTCTTTACCCCAACTGCCTCCGCTCAGGACGAGCCCGCCACATCCGGTGGACGCCGCGGCGGCGCCGATTCCAGCGACCCCATCAACGCCCGCACTTTCGCCGGCTTGCGGGTGCGCAACATCGGCCCGGCCTTCATCTCCGGCCGCGTTTCCCAGATCGCCGTTTTCCCCGATTCCCCCAGCCATTACCTGGCCGCGGAAGCCTCCGGCGGCATCTGGCTCACCCGGAATAACGGCACTTCTTGGACGCCCGTCTTCGATAACTACGGCTCCTATTCCATCGGTTGGATCGCCATCGACCCCAAGAATCCCTCCATCGTCTGGGTAGGTTCGGGCGAGAACAACGACCAGCGTAGTGTCTCCTTCGGCGACGGAGTCTATAAGAGTGAGGACGGCGGACGCACTTATCGCAACGTGGGCCTCAAACTTACCGAGCACATAGCGCGCATCGTGATCGACCCGCGCGATTCCAACGTGGTCTACGCCGCCGCGCCCGGTCCGCTGTGGAAGGGCGGCGGTGAGCGCGGTCTCTATAAGACCACTGACGGCGGTAAGACATGGTCGCAGAGTCTCATCAAAGTGGGTGACTACACCGGCTGCTCCGATGTTGTTATGGACCCCAAAAACCCCGACGTTCTCTTCGCCGCCACGCATCAGCGCGAGCGCCGCTACTTCGGCATGATTCACGGCGGACCCGAGAGCGCTCTCTGGCGCTCCAACGATGCCGGTAAGACGTGGAACAAAGTGGGCGGCGGATTTCCTAACATGGGCGATCTCGGCCGCATCGGCTTGAACTATGCCCCCTCAAACCCGTCGATAATGTACGCGCAAGTCGAAGGCGGCATGGGCCGCGGCGGCCTCTATCGCTCCTCCGACGGCGGCGCCACCTGGGAGAAGCGCAATAGCTATGACGTACAGGGTCAGTATTACGCCAAAGTAGTGGTGGACCCCGGCAATCCCGACCGTGTCTATGTGATGAACACTAACATCATGGTGTCCGACGATGGCGGCCGGACGCAAACCAGTCTGCCCACGCGTTACAAGCACGTCGACAATCACGAGATCTGGGTGGACCCTCATAACAACGATCACTACTTAGTAGGTTGCGATGGCGGTATTTATGAAAGCTTCGACCGCGCGCAGAATTGGATCTTCAAATCTAACTTGCCCACCGCGCAAATGTACGATGTAGCTGTAAGTGAAGACGCGCCGTTCTATTCCGTCTACGGCGGCACTCAGGATAACAACAGCTTCGGCTGTCCGGCACGCACCAAGAGTTCCGCTGGCATCATGAATTCCGATTGCTTCGTCACCATGGGCGGCGATGGATTCTACAGCCGCGTCGATCCCAAAGACCCCAACACCATCTACGCCAACATGCAGAACGGCGGCATGGTGCGCTTCGACCGCCGCACCGGCGAGCGCGTCAGCATCCAACCGCAGCCCGCCAAAGGCGATCCGGCCGCGCGCTGGAACTGGGACGCTCCGGTGATCGTCAGCCCGCACTCCAGCACGCGCCTCTATTTCGGCTCGCAAAAGCTCTACCGCAGCGACGACCGCGGCGACAGTTGGCGCGCCATCAGTCC
>Ga0182024_10023041_pt1 | contig 11181 bp, 10 predicted proteins | sample P32metaG_FD_120480 | JGI IMG/M metagenome (GOLD analysis project Ga0182024, IMG submission 120480) | Permafrost microbial communities from Stordalen Mire, Sweden - P3-2 metaG (Illumina Assembly) | ecosystem: Environmental > Terrestrial > Soil > Wetlands > Permafrost | place: Sweden: Stordalen... | reverse complement strand
GGGTCACCATGTTCATCGTGAGCCCGTTGAGCAGGGCCTGCCGATCGAGTTCGCGAAAGTCCCGGTAGGGCGGCCCACCGTTGTTGTTGATCAGGATGTCCGGATCGGGACAGGCATCGAGCAGCGCCGCTTGCCCTTGCGATGTCGACACATCCGCCGCCACGGCCGTGACGCTCGTTCCGGTCGACTGACGTAACTCCCGCGCCGTCTGCTCGAGCAGTTCGCGGTTGCGGCCGTTGATGACCAGCGAAACACCGGCCTCGGCCAGAGCGGTCGCGCAGCCTTTGCCCAGACCCTGGCTTGAGGCGCAAACAATGGCCCTCCTGCCGCGGATTCCCAGGTCCATGTTCGCCTCATAAGCCGCCAGCCGCTGCTCATTATATAGTGCACGCCGATGGAGCCATCGATGTTTGCAACCGACTACAAGAGCGAGCCCTACTGGTGGCTGGCTGCGCCGCGTCCGAGGCTGGCGCCCCATCCACTGCCGGCCATATGCGACGTCGCCATTATTGGCAGCGGCTACACCGGCCTGGCGGCCGCACTTGAGCTCGCGCGCGCAGGCCGCCAGGTGGTAGTGCTCGATGCCGAGGACGCTGGCTGGGGTTGCTCGACCCGCAATGGCGGACAGGTCAGCTCCTCCATCAAACCATCCTACCGTGAACTCGCAGCACGTTATGGCGCGGCGGCGGCGTTGGGCATTCGCCGCGAGGGCCTGAATGCGCTGAAATGGCTGGAAGATTTCCTTCGGCATGAAGGCATCGAATGCAATTTCGAGAAGGTCGGCCGTTATCAAGCCGCGCATCACACCGCGGCCTTCAACGCTTTGGTGCGCGAGGCGCGTGAGCAGCCCAAGGGCGTCGAGGTCGAATGTCATATCGTGTCGCGTTCCGAGCAACGCGCCGAGCTTGGCAGCGATCTCTACCATGGCGGCATACTTTATCCCGCGCATGCCTCGCTCCATCCCGGGCGGTTCCATCAGGAACTGCTGCGGCTTGCCCTGCAAGCTGGCGCTCAAGTCGTTGCTGGTTGTCGAGTCGCTGGCATCGAGCCGGGCCGCGGCGAATTCCAACTGCGGACCTCGAACGGGTCAGCGAGAGCCCGCGAGGTCATCGTGGCGAGCAATGGCTACACGGGCAGCGCGACGCCGGCGTTGCGCCGCCGTGTGATTCCCATCGGCAGCTACATCATTGCCACTGAATTACTGCCGGAAGCCGTCACCAGGCAACTGATTCCAAACAACCGCGTGGTCAGCGACACGCGCAAGGTCGTATTTTATTTTCGACTTTCTGAAGACCGCCGGCGGGTTCTGTTCGGCGGGCGGGTCGCGGCCGCGGAAACCAATGCCGATATCAGCGCGGGCCCGCTACATCGCGAGATGACACGCATATTCCCCGAGCTGACGGCCACCAGGATCAGCCGCAGTTGGGGCGGATTCGTAGCCTACACCTTCGATTCGCTGCCTCACCTGGGTCGACACACCGACGGCATTCACTATTGCATGGGCTATTGCGGCTCCGGGGTGTCCCTGGCACCGTACTTCGGCACCCGGATCGCTCAACAGCTGCTCGGCAAACCCGAAGGACGCACGGCACTCGATGACCGTTCGTTCGACAGCCGCCCGCTGTATTCGGGCAAGCCCTGGTTCCTGCCCTGGACCATCGCCTACTACCGGTTGCTGGATCGGCTGCCTATGGTATGGTGAATCTCAGAACCAGACTGACGCTGCGCGGCGCTGGCCACGGCATTTCACGGATCCAAGAGGAAGCGGCAACCTGACCATGGAGCGCGCGTCACCGGGCCTTGATCGCCCCTGGGCGTTGCGGCGCTCGTGGTTGGTGCTTGTTTTCGCCGCGCTCAGCGGCTGCTCGCTCCTTTCCATCAAAACGCCTGAAACTCCGCTCACGCCCAGCGAACAGCAAGCTCGTTTGCTGACCCGGGACTATGCCGCGCGTTTCTCCGGCACGATGACCCATCTGATTGATGACGCGATCGCCAAGGACGCCGACTCTTCCATGCGCTCGCAGGCAGTCCGCCTCAAGATCGGCATCGTATCCGAAAGCACCCGTGCCGCCACGGGACTATCACCCATGGGGAGCCTGCTCGACACTTGGGCGTTCGCGATTCAGCTGCGCGACTACCTGGTGTCAGGCGCTGGCGCAGAACTGCTCGGCGCATCACAGTCCGATATACGACAAGGCGCTGCGCAATTGGCCGGCGAGGCGGACCAACTGGCAAAGAAGGCGGCTGGTGCGGACTATGACCGCTATCAGGCTTTCGTTTCACGCTATGCTTTTCGATATCCGCTCGCGGACGCTGATTGCGAGCGGCCGTCCGTGCTGTCTACCTGGGTGGCGGATGAAAACGGCAAGGCACCGTTGCGCGCCGAGGGCACCGTAGCGCAGGCGCTGGGCGATTTTTCAGACCGCATGCGCGTCTACAGCGAGCAGGTCCCAGCGATGGGCCTCTGGCAGGCGGAGCGCACGCTCGATCGGGCAGGCGTGGACGCCGCGTCGTATCGCGCCGCCTTCCGCAGCATCGATGCGCAGCTTGCCAAGATCTCGACCCTTGCAGAAACCAGTCCGGCACTGGTGCATGAGGCGATTGCGGATTTGCGCAGCAGCCTCAACACCTCATCCGATCGCCTCGACAACGCCTGGCTGGAGATGCTTCGGACTCTGCACGCCGAGCGCGAAGCGCTGGCTGCGAATATTTCATCCGAACGCGAAGGGCTCACGACCGCTGTCGATGTGGAACGGGCACGAATCTCAGCGGATGCTGCTCAGATCGCAGCGCGCGCCGTGGACACCTCGTGGAGCGAGCTGCGCAAACTGGTACGCGAAATGCTGCTGCTGTTGATATTGCTGACTGCACTCATGCTCGGTCTGCCGTTCACTGCCGGATATTTGCTGGGGCGGCGGCGGCGGTACAACTCTGCAGACCGAGTTTGACTCTAAAGCATGCCGAGAACAGCGGCCCGCACCGCGGCCGCGGTCTTATTGCTGGCGTTGAGCTTCTTAACCACATTACCGACGTGAAAGGTGACCGTACGGACCGACAGTCCCATAATCACCGATATCTCGGCCGTGGTCTTGCCTTCGGCGGTCCATCGGATCACGGTCGTTTCCTGGCTGGACAAGCGTACATTGGCCTCCGGTACCAGTTTTTTGACCAGCACGCGCGTCATTGCAAGATGCGCAATCTGCGTCAGCCATGCGAGGCGAATATTCTTTTCCTGCATTTCGGCGTCGCTGAGCGCTTCGTTCGAGCGGGCGACGGTCAGCATGCCGAGCGTGCCGTTGACGTCGCGGCATGGTTGCGCCCAGCCGTATCGCAGTCCATGGCCGCGCGCGTCTTCCCAGAACTCGCGCGCTCCCGCGAATAATTCATCGCTCCAGAGAATCGGCAGCGGTGACCTCAGTGCATGCTGCACCGTGGGATCGACGGTCAGGTAGTTGCATTGAGCGTATTGCGCCTGCCAACACGCCGGATAATTGTTGATCATGACGATGCGCTGACGTGAGAGAGGCAATGGTGAGCGCATGCCGTAGGCACAATGATCGAAACCAAGATTTCTGGCGATATAGGCCAGCTTGTCGAAAACGCGATGCTCGTCCTTTTCTGTCAGGAGGATCTGTAACTGATCATCCTGCCAGGCTCTCACGAACTGCTCTCCGGCGGCAGCTGCCGGCGACGCATCCGGCCTGTTCTCCGAAATCTGCTGGTGAGTCGATTCATGAGCGGCGTCACTTCAGGAGGCGACAGCTTTCTAATGGAAGAATAGGCAGTAAGCGATCACCGATCGATCACGCATACGGCATTTTTTACCGACCTTCCGGATCTTCAGCGGCCGGTGCGAAAGATCCTGGCCAATTCGACCGTCCATGCCGAGTTGGCCGGCGGCGTGAGCCGATTCTTGAACACGGCCGAACATCGCTGATAGGCGGCAGCGGCGGCGGCCGCCTGGCCAGCGCGCTCCAGGCAGGAAATCAGCGCGCTATGTAGTTCCTCCGATGTGCTCTCCACGTCAAGGCCGCGGTTATAAAGGTCGATGGCCGATCCGAAGTTCCCGCAGCGTTCGTAGTTCTGACCCAGCTGCAGCAAGCCGCGCAGATACTTTCGCTGCAATCGACGGCGCGTTTCCATCGCCAGTGGATGTTCACTGTCACCCAAAAAGGGACCTCGGTAGCGCAACAGAGTACGCAGCAGTGCATCCTGATCGCCGGCGTTGGTCAATTCGGCTTCGAAATCCCAAGCGTCCACCCGACAGGATCCGGGATCCAGCCGCAGCTGGCCGCAGTCCACTCGTACGCTGGCCTTGTCTCCCAGTAGCTTTCTGAGGCGAAATACCGCCGTATTGAGCGCGCGACTGGCCGACCAGGAATCCAGATCCGGCCAGAGGGCCTCGCACAGGGTATGCTGCCCCACGCTTCCACCCCCCGCGGTCAACAGACCCTTGAGCAGATCAAGCGGCTTGCGTGGGGCCTTGAATACGAATCGCAGCGGTTCTCCCTGTACGAACACTTCGAAATAACCAAGCGCATTGATGGCAACCGGCAACAGCCGTTGATTTGCTTCGTCCATTGGCTTCATCCCCGTCTAAGTGGTGTACTCGCTATGTAGCTATGTATTCAGTTAAGCACCGGTAGTACTGAAGGCCGTTTAAAGCTTTACTGAAGCTTTTCTAATCCATTGGAGATCAATCGGTTATAAATAGGTCGCGGTCTGGTAAGACGCGGCGCAGGATCCCTAATGTCGGCAAAATTAGAGGGACCGTTCCAGCTCGGCAGGTGGCACGTAAACCCGGCGCTGGACACGATTTCGCGTGACGGCCAAACCTTGAAACTCGAGCCGCGCATGATGCGGCTCCTGATGTGTCTCGCCGATTCCCCGGGGGCCGTTGTCAGCCAGGAACGATTGCTGACCGAGGTCTGGGCAGGGGTGGTGGTCGGGCCGGCGTCGGTGTATCAGGCAGTCTCGCAGTTGCGCAGGCTACTGGGTGACACCGAACCAGAGCCCAGCTATATCGCGACAGTACCGCGCAAGGGTTATCGTCTCGTTGCACCGGTTCGGGCGTTCGATCCGATACCGGCCATGGCTCCTGTTCCGGCTCCGCCGCCTGTGCCTGCAAAGGTCGCTGAGCGCGCCCCACGGCGATGGCGACGCTGGGCTTGGCTCGCCGCTGCGGTCGGCTTCGGCGCATTGGCGGTACCGTTCTGGTTTGGCTGGCTGCCTGGGGCGCGATGGCTGGCGTCCCCCGACCACGACGATTCGATCGTGGTGCTGCCGTTCATTGACATGGGCGACGAGAAAAGCGACCAGCCGTTCTGCGACGGGCTGACCGAAGAGCTATCGAACTGGCTGGCGCAGATTCCGACGCTCAGGGTGGTGGCGCGTACCTCAGCCTTCAGTTTCCGCGGTCTCAACGAGGATGTACGCGCTATCGGTCAAACCCTGGGCGCCACCCACGTGCTCGAGGGCTCGATGCGTCGTTCGGGAGACCACATGCGGATCACCGTACAGTTGATCGATGCGCGCAGTGGCTATCACATGTGGTCTTCGGAGTACGACCGGCCATTCGAGGACGCTATCCGGATTCAGGAGGACATCGCGCGCTCCGTGGCCGATAGCCTGGAAATCCGCTTGACACAGGATACGGCCCAACGTTTCGCCGCCCGACGCAGCGAAAGCCCCGAGGCTTATCGGCTGTACCTGCTGGCGCGCCACGACCAGCAGGAACGCACACCAGAATCGAACCTGCAGGCCATCGACCTATACCGCCGCTCCCTGGCGGCTGATCCTCAGTTTGCGCTCGCCTATGTCGGCCTGGCATACGCCACTATCAATGAGCGCCACCTGAGCGGTCGCTCAGTGGAGGACGTGACAAAGGCAGCAGAGCCATTGTTGGCCAAAGCCGCTGAATCCGAGCCCGATCTGTCAGAGCTGTACGCCGTCCGCGCTGCACTGCGTGACGAACAGGGACGCACCGACGAGGCTCTCAACGATCTGAATCGCGCGGTTGCCCTGAACCCGAGCGACAGCTGGGCATTCGCCGAACTTGGCCGACTCTATACCGTTCAGGGGCAGCCGCGCAGCGCGCTGCAGAGCCTGCTGCGCGCGCTGGCCCTGGATCCGCTCGATTACGTTTTGCATGCGCGCCAATGTCTTGCGCTGCAGGATCTTGCGCGCTTCGCACAGGCAACAGCGGCTTGTGAGCGCGCACGCTTGCTGCAGGGCCGGGGCTATTGGGCCACGGTGGTTTCCGAATGGCTTGCCTGGTCGCAGGGCGACCTGGTACAGGCCATGGTATGGAGCGGACGGGCCCTGAAGGAAGATCCGCAGAGCATAGGAGCCTACGAGCGCCGCGCCGATCTGATGCTGACCCTGGGAATGGCCACCGAAGCCCGAACAGTGTACGAGCAGGCGCGTGCGGCAACGCACGATGACGAAGCGGTCGATATCGACCTGTCGCGAGTCGTTTATTATGAGGGCGGAGCTGACGCGCTACGTGCGCAGCTGACCGCCACAAAACTCGAACAGTCGCCACATGCTCGCGCCCTGATCGAGGCTTGCTACTTCCGTCTGCTGCTGCATGACAGCGTGCCGGCTCGCCAGCTGATGGCACGCGCGATGCAGGCACCCGATTTCGACGCGGCCAGACTCAACTCAGCCTGGTTTGCGCGTTGGGGATTGTCAGATCAGCTCATTCTCGCTGCGGCGGAACTCGAGGCGGGAGAATCGACGGCGGCGACACAGCATCTGCAGCAAATCGCAGCACTGCTCGATCGATTGACCGCCGCAGGCGAAGAGCGCTTCGGAATTTATGCGCTCAGAGCGCAGGTGCTGGCATTAAGCGGCAACAGCGCCGGCGCCATGCAGGCGCTGAACCGGGCATTCGATCTCGGGTGGCGATCGTCCTGGTGGGCGCAGCACGAGCCCTACCTGGCGTCGCTCTGGACACGCGGTGACTTCCGGGCGTTGATGGTGCGCGTAGAAAATTCCAATCGCCGCATGCGTGCCGAACTCAAACCGGATCAGTGAGTCGGCGCGGGCGGGCCGCGTGCAATGCACGCGGCCGCCGCCAATAATCTATTTCTTTTTGGACGCCTTCTTCTTGGCCCGCTTGATGTGCGGTCCCGGACCATCGTCAAACATGGGGCGCGCCTTCTTGCCCTTCTTCTTTCGAGTAGCCATCTTTACATTTCCTCCGATTAATCGAACGAGAAATCGTCGCCCCCGATTGGTATGACTGTAAGGATATCGCGAATTTCGCGGCGCCGCGACGATTCCACCGGCAACTGATAACCGATAGATTACCGTTGGCATAGCTTCGTCTGCGAATCGCCGCGCGCGGCGCGTATGCTCGCGCGTATCAAGGAGCACGCACATGGCCACTGTAATTCTGAAGGGAAGCGAACGTTCAGCGTTTGAACATGCGCGCGCGCGCGCGCCGGCGGATCCCGACGAGCGCCTGGAGGTCAGTGTCATCGTGCGGCGGCGCGCCGACCAGGTGCTGCGGGCACGCGCAGCCGCGTTGTCAGCCGGCGATCGTGCAGTCGGGCACCTCTCGCGCGAGGAATTCGCCGCGCAACACGCCGCCGCACCGCCCGATCTGGCCGCCGTGCGCGCCTTCGCTGCCGCGCGCGGTCTGTTGGTCGTACAGGAGCACGCGGCACGCCGAACGGTAGTACTGTCCGGTACGGTGGCTCAGTTTAACGCTGCATTTTCAGTGCAGTTGCAGCTGTTCGAGCACCCGGGTGGCAGCTATCGCGGCCGCATAGGCAGCATTCAGTTGCCGCAGGAATTGAGCGGCATCGTTGAGGCAGTCCTCGGTCTCGATAATCGTCCGCAGGCAAGACCGCACTTCCGCGCATTCAAGAAGAGCGCTGGACCGGCCAGGAAAAAACGGGTCGCGGCATCGGCCCCCGTGTCGTATACGCCCCTGCAGGTGGCGGCGCTTTATGGCTTCCCAGGGGGCACCGGCAAAGGGCAGTGCGTCGCCATCATTGAATTGGGCGGCGGTTTCCGACCGGAGGACCTGACGCAGTATTTCTCAGAACTCAAACTCGGTGCACCGAAGGTGACGGCCGTATCGGTGGACCATGGCCAGAATTCTCCGACGGGAGATGCCAATGGTGCGGACGGCGAAGTCATGCTCGATATCGAGGTCGCGGGTTCGATTGCACCGGCAGCGAGCATCGCAGTCTACTTCGCGCCCAACACGGATGCGGGCTTTCTCGATGCTGTGACGAGTGCCATACATGACACCACCAACAAGCCATCCGTGATCTCGATCAGCTGGGGAAGCGCCGAGTCGACCTGGACCGGTCAGGCAATGACGGCCATGGACGAGGCGTTTCAAGCGGCGGCCGCGATCGGAGTCACCGTGTGTGTCGCCTCGGGCGATAACGGCTCCAGCGATGGTGTCACTACGGGCGGCGATCATGTGGACTTTCCGGCCTCGAGCCCTTTTGCGCTCGGCTGTGGAGGAACCAGCTTGCACAGCTCCCGGCAAGTGATCGCAACTGAAACCGTCTGGAACGACGGCGCCAGCGGCGGCGCCAGCGGTGGCGGCATCAGCAATTTCTTTCCCGTTCCAGTCTGGCAAAAGAGCCTGTCAGCCAGGCAAAAGAAGCAATCAACTGCCCTCAGGCATCGCGGCGTGCCGGATGTCGCGGGCAACGCCGATCCGGAAACCGGTTACAAGGTGCGCATAGATGGGAGCAGCACGGTGATCGGCGGCACCAGCGCGGTGGCGCCCCTATGGGCCGGTTTGATCGCTCGTATGAACCAGGCTGCCGGATCGTCCGCAGGCTTCCTGAACCCAGTGCTCTATGGGAAACCGGCCCTGCTGCGTGATATCACGCAGGGCAATAACGGCGACTTCGCGGCCACGAGCGGCTGGGATGCCTGTACTGGACTCGGCAGTCCCAATGGCAACGCACTATCAGGCGCGTCAAAATCGGTTTCAAAACGCGCAGGCTGAACGGCTTGAATCAGGTTAAGCGGCTTGAATTGGGTGCATCAGCGGGCGCCGGAAAAACGGCCAGCACGGGACCACTATAGTGTAGTGCCCCGGCTGACCGCTGGCTTGCCGATATGAACTACGGCTTCCTATCCGCATCCTTGATCTGTTCCTTGACATCGCCATAGGTCTTCTGGACCTTGCCGCCGACCTTCTCGATCGTGCCGCGATCCTCGAGGTCCGGATGCCCGGTGACTCTTCCAGCCGCCTCCTTGACTGCACCCTTCGCTTGTTCGACCCGACCTTGCACTTGATCCTTGTTCATGATGTCTCCTGCTTACTGCGTTTTGTCCTTAATCGCGTTTTGTCGCGATCAGTATGTGCCTCAGGCGGGCGCCGTCCATGTCCTGACGGCATGGTTGAATCGTAGGAAGAAGCCGACCCCGGGCACCAGCAGCTGATGCTGCGCATCATTGGTGCTGGCTGGAAATCGGACGACACTGACAGGGCTATGAGGCCGTTTCGACGCCCTTCGGACGGCGGCGCTTCGTATAACTGTATTGAGTGTTAATTGGCTGAATAATCACGACAACGGTCTGCCGTTCATCCAGGAGAGGTACCATGCTCTATTACGCAGTTGTCTTTCTGGTAATTGCCTTGATTGCCGGCGCGCTCGGCTTCTTCGGCGTCGCCGGCGCTGCAGTTGGCATTGCCAAGATACTGTTCTTCGTATTCCTGATCCTGTTCGTCGTCTCTCTGCTCATGGGCAGAAGGGGCGGTCCGACGACCCCGCTGTAGCGCTTACCCCGCCTTGCGCTACCATACGGATGGGGCGCAGGCGGCGGTAGGGGCGGGTGCTGCAGTGGATGAGGTGTTTGGCCGGCATGATCTGATCAAGCCCGCGAAATTGCGGGAACTGTCCGTCAAGTCGGACGCCAGAGGTTGGCTCCAGCTTGGCAGCCATATCGGGGCCGTGACGCTCTCCGGCACATGCGTAGGGATGATGTGGGGTAGCGTCTGGGCGCTGCCGGCTTTCGTTGTCCACGGGATATTGTTCAATTTCCTGTACGCCGGCCAGCACGAATTGAGCCACTGGACGGTGTTTCGCACCTCCTGGCTCAACGAGCTGTTCGGCCGTATATTTGGGTTCATCCTGCTCTATCCGCGCGACTTCGACCAAGTTCAGCATTTCGCGCATCATCGCCATACGCAGGACTGGCAGCGCGACGGCGAGCTCAGCAGGCGGCGTTACACGCTCGGCTCGTATCTGCTGTGGATGCTCGGGCCGACCTATTGGTATACGCGTATACGTCGCATCGTTCGATTCGCCTTCGGCGTGGTCGCCGAACCGTACATACCGACGGGTCGCAAAGCGACCATGGTGCGCGAGGCCCGGTGGCATCTGGCCGGCTATGCCGCGATTGCCGCGGTATCCATCGCGGGGCATTCGTGGTTGGTGCTCGAGGTTTGGCTGCTGCCGATGCTGATACTCAAACCGGTGCACCAATTGCAGAATACGATCGAGCACCTGGGGCTACCACATGTCGACGCAATTACGCTCAACACGCGGTCCACTCGTACCAATGCCGTGATGCGCTGGCTCGGCTGGAATATGCAATATCACACCGCACATCATGCCTTCCCGGGTGTCCCGTGCTATCGGCTGCCCGCCCTGCACCGGGAAATTTTCGTGAGCATAAATTGGCGGCCACCGACCATGAGCTACCTCGGCTTTCAGCTGGCGGTGATGCGCGCGTTCTGGAATGGTCGCTCCGAAGCCGACTATCCCGACGACGCCATCTGGATCAGCGAGGATGGCGACCTTGCGCCGGTCGCGCCACGAGCCGATACCATCAGCTAATCGCGATCGGCAGCCGCTGGCGCACGTCCACAGCCTGCCAACCTTGCCGCCGCAGATCGCGCAACGTCGTTGCGCCGTCGCGCTTGGAGAATTTACTGCCGTCGGCATCCAGAATCAGCCGATGATGGGCGTAGCGGGGTTCCGGCAGTCCTAGCAGTGCCTGCAGCAGGCGCTGCACGTGCGTCGCTGCGAACAGATCGTTTCCGCGAGTCACCAGCGTGACGCCCTGGAAGGCATCGTCCAGGACCACGGCAAGATGGTAGGCGGCCGGAGCATCACGACGCGCAAGCACCACATCGCCAAGCGCGCACGGATTGACGTCGATCAAGCCGGTCTCGCCGCCTGGACCCGCTCCTGT
>Ga0182024_10023039_pt1 | contig 11183 bp, 11 predicted proteins | sample P32metaG_FD_120480 | JGI IMG/M metagenome (GOLD analysis project Ga0182024, IMG submission 120480) | Permafrost microbial communities from Stordalen Mire, Sweden - P3-2 metaG (Illumina Assembly) | ecosystem: Environmental > Terrestrial > Soil > Wetlands > Permafrost | place: Sweden: Stordalen... | reverse complement strand
GTTCGACGAGCAGGGGCAAAAAGAAATCGAGCGGATTGAGCTGCCGGAATTCACCGACGAGGTCTGGCACGGATTTCTACAGGATGCGCGTCCCGGCTTAATCTATGGCTATCGTGTTCATGGCCCTTACGATCCGGCCAATGGCCACCGCTTTAATCCGAACAAGCTGCTGCTCGGTCCCTATGCCAAGGCGGTGGTGGGTAATCTCGACTGGAACCCGGCGGTGTTCAGCTACAAAATGGAGACAGAGGTGACGATCTCACTTTCGATGATCGCGACAGTGCGCCGTTTATGACACGCTGCCGTGTGATTGATCCGGCGTTCACGTGGGGCGACGGAAGAGCGCCACGCGTGCCGTGGGATCGAACCGTCATCTACGAGATGCATGTGCGTGGCTACACCAAGCTTCACCCATCCGTACCGGAAGAATTGCGCGGCACTTATCGTGGATTGACCGATCCAGCGGTGATCGAGCACATACGCAGGGTTGGAGTAACTGCTGTGGAGCTTCTGCCGGTCCATACTTTCGTCAATGACAGCCACTTAAGCGACAAGGGCCTGACCAATTATTGGGGCTACAACACCATCGCGTCAAAGGATCGAGCTTACCGGCGGCAAACGGAATGAAGCATCCCGAGCCTTGAGGTTAGTGTCGAGGCATATATCGTGCCGCGTCGCACGACTTATTCCATTTTCACGTGTTACCTATGCGTCCGACAGGGAGCACTTTCCGCGCTGCAGCATAGAATTATGTAGAGCCCGACACCGCCAAGCAAAATCCTTGCGGTATCTCCTATCTCAGAACGAACGTATTCCCGAATCGTGTAGGCATGAAATATTTGCCTTCATCTTCCCTATTGCAGTGCAACGCATGCGCACCACTACGTCAACATCCTTGCCGTACTAAAGTATGAGAGACCCTCACTACGAGGCTTACAAAAAAGCCCTTTTTCGCCACCAGCAATTAAACTATGCTTCGAGAGGGAACCATTCCCTCCGCTTGCTGTTTCGTTATTCGAACAAGACTATGGACGGGGGCGTCTTTGCAAAAAAAATCGGATCGTTGCGGCCCGACGAGCGACCTCAGTTGAGGACGCCCAGTCGTGACGCGCGGTGCCGCGTTTGTCGTTCGCCATGCCGCAGTCACACGTGGGTCACTTCGGCGTGCGAGCGTTCGAGCGTGGTTTGTAGGGAGTACTAGCTTGGTTCGGAATAATCCGAATACAAGTTTAGCATAAAGGGAGGTGTGCGTTATGTCAGTTCTTCCTAAGTGTAGTCGGACAGGGAGACGCGTTGCTTACCTTGCTGTTGCGACTGCTTTGCTCGGCTTACCAACCTTGGCCGTTGCCGGTGGCGATGAGGTTTTCAGCTTAACCCAAACGGTCAGCGTACCGGGACTCGCGTCGTTCGACATCAGTTATATCGATCCATCGCTTCACGCCTACTTTCTTTCCGATCGCAGCAACAAGACCGTTGATGTGATCGACACCGCCACAAAGGCTCATACGACCTTGGGAACCGGTTTTACCGGCGTCGTAAGTCCTTGTGCATTTCCGAACGCCTGCAACGGGCCTGATGGCGTGTTTACGGTCCATCAAGGCGACAGCGACCACGATTGGGACTGGGGCAACCATAAGGGGAGAACCGAGGTCTGGGCAGGTGACGGCAACAGCACCGTCAAGGTTCTCGACTATCCGTCAGGAACGCTTCTCAAGACCATTTCGACCGGCGGATCCTTTCGAGCTGACGAAGGGTGTTGGGACGCAGATGATCACTTGGTCCTCATAGCCAACGATTCTGAGGTTAGCACGTCTGGGGCTCCAGCTCCGTTCATCAGCTTCATCTCGACCGACACCTATAAGATCGTCAAGCGAGTCACGTTCGACGGCACCTCAGCTCCTAAGGCGACCAACGGCATCGAACAGTGCAACTGGAACGAGCGGGAACACGCGTTCTATCTGAATCTTCCTGAGGTGAATGGCCCTGGTGACGACACGGCTGACGGTGCTACTGTTGTGATCAATCCGCACAGTTTCAAGATTGAGCGGATATTCGATATTCCGGTTGCCGACTGTGCCGGACCGCAGGGCATGGCAACCGGCCCGGCTCCGCAAATCGCGCTCGGCTGCAATGCTAAGACGGTTCCAGGGGGGGTACGGAATTCGGTGGTCATTAACGAGGAGAACGGCAGCGTCATTGCCGTTTTGGCCAACGAAGGCGGAACCGACGAAGCCTGGTTCAATCCAGGCGACGGGCATTACTTCTTCGCCAACTCCACACCTGGCTCAACTGCTCCGCTAACGCCGCAGTATCTGGGAATTGTCGACTCCCGGAACGATCAGCCGGATCAGACGATTGTAACGCAAGCGAGTTCGGCCGTTGGAGCCCACTCTGTCGCGGCCGATCCAGTACAAAATCAAGCGTATGTCCCGGTTGCCGGCGGAGTTAATATCTATTCGCCGCAAGGCCACGACGATCGGCAGGTCTATGTGTACCGCGGTCAGTGACCGAGGTCATTGATCGCGCCTAGATCAGGACTAGGCAGTCCTGAGTCTTCAATGCTAACTGACGCCGCGACCAATTCCGGTCGCGGCGTCGCCTTGTTGTTTTCGTGCCATCCCCGATGCGTACCAGGCAGATCTGGAAGGATTGCGACGGCACAATACTGCCCTATGTCGCGATGATGCTAGCCGTTATTATCGGTCTAGCAGCGCTCGCGATCGATGGCAGCCGCTTGATGAGCGTGCAGACGCAGCTGCAGAACGCCGCCGATGCGCTCGCGCTCGCCGGGGCCGCCGAACTGGACCGCCGGCCGGATTCGGTTATACGGGCGGAGGCCGCCATTCGGGAGCTTATTGCCAATCCGATTACCGGGGCGGGTCTCGAACAAGTTGCGGAAGTGAGCAGCGTAGATTTTTTACGCTCGTTGCCGCCAAGCGACGACTTGCCAATAACCACCGCCAATTTGACCGACGATCCGACTTTGGCAGCCTACATTCAGGTCGCCGTTAAGCCGGTCACGATGCTTACAATTTTTCCCATCTCTTTGTTGTCCGGCCGGCGCATTATTAGCGTCAGCGCGGAATCGGTGGCCGGGTACGATCAAGTCTTATGCGATGCGACGCCGCTCTACGTCTGCAATCCGTTCGAGGCGGGGGGAATGACCTATTACCAGGCGACCCAGGCGTTGGTCGCGGCCAGCCAGGACCCCGGTAGCCAGCATAGGCTCATCCGCCTCGCCGGTAGTCAATTCAATAACGGGGCCTATGGCGCCGGTGCGGTGGGCTACATTGCCCCGGACACCGGCCTCTTGCCGGCCGCGTCTTGCGGCCCGGGAGCTGGCTACGGCGTACCGCAGGCGCTCGCAGCCTCCCAAGTCCACGCCTGCTTCCGGCTATCCGCAGCCAACCTGCTGCCGAGCGAAGATCAGCCGGCTATGGCCGGGCTGAACACGCGGTTCGACATTTACGCCAATGGGTTTGATGCCTGCCGCATCTATGCCCCGGATCAGAACGTGCGCAAGGGCTTTATGACGATCGGCAACGTCAATTGGTGCAATGCCGTTCCCGCCGGTCCAAACTGGCCGATGCTCGATCCGAACTCGACGGCATTGCCGGCGGATCAGAATATGGTTCGGGCAAATGGCACTTTCGACACCAGCGTTGCGATCGGCAACGGAGTCTGGAATTGCGCCGCCTATTGGTCTGTCGCGCACGCAGTCGGGCCCGGCAAAAGTTCGCCACCCCAAGGATGTACGACGACTGCGACGATCAGCCGATACGATGTCTATCGCTATGAGATGAACTTTCTTAGCGATCGCTCGCTCGCCGCCGAAACGGGGGCGCCACAATGTGCGCCGCCCGGCGAGAGCAATCGACGCATCGTGGATGCCGCGATCATCAATTGTGGCAGCAGCCCGGTACCGATGCACGCCGATGTGCAAAGCATTCCGGTCGCGGCCTTCGCCCGGTTTTTTCTGGTGCTGCCGGCCAATGCAGGAACCAACGGCAATCCGTACGCCGAATTTCTCGGATTGGTGAAACGCTCCGATTCGCGAAGCTCCGATCTGGTTCAGCTTTATCGCTGAATAGCTGCCGAGCGGGTCTTGGACCGAAAAGTGTACACTAGAACGTGCTGGGATCGCGCCTGATAATTCGCTCGCTGCCATCCAGCAGCTTCAAATTATTGGCAATGATGGCATTCCCGGGATCCTGCGCATACGCCTTCGTGAGGTCTCCGCGCGCTTTGTCAAACTCACCGCGGAGCATGTAAGAATAGCCACGATTGTTGAGGAGCGCGGTGCTTTCGCCTGCCAACAGTACGGCCTGCTTGTAGGCTTGATCGGCGAGATCGAAGCGGCCCTCATGGTCATAGCTTGCGGCGAGGCCGATCCAAGCCGAAGCATCGCGCGGAGCCTTTTCTACTGCGTCGCGGAAATAGTGCGCCGCTATGCCGAAATTGCCGCGATGGAAGTGCTCTATTGCTAAGCGCAACGGCTCGTCGGAGGGGTAATATTGAACGCTGGCGTCGTCCTGGATCGTGGGCGTGGTATTCAACGACGTGTCGTCGGTCACATCGGGGCGGTTCGGATCGGTGGCAAAGCACCCACTCAGCGCGAGGCCGCAAGCGACCACGCACAACCAGCCAGCAACACCAGATCGGGCTGGAACGGCCGCCACTCAACAACCCCCCTCACTACCCGCCGTCCTATCTACTACAACCCGCGTCCCCCATCTACTTGAACGCGGCGAATAGCCTGATAACCACTGGCAGCAACACAACCATTAGCACGACTGGCATGATAAACAAAGCAAGCGGCATGATCATTTTCACCGACAATTTATTGGCCTGCTCTTCTGCCCGAAGCAGCCTTTTATCGCGCATTTCATCGCCGAATACCCCGAGTGCCTCGCCGACGTCGCTGCCGAGTTCCATGGTTTGGCGTAGTAACGCGACCAGTGACCGCGCCTCCGGTATCATGAGACGTTCGGCCAGAGCTCCGAGAGCTTCAATGAAGCTTCGACCGGCTCGCATTTCCGCGGCCATAATCGCTAGGTTGATGCCGAAAGGCCGGCTTCGGCGATCACCAATCTCGCCGGTAATTCGGTTGATCGCAGCGTCAAGCGTGAGACCGGCATCGGTGCACACTACGAGCAAGTCCAAGAAATCCGGGAAAATAATGCGATATTCCGCGCTTAGTGAACGCTGCCGACGCGAGATGAATGCGTCAGGCCCCATGACGCCAAGAACGATGGCAATCGCAATGATCACGATGCGGCTAGCAAGCGGGACGTTCGGAAACAACAGCTCCAACAAAAGGTAGGTTACAGCCGGCAGCAGAACGACCGTAACCGCTCGCCACAGCACGTAGAAATTGACAGCGTCATTACGAAAATATCCGGCCCGAACCAGGTTCAGCCGCAATTTGCCGCGCAAGGTATCGTCGACCCCAAATCGCTTCTCGTCAAAATGTCGTGCCACCAGTCGCGCAATATTGCCGCCAACTTCCGCGTGCGTCGCGGCGTTTTGCGGAACTGGAAGACGTTGTCGTAACTTGACGGCGCGAAGATAATACTGACCGGCCACGAACGCCATGCCGCCCATGGCACAGAAGGCTAACAAAGCGACAATTAGCGGTGTCCACTCTGTCATTCGTCTAATATTTAAAGTGTATCATGCGATACATGATAAAATTCCCGATGAACAACGAAATGAGGCCGAGATAAATTGCCGGCTCTACAATTGGATTTGAACGGATTGCTCCATAATAGGTCGGCGAAATAAAATTGACGAAAAAGAAAAGAATGAACGGAAACGCCGACAGTGTAATAGCTGAGGCGCGGCCTTCGGCGCTGAGCGCCCTGATCTTCAATCGCATGGTGGCCCTGTTTCGCATCAGGCGGGACAACCGCGAAAGAATTTCACCGAGATTGCCGCCGGTTTGCGCTTGAATGCTGACCGACACCGTGAGAAACAACAGATCCGGCTGACCGACGCGACGGTAAAGGTTGTCTAACGCGCTGCGGATGTCGAGCCCGAAGCCGATTTCGTCGGCGAGCATGCCGAATTCAGTACCCACCGGATCCGGCATTTCACGGGCCACCAGAGCGACTGCACTGGTAAAAGGCAGCCCAACCCGAACGCCACGGACGATGATGTCGATCGCGTCGGGCAGTTGTTCGCCGAACGACGAAATGCGCTGGCTGCGTTGCCGAACCAGGTACAAAATGAACATCGCAGCGGTTACAATGGCCGCCAGCAATATGGCCGTGAAACCCAATGCAAGGGTTTCGCTCAAGGCAATCGATAAAACGAGCCAAAGCGCTAAGAACACGAGAATAGAATTTCTGCGGCCCATGTTGGTGCCGGTCTGGGTCAGCCAGTCACTAAGCTGACGAAGAGTCGGATTGCTAACGTTTCTGATACCTCGCTCGTCGCGCAGCGTCGCCAGAACGGCCGACGCATTGCGCAGCTCCCGATTGAGCTCGAGGCGCCGATTGATCGTATGTTGCTCACGTCGGTTGAAAAAGAACACCCAGTAGAAGGCGTAGACAGCGAGCGCTGCTGCCAGAAATACCAGGACAACAATTAAGGAAAGATCGCTCACGCAATTCTCTGTTACCAGTGACGATCTGGATCAAAATGCGCGGCCGGCAACTCGATCCCATAAGGCGCCAGCTCCTTGAGGAACTGCGGGCGGGTCCCCGATGCGGTGAAATGTCCGATGATATTGCCGGCTCCGTCGGTTCGTTCCTTTACGAAGCGAAATATCTCATGCATTCGGATTACTTCGCCCTCCATGCCGTCAATCTCATTGATGCTGATCAGTCGGCGCCGGCCATCGGGAAGCCGTTGCAGCTGCATGATGATGGTAATCGCCGAAGCAATCTGGCTACGGACGCTAGGGATCGGCAAACCCATCCCGGCCATCGCGACCATTTGCTCAAGGCGCTTGAGCGCATCGCGCGGCGAATTGGCATGTATCGTCGTCATCGATCCTTCGTGGCCGGTATTCATCGCCTGCATCATATCGAAGGCCTCTTCGCCGCGGCACTCGCCGATAATGATGCGATCCGGTCGCATGCGCAGTGCATTCTTTACGAGGTCGCGCTGGCGTATTTCGCCCTTTCCCTCAATGTTGGGCGGTCGGGTTTCTAGCCTTCCGACGTGCAATTGTTGAAGCTGCAGTTCAGCGGCGTCTTCAATGGTAATCAGACGCTCTTCGCTTGGAATGAAGTTCGAGAGGGCATTTAACAGTGTGGTCTTTCCGGTTCCCGTGCCACCGGAAATGATGAGCGATATGCGGCCGCGGACTCCCGCTTTGAGAAGATCTCCCATCGGCGGACAAAGAGTGCCAATCTCGATCAGGCGCTCGATGTTATAGGGTTTTTCAGCAAATTTACGGATCGATACCAGTGGTCCGTCAACCGAGACAGGACGAATGGCGACATTGACCCGCGAGCCATCCGGCAAGCGGGCGTCGACCATTGGTGAAAGCTCATCAACTCTCCGGCCGACGCCGGAAACAATCTTGTTTATAATGCGAAGCAGGTGGGCTTCATCCTTGAAACGAACGTTGACCCGCTCGAGCTTGCCAAAGCGTTCAACGAAACAAAGATTATGGGTATTGATCAGGATGTCACTGACGGTCGGGTCTTTGAGCAACGGCTCGATCGGACCAAAGCCAATCATTTCAGCGAGCACTTCAGCGGTGAAAGCCTCTAGCTCCTTCTGGTTGAGCGAAATGCGCTCGGCCCGAACGTATTTGGCGACATATGCTTGAATATCGCGCCGCAGGTCTTCCGGCGACAGTTTCTCCAGAAGCGCGAGATTGAATTCGTCGATTATTCGCCCATGCAACTTTAGCTTTTCATCGAGCAGGGCGGGGCGCCGACTCATTAGGTCGGTATAGCGATCGACATCCGCTGGTGGTCGATCTGCGGTGGCTAGAGGTTTGGCATCAGCCCCGGGTAGGGCGCGGCGATTCAAACTACCGGAATTACTGAACAGAAAACTCATGGGGACCGCCACTCGACTTTGCTAGTCTAGCACCTTCAATTTGCACCTTTCCAGTCGGCATTTAGGCCCGCATTGGGCTGCGCGGGCGGCCATTGGGCGATGACAGTCGCCGCGACGCGGCAATGGAGCGCCATGGACAGGCCGCGATTCCGCATAGGCCGGTATTGGCCTTATCGTCAGGCGGAAACGAGACGGCTCGATCTTAGACCAGAACAGAAACTAGCAAGCGGAGCGAGCTCCTTTCGCAGCTTGCCCGCGGACGCACCGAGCAGCATGGGCACTCCCATGTTTACGCTCTCGACTGCTTCCGGCCTATTGGCGATAAAGAACAATTGTTCATCAGGCAACGCCATTTCGACGTGTTTTCTTCGCAAGATCGTCCCGAACAGAGTTCGTTCGCATCTGTTGATGGCAATAGCAATTTGCAAAGCCGCAGAGCCATTCGATCGAACGACCGCAAGTGTCTCAGTCACTTGACGAAGACAGGGGATAGTATTGATGCCAGTGATGACGACGCCTTCCGAGGCGGCAATGATCTGCGGCGTCCACGACAACCAAGCTACTGGGCAATCGATAAAAATAAAATGATAGCGCGAGGCGATCATGCTGAGCAGCGCGTCAACAGCATGAATATCGAGATCTTCGAAAGAAAACTTCGATCGTGGCGCGGCAAATAGATCTAGCCCGCTGCTGTGGCGCGTTCTAAATGATTCGAACAGATGCTCGTCGAGGCGTTCCGGGGCGCTCGACAGCTCTGCGATTTGCAGACGCGGTTCGCTATCAAGGTAATCGCAAAGGTGGCTGGTCTGAAAATCGAGGTCGACGAGACAGATATTCCGGTGTCGTGTGACTCTATCGCTTTTAAGGTAGGCTGCGGCCTCTATGGCGAGCGTGGTGTTGCCAACCCCGCCAGCGCTCGGAACAAACGAGATCGTGACTGGGCGATGACCAACTCCGCGTTGTAGCCCAGAGTCGGCATCATCGACATAGCGTCGCCGCGCGATAATATCGAGCACTTCGTTGAGATTGCTCTTTGCTGACGTCCAATCCGCCGCGCCGCTGCGGATGAGGCGTTTATAGGCGCTGGCCGAGATTTCACCGCCAATCAATATGAGGAAAATTTCGTCTCGGTGTTGATCCACGAACTGGACCAACTGATCGAAGGTGAGGTCATTTCCGAGGGGCAACAGGGCGATGCCCACCGAACGCTCGTCTTTTTTGATCTTTGCGGCCGATTCAAGCATAGCCTTGAGTGAAACGACATCAATCAACTCCGGAATCGATTTTTTGAGCGCGTCCCTTATGGGTTGCTGTTCCGCGCCCGTGGCATTTCCGTGCAAAAGAAAGACGGCCATCGAAAAATTCTACGCTCCTTACGACCCACAATATCCGCTGCCCACGCCCGAGCAAAGGTCTTCAGCCGTTATGGTCGTTGTCATGGCAGGCATCGCGATACGTACGCCCAATAATGCGCTGAGAAAAAAGAAGTGAAATTGCATGTCTTGCAGGGAAACCGTTATGGTCGGGAGTGGACCGCCGGGTCGACCAGCATAGCCGAGGCCGGTTTGCTTGTACACAATAACGACATTGGCGGGCGAAATGGATGTCAGGACATCGCACATGCCGGTCATGTAGTACGAAGTAGCATCTCCGCAGGCTGCACTGCCGCGTCCGAATACAATGCGGTCCATGGCTGGGGCGCTGTAGGTATCTCCCGCCATGCCGCTACATGTGCCCGTGCAGGAACAGGCGGCTTGGGCACAAGTGACGGTAAAGGAGGGAACTGCGGTGCCGGGTGTCGCGCCATTGAATACCGCTTGGTTGGCGAGGTTATTGAGCCCGCTGGCAACCGGATCGGAAACTGCGGCAATTCGCGCGCCGACTTCGACCGCTTTAGCCGCCGCATTCCACTGGTAAAACGCGTAGAGAAAATCGACCGAACCACAAACGATAGTCACGACAATGGGGAGTAATATCGCAAACTCGGCAAAGACCGCTCCGGTCTCGTCACAGCAGAACAGCGATCGTCGCATCACGACTAGCCCTGTCCTGGAGCCGAGCCACCAACATACCGTTCCTGATGTGACGCGGTGATCGTCGGGGCTTTGAGACCGAGCAGGCTCAAGAATCCGAGGGTGGGATCAAGGAAACTGGTTGACACAGTTACAATTTGGATTGTCGGGCCACCACTATAAGTGCCGGTAGAGTTGTCGACTGAATCGATTGCGACGGTAACGTCGGCCTCGCTCCATCCAGAAACACGAGTCGCTCCGCCATCAATCGAGCCGGTCACTGCAAGGTTCTTGGCATCGATTTGATTGGCACTGTTGGTCGGATCAGCGGTTAGTGTCAGATAGCGAGTAGCATCTCGTACTCCAGAGGTGACGAGCTGCTCTTGATATAAAAAAAAGCCAAATTCATAGACGCCGCCAACCAAAGTCAGGAACACCGGCAGGATGATCGCGCTCTCGACTAACGCCGCGCCGCGCTCGGCCTGCCAAATTGATTTTAGCAACGACAGGATCATAAACTCAGATGACTTTCGAGGCCTACCCAAGCGGTCCAAACGGTTACCGGCGTTGTGCCACCAATAGTGCGCTGCACCGTTGACTAATAACCGCTGGAGACGGGTTGCACCGGCGCGGTTGGGCTCAGTCCGATCGACACGTTACCCGCTTCGCCGGCGGGTCCAGGGCTGGCGCCGCCGGTTTCCTGCCCGCGCTGGAACGGATCGGGAGTGCGATACATCCGCTCCATCGAATCGACGGCTTGGCTGCCACTCAACGGAATGCGGGTATCGCCGACGTAGGGCGGCCATGGCGTAATTGTTTGAATATCCCCGTTGACGTCCTTTGCATTTCCCGCGCCAAGAAAAATCTTGTCGTTGCGTTGCAGATAGTCGGAAAATGGATCGTCCACTGCCTGTGCCTTGGCCACGCACGGCAGAAGCGCGACGCCGATTAGCCCAAGTCCGAGCGCCAACGTCCTCATTCTCTACCTCACTAGTGCATCGCAGGGTCTGTTCCCTGAGCCACACCGATTATATCGCCGTATGGCCCACCGGCGCCACCACCCGTCGCCATATAGTCGTTAAATTGTTTGCGCCGCTCCATCTGACCGAGCAGGAAAAAGTCGACATCATTGGTCGGGATGGTGTTGTCGAG
>Ga0182024_10023037_pt1 | contig 11183 bp, 8 predicted proteins | sample P32metaG_FD_120480 | JGI IMG/M metagenome (GOLD analysis project Ga0182024, IMG submission 120480) | Permafrost microbial communities from Stordalen Mire, Sweden - P3-2 metaG (Illumina Assembly) | ecosystem: Environmental > Terrestrial > Soil > Wetlands > Permafrost | place: Sweden: Stordalen... | reverse complement strand
GATGTCGGCGGTGGTGACGAGGCATGGGCCCATGGGGGCGAAGGTGTCGAAGGTTTTGCCGCGGCACCATTGGCTGCCGCCGCGTTTTATTTGCCAATCGCGGGCGCTGACGTCATTGGCGCAGGTGTAGCCGAGGACGTAATCGAGGGCCCTGGCGCGGGTGACGTTTTTGCAGGTGCTGCCGATGACGACGGCGAGTTCGCACTCGTAGTCGACCTGCTCGCTGGCCAGGAAGGTGGGAATGAGGATGGCATCGCCGGGATTTTGGACGGCGTGGTTGCCCTTCATGAAGAGGACGGGGTACTCGGGGATTTTGGCGTTGGTCTCTGCGACGTGGAGGCGGTAGTTGGAGCCGATGCAGAGGATGTTTGCGGGGGCGACGGGGGCGAGCAGCTTGGCGACGGTGGCGGGCTCGTCGGTGGCGGTGTGGCCGGCGAAGATGTCGCCGGAGATTTTGCAGTATTGGCCGGCGGCGGATTGCCAGGCGTGGGAGATGTGGCCTTCGGGGTCCTGGAAGCGGATGATTTTCATGTTGGGAGATGGGACTTATAGGTCCTATGAGACCCATAGGGCCTATAGGGGAGTCGCGGGCGCGATTGCGCGAGGGGTGTCAGGTTTGGCGGAGCATGGCAAGGGCGAAGGCGTAGGCGCCTGTGGCCACGGCCTGGCTGGTGCCGAGGCGGGTGAGGCCGATGGCGGCCCGCGTCTCGGGATCGAAGGGGACGGTGCGGCTGGAGCGCGGGACGGGGAGTTGGATGGTTTCGTTTTTTAGGAATTGGGCGCGGCCGGCGGGGTCTTCGATGTTGTAGGCGATGGAGAATAGGCGGCGGCGGGGGCCTTGCGGGGTGTCGGGCCAGGTGGCGTTCACGGCTTGCATGAGTGCCGGCAGGAAGAGCGGGGCGGCGCCAGAGAGACCGCCGCCGATGACTGCCAGGGAATCGGAAAGCGTGAGGGCCTGGGCGATGGCGTCGCCCAGGGCTTCGCCCAGCGAGCGGAAGGCTTCGCGCGCGGCAGCGGGATCGCCGGGGGCGTCGCCGTTAGCTATTTGGCTGATGGCGTGGGGGTCGGGGGTGGTGTCGAGGGGGATGCCGGCCTCGCGGGCGTAAACGCGGCGGACGGCGGTGATCGAGACGCCTTGCTCGACGTTCATGGTGGGCTCGACTTTGTTGCGGAGGAGGCCGATTTCCATCCCTGCGCAGTTATCGCCGAGGAAGAGGCGGCCATCGGTGACAAGGCCGCCGCCGAAACCGGTGCCGAGTGTGACGCCGAGGAGATTGCGGTAGCGGCGCGGGTTTCCAGCCTGCTCGAGGAGGCCGTTGACATACGGGAGGAAGCCGCCGAGGGCCTCGCCGTAGGTGAAGAGGTCGCCGTCGTTGTTCATATAGACGGGGATGTGGAAGTGGTCCTCGAGCATGGGGCCGAGGGCGACGCCGCCGCGGAAGCCGGGCAGATTCGGCAGGTCGCGGACGATGCCGTTCTTGTAATCCGTGGGGCCTGGGAAGGCGAAGCTGATGGCGGCGGGCGGGTGCGGGAGCCGGCCGCGGATAAGCTCGAAACCGTCGATGATGTGGGCGAGGCAGCGGTCGAGATCGTGGGACTCTGACGGGATGGGGAGTGGATCGAAGAGGAGCGCGCCGTCGCGGATGGCGGAGAATTTGAGGAGGGTCCCGCCGGCGTCGAGGGTCATCACTATGGGGGGGTGGAGCATTGGGTTATTGTGTTTACGCGGGCGGCCTTCTAAACAGGCTCAGTGAATTACCGCGGGCGCAGGCTGTTGCTCTTCATCGGGATGGTTTCCCTGGCAGCGCCGGTATGTTTTGGCGCGACGGTGAAGATGGCCAGCGGGATTACGTATCAAAATGTGACGGTGCTGCGGCGGGATGCGAGTGGCGTGGAGATACAGACGCAATTTGGGACGATGCTGCTGCCGATGTCGAGTGTGGTCAGCATCGATGGCGTAAGTGTGCGGGCCACGCCGGCGCCGGTGGCTGCGCCTACGATTATTCCGGGGCTGGCGGCGACGGGTGCGGCGATGGGAACTCCGGCGCCGCGGCCGAGTGCGATGGTTTCTCCGGCACCGTCCGCGCCGGCTGCTCCGGCTCCGACGATTCGGCCCGAGGACCTGCTGCCGCCCGAGCCGACGCCGGTGCCGTGGCCGGCTTTTGTTTACGAGCCGAATATGGACTTCGTAATATTGGGCGTTGCGCTGTTTGCGGCGATGTGGATAGGGACGGCGGGGTATGTGCAGCGGAGTCTTTATGAGCGGAAGATCGATCCGCGGTTTTGGGGGAACCTGTCGATTTTATTGCCGGGGGCGGGTTTTGTGGCTTACGAGATTTCGCGGCGGACGGCGGTGGGGAAGGCGCGGCGGTCGATCGACCGCACGCCCAATGAGATGATCGCGACGCGTGAGAAGGAGCTGACGCAGGGGCGGCCGGGATTCACCTTCCTGGATGAGGAGCGCAAGGCGGTGCTGGTGCGGAATGAGGGGGAGACTACGGGCCTTGAGAACGCGCAGGACCTGTTGCAGGAGGCTGTGCTCGAACGGGCGAGCGACGTGCACATCGACCCGAGCGACAACGACTACCTCGTGCGGTTTCGCATCGACGGGATCATGCAGCCGAAGATGAATTTCGACAAAGACATGGGGCAGCGGGTGGTCTCCGCGCTCAAGACGCTGGCGCAAATCGACGTGGCGGAGAAGCGGAAGGCGCAGGATGGGCGGTTCCGTGTGCAGACGGATACGACGGACATGGATTTTCGCGTGGCGACGGCCAATTCGATCTTTGGGGAGAAGATGGTGATCCGCATCCTGAACCGGCGATCCGGGCTGCTGGGCCTCGATGACCTTGGGATGCCGGAGGCGATGATGGAACAATTCGCGCGCGTCATTCATTCGCGGAGCGGGATCATCCTCGCGACGGGACCGACGGGGTCCGGGAAGACGTCGACGCTGTATTCGGCCTTGAGCCAACTGGACTCGAGCAAATTGAACATCATGTCCATCGAGGACCCGGTCGAGTATGGGCTGCCGGGGGCGACGCAATTGCCTGTGAATCCGAAGGCGGGGATTACATTTGAATCGGGGCTCAAGTCGATATTGCGGCAGGATCCGGATGTGATTTTTGTCGGCGAGATGCGGGACGCGGAGGCGGCGCAGGTGGCGCTGCGGGCGGCGCTGACGGGGCACCTGGTGTTTAGCTCGCTGCATACGCGCGATGCCGTGGGGACGATAATCCGGCTCGAGGAGATGGGGACGGACCGGCACCTGCTGGCGTCGTCGCTGCTGGTGCTGATCGCGCAACGGCTGGTGCGGGTGCTCTGCCCGGAGTGCCGGGTGGCGACGACGTGCAAGGCGACGGACCTGGACGATATCGGGATCGAGTTGCCGGACGCGCAGCCGATCTTTGTGCCAAAGGGATGCAAGGAGTGCGCGTTTACGGGTTACCTCGGGCGGACGGGGATTTTTGAGATGATCGTGTTCGACGATGAATTGCGGGATGCGGTGAACCGGGGGGAAGGGGAGGCGGCGCTCACGGACCTGGCGCGGGCGAAAGGGTTCTCGAGTTTCCGCGTGAATGGGGCGGAGAAGGTATTGCAGGGGATTACGAGCATCGAGGAGGTGCTGCAAGCGTCATGATACCCTTCGTTGTATGCCTGGTGGCGTTTGGGATTGTGCTGATCGGGGCGCAGCTTGGGGCGCGGTCGGGGGCGTTTCTGGCATTGAGCGGGATGCTGGGAGCGATCCTGGGGTACCTGGTGGCGTGCCGATCCTGGTTTTTGATCTGCCGCGCGGTGGAGAGGACGGAGACGCCGGTGCTGTGGCATACGCTGGTGATTTTTTGGTCCACGTTTTGTTTCGTGCCGTACCTGGTTTCCCGGGCGCGGCAAGCGGGGGTGGATTCGTTTGAATCGACGCGGCCATCGGTTGTGAACCGGCTAATGGGATGGGTCTTTGGGATGGTGAGCGGGGCGGTGATTGCGCTCTTGCTGATGATGACGGTGACGATTGCGGCGTCGCAGTACTGGCCGGCGTATCAGCCGGCGCAATTGCCGCTGCCGGTGGATCACTGGGCGGAGGATGGGTACAGGTTTGTGGAGACGAAGATCGCAGGGGTGCCGGCAAAGGATGCAGGGCATACGCTGCTGCCGAAGCTGGATGAGAAGGGGGTTAAGGGGCCGGTGGATGTGTGGAGGTGAGGGGGTTCGACAAACCAGAGGAGGACGTTAAGGTCCGGTTATGCGTTTGGAGCGCACCTCCGCACGGGCCAGCGGCCCGTGGCTACAATGCGTTGGCGCGCAGATCGGTGCGTCAAATCAAATAGAAGATGCTCTCGGACGCGCTGGCTTTGCGCGCGTCAATTCGGGCCAGCGCGGCTCGCGCCCGGTCGCGAAATTCTTCCGCGTCCGCAATTTCGTCGGCCGATGCCCTGCGGAAACGAACCATCCGGACGCCTCGGGGCGCGCGGCCATTGGACGCCGCGACGATCCTTTCAACGGAGGCGCGGCGTTCCTGCGGGCTCCTTGTGATCGGCTTCGGCATGGCTCTCGCAAAAAGTGCATGAAAAGTGCGATGCTGGCAGCTCTCTCCATCCCCGGGTAGTGGCTCAATTTGCTGCGCCCATTTCAGGGCGCGGTCGCATGGGGCACAAATACCCAGGGCGGCGCGTTGCTTGCCCTGGGCTGATTTGCCCGCACGCCTTCGGCGTGCCCCGCAAGTGACCAAACTGAGCCACTACCCATCCCCGGAGCCGCGATCTCGATTTTACCGTTTCGAGAGGACGCGGGACTCGTAGTCTTTGGCTTTGGGGAGCCATTGGCCGTCGGCGGGGGAGTTGTTGCGATTACAGAATTCTTCCCAGACGGCGCCCCAGGGGAGGGAGCGGCTGTCTTCCATGAGGGCGAGGCGGCTTGTGTAATCGCCGGAGTTTTCGGCTTCGCGGAGTTTGGCGAGGGGTTTGAGGAAGCCCATTAACAGGGCTTTCTTGGCGGTGCGGGCGCCGATGACCCAGGCGGCGATGCGGTTGATGCTGGCGTCGAAGAAATCGAGGCCTACGTGGATGCGGTCGGCGGCGTTGCAGGCGGCGACTTCCTCGAGGATGCCTTTGGTGGGATCGTCGAGGATGACGACGTGATCGCTGTCCCAGCGGACGCCGCGGCTGACGTGGAGCAGGAGGCGCGGGACGAAGAGGAGGACGGCGGAGATTTTGTCACCGACGGATTCCGTAGGGTGGAAGTGGCCGGCATCGAGGCAGAGGGCGATGTGGCGTTGCGCGGCGTAGCCGAGGTAGAACTCGTGGGAGCCGACGGTGTAGGACTCGACGCCGATGCCGAAGAGTTTGCTCTCGACGGCGTCGATGTTCCATTTCGGATCGACCTTGGCGGCGAGGACGGCGTCGAGGGAGCCGACGAGGCGCTCGCGCGGGGCGAGGCGATCCGCGGGGATGTCTTTGTAGCCGTCGGGAATCCAGATATTGGTGACGGCGGGTGTGCCGAGGGCCTGGCCGATGGCGGCGCCGATGTGGCGGCTGGCGATGCAATGATCGATCCAGAACTTGCGGATGGCGGGGTCGCGATGGGAGAGGGTGAAGCCGTCTGCGGCGAGGGGATGGGCGAAGCAGGTGGGGTTGAAATCGATGCCGAACTTGCGCTGGCGGGCCCAATCGATCCAGCCCTTGAAGGAATCGACGGTGAGCTGGTCGCGCTCGATTTTTCTGCCGCCGAAGTCGGCGTAAATGGCGTGGAGATTGAGCCGAAGCGCGCCGGGGACGAGGGCGGCGACCTGGTCAAGATCGGCCTGAAGCTCCGGGATGCCGCGGGCGCGGCCGGGATAATTGCCGGTGGCCTGGATGCCGCCGCTGGTGGTGGATTCGTCATGGTGCTCGAAGCCGGCGACGTCATCGCCCTGCCAGCAATGGAGGGAGACGGGGATGGAGGCGAGGGCGGCGAGGGCGGTTTCGGTATCGACGCCCCATTGGGCGAATTGTTCGCGGGCGGAGGGATAGTTGGACATAGGAGGGAAGTTCGAAATTCGAAATCAGAAATTCGAAAGGTCTGCCGTGCGTACCGCGCGGCCAAGGATGGAAGAGGGCAGCCACCCAAGGGGCGCGCGTCCCGCGCCAAATCCTTCGAGTTTCTGATTTCGAATTTCGAGTTTAATCACCGATTGGATGGATTCAAGATGTAATAGTCGGCGCGTTCTCGACATAACGAAGGGGTTGGGTTCAGGTGGATTCTGTTCCGATTGAGGGGGTTGCGGGAGATAAATTTCCGGGCTCTCCATTAAACCGGGAAAACCGGGATTTTATGGGGCTCAATGTCTAAAAATCCATGTCGAGGCGGCTTGTTATAAGATCGATTTTCCTGCTTAAATGCTCTTGACGAGGCGGCGCCCAAAAGACGCCTGACGATACCTGTTTTATGGCCAAATTCCCGATCCTCAGTATAGCGCTGATCCTGTGGGCGGCAATTCCCGCGGCCTTTGGCGCGTACTCAAGTAGAGGCGGCTACGAGCCCCAGAACCTGCTTAGTGATATGGCGAATTCGGCAGACACTACGCCAAGATTCGCCGAGCCATTTATCAAAAGCGGGCTGCAAAAAATGAGTCAAGGCGATCTAGATGGAGCAATTTCCGAATTTGACCAGGCGGCAAAGGCCGCGCCGGGTACCATATTCATTTACAACGAGCTCGGAATCGCGAAAAGGCAGAAGCAAGACTACGATGGTGCGGCAGCCGCTTTCAGCCGGGCTATCATGCTGGATCCTTCTTCCGCGGATGCGTATAGCAATCGGGGATACGCTGAAATGGCGAATTATGCGTTAGACGCGGCGATCAAGGATTTTGACCGGGCGATTGCGCTCGAACCAAAGTTTTACAAAGCCTACAAAGGCCGCGGGGTTACGAGATACCGGCAGCATGATTATCGACGGGCGCTTGCCGACCTTAGTGAGGGGATCAAATTAAATCCGGCCTATTCGAGCATGTATTCCAGCCGCGGGCCGGTGAAATTGATGATGGGTGATCCGGCTGGAGCCATGCAGGATTGCGACCGCGCCATTGAACTGGATCCAACTTTATCCGAGGGATACAACAACCGCGGCCTTATCAAGATGGGAACGGGTGACCTTGCCGGCGCGCTGGCCGATTTCAACAAAGCCATACAACTTGACCCGGCCTATCCGGGCGCGTATGTCAACCGCGGCGAGGAAGAACGGAAGACCGGAGATTTGCCGGAGGCGATGGCCGATTGCAACCGGGCGCTTGAAAGGAATTACCGGCAAGAGGAAGCCTATGACAATCTTGGATCGATGGAAGCGGACTTAGGCAAATACGATACAGCGATTGGCTATTATGAAACCGCGTTGAGTATCTCTCCGAATCAGCGCGAACCAATGCTCGGCGTGGCCAACATGGATGTTGACGAGGGTAAGTTGGACGGCGCACTCAATGGTTATAATAAAGTCATCAGTTTGAATCCCGATTATGCAGAGGCCTATTACAGCCGCGCGAATTTAAAAGACAAAATGCGAGATATTAGCGGCGCGATTGCCGATTACAGCCAGGCGATCAAACTAGATCCAAAGAATGCGGATTCATATGTGGGCCGAGGTGTCGAAAGATGGACGGAAAAGGACCTGACGGGCGCAATGGCCGACTATAATAGCGCTCTTGAGATCGATCCGCATTCAATAAAAGCTCTTTATAACCGGGCACTCGTAAAGGATATTGGCTTGCATGATTCGCAAGGGGCTCTGGCCGATGAGGATCAAGTTTTGAAACTGAATCCAAACATGGTTCTGGCCATCAACCGGCGCGCGAGCACCGAGATGGAATGCGGCGACGAGGCTGGAGCATTGGACGATTATAAAGTGGTATTGAAAATCGATCCGGGGAATACAGAGGCTCTTGTAAACGCAGGGAATATGAGTGCGGCCACGGGAAAACTCGACGAGGCAATTGATTATTATAACAGGGCGATTGCGGCGGATGCCAAGTGCGCGCCCGGCTATTACAATCGAGGAAACGTAGAAGCGACGCAGCACGAAGCGAAGGCGGCGATGGCAGATTTTGATCAGGCGATCGCACTGAATCCCAAATGCGCTCTGTATTATAGCAAACGTGGTTCGCTCAAGGCGGCGAATGGCGATGATGCCGGAGCGATTTCCGATTTTACCGAGACGATCGCGCTCGATCCGGCAGACCCGGCTGCATATAAACTGAGAAGTTCCGCGCTTTTTGACCACGGGGACTACAAAGCCTCGGAAGCCGATGATGACAAGGCCTTGTCCCTTGAAAAGCATGGGGGATGAAAAGCAAAAAAAATGTCCTCAAAGGCCCGGCTCGTTCGTTTTATATAGGTAACCGGAAATCCTTAACCAAAAAACAATGAGCACATCCAATACAACAATCCAACCCTACGTGAATTTCGACGGCCGCTGCGATGAGGCCATCGAGCTATATAAGAGAGCGCTCGGCGCCGAAGTGGTATTTCTAATGCGTTACAAAGACAACCCCGAACCGCCGCAGGCCGGCTGCGCAACGCCCGGCACGGAGGAGAAGGTGATGCATGCCAATCTGCGGATTGGCGACACGACCGTGCTGGTATCTGACGGGCGCTGCGGCGGCAAGACGGAGTTCAAAGGGATCAACCTGGCGCTCATTTCCAAAAACGAGGCCGAGGCGAAGGAGCGGTTCGCAGCTCTCGCCGACGGAGGCGAGGTGCAAATGCCGATGGCCAAGACGTTCTTCTCGCCGGCCTTCGGGATGGTGCAGGATAGGTTTGGGGTGGGGTGGATGGTCCTGGTGCAGTAATCCGCGGTTAATAAATTGAAGTTAGCCATTCCTGGCGACATAGCCGGCGGCGATTTGGTTGAAATCGGCCAGTTGGTCCGCCTGCCACTGCGGGCCGCGGCGCAGTTCCTGGGCGAGGAGGGATGCTACGCGGGGCGCCATGCGGCGGGCGGCCTGGGCGTTTAGAAAGAGAGCGCGGGTGCGGCGGGCCAGGATATCTTCGACGGTGCGGGCCATTTCCTCGCGGGCGGCCCAGATTACTTCGGCGGCGCAATAGGGGAGTTTCGGATCGAGGGGTTGGCCGAGAGTGGCATCGGCGCGGATAAGTGCCTGGATGGCGGGTGCGTCGGCGCCGTAGAAGGAGAGGGGACCGAAGGTGGACGCATCGTTATGATGGCCGTGGATATTGAGCGTGCGGGTTATGCATTGGCTATCCGGAAGGTTGGCGAGTGTGGCGGCCTGGTTTACGCAATCCTCAGCCATGTTACGGTAAGTGGTCCACTTGCCGCCAGTTATGCTTAGGAGGCCGCTTTTGTCTATGTGTATGGTGTGATCGCGGGAGAGGGCGGCGGTGTTTGAACTGTGTCCGGATTTCGCGAGCGGGCGAATGCCGGCGAAGTGGCTTAGTATGTCGCCGCGGGTTGGCTTCCTTGCGAGATAGAGGCCGGCGGTTTCAAGGATGAAATCGATCTCCTGATCGAGTGGGATTGGTTCGAGCGGGGTGTCGGTTATCGGTGTATCCGTGGTGCCGACCAGCGTGTGGCCGTGCCAGGGGATGGCGAACATCACGCGGCCGTCGCTTGTGTGCGGGACCATGATGGCGGTATCGCCTGGAAGGAATGAGCGGTCCAGCACAAGGTGCGCGCCCTGGCTCGGGACGATGAGGCGCTCGGCATCCGCTTCGGCGAGGTGGCGGACGGAATCGGTAAAGGGGCCCGTGGCATTTACGACGACCCTGGCGGCGGACTCAAAGGTTTCACCGGTTTCGACATCCATCCATGTTACACTGTCAACGATGCCATCGGCATCTTTGCGGAGGGCGGTTACTTTGGCGTAATTCAGGAGCGTTGCGCCTTGCCCGGCGGCGGTGGCGATTAGATTGATCAACAAGCGGGCATCGTCAAATTGGCCATCGTAATATACGACTCCGCCCGTAAGTCCCTCGGGATTGACATTGGGGAGTCGCCGGAGAGTTTCCTCTTTCGAGATAAGTTGGGAGGGGCCGAAGCCATATTTGCCGGAGAGCATTTGGTACACTTTCAGGCCGATGCCGTAGAAAGGGCCTTCCCACCAGGCGTAACTGGGAACGACGAATTGAAGTTCGCTGACGAGATGCGGCGCGTTGCGGCGGAGAAGCCCGCGTTCCTTCAGTGCCTCCATGACGAGGGAAACGTTGCCTTGTTCAAGATAGCGGACGCCGCCGTGGACGAGCTTTGTGCTCCGGCTGGAGGTGCCCTTGCCAAAATCGTGCTGCTCGAGGAGGAGGGTCGAGTAACCGCGCGAGGCGGCGTCCACCGCGACGCCCGCACCGGTGGCGCCGCCGCCCACGATGATGATGTCCCATGGGAGGGCGCGCGTCCCGGCGTGTTTCAGCATGGTTGAGCGGTTCATGGTATTGGCGAGAATTGAACTGACTAAATCGAGAATTTCCATTTAGAGCTGTTTCGGTTTAATTTGACACATGCTCTGGGGCGGCGCGAGTCGTTGCGCGGCCTTTCAAGCTTGGCCTGTATTAAGCAATACAGGCGCTGCGCTTGAATGGCCGCGCACCAGCCCGCGGCGCTCCCATATCATTGCGTCAAATTAAACCGAAACAGCTCTAATCATTGGAACCCCGGAAATGAAATACATCCTCGCATTGGACCAAGGGACGACGAGTTCGCGCGCGATTGTGTTTGATCATGCGGGGGCGATCCGGGCGACCGCGCAGAAGGAGTTCGCGCAATATTTCCCGCAACCGGGCTGGGTCGAGCATGACGCGAACGAGATTTGGGCGACGCAATATGGCGTGGCGAGCGAGGCAATGGCGATGGCGGGCCTGGGGCCGAAGGATTTCGCGGCGATTGGGATAACCAATCAGCGGGAGACGACGATAGTCTGGAACAGGGAGACGGGAGAGCCGGTGGCGCGGGCGATAGTCTGGCAGGACCGGCGGACGGCGGGGCTCTGCGATCAGATGAAGCGGGATGGGTTGGAGGGGACGATCCGGAGCAAGACCGGCCTGGTGATCGACGCCTATTTTTCCGGGAGCAAACTAAGATGGATACTTGATAACATCCCATCGGCGCGCGCGGATGCGGAGGCGGGGAAACTGGCGTTCGGGACCGTGGATACGTGGCTTGTGTGGAAGCTATCCGGCGGGAAGCTGCATGTTACCGATCCGTCGTATGCT
>Ga0182024_10023036_pt1 | contig 11183 bp, 6 predicted proteins | sample P32metaG_FD_120480 | JGI IMG/M metagenome (GOLD analysis project Ga0182024, IMG submission 120480) | Permafrost microbial communities from Stordalen Mire, Sweden - P3-2 metaG (Illumina Assembly) | ecosystem: Environmental > Terrestrial > Soil > Wetlands > Permafrost | place: Sweden: Stordalen... | reverse complement strand
TTAAGTCAAAATTGAAAGGAAAATACCAGAAACCCCGTATTCCATCCAAGGGAAATATGTGGTTCTCGGTACTCGGAAGTTCATGTCCTTCCAGTTTGGGAGCGGAACAGACTCGGAGGCATTTCACGGGCACGATTGACTCGCTATTTTAGTTTCGACACATGGCGCGAACAAAATCTTTATCTTTGCTTGAATGCGCTCGAAGGCGCTCGTGGAGAAGCGTCGGGGGTTATGCAATTGCAGGTTAATGCCCTCGCTAACGAAAATCTCATTTCACATCGCTGGCGTAGCCAAAGATCGACTTCAACTCGAGGAATTCTTCCAACCCGGCTTCTCCCCATTCCCGGCCGTTACCCGATTGTTTGTATCCACCAAAGCAACCGGCGAAGTCGACTCTAGCGCCGTTGATGTGAACGTTGCCGGAACGAATTCGCCTGGCCACGCGGCGTGCTCGCTCGATGTCTCCAGATGTGACAAAGCCCGATAGCCCGTAAGGAGTATCGTTTGCGATTCGAATCGCATCATCTTCGTTTTCGTGGGGAATGATGCAAAGAACCGGCCCAAAAATTTCTTCGCGCGCGATCGTCATGTCATTGCTCACGTTTGAAAAGACGGTTGGTTTCGCGAAGTAGCCTTTGCTGAAACCTTGGGGACGGCCAAGTCCCCCGGCGATCAGCTCCGCACCTTCGGAGATCCCTTGGCTGATCAGACGTTGTACTTTCTCGAACTGCGCCTTGCTGGAAAGTGGGCCCACCCCAGTATTTTCGGAGAACGGATCTCCAGCTCTCGTGGAATCGGCTGTCTGCTTCGCTATGGCTGCCACCTGGGCCATTCTCGAACGGGGAACGAGCATACGGGTGGGCGCATTGCAGGATTGTCCGGTATTACGAAAACATTCCTGAACCCCTTGCTTCACCGCTTTGTCAAAGTCGGCGTCATCCAGAATGATGTTCGCCGATTTGCCGCCGAGTTCCTGTGTAACCCGTTTCACCGTTGGGGCTGCGGCTACGGCCACTGACACGCCAGCTCGCGTGGACCCGGTGAAAGAGACCATGGCGACATCTGGATGGGATGAAATTGCGGCGCCCACGGTAGGTCCGTCTCCATTCACCATGTTGAAGACACCGGGTGGGACGCCAGCCTCGTGCAGGATTTGTGCGAACAAGCACGCGGACAAGGGTGCGTTTTCACTCGGCTTGAGAACCATCGTGCAGCCCGCCGCCAGTGCAGGCGCGACTTTAGTGACAATCTGATTCATTGGCCAATTCCAAGGCGTGATGAGGCCACAAACTCCGATCGGCTCTTTTCGCATTAGGGTGGAACCCTTGAGCTCTTCAAACTTAAAGTTTTCCAGAACCTTCACGATCTCCAGCAAATGCGCGAGTCCAGCTGGCGCCTGCGCTTTTCGGGATAGCGAAACCGGAGCGCCCATTTCCTGAGAAATAGCTTGAGCCATGGGCTCGATCTTTGACTTATAGACTTCGATGATCCGGCGCAGAATGATCAAGCGATCGTCGACACCAGTCTCCGAGTAAGAGACGAAGGCGCGTTTGGCGGCAGCGACCGCTCGGTCCACATCTTTTGCGCTGCCGAGCGAGATAGTTGCAATCGTTTCTTCGTCGGCCGGATTGACAACTGTAAAGTCGCAGATTTCAGCGGGATCGAGCCACATTCCATCGATATAGAATTGGCGGAAGTTCTTCATAAGTTTTTGTGGTGATTCAAGAACCGAACTCATTTGGGATGGGACGCTGACGCCACCGAGTTGGTTGTGCGTTGACCTTCCGTCAGCGCGAGCACCGCATAAGCGGTCGCCGCGTCGCTCATAAAGCGGCCAGTATCGGAAGATATGTGGCGCCGCTTATTCACAGAAGAGGCGGGCCATGACCCTTCGGCATTCTGGTTGTTCATCAGCCAAGAAAGTCCACGGTGCAGTTGCGCATTGTTGCGCGCGACGCCCACCTCTTGCAAGGCAAGCGTGATAAGGCTGGTCGCGACGCCGTCACTTTTACCTGACATCGGAGTACCGTCTTCTCGCAGCCACATATTGACAAACGAGCGCAGGCTCCAGCCATTCCACTTGCACGTAATCGAAGCCAGTTTCTCCAGCCGCCATCCCGCTGTTGTTTGCTCATGATTTCACGAACGATCGCTTGTTGTTCTTGCGGCGTGAGCAGGCCGGGCAGTTTGCTGGACGCCAAAAGAAGGAAAACATGATTAATGATTGATTGTGATGTCCTTTCGCGGTTCAGAAACAGCCGCAGACTCGCGAGATTTTCCTGGATTTCAGGCGTCGCCGCATAATTCCCAGGAGCTGTTCCTACCGCGATTGCGGCCAGTGCCGCGCCATAGTAGGGGGAATCTCTCGCCTCCCAAGGTTCCTGGTCGAACTGAAGCCATGGCCATGAGCCCCGGTTTTCACCCCTAGGCTGCTGCAAGGCCCACATATTATTGAAGGCAGCGCGCGTGTCATCACTCAGTGCTCCGCCTTGAGCGTCGTGACTGGCCAGGATCAGCGCGTTGAGAACCGCCTCCGTGCCGCGAGACTCGGCCGATTCGTGGTCGTATCTCTGGCCACTGTCGTATCCCTGGCCACTATAGTACGGCCCAACATTCTTCCAAAGCCGGACGCGCTTCGTGACGTTTTCGAGCAGGCTCCGTTCAATCTCTGTCGGTCCTTGTTCGGCGAGGGCGGGGCGAAGCGCCGGTCGTGACAATGCGTAGGGCAATGCTGTGTGACATGAGATGCAAAATGTTCCGTGATCACGGGCAGCCCCGGTCCATTGCATCCACCAGCCCTCGCGGTAGTCAAGGTAAGCCGCCGCTGCCTTCGGATCCCAGGATCTCGAGACCCTCGGTGCAGCGTGCGAGCAACCCACCATGGCTCCGGCCGCGAGGCAGGTCAGAACGGCGGCTATTCCACGCATATCTACTCTCATCGCAAACACTCACCCATAGGTTGAACAGACCGACCTGGCAACACACTGCCAGAGGATGAAAGGGGAGGAAAGAAACGTTGTTAGTTGCCAACATCGAAAATCAACGAGAATTATATAAGAAATTAGTGATTCTAATCGGGATGAGGTTCCTCGAATCCACAAATCCAAGCAACTTCCCTAGGCTCGCTCCGCCGGACATCGGCACGGCTGAACGTCGCCCATTACCCTCGTAACTTTGGCTGAAGTTACTTCTTGCCTAATCTTAATACTGGCATGGATCTCAGCTCCCTATTGGTGTGCTCCGACGAACGCGCCCTCCGCGTTCTCAGCAACGTGCTGAACGAATTGGAAATCCACGTCGAGCACTGTACGGACCATGTGAGCGCGACCAGAAAGCTGGCACAGCATAGCTTTGAAGCGGTCATTGTCGACTGTAAGGATGAGCACGGGTTCGCGCTACTGGGAAGCGTCCGCTCCGGAAAACAAAACAGCAAGTCCATGGCGATAGCCATTATCGAAGCCCGCACCAATTTGCAAACTGCATTTAAGCTGGGGGCAAACTTTGTCGTCTTTAAGCCGATCTCGACCGAAAAGGCCAAGTCAAGTTTTCGAGCTGCCCGAGCTCTCATGAAAAGAGAGCGCCGCCGCTCTTTGCGCGTGCAAGTGAATATTGCCGCCTACTTCCGGTTTCAAAATGGAGAGGGCGAGCATGGTTCCATCTCCGGACTGAGCGAGGGCGGGATGTCGGTCCGGTTTTCAAGTTCCAACAAGAAAGTATCCCCGATCGGTTTCTGCTTTGCCCTGCCTGATACCACGACTGTGATCGAAGCTAACGGAACGATAGCCTGGCAGGATTCGCGTCGTCACGCCGGCCTCCAGTTTGCGGCGCTTCCCGCCGCGACAGAGGAAAGTCTGAAGGAGTGGCTGCGCCTACAGAGCGGAGAGAAGCGAGATCCGCCGATCCGCTGCACTCTCCTTGGTCTCAGTTTTGGCGGATGTTTCTTGCGAACCCAGTCCGCTTTCCCCGTCCAGACGCGTGTAGAGTTGCTGCTCCGCGTCGCAGATTGTTCAGTTAAGACGCAAGGGAAAGTACGATTCATGGATCCCGAGCTTGGTATGGGCATCGAGTTCTTGACGCCGACGGCCCAGCACCGGCATCGATTGGAAGAATTAATTCAAAAAATTACAGCCAACCCAGACCCTGTCTCCGAAGTCCTGGTTGAGCCGGAAGGAATTGATTGGGACGATAGTGTCAGCGGTTCGTCCGATGAGAGCGCAAGTACAACTGAGACTGCCACGGAGCAGGATCATCTACTGGAATTGTTCCGTACAGGAGTCGACCTCGGAAAAGGAGAGTTTCTTACTAAACTCGAAAAGCATGGGCTAAAAGATTCTCCGGCACAAACACCGAAACGTTATTATTCAGATCAGGTTGCTTATCAGCGCCGTGAACCGAGATTATCCGTGTCTGTGCCGGTAGAGATGCGTGGCCAGGCTCATCAGGAATCCTCTCATGCTTCCATGATCGATGTCAGTCATCGTGGAGCGCGGCTTGACAGCGTTGCATTGCATCCGGCCGTCGGGGAAGTCGTTCATCTGGTCTCAGACGGCGTCGACGCTCGGTTTCGAGTCATCTGGGTGGGAGAGAAGGGTACTCCGCAAGAAGGACAAATTGGCCTGCAAGGCTTGACGACGGACAATTAAGCGCCCATGGCGCGGACGCGCCAGGAATTCGACTCGGAGCAACCGACAGGCTATTCGTATTTCCTCGTGAGGTTCACGAGAACTCCTTTTGCACTCTTACACTTCGCGACACCTCGAAGAGACCCGCGAGATCGACCGACCTCCTTTTGCTTTCAATGACTTACCGCCGCCCAATCCCCCATCCAACCACTAAACCCCGTTTTTCTCCCATTCGTTGGGATAAAGGTGCTTATCCTCTTCTCGTCTCATAGCATAACCACAGACAACTCCCCGGAAAACGTGTATTAACCAGGCTCAACTCCAGGGGAGAACTGAAACTTTTTGGTACGATCTCGGGTTCCACCGAGAGCCAGGTTCGAAGCGACTATCCGGCTAAGGCCGGTCCTCGCAAAAGAAATGCAGGCTAAGAACGAAAAGCCAGGAGCTAAAGCTAACATGCGCAAGCCGATCAAGTACGTAGAAAAAGCAGCCGTTGCCGCCGCCAAGGGTGCGTGGGTTGTGTTCGACCGTTTGAATCGCATCAACCCCGGCGCGTCCCCGACCCCGAAATGGTCCGACAAGCCTCTGCTCAAGTCGTACGAAAAATCCAAGCCGCCGCTCGGCTGGCCCCGCTCAACGGATTCTCTATGCCCGAAGTGTGTGCCTGAAATCCGCCAGCAGATTCTCGATGGCAAACTGCCGCACGAGGTTCTGATGAACGAAAAAATCGGCGAGATCAAGGCCACTATCGTCGAGCGCGACGGCAAAATTTTGATGGTGAAAGATTGTCCGAAGCACGGGCACTTCGAGGACGTAATGTCGATCGATACCGATTTCTCGAAGCACCTCGAAGATGTTTTTCCCGGTCGCGACATTGTCGCGCACAATGACGAGAAGCTTCACCACCACGGCTCTTCCACCGTGAAGTATGGACGCGGCTCCGTGCTCACCATCGATCTCACCAACCGCTGCAACATGATGTGCGATCCCTGCTTCATGGACGCGAATCAGGTCGGCTTCGTTCACGAACTGCAGTGGGAAGAAATCAAGACGATGCTCGACAACGCGATCACCATCAAGCCGCGTCGTCAAATGAGCGTGCAGTTCTCCGGCGGCGAGCCTACGTTGTCTCCATATTTTTTGGACGCAGTCCGTTACGCTCGCAAAGTTGGATACAACTCGGTGCAAGCCGCCACCAACGGAATCGAGTTCGCAAAAAGTTTTGAATTCTGCCAGCAGGCAGTCGAAGCCGGTATGCGCTACGCGTACCTGCAATTCGACGGAATCGGCAACGCCGCCAACGCTCACCGCATGGTCGGCAATTTGTTCGACGTGAAATTAAAAGCCATCGAAAACCTGCACAAAGCGGGAGTAGAGATCGTCCCAGTAGTAACGATTGTCAACGGCATCAACAACGAGCAAGTAGGACGCATCATCAAGTTCGCGCTCGACAATCCGAAGACGATAAGCTTCTTAAGCTTCCAACCAGTAAGCTTCACCGGCCGCGACGAAGCCGTCACAGACGATCGTCGCCAAGCCCAGCGCTACACTCTCTCTCACTTGGCGCACGACGTGAAAAATCAAACCGGCCTGGGCGAACCCAGCCGCGACTGGTTCCCCATCAGCTTCATGGGCACATTCTCCGACTGGGCCGATTTAATGCATGCCAACGACGTAAAAAATGACTGGGGCCAACTATCCTGTGGCTGTCATCCGAATTGCGGGACTGGCATGGCTGTCATGATTGATAAGGAAACCAAGGAAGCGGTTCCGGTTACGGCGTTCTTGGCGGGGGACCAACTCGCTAAGGATATTGCGAAGGTGAATGATGCGGCGCGCGGAAAATTTCTTACCGTGGTGGGAATGGCGCTGTGTTTGATGAAGAATTACGATCCGTATCAGGCGCCAACGCATTTCAAGTTGATGGATCTGTTGCGCAAGTTCGACAAAAACTTTAATGCGACGGGAAAGAATTACGGGAAGGTTGGTCCGGACCGCAGCGTTGAAGATGTCATGAAGCGGCGGCAGGACCGCTGGAACTTCCTGTTCATTGCGGGAATGTGGTTCCAGGATTTGTTCAACTACGACTTCCGTCGAACCGAGCAGTGCATTATTCCTTACGCTACGCAGGAAGGCGAGATTTCATTCTGCGCGTACAACACGGGCGTGGGCTGGAGAAACATTATCGAGAAGATGCATATGACGGCTACGCTCACCAAATGGTACGAGGAGCACGGACGGCACGAGATTTTTGCGGGCGGCAAGAAAGTGAAGATGGATGACGAGACGCATTCACTGCTGCTGCGCGAAAATATTGTGACGACGGAGTTGCAGCACGATCTAGATAATCTGGGCATCGCGAAGAATGCGCGCGAGGAGAAGAAGCGGGCACGGGACGCGAAGGCGGCGCTGGCTGTTGATCACTCCGAAACTCCGATTCCGGGACATCGCGGGCCTCAGAAAAATGATGACGCTTATAACGCGCGCATGGCTTCGTTGTATCGCGAAGTTGTGTTGAAGGAGAAACCGGCAGTGGCGGAAAATGGATTTATTCCGCTGGGTGCGTTGGGCAAACCAAATGGAGAAGCCACGCCGGCTGCCAAGCCGGCGTTTGCCGAGCCGGTGGCAGGAGATTGAAAAGCAGCTTCTCGCCACTAGCTTCGAGCTCAAACCGAGACGGGCCGCCTGCGGGCGGCTCTTTTTTTGGGGCGGACGGCGTGGGGTGGCGGAAGTGGTGCCGCCAAAGTACAGAGGTCCTTCCTCAATCCTCGGCGAAGCCGGGAACTCCGCTTCGTCAGGATGACAAGCTGGGGTAGCGTTGACGAATGGCATGCGGGTGGTGGCGGGAAAAGGAACACTTCGACTGCGCGATTGCTTCTCCCGAGAATCAATCTCTTCGCTCGGGATGACATGATAGCCTAGACGACCCACCCTCTTTCCAGAGCTTTTCCCAATTCCACATGCCGGAGGTCACCTTGGCCGGCAACGGGAATCCGAGCTGATGCGCGAGCATACACACCTGCCCGCGATGATGGGCTTCGTGAGAAAGCATGTAGCACAGCATTTCAGGGCCAACCGGCCAGGGACGGGCCCAGCCGTCTCTGCGAAACATCTCGACCTGAGACTCACCACCGCCGAACGCTTCCGCGAGCATCTTCGCGCAGCGAGCGGCACTCTCGGCTAATCCAGCACGGGCCTGTTGCGGCGTGCAGCGCGTGCGGTTGAGCTGTGGTGGAACCTTCAGATGCGGAGCTGTAAGCCTGACCCACTTGCAGCGGACATTGTGCATGTGGCTGAAGATCGCCGTAATGGTGCGGACGTTGCCGGGGGGCTTGGCTCTCCAGGCTTTCGGGTCAAGATGTTCGATAAGAATCTGGTTCATGCGATCACTGGCGGCGAAGATCTGAACTGAGACTTGGTCCGGTTGAGTGTGAAACTTAGGTTGATTCATGGTCGCGGTTCCCTGCGGCTTGGCCTAATCATACTTCTGGGCGCGGGCGAATTTTCCCGGGGCTTGAAATCAAAGTCTTCACCACGGGGACACAGAGGAGAACAGGGTAAAGCTAACCTTCGGAAGAGTGGTGCAATCCCTTGATATTTCGTCGCGTACACATCGTCGTCAAGCCATTTCTAAGTGATGCGCTGTATTGATATTAGCGGAAAGGCGCTGCTACGGTAAGGGCTTACGTGAGATAGAGAGCGGAATCTATGGGATTTGGAGACGGAGTGATGAAGATGATTTCGAAGAATGGCTGGCTGGTACTACTGATGCAGATTGCGATGGCAGGGACTATTTTTGCGCAGAGCGGATCGGCGCCCCTTTATCCGGCGAATCCGCATCCCGACCAGGCACCGAATCCGGATCAGGACCGGGCTCCGCAGGAGATGAACCAGAATACGGGACAGAACGATATGCCCGTTTTTCGCGTGACGGTGACGGAGCGTACTACCAAGGCGGTGAATTACCGCAACCGCGGCGGGTCGACGGAGGTGGATTTTCGCGGAACGGACCTGATGCCGGAGGTCACGGGGCACGCAAAGGTTGACGGCAAGGGGGGACGGCTGACCGTGAATGCGGAGTTTGCGCACCTGCAGCCTGTGAGGATGTTCGGCGGGCAATACCTGACTTATGTGTTGTGGGCGATTACGCCGGAGGGACGGGCGGTAAACCTGGGAGAAGTAGTGCCAGGTGACAATGGCAAGGACAAGATTGACGTAACTACGGATTTGCAGGCATTTGGAATGATTGTGACCGCCGAACCTTATTATGCGGTCACGCACCCGAGCAACAAGGTAATTGCGGAAAATATTGTAAAGCGAGGGACGAAGGGGTTCGAAGAGCCGATTGATGCGAAGTTCGATGTGCTCGAAGGTAAGCAGTACGTCATCGACGTCCCGTCGGATCAGTTGCCCTCCAGCCGGGCGAGCGAAAAAGTTCCGCTGGATTTGCTGGAGGCGCGCAATGCGGTGGTGATTGCGAAGGCTGCGGGAGCGCAACAGTACGCTCCGGATAGTCTGACGAAAGCGGAAGATATGCTGCAACGAGCGGAGGATTATTACCAGCGGAAACAAGGCAGGACTCCGATTGGCACGGCAGCGCGCGGGGCAACGCAGATGGCGGAAGATGCGCGGGTGCTGACGTTGCGGCGCATTGAACAGGCGAAGATCGACGCGGACCGCCAGGCGCACGAGGAGGCGCAGGCTAAGGCCGAGGCGGATGCGGCAACCGCGCAGCAGCAAGCGGCACAAGCGCAGGCGCAGTCAGAGGATGATGCGCGGCGGCGTGCCGAGGCCGAGCGGGCGCAGGCGGACGCGCAAGCGGCACAGGCAGCGGCTTTGGCACAGCAGCAGCAGGCGCAGGCCGCGGCAGCGGCGGCTCAGCAGGCGGCGAGTCTGGCTGACCAGCAACGGCAGGAAGCGATTCAGCAGAAAGAAGCGATGCGGGCGCGGCTACTGGCACAGTTGAATCAGGTATTGCAGACTCGGGATACGGCTCGCGGGCTGATCGTCAGCATGCCGGACGTGTTGTTCGCTTTCAACAAATATGATCTGAAACCGGAGGCGCGGGAGCGGCTGGCGAAAATTTCAGGAATCGTGCTGGCATATCCGGACTTGAAATTGCAAATCGAGGGTTACACGGATTCGATCGGCAGCGATGAATACAACCAGACGCTTTCCGATAAAAGGGCCGAAGCGGTGCGTGACTATTTGGTGAGCCAGGGTGTATCCATGAATAACGTATCCGCGCAAGGAATGGGAAAGGCCGATCCGGTAGCCGATAACAGTACGGCGGCAGGGCGGCAGTTGAATCGCCGGGTGGAGATGATCGTGTCAGGCGATGTAATTGGCAACCAGACGGGAGCTGCGGGAGAGCAAGGACAGGGAGTGCCGAATCCGCGGTAGTGTACGGGCGGATCCGGAGAAGTTGTTGGCGCTGGCGAAAGGGATTCATCGGCTGCTCGAAGAAAAAGAAACACCGCTAAAAGGAAGTAAGAGTGCCGGGGCCGCTTAGCGACCTGCGCGAGTGTGCGCTATGCGACAGACGCAGGATTTTAGGATGGTTAAGCTGGAAGTCTAGAGGCGGCTTCTTATGGATAGGCCCAATCCTCGAACTTCCACTAGCGTACGGCTGCCATTTAAGAAAGACTCGTCCGCGAATGTGCGATGCAGCATCTGCGAGAAACCTGTGACTCTGGAATGCGCCAAGGCCGATGAGTACGGCAGAACAATTCATGAAGAGTGCTACGCTCTTAAGATGAAATTGAAGCGAGCCACTACGCCGCCCGCGGCTTGATGCTGGTTTACCACCTCGACTGTAGCCGCAAAGCCATTTGTTTCCCCGCGACGCGTCTGAGGGTGCGCGCCCTTTCAAAAGAACTTCGGTCGTAAGTATTGCTTTGCTACAATCACCTCAACCACCTCAACATGAACGCACATGCATCATTCATCGATGTGCCGACGGCGATCGAGGAGATTCGCGGGGGGCGCATGATTGTTGTGGTAGACGACGAGGACCGCGAGAACGAAGGCGATCTTACTCTGGCGGCGGAGAAGGTTACGCCGGAAGCCATCAATTTTATGGCGAAGTATGGACGCGGGCTGGTTTGCCTGGCGATGACCGAGGAGCGGCTCGATCATCTGCGCCTGGGGCCGATGTCGGCGGAAAATACTTCGCAATATGGGACTGCGTTTTGCGAGGCCATTGATGCCCGAGCGGGTGTGACGACGGGAATATCCGCGTATGACCGGGCGCGCACGATTCAGGTGGCGATTGATCCAGCGACCAAGGCATCGGATTTGGCCAGGCCGGGGCATGTGTTCCCTCTGCGCGCACGAAAGGGCGGCGTGCTGGTGAGGGCGGGACAGACCGAGGCTTCGGTGGATTTGGCGCGGCTGGCGGGATTAATTCCGGCGGGAATTATCTGCGAGATTATGAAAGATGACGGGACCATGGCGCGGGTTCCTGATTTGATCGAATTTTGCCACGAGCATGGAATGAAGATGCTGACAGTGGCGGAACTGATTCGCTACCGTATGGCGCATGAGCGCTATGTGCATCGG
>Ga0182024_10023035_pt1 | contig 11183 bp, 11 predicted proteins | sample P32metaG_FD_120480 | JGI IMG/M metagenome (GOLD analysis project Ga0182024, IMG submission 120480) | Permafrost microbial communities from Stordalen Mire, Sweden - P3-2 metaG (Illumina Assembly) | ecosystem: Environmental > Terrestrial > Soil > Wetlands > Permafrost | place: Sweden: Stordalen... | reverse complement strand
TGGGCCTCCCCCAACGCCGGCAATCCCCAGAAGGTGCAGCGCTACCCGCGGGAGTGGGCCGCCGCCCTCCGCCGCATGCTCGAGCTCGATGCCGAATTCCTCCTGCCCGGGCACGGCTTCCCCGTCATTGGAGCCGACCGGGTCCGCACTGCCCTCACCGACACGGCGGACCTCCTCGACTCCCTGGTCGACCAGACCCTGGCCGTCATGAACGCGGGCGGGCGGCTGGACGACGCCATCCACGCCGTCAAGGTCCCCGCCTCGCTCGAGGCCCGGCCCTTCCTGCAGCCCGTCTACGACGAGCCCGAGTTCATCGTCCACACCGTGTGGCGCCAGTACGGCGGCTGGTGGGACGGCAATCCCGCCACCTTGAAGCCGGCGCCCGAGCGCGCCCTGGCCGCCGAGCTGGCCGCATTGGCCGGCGGGCCCGGCGCCCTGGCCGAGCGGGCCCTCGAACTCCTGGCCAACGCGTCGGCGTCCGACGCCGAGGCCGAGGCGGCGGAAGCGGCGTTGCGTCTGGCGGGCCATCTGGCCGAGCACGCCTGGCTGGCCCAGCCCGACGACGAGGGCGTGCAGCGGGCGCGCCAGCAGGTCTTCGCCGCCCGGGCTGCCCGGGCCACCTCCACCATGGCGCGGGGCGTCTTCACCTGGGCCGCCAACGAGTCGATCCCGCACCCGCACTGACCCGGTGCCGCCCCGGCGATTTCCAATTTTTTTGTCGGGTTCGATAGTGTCGGCGCGGTGGACTCGTCGCTGACCAGCCCGTCGTCTGACACACCCGAAACCCCAGCTCGCAGCGCCAAGAATCCACGCCGCCGACTGGCCGCCGTGGTGGTCGCCCTGGGGGCCCTCCTCCTCACCGGCTGCCAGCTTCCGAGCTTCGGCGCCTACAAGGGCGCCACGTCCCAGGGCCAGTCCACCTACCACCTCTGGCAGGGCTTCTTCATCGCCGGCCTCATCGTGGGCGGCTTCACCCTCCTGCTGATCGTGTGGGCCATCTTCCGGTACCGGCGGCGCTCGGACGACATGCCGGTGCAGACGCAATACCACACGCGCACCGAGATCGTCTACACCATCATGCCCATCCTGATTGTGCTCGGCCTCTTCTGGGCGACGGTCGTTGTCGAGAACAAGGTGACCGCGGTCGAGCCCAACCCGGGCACGGTCATCCACGTCTACGCCTTCCAGTGGGGCTGGGAGTTCGAGTACCCCAACGGCGTCAAGGTGATCGGTCAGACGACCGACGCCCCGACCATGGTGGTGCCCACGGGACAGACGACGCGTATCTACCTCCGCTCCTACGACGTGCTGCACGGCTTCTACGTGCCGGAGTTCAACTTCAGCCGCTACGCCAGCCCCGGGTATTGGACCAGCTTCGACCTCAACGTCCTGCACGACGGCGTCTACCGCGGCCAGTGCACCCAGTTGTGCGGGCTGTACCACTCCATCATGTTCTTCAACGTGCGCTCGGTCTCCCCCGGCGCCTACGGCGTGTGGCTGCGGACCACCCGCGCCTTCCAGACGGCCCACCCTTCGTCCATCGGCCAACTCCCGGCCGCCCTGCATGCCAACCAGAACGGAACGGTGCCCAGCTACTCTGGCAATTCCGGCAGCGGGAACACCGGCAATTCAGGAGGTCTCCTCTACGGTGACTGACGTCATCGCCCCTCCGGGCGTCCAGGAGCGCGAAGCGCTTCCCCTCCCGCCATTGATCCCCGGCGACGGTCACGAGCCATCGCACGGCGGGCACGAGGCCCACGGGCCGACCGGCATCCTCAAATGGCTGACCTCGACGGACCACAAGGTCATCGGGCTGAGCTACATGATCACGGCAATCGCCATCTTCTACCTGTCGGGGATCATGGCCCTCCTGATGCGGCTGCAGCTGACCTCGCCGCATTCGTCGCTGCTGAGCTTCTCGCAGTTCAACGCGCTCTTCACCATGCACGGCAGCCTCATGCTCTACCTCTTCGCCGGCCCCGTCGCCTTCGGTGGCCTGGCCAACTACGTCGTGCCCCTGCAGATCGGGGCACCCGACATGGCCTTCCCCCGCCTGAATGCGCTGAGCTACTGGCTGTACCTCACCGGGTCCATCACCATGCTCATGACTTTCTTCGTGGCGGGAGGAGCCGCGCAGTTCGGGTGGGTGGCGTACGCACCGCTCTCCAGCGCAACCAGCTCCCCCGGCGCCGGTCCAGACCTTTGGATCATGGCTCTCCTCCTCACCGGGTTCTCGGCCATCTTCACCGGCGTCAATCTGTGCGGGACCATCTTCTACCTGCGCGCGCCGGGCATGACGATGTTCCGCATGCCCATCTTCACCTGGAACATGCTGGTGACCGGGATCCTCATCCTCATCGCCTTCCCGGTCCTCACGGCGGCGCTGATCATGCTGTTCGCCGACCGCCACTTCGGGACCCACATCTATACGGCGGTGGGATGCCACCTGGTCAGTGGCGCGCCCGCGGTGTCGTGCGGCTCACCGTTGTTATGGCAGAACCTTTTCTGGTTCTTCGGCCATCCGGAGGTCTATATCCTCGCCCTGCCGTTCTTCGGCATCGTGACCGAGATCCTGCCGGTCTTCTCGCGCAAGCCGGTCTTCGGGTACAAGGGCATGGTCTTCGCCACCATGGCGATTGCCGCGCTGTCCACCGGCGTGTGGGCGCACCACATGTTCACGACCGGCGCCGTGCTCTTGCCCTTCTTCTCCTTCCTGAGCCTGTTGATCGCCGTGCCGACCGGCATCAAATTCTTCAACTGGATCGGCACCATGTGGCACGGTCAGCTCACCTTCACCGTGCCCATGCTGTTCTCCATCGGCTTCCTGTTCGCCTTCCTGATGGGTGGCGTCACGGGCATCATGTTGGCGTCGCCGCCGATCGACTTCGCCACCCACGACACCTACTTCGTGGTGGCCCACTTCCACCAGGTGCTCTTCGGGACCGCCGTGTTCGCCGGGTTCGCCGGCGTCTACTACTGGTATCCCAAGATGTTCGGCCGCATGCTGCGGGAGAGCCTGGGCAAGTGGCACTTCTGGTTGATGTTCATCGGCTTCTGGGTCACCTTCATGCCCCAGTACGTGGTGGGCCTGCTCGGCATGCCCCGCCGCGTGGCCAGCTATCCGTCCAACCTCGGCTGGCAGAGCTACAACATCGTCTCGACCGTCGGCGCCTTCATCATTGCGATCTCGTTCGCCTTCCTGTTGGTGAACTTCTTCGTGTCCTGGCGCAAGCCGGTCCCCGCCGGGAACAACCCCTGGGACGCGCACACGCTGGAGTGGTTCACCACCTCCCCGCCGCCACACCACAACTACACCCACCTCCCGCCGATCCGCTCGGAGCGCCCGACGTGGGACTACAACCACCCCGACGCGTTGACGGTGCCCCACGGCCGGTCGGCGCACACCAACGGCAATGGGAACGGGAACGGGAAGAGCAATGGGAACGGAAAGGGCAACGGAAAGGTGACGGCGGACGTATGAGGATCGAGTCGCTCTTCCTGCTCTTCCTCGGCGCCTTCTTCGGCATCGTCGGCCTCGTCTACTGGTTCTGGGGCTACGACGACGGCGGCGGCGTGATGCTGCTCGGTGCCACGTTGCTCGGCTTCCTGCCGGGCTCCTACTACTTCTTCTGGCACCAGCGTTTCCATGGCCGCAAGTACTTCTACTGGGGCAAGGTCCACGCCGCGGGCGACCGCCCCTCTGACCGCGAGGACGCGGAGATGGCCGACGGTGCCGGGACCGTCGACTCGTTTCCCGGCTCCTCCATCTGGCCCTTCGTGCTCGGCATGGGCGCCTTCATGTCGGTGCTCGCGCTGGTCTTCGGCACCTGGCTCCTCTTCCTCGGCGTGCCGCTGATCCTGACTGCGCTCACCGGCGTCACCGCCGAGAGCCGGCGCGGCGGCACCGTCTGACCCAGCGGAGGCCACCGGTAGCCTGATCCGGTGGAAGCGGCGAGCACCGAGACACGCCACGAACGCGGACTCTCGCGTGGCCTCGTCGTCCTCATCGCCGTCGCCACCGGCGCGGTAGTGGCCAACCTCTACTACGCGCAACCCGTCCTGCATCAGGTCGCCGGCACGTTCCACTCGGGGCCCGGGCCCACCTCGACCATCATCACGGCGACCCAGATCGGCTACGCGGCCGGCCTTCTGCTCGTCGTCCCATTAGGCGACCTCCACCCGCGCCGGGGGCTCGTCACCCGTCTCTTCTGCCTGAGCGCGGTGGCACTGATCGGGTGCGCGCTCGCCCCCAACCTGTGGATCTTCGCCGTGGCATCCATCCTCGTCGGTGGCGCCTCCGTGGCCGGGCAGGTGATGATCCCGTTCGCCGCCGACCTCGCTCCCGAGGAGCGCCGAGGACGCGTCGTGGCCCGCATCATGACGGGGCTGCTGCTGGGCATCCTCCTCGCCCGGACCGTGTCGGGCCTGGTCGCCCAGGTAGCCGGATGGCGGGCCATCTACTGGCTCTCCGCCGCGCTCATGGTCGTCTTCGCCGCAGTGCTCTGGCGGGCCCTCCCCTCCGAAGGCGCCCGCCCCCACCGCAGCTACCGCGAGTTGGTCGGATCGTCACTCCGCCTCCTGGTGACCGAACCCGTGCTGCGGCGTCGGGCCTGGCACGGCGCCTGCGCCTTCGCCGCCTTCAGCGTGTTGTGGACCACGCTGGCCTTCCTGCTCTCGGGCGGCCCGTACCACTACTCGAACGCGGTCATCGGGCTCTTCGGCCTCGTCGGTGCCGGCGGGATCCTTGCGGCCAACCTCGCCGGCAAGCTGGCGGACTCGGACCGGCACACCGCCACCACCATTGTGGCCGGCGTCCTCCTGGCGGGTTCCTTCGCCCTGTTGTGGGCCGGCCGCACGTCACTGGCCGCCCTCATCATCGGGATCGTGGTGCTCGACATGGGCACCCAGGGCATGCAGATCACGAACCAGGCGATCATTTACGCCCTGCGGCCCGACGCGCGGAGCCGGATCAACAGCGCCTACATGGTGTGCTATTTCCTCGGGGGCGCCGCCGGGTCCCTGGGCGCCGGAGCGGTCTACGGCACGCACGGCTGGGCTGGTGTCTGCCTCCTTGGAGCCGGCCTGGGCGTCTTGACGCTCGCCATGTCGGCCTACGACCGCCTGCGGCCACCTGCCCGCGCTCAAGCCTCGACGATCTCCAGCCCGTTACCGTCCTGATCCCGGAAGGCGAACAACGGCGGCACGCCGGGCCAGCGCAGCACGTCGTCGGCATCGACGCCGCGTGATCGCATCGCCGCGTTGGCGGCGTCGGCATCACCAGCCGCGAAGCGGATCCCGGTCTCGACCCCGGCCGGCCGTTCCGCATGGGCCGGTTCGAGCGCCAGGGAGACCGGTGCACCGGGGGGCGCCACCTCGATCCACCGAACGCCCTCCCCCATCGGCACGTCGAGACGCGTCTCGAATCCGAGCGCCTCGTAGAAGGCCAGGGCCGCATTCTGGTCGGTGACCGGGATGCCGACGGTGTGCAGGCCGCTGATCACGAGCATTCGTAGCTGAGCATGACGACGCCGGTGCTGGTCGGCTCCGCGCTGAGCAGACGCAGCGGGCGGGGTTGGTCCAGTTGCGTGAACAAGCGCTTGCCACTGCCGAGGAGGAGCGGGTGCAGGAAGAGGCGGTACCCGTCCACGAGGTCGAGGACGGCGAGCTGCTGCACCAGGACCCCGCTCCCGAGCACGGCGATGCTGCCGTCGCCCTCGGCCTTCAGCCCTCGCACCGCTGCCGCCAGATCGCCTTGGAGGACCCGGGCGTTCGCCCACGTCAACTGCGCGTCGTCCAGGGTTCGGGTGGCGATGTACTTCGGCGTGGCGTTGAGGTGCGCCGCCATCGGGTTGGCGTCCGGCTGCTGCGGCCAGAACGCCAGCATCTTCTCGTAGGTGCGCCGCCCGAAGAGATAGGCGCTGGTGGTCTGCATGCCCTCGAGCGCGGCGGCCTGTGAGACCTCGTCGCCGTAGGGGGCGCCCCAGCCGCCGTGAGCGAAGCCGTTGTCGCGATCCTCGTCGGGTGACCCGAGTCCCTGCATGACGCCGTCGAGCGTCACGAACTCAATCACGATCAGTTGCCGCATGGCGTCCCGTGCCCCGTACTCAGCCGTACCGCAGCGAGCCGGGTGTGGTGAGCAGCTCGCCCGACTCGAGCCAGGTCTTGAGGCCCGAGAGGATCATCGGCCAGCCGCCGTAGATCTGCGAGTTGGCGCCCTCACGCATCTGGTCATGGGTGAGCGTCAGATGGCACGAGTCGTCGCCCACCGTCTCGATCTCCCACGTCACCCGGGAGCAGCCCTCGGCCTTGACGTCGTCGTCCCACAAGGCGGCCATGGTGTGCACCAAACGCCGCGGCGGGTCCACCTCGAGCACCTCGCCCTCGCCCAGGTGCACGCCGTGCTGATCGACGTCCACGCTGATGGGCGCGCCCGCCTTCCAGTCCGAGTGCACAGCGGCGCCGAAGTTGTACTTGGCTCGGATCTCGGGGTCGACGATCGCCTCCCACAACCTCTCGGGCGTGGTCTTGATGAAGATCTCGTACACCTTTTCCATCTGGCTCTCCAGTCTCTGTTTGATCTCACTGAGCCCTGCCACCCAGGGCTCGGCGTACTTGCTGACCCAGCGGTCGTGGATGAGCCGGATCGGGACCGGATTGAGGAAATGGAGCTTCTCGCGGCCCCGTCGCCTGGTCACCACCAGCCCGGCCTCTTCGAGCACCTTGAGGTGCTTCATGACTCCGAACCGGGTCATGGAGAACCTCTCCTCCAACATGCCCAGGGTCTGCCCGTCCTCCCGGAACAACTCGTCGAGCAAGTCGCGCCGGGTGGCGTCGGCCAGGGCCTTGAACACCTCATCCACCCCTGCACCATATGTGACCTTTTAGTCACATGTCAAGAGAGTGCCGCAGGCAAGCCCTCCCCCAGCGAGGGCTGAGGATTCGACACCGGCGCTGAGCTGACCGCGGCGAGCGCCTCGCTCAGCGTGGAGGCACCGGCGTACAGCGCCGTTCCGACGAACGCACCTTCGACACCGATCGGGCCAAGTGTCGCCAATGCCTGCAGGTCGGCCAGCGACGAGGCCCCACCGGAGGCGATGACCGGCGGTGAAACCGTTCAGCTGGAGAGCGAGCGCGCCGGCCGACGGCGCCAGGTGTCGACGCAGCCGGGCGAGCAGAACAGCACCATGCGGCCGCGCACGTCGTGGGCGATCTCCTGGGCCGTGTCCTCGGTCAGGGGCAGCCCGCAGATGGGGTCGTGGGACCCTTCCGTACCGCTCCCCGCCATGCGGATGCTCGAGGCTGGTATCGGTTTCTCGACCCCACGCAAAGTGACATGGGTCTCCGACACGACGTGACCCCAACTCGGGAGATGGCCCATCACCGCCGGAGCCGCCAGCGCCTCGCCAGCAGATGCCAGGTCGCAGAGGCGCGCCGCGACGTTGACGCAGTGCCCGATGTAGTCGTCCCCCTCCATGAGGATCACGTCCCCGCAGGTGAGCCCCGAGCGAATGGAGACGGTCTCGATCGCGCCGACCTCGCGCACCACGTAGTGCAGTTCCAAAATGGTCTCGAGGAGCGGCCGGGTGTCGACGCACACCAGCATGACGCCGTCACCGAGCCACTTGGCGATCCGCACGCCCCGGCGCGCGCAGATGTCGCGCAACAGAGAACGGAACGCGGTCAGCACGTCGACCGCACGCTCGTCCCCCTCCATCTCGGTCAAGGCGGTGAAGCCCGAGACGTCCACAAAGGCGAAGCTGCGATGCACCCGCACGGCGAGATGCTCCCATGTCAGCCGTCCTCCGGCCCAATTCCCTGCGCGCACAGGCACCGGGATGGTGGCCTCTGGGCCGGCCCTCCTACGATGGCCCAATGGCGCCGCCAGGGGGACCGCTCGAGGGCAAGGTTGTCCTGGTCAGCGGCGGCGCCTCGGACATCGGCCGCGCCACCGCGCTGAGGCTGGCCGCCGCCGGTGCCGCGGTGGTGATCGGCGACGTGTCGTCGGAGGGTGCGGGGTCGGTGGCCGAGGAGGTGAAGGGGAGCGGAGGGCGCGCTGTCGGCCTGCTCTGCGACGTCCGCCGCGAGGAGTCGGTAGCCGCCTTGATCGAACGCGCCGTCGCCGAGTTCGGGACCGTCGATGCGGTCGACCACAACGCCGCGTGGAGCCACCCGCGTCTCGACACCGACGCCGTCGGCGTGGATCTCGGCGTCTGGGAGCGGGCGATCGAGATCACGACGCGGGGCGCCCTCCTGCTGGCACGCCACGCCATCCCCGTCATGGCCGCCGGCGGTGGAGGGTCCATTGTCACCATCTCGTCGGGGACGAGCACCATCGGCGAGTCGACCAGGGTGGCCTACGGGGTGTCCAAGGCCGCGCTGAATCAGCTGACGCGCCACCTGGCGGTCCGCTACGGCCGCGACGGCATCCGCGCCAATGCCATCGCCCCCGGCTTCATCCTCACGGAGACGGCGGCGACACAGGTACCCGCCGAGGTGCAGGCGCGTCTGGCCGAGGCCAACCCGACTCGCCGCCTGGGCAGGCCTGATGACATCGCCCGGGTGGTCGTGTTCCTCTGCAGCGACGACGCGGGCTACGTGAACGGACAGGTGCTCCACGTCGACGGCGGACACCAGATCGCCGGGATGATGTAGGTGGCCGATGCCTGAAGCACGTCGGGTCGCCCTCGTCACCGGTGCGAGCCGGGGTATCGGCCGCTGTGCCGCCGTCGCGCTGGCCCGGCGCGGCTACGACGTGGTGATCACCGCCCGGACCGTGCACGAAGGCGACGGCCGCGCCCATTCCTCGAGCACCCTGGTGCGCGATGATCCGATGCCCATCGCCGGAAGCCTCGATTCCACGGCGGCGGAGATCGAGGCGTTGGGGCAGACCGGCCTCGCCGTGCCGATGGACCTGATGGACCGCTCGTCGGTCGAGCGCGTGGCGGCGGTGGCGTTGGCGGACATGGGCCGGGTCGACGTCCTGGTGAACAACGCCATCTACCAGGGGCCGGGCACCATGGACCGCATCCTGGACCTGCCACTCGAGCTGGCCGAACGCTGTCTGGTGGGCGACTACCTCCATCCCCTGCTGCTCACCCAGTTGCTCCTGCCTGGCATGCTCGAGCGCGGGGAGGGCCGGCTGGTCAACATGCTGTCCGAGGCGGCCTTCACGACGCCGCCCGCTCCCGCCGGCGCCGGCGGATGGGGCGTCGCCTACGCCGCGGCCAAGGCGGCCTTCCACCGCGTCACGGACATGTGCCACGTGGAGTTCGGCGCCCAGGGCATCGCGGCCTTCTCCATCGCGCCAGGCCTCACCCTGACCGAGTCCATGCGGGCCTCGGGCATGGACGAGGTGCTCGTGGGCGCCGGTCACGTGCCCGCCCCACCGGAAGTGGCTGGGGAGGTGGCCGCCTGGTTGGGCGACGACCCTGACGCCCTGCGTTACGCCGGCCAGATGGTGTCGTCACGCAAGCTGTGCAAGGAGCTCGCGCTCGTGCCCGGCTGGCCCCCGCCTCGCCCCATCTAAAGCGCGCCGGGACGCGGCAATCCCATGGGATTGGGGAAGGGCACCAGGCCGGAAGCGGCCACGTCAGCGGCGCAGGCGCCCAGCACACCGTGCAGCTCCTCGAGTGCCTGATCGCTGAGGGCGGCGTAGGCGGGTTCCGCCAGCTCGTCGGTCAGCTCCTCGACCTGACCGTGCAGGGTGCGTCCGGCATCGGTGACGCGCCCGTCGCCGTGCAGCAGCCCTGCAGCCGCAAGCGTCGCCGTGGCGTTGTCCCACTCCGTCTCGCTCCAGCCGCGGTTGTCCCGCAGAACCTCGACCGGGATCGCCTTGGTCCCGGCCGCCAGCACGTGCGCCTCGACGCCGCTGAGGCCGTGCACCACCAGCGCGGCGAAATGACCGTCCCCGCGGTGCTCCCGCAAGGTCGTGCAGGCCTGCCAGACCTCCCCCAGGCCCCCGGTCCCCAACGCGGTCGCAATGCGGGACCACAGTGACCGGTTGGCCCCCGCCATCACCCGTCCATCCCCGTCGCACCGTGCTGCTGCCCGCCGCAGGAGGGGCAGGGAGGCCAGCAGAGCAGACCGGGACTCGGTGCGGCAGACCTCGCCGAGCGCCTCCGCCGCTGCGATGGCTCGCACCCGGCAGAGCGTCTCGGGCGCCACAACCTCCCAGCACCGGGGCACGGCTTTCTCCACCATTCCGGGATGGAAGTTGAAGAAGGCCGCGGCGACGGGTCCGGCATTGACGCGGCCGAGCGGGGCGGCGCGAGCGGCGAAGTACCCGGACCAGAAACCGCGCAGACCAGCTTCACGCAACGCGGTCCGGCATTCCGGTGCGAAATAGGTGACGGCGTGGACGGACTCGACGGCGACCCAAAGGTCACGCGCGGAGGGCCGTCCCCGCCGTGCGCTCAGCGGCTGACCTGCCGTGCGCCCGTGGGCGAGCTCTCCGGCTGACGGATCCCGCCGTTCTCCAACGGCTCGATGTCGATGCGCACCGGTACCGGCTCGGGGTCGAGCTCTTCGTGCTCGTCGTCGGGCCGGGGCGCCGACGGGACCGTCGAGTACTCGCCGTCAGCAGAGAGCTGCACGATCACCGCGCGCTTGCGCTTCCCTATGCCGTGCACGCCCTGCATCTCCCGGCACAGCTGATACGCCACCAGGCCGCTGATGACGGGAACGATGAAGAACGCGAACCGGAAGAACCAGAGCACCTCGTTGAGCGAAACATGGAAGAAGTTGGCCAGGACGTCGGTCGAACTCGCGGCGAAGAGCGTGAAGAGCATGGCGAAGAACGCGACGCCGAAAGCCGTGCGCTTGGGTCTGTCGCGCGGTCGGTCGAGCAGGTTGTGCATCGCGTTGTCCCCCGTCACCCGGTGCTCGATCCAAGGCCACATGATGGCGATCTGGAAGACGATGCCCGGGAAGATGACAGCCGGCAGGACGACCTCGAGCGGGACCGTGTGCCCCCAGAAGGCCAACTCCCAGGACGGCATGATGCGCAGGGCGCCGTCGAGCCAGCCCATGTACCAGTCGGGCTGCACGGCGTAGGAGATCTTGGACGCATTGTAGGAACCGAACTGCCAGATGGGGTTGATCTGGGCGAAGGCCCCGAGCAGCGCCGTCGCCGCCGTCACCATGAAGAGGAACCCGGTCGTCTTCGCCATGAAGGTCGGGAACAT
>Ga0182024_10023034_pt1 | contig 11183 bp, 12 predicted proteins | sample P32metaG_FD_120480 | JGI IMG/M metagenome (GOLD analysis project Ga0182024, IMG submission 120480) | Permafrost microbial communities from Stordalen Mire, Sweden - P3-2 metaG (Illumina Assembly) | ecosystem: Environmental > Terrestrial > Soil > Wetlands > Permafrost | place: Sweden: Stordalen... | reverse complement strand
TACCCCGGTCCGATCGGCGCGATCCTCACGCCACAGCTGCGCGGGATCGAGCACGCTGCGTCGCTGCCCTTCGCCTCGAGTTTGTGCGGCGCCTGCTACGAGGTGTGCCCGGTCAAGATCGACATCCCGAGCGTGCTGCTGCACCTGCGCGCGAAGGCTGTACGAAAGCGCGGCGGCCGGGGCGAGGGACTCGTCATGGCGGCTGCCGCCTGGGTCTTTGGGGGACGCCGTCGCTTCGCCGCAGCGGTGCGGCTCGGGCGGATCGCGCAGCGTCCGTTCGTCAAGCGCGGAGCGATCAGACGGCTTCCGGGGCCGCTGGCCGCGTGGACGTCCACGCGTGACCTGCGCCCGCTCTCGAGCGAGAGCTTCCGCGAGTGGTGGGAGCGCAGAGCGTGAGCTCCTCACGTGAGCTGATCCTCGCCCGCATCCGCAGCGCGCGCGCCCAGCCCGTGGTCGTGACACCCGTCCGGCGCTCCTACCGTCGGCACGGATCTCGCGAACGCCCGGCAAGGATCGACCTGCTCTGCGAGCGAATAGGCGATTACCGCGCGGAGGTTCACCGCGTCCCCAGGGCCACGCTCGCCAGCGCGATCGCCGCGGCATTTGCAGCTCGCAGCGCCACTCGCGTCTGCGTGGCCGCGGGAGTCCCGCAGGAATGGCGCTCCGACGCAATCGAGTTCGTCGAGGACGCGGGGCTCAGCGCCGCGGAGCTCGACCGGCTCGACGGCGTCCTCACCGGCTGCACGCTCGCAATCGCCGAGACCGGAACGATCGTCCTTGCCGCGGGGCCCACCGAGGGTCGCCGCGCACTCACCCTGGTCCCCGATCTGCACGTCTGCGTGGTCGGCGAGGAGCAGGTCGTCGAGCTGGTGCCCGAAGCGATGGCCGCGCTTGCCGACCTCGTTGGCTGCGAGCGCCGTCCGCTCACCTTCATCTCAGGGCCATCCGCGACCTCCGACATCGAGCTGAGCAGAGTCGAAGGCGTGCACGGCCCGCGCACCCTCGTCGTCCTCGTCGCAGCGAAGGAGCCCGAATGACCCAACGAACCGGCTTTGTCCTCCATGTCCGCCCCGACAAGATCGACGAATACGTCTCGGCCCACCGGAACGTCTGGCCCGAGATGCTGGACGCGCTGCGCTCGGCCGGCATTCGCAACTACACGATCTTTCGCGCCGGCAACAGCGCCTTCGGCTACTTCGAAGCCGAGGATCTCGACTTCGCCGCGGCCTTCCTCGAAGCTCAGGAGGTCAACGGCCGTTGGCAAAACGCGATGGCGGATCTGCTCGAGGAGCGGGTCCCCGACGGCGGTCCCCCTGCGCTCGAGCAGATCTTCCGGCTCGATTAGCCACGTTCAGCGCCGCAAACCGGGCCTGGTGCGGCCGCGCGCCTTATGACTTGATCCGGACCGACGCGTGCGTCGGCTGCACGGCGCGGTTGACGGCGTCAAGCAGATCGGCGCGGATCGCGTCGATCTCGACCGCATCATCTACCCAGCTGAGCGCTCGGGCTTCTTCAAGCTCGCCGAGCCGGTCGTGATCCGGCTCACCAGGAAGCACTTCGAGACTGCGGCGGAGAATCTCAAGGCGCTGCTGGAAGCCGACGCGCTATGGCCAAGCCGGCCCGCGCTGTTCCGCCGGCGTGCCGAACGCCCGCTTGGACCACTCGATCTACGCCGCGGCTCATCGTGCGAACGGTCCCCGCGACAGCGCGTGCGCCTGATCACGAGGCGTGTGCGGGATCGAGTCGAGCACGGCATGGACGTTTGCGTGCATCCAGAGCCCGTTGTCGGCGTAGCGCGTGCATCTCGTGAGCATCGCAGCGACGTGACGAAGCCAGCACAGCACGACCACGGCCCCGGTGCCAATCGCAGCGCAGGCATGGGAATCGTGGGCGGCGGCAACGATCTCGGCCTCGCCGGGCGTCCAGGTCGGATCGGCCAGCAGATCGCCGACCACGCGACCAAGCTCCTGTCGGCGAACGGACATGCGCGCTGTCAGCAAGAGGGTGACAACGTCGAGCGATGGGAAGTCCTCGGGGTGGCCGAACTCCCAGTCGACGATCCCGCTGACCTTCCCGTCGGGTCCGCTGAGAATGTTGTTGGGGGCGTAGTCGCCGTGCACCCAGCTGAGTGTGATCGGCTGATCTTCGAGCGTTGCGCGCAGGTCGTCGGAGAGCCGAGCGAGGGCGGTGAGCGCGGACCGTTGTCCGCGCGAACGACCCGTGATCTCTCCCAGCGCGCGTATCGGTGCGTTCACCCAACGCTCGAGAATCTCCTCGCCGACCGTTCCGTCGCTCGCCGTCGCGCTATGCAGGCGGCCGATCGCAGCGGCGGCCGACCGCAGTGCGGCATGCTGCGGCGCCGGGTGTGTGAGCGCGTGGCCCAGGCTCGTTCCTGCGAGGCGCTGTTCGACCAGATACGCAGTCCCCGCTGTTTCTCCGGCGTCGAGCACATGGGGCAGCAGGGTTCGCCAGTCGCCGAGGCGCTCGTCGTCGCGGAGAGCGATCAGCGTCCTGCGCTGCCAATCGAGGCCCTCGGCGGCCACCGTGGTCTCGGCGATCTTGATCAGCGCTTGAAACGGCTGCCCCGGCGGGCCAACGGTGAGGATCGCGACATCCGACTCGGTGCGCAGCAACTCGTGCGTCTGCCATGTTCCAGCCTCAACCGCCGCAGGCACGTCAGCCAGGTTCGCCAGGATCGTCGGGACGACGGCGTAGGCGCGGCTCGCACGACGGCGATCCTCGCGAAAGCCGCGCAACCGCTGAAGATGATCGAGGACGCCTAATCGGGCGGTGAGATCGCGCACTTTGCCGACCAGACGCCAGCGCACGACGGCAAGCCATTCCTGAACCGGGCCCTGTGCTCGAGACCGAGCAGTCACGCTACGCACTATATGGGTCCGCACGACGGCTTCCGCCGACTCTGATGCGTGAGCCTGGACGGATCGCGTGCGTGGTGACGGCACGCGGCAGTGCCCGGCGGCCGGGACTCGTGAACGCGGCTTCGACGGCGGCAGCTCCGCTCAGCGCCGGGGCGGCTTGGTGTCGGGCGGTGGCGGGATCGTCGTCACGTCGGGGGTGACGTCTGGCCAGATCAGCAGGACGCGGCACGGGGCGTGGTCGACGACGAAGCGCGCAGCCGGGCCGAGGCTCCGCGGGCCGAGGTGCGCGTGGTCGCCGTCGCGCGCCAGCACCAGGACGTCCATGCCTTCGGCGGCCGCGACGACCTCGCGTTCGAGGCGTCCGCGGCGGGTTTCGCGCCTCGCCGGCCGTCCGAGGCGCGCCTGGGCTTCGGCGAGCAGTTCCTCGGCCGCCTGTTCCGAGATTGCACGCAGCGGCTGTACGTCCGCGTCGGGCGGCGGGTGCGGACGGCCGAGCAGGGCGTGGCGTGCTGCGCGCGCCGCGCCCTCGGCCTCGGTACCGGCGACGTGCAGCAGGGTGATGTCGGCATCTGCGGGCAGGTACGCGGCGGCCTCGGCGACCGTGGCCTGCCAGGTGTCTTCGACGATCCAGACGAGCGCGCGCATTTTTCTCACACCTTCAGGCACAACCATAGAAGCACCGTCGCGGTGATGAGCGCCGCCGGCACGGTGAGCGCGCCGAGGCGGAGGAACTCGCCGAGTTCGATGTCGGCGTCCTCGGCGTGCACGACCCGCCGCCACAGCAGCGTGGCGAGCGATCCGACGTAGGTCAGGTTCGGGCCGACGTTGACGCCGATCAGCATCGCGAGGATGGCCCCGTGACCGTTGGCGGCCAGCACCGGAATCAGCATCAGCGTAGCCGGCAGATTGTTGACCAGGTTCGCGAGGATCGCACTCAGCGCCGCGATCGCAAGCAGGTCGGGTAGCGAGGACCCCGTCGGCAGCACGCTGCGCACCGCCGAGGCCAGACCGTTGCCGCTGGCGGCCGCGACGATGACCCCGAGCCCGAGGACGAACACCAGGAAGCCGGGCTCGAACGCCCGAGCAAGCGCCGCCGCGCTCGTCGTGCGCGAGGCGAGTGAGGGCGCGGTGATCGCCACGGCGCCCGCTGCGGCGACCCACACAGGCTGGACGCCGATCAGCGAGCTGAGGGCGAAGCCCGCCAGTGTCAGGGCGAGCACGACGAGCGCAAAGCGCGGCAGCGCAGGCCGCGGCGCCTGGGCTTCGGGCTGGCGCGGGCGCCCGAGATCGATCGCGAAGAAGCGCCTGAAGACAACCCACTCGACCCCGACGGCACCGGCGGTCGGGAGCACCATCAGCGCGGCGAAGCGCGCAAACGACACCCCGCCGGCGTGGAAGGCCAGCAGGTTCGTGAGATTGGAGACCGGCAGCAGCAGCGAGGCCGAGTTGGCGAGATGGCCGCACGCGTAGACGTGTGGCCGCGGGCTCGTGCGCATCCGCGCGGCCGTTGCGAAGACGACCGGCGTGAGCAGGACGGCGGTCGCGTCGAGGCCGAGCGCCGCCGTGACCCCGGCGGCGACCACGAAGACGAACGCCAGCAGCCGCTGCGCGCTGCCCCGCGAGCCGCGCGCGATCAGCGCGCCCACGGCGTCGAACAAGCCCTCGCGGCGAGCTCCCTCGGCGATCAGCAACAGCGCCGCCAGGAAGCCGACCGTCGGCGCCAGTTCGCGCAACGCGTCGCCGGCGTGGCTGAGACTGACCGCGCCGACCGCCACAAGTAGCAGCGCGCCGGCGGTCGCCGCCGCCGCCTCGGTCACATAGCGCGCCTGGAACACGGCCGCGCCCAGCGTCGACGCCAGCACCACGAGCGCCAGCGCCAGCGCGAGGCCCTCAGGCACGCCGACTCCTCGCGGTCTGGCCACCGACGCAACGGTGGCCGGCTGAGCGTACCAGCGCGGGCCGAGGCGGCGAGTGCGTTTGGCGCGCGCAACGGGGCAGCCGCCGTTCGCGGCGGACCGGCGAGGCAGGCAACGCGGCCGAGGGGTGCTCGCTGGCTATTGCCCGGCCCCTAGCTGCGGTCGGCCCCGACCGCCAGGCGCGCAACGCCACAGGCGCCCTCGCCGAGCCCGTGGCGTGGCCGGCGACCTCGACTTCGGGAATCGGGCCGGTCCCGGCTCGCCCACGGTGGCGCCCGCAGTCATCTCCGCATCGACATCTCACACGACGTGTGCCCCCGCGACGGCGGTTGGCAAGCGGTTGGTGACCCGCACCTCCGCCTCCAGGGGCATGTACTAGGATGGTTGCGCGCACAATGATTCTGATGCCGGTTGATTTGGAACAGGAGAGCGATGGCTGACAAGCTTGATTTGAACGGCGATATTGCCAGTACCGTCGACAGTGCCCTCTCGCGCGGCCGTCCGCTCGTACTGGGCTACGTCGACGAGGATGGCAACGCGTCGGTTTCGTTCCGCGGCAGCACGCACGTTCACGGCAGCCAGCAATTGGCGATCTGGGCGCGGAAGGCTGACGAGGGGTTTGCGAAGGCGATCGCCGCTCATCCGCAGGTGACGCTTCTGTACTACTCGCCCGACGGCGGTCCGGGGCCGATGTATCTCTCGTTTGCGGGTCGCGCGCACGTCGATCCCTCGGCCAACGACGAGGTCTATGCCGCGATCGTCCAGGGCGAGCGCGATCAGGATCCGGACCGCAACGGCGTTGCCGTGATCGTCGACGTCGACAGCGTCAACGGGTTCGGCGACAACGGCCCCTTCCGCATTGAACGCGAAGCCTCCTAGCCCGAGGGTGCAGCCCCGGGGCCGCCGGAACCCGCCGGCCTGGCCCCGCACCGGGTGCGGGCATGAGAAAGTGCGGGCATGGAAGCCGACCCCGCCGCCGTTCGCATAGAGGAAGCCGACGCCGTATCCGGCGAGCTCGTCGAGGCGATCGCGAGACTCGTCGGTCAGCTCTCGGCCTCCGCGCAGCCGCCCAGCGCCGCTGCGCTCGATCAGATCATCGCGTCGCCGGCGGCGAGGCTGCTTCTGGCGCGCGAGCTCGACGGACGGGTCGTTGGCATGCTGACCATCGTGCTGTTCCCGATCCCGACGGGCATCCGAGCCTGGATCGAGGATGTGGTCGTCGACCAGGAAGCGCGGGGGCGGGGCGTCGGAGCGCTGCTCACCCAGGCGGCGCTCGACCTGGCTGTCGCTCACGGGGCGCGCACCGTCGATCTCACGTCGCGACCGGGCCGCGAAGCCGCAAATCGTCTGTACGCGAGGCTCGGCTTCGAGCAGCGGCAGACCAACGTGTATCGCTACGCCCACCGCTCCACGACGTGAGCTCGGACGCTGTCCGTTGGACCACCCGCAGCCCGACCGAACAGCACGGGCCGGCCCGCCTCACGGCGCCGCCGGCAGGATATGGGTTGCGCTCAGCCCGTAGCGATCGGCGATCCGCTGGGCGATGAGCGAGCGGTGGCACGCCTCGGGGTCACGTTCAACGCACAGCAACACCGACGTCCCGCCGGCCGGCAGCGCGTCGATGATCCCGGCCAGGTTCACGCCGTCGAGTATCTCGCGGACGTATCGCTCGCGATACGCCGCGGCCAGCTCGGCGCGTGAGCGCTTTCCGGCGCCGAGCCGCGCGTCCTCCCGGTACTGCAGCCGGCGGAGCTCTGTGGTCGGTGCGAGTTCACGAAGATGGCGGTAGGAGATGTGCTCCGCCACAAGGGCGGCCTGGAGGCGCGCGGAGTTCGCCCAGGCATACTCGCTGCCGCGAACTCCGCGGCGTTGGCGCACGTCGAGCACCAACCGCGCGTCGGCCTCCCGCAGCGCACGGATGAACGTCTCCGCCGTGAACCCGTACACGCCGATCGTCGCCAGCCTCGGCACGCCCGGATCTTCTCACGCAACGACTCGTGATTTGGGGGCGTCGGCCGGCAGGCACGGCCTCAGCGAGACTGGCCGCCAGCCGCCCGGAGCGCCGCAGCGGATCCCGATCGAACCCAGCAGAGGACCGCTGCGGCCAGCGGGTCATCGGCGAGAATCCGATCGACGAGCTGCCACCCGGCGAAGGCTTCGCCCGATCGCAACACGGCACTGCCGGGACGGAACCGGCCGAAGAACAGCGGCCGGTCGCAAAACGGCTGCTCGGTCAGCGCCATGCCGTCGGCGCCGACCTCGATGCACACTGCCGAGCGCTCCGCTCCGGTCGAGGCGCCGTCCCAGTCGCCGAGCGTGATCGTCACAAACGCGCGCCGGCGCTCGCCGTGGCGCTCGCACCAATCCAAGAAGTAGACCGCGCACGGCTCGTCATTAGCGTAGATGTAGCCGTGCGCGACGGTCGCCACGCCCGCGCACTCCGGACACGCACGCGAGCGGACGCCGCCGGGCTCGACCTTGATCTCGGACATCCCGCGATTCTGCCACCGCGGCGACGCGAGCTTCGGCGGTCGCTGTCGGTCAGCCGGCCCGCCGGCGGCAAACCGTGATCGCGTCGCCGTACGCGCTGAGGTCGAACTCCCCCCGCTCGCCCCACGCGTCGAACTGGCGGGCGATGGCGAGGCCGCGAGGCTCCGCCAGCGCCGCAAACAGCTCGCGCGACATCGGTGCGCGCCAGCCGTGGCGGCTGAGCAGGCGGCCCCGGTTGCGTCCGTCGGAATGGTGAATCACAACAACGCCATCGACGCGCAGAACACGCGCGATCTCGTCCAGATACGCCACGAAGTCCGGCGGCGCGATGTGCACGAAGACGTCAAAGGACCACACCGCATCGATCGAGGCGTCCGGGATCCCGGGCAGCTCGCTCCCGCGTCCGTGCACGTAGGACACGTTGTCGAAGCCGGTCAGACGCTCCCGACAGCGACGCAGCGGCTCCTCGCTGACGTCGACGAGGACGAGCCGGCTCGCCTGCGCGGCGAGCACCTGCGACCAGCGTCCTGCGCCCGGTCCGATCTCGAGCACGGCAGCTCCGGCCGGGACCAGCGGCAGCAGCACGTCGTCGATCAGCGCCTGCTTCCACTCCGCCGACCCGGTCCACTCCTCGCCGCCGCCGCTCCAGTCGTAGCGATCCCACCATTCGCGATTGGATCCCGCCGAGTTGCCGCTCCACGAGCGGTGCGCGCGTCCGAGCCTGCCGTGGCGCTGCTCGGCCACGAGCCGGCGGTCCTCGATCGCCCACCCCGCGCGGCGCACGGCATGCCGAAGCCAGCCGAGGGCGCGCCGCGGCGCCGGCCGCCGGTCGCTACCACTCACCGCCGCCACGCGTCTTCCTGCCGCAGGGCGCGACGGATCAACCGGCCGGGCCGCCTGCCACGGGGGCGACGAGTTCGTGCACCACGGCCCGCGACCTTAACAGAGGGACTCGCGCTCCCGCGCTCGTGGCGATGGCGGAGCAGCCGATCCCGAGTCGCCTCGCACCGGTTACCGAGTTCTAGACCAACCTATCTGCGCTTGAGCTACGCGGGTTACATTTAGTCGGTGCAACACGAGCAAGCCGGTCGGCGACTCTCGCGACGCCAGTTGCTCCTCGCAGGCGGCGTGAGCGCCGGTGCAGTGGCGCTCACGGCTTCGGGCGATCGCGTTTCGCGCACGCTCGGCGCCCTGCTCGAACCGGCCGTCGCTCCGCGAACCCCCGCCTATCACACGCGTCCCGACCTGCGGATCCCGGCGCTGAGCGTGGCCACCCTCGGCAAGGGCGTCGCTCCGGGCCTGATCTTCCTCGCGCCGTACAACGCGCCCAACAACGCGCAGGCCGGCGCGGTGATCGTCGACGACACCGGCGAGCCGGTCTGGGAGCAGCCGCTCGCCCGACTCGTCACCACCGACTTCCGCGTGCAGACCTACAAGGGGCGCCCGGCACTGACCTGGTGGCAGGGGATCATCGAGCTCGGACACGGCGTCGGGAATTACGTGATCGCCGACTCCGAGTACACGCCCCTCGCGCGCGTCAACGCCGGCAACGGCCGTGCCGGCGACCTGCACGAGTTCCTGCTCACCGAGCGCGGCACCGCGCTGCTCACCAGCTACGCGATCACGCACGCGGACCTGCACACCGTCGGTGGATCGGCGAGCGGCACGATCCAGGACGCGCTGTTCCAGGAGATCGACGTCGCAACCGGCAACGTGCTGCTCGAGTGGCATAGCCTGGATCACATCCCGATCAGCGAGTCCTACTGGCCGCTCACCGCCGACTGGGACTACGTGCACCTGAACTCGATCGCGGTCGACCGCGACCAGAACCTGCTCGTGTCGTCGCGCAACACGCACACGATCTACAAGCTCGACCGCAGCACCGGCGCGATCATCTGGCGCCTGGGCGGCAAGCGCAGCGACTTCAGTTTCGCCAGCGAGGCCGACTTCGCCTGGCAGCACGACGCCCGCCGGCAGCCGGATGGAACGATCACGCTGTTCGACAACGGCGAACTGCTCTCGAGGGCGATCGCCCTCGACGTCGACGAAGTCCATCACCGCGTCGCACTGCGCCGCGCTTACACTCACCCGGGCAACCTCCACTCGAGCAGCCAGGGCAACGTCCAGGTGCTGCCCGACGGCAACGTGCTGGTCGGCTGGGGTGCGCAGCCCTACGTCTCCGAGTTCGCGCCCTCGGGGGAGCTTGTGTTCGACGCGATGCTGGCTCCCAACTATGTGTCCTACCGCGCCTACCGCGTTCCGTGGACCGGCCTGGCGACCGGCACACCAACCGTCGTCGCCGAACGCTCCATCACCCACACCGAGGCCTTCGTCAGCTGGAACGGGGACACCCGGGTGGCTCGCTGGGTCGCGCTCAGCGGCCTCGACGCATCAACGCTGTCGCCGATCGGGAGCGTCGCGCGCACCGGCTTCGAGACCGGCATGCGGCTCTCGCGCAACATCGTCAGGCTGGCCGTCCGCGGCGTCGACGCATCGGGCGCGACGGTCGGCACCTCCAAGCTCGTCGCGGTCTAGGCGCTCGCCGGCATGAAGATCGACGGCGCACCGTTCATCGTCACCGGTGCCGCGTCCGGGCTGGGCGCGGCCACGGCGACGATGCTCGCGGGAGCCGGCGCATCGGTGCTGCTCGCCGATCGTGACCGCGAGCGCGGCGAGGCGCTCGCCGCGACGCTCGGCGATCGCGCCGCCTTCTGCGAGACCGATGTGACCTCGGAGACCGCCGCGGCCCGCGCGGTCGAACTCGCCACCGAGCGCTTCGGCGGCCTGCGCGGTCTCGTCAACTGCGCCGGCGTGGCGGTGTCGACGCGCGTGCTCGGACGCGACGGTGTGCATGATCTCGAGTCGTTCATCCACGTCCTGCAAGTGAACCTCGCGGGGACCTTTAATATGGTCCGCCTCGCAGCCGCTGCGATGGCCGAGGGCACGCCCGACGCGGGCGGCGAACGCGGCGTGGTGGTCTGTACGGCCTCGGTGGCCGCCTTCGACGGGCAGATCGGCCAGGCCGCCTACTCGGCGTCCAAGGGCGGCGTGGCTGCGATGACGCTTCCGCTCGCGCGCGAACTGGCGCGCCACGGCATCCGCGTCGTCTCGATCGCGCCCGGGATCTTCGACACGCCGATGCTCGCGGGGCTGCCGCAGGCGGCGCGCGAGTCGCTGAGCGCAGCGGTGCCGTTTCCGTCGCGGCTCGGACGTCCCGATGAGTACGCCGCGCTGGTTCGCCAGATCGCCGAGAACGCGATGATCAACGGCGAGACGATCCGCCTCGACGGCGCGCTGCGGATGGCCCCGCGCTAGCTCGGCGCGGGCAAGCGGATCACGCCGCGCGCGTGGCCGCCACGATCAGGGCGACGCAGTCCTCGACGCCGAACCTGGTTGCGTTGATCACCAGGTCGTACAGCGCCGGGTCGGCCACATCGCGGCCGTAGAACCGCTGTACCCAGGCGGCCCGCGCGCCGTCGTTCTCGCGTTCCTGCTTGCGCGCCTGCTCGTGGGTCAGACCGTAGCGCCGCACCGCCTGCTCGATGCGCGCCTCCAGCGGGCCCGACAGTCTCACCCGCACGACACGCGGGTGGTCGGCGAGCACGAGCATCCCGGCGCGGCCGAGGATCACTCCGGAACCGCACGCCGCGTGGCGGCGGATGATCTGCTCGGTCGCAGCTCGAAACGCAGCTTCGTCGGGAACCTCGGTGACCGGCAGCATCGCGCCGCCGTAGACCCCGCCCATCATCACGAACGTCCCGAGCAGTCGCTCGAAGAACCCCGAAAGCGCCTCGTCACGCGTCTCGGCCTCCGCCAGCGGCACCGCCAGTTGCTCGGCCACCTCCGCCGGGATCGCGCGGTCAAGGAACGGCACGTCCAGTTCCGCCGCCACGGCGTG
>Ga0182024_10023033_pt1 | contig 11185 bp, 7 predicted proteins | sample P32metaG_FD_120480 | JGI IMG/M metagenome (GOLD analysis project Ga0182024, IMG submission 120480) | Permafrost microbial communities from Stordalen Mire, Sweden - P3-2 metaG (Illumina Assembly) | ecosystem: Environmental > Terrestrial > Soil > Wetlands > Permafrost | place: Sweden: Stordalen... | reverse complement strand
TTCGGCCAGCCGGGACCATCGAGCTTGGTCCAGGTTGCGCCGGCATCGGTCGATTTCCACAGCCCGCTGCCGGGGCCGCCACCGTTATAACCCCACCACGTGCGCCGGCGCGAGAACGACGACGCATAAATGATTCGGGGATTGGATGGATCGATGGCGACATCGTTGAAGCCGGTGTCGGGATCGATATACTTCAGATTCTTCCAGGTCTTGCCGCCATCCGTAGTCTTGTAGAGTCCGCGATCCGGATTGGGGCCGAACAGATGCCCTGGGACGGCGACATAAACGATGTTCGGATTCGTCGGGTCCACCACCACGCGGTTGATCGACTGCACATTTTCCAAACCGAGGTGGTTCCATGTCTTGCCGCCGTCGGTGGTGCCCCACATGCCATCGCCGATCGACGAACTCTGACGATTGTTGGCCTCGCCCTTCCCCACGTAAACGATATTAGGATCGGACGGCGCGATGCCGATGGCGCCGATGGACTCGTTCTCCATGTTATCGAACTGTGAATGCCAGTGCTCCCCGCCGTCGGTGGATTTCCACAGCCCGCCGGTGGCGAATCCGACGTAGATAATCATCGGATCTTTTTCGGAGCCCTGGATATCGTCCACGCGGCCCATCATTACGGCGGGTCCGATGGAGCGGAACTGAAATCCGCGCAAGAGAGGGTCGGTGGAGGCGTTCGGTGGCGGCGTGGCCGGGGGCTGAGGACCCCGTCCCTGCGCCGATGCGATGCCCGTGAAGGCAAGGCCGGCGGCCAACGATAACAATAACGGCCAGCGGTGACGCGAAGTGTGTAAAGGCATAATTTTGTCCCTCCAAAAGCGGCGTGACACTACGGGGTGGATGTTACTAATGTAACATATACGGCGCCCGGTAGTAGTGGAATTCACCAACCTGGAACCGGCGGGGTTTTGGCGCCATTGGTTACAGCATGGCGACGAATTTCGTGAACCTTCGTGGTGGCCGAGAAAATGGCTCTCGGAACATCTCGCCGAGCAGAAACGTGGCAGTTCCACTCCCGTATCGTCCCACGGCACGCGGGCACTTTGCTTTCCAGAAACCCTCTACCAGGATGCTGATTCCGAAGTACTTTCTGAGGCAGGTTGTCAAACCTGCGGCCGATTGGGGCCCCTCAGGGCCCGGCTTGGGCCGCGAGAACCGGCGTTCCGCAAGCGCCGCTCTCTGCCTCCGCCTCCGCGCCGGGGATGTACTGCCGCTGTTTTCCTTTCACTTTGAGTAACCCGTTCGAGCCCCTTCGAATTGGCGCTGCCCACGCACGTAGGGCGCAATAGATACTTGCCGTTCGAAGTCGCAATTCTGCGTCACGGAATGTGCCTGGACGCACTTACGAACAAAGAGCGCGGAAAACACGACTTGCATTTGTCGCTAATGCAGTATAAATGGGAAACTAGACTTGACGGCCTGAACCCTCACTTGATACAAGAGCGCCGCGTGACGTGTCGTGGAGTTATCGACATCTAGCGCTTCGAGCGCCAACAGCTGGCAAAGTCATGCGAGGCGTCTAACAGCCGGCGTAAGAGCGCGGCTCAGCATCGACCCTTCCGCCGGAACGGCGGCTAGACCACAGGGAACTGTACCTATACGAACACAGGACGGCTTACTCCGTAACTCTTCTGTAATCGGCTCGCCACGAACCTGCGGCGCCCGGAAAAGCCTCGACCCTCGAAAGGTGACCTATCGAACTGTCTGTTTTGGCGACGGTGCGCGGGACTACCTTTCGTGCCCCGCCCTCGGTTGACGGCACACAGAGAATTAACATAACTTCAAAGCATGCCGTCAGAGAGCGGCAGCTTTTTTCGAAAGACAAGGGAGGAAAAAACCATTGCAACAATTCTTTTCAGGTGCTTTGGGCCTTTGTGCTCTGTCCGTAGCGGCCTGCGCTAGCACTTTAACCCCGGGTGAGGCGTTGCAGCCGCCGGATTCGCTGAGTCTCACCGGCTTGACTTTGGTTGCCAGTCAGACCAACATAGCATTGAGTTCTCTCACCTTTGCGGCGACTTTGACCGCAGCCGTTTACTCCGGAAACGACACCTTTTGTCCCACAACCGACTGCCTGACTTTCGCGTACCAGGTTACCGACAATGGCGCCGTTAACACCGGTACGGGGGTCATCGAGGACCTTACCGCCTCTGACTTCTCCACCTACTCGACCGATGTGGGGGATGAGTCGCTGGCGGCCGCTTCACCTATATTTGCCGACGGCGGTTCGGCGCCGCTCACGGTTGGTCGAAGCCTTGCCGGGCCTGGCTCCGTGGTCACGTTCGATTATCCGGATATGGCCGGAAGTACTTCGGATCTTGTCCCTGGCGATCACAGTACTATCCTGCTTGTCGCGACTAATGCTGTTAACTTTACCACTGGCTTGTTCTCGGCGATTGACGGCGCCACGGCAACGGTTAACGCGTTTGGACCGTCTTCGCCTAGCCCGGAGCCCGCTTCGATGGCTCTTATAGGGTCTGCTCTTATCGGCCTTGGCTTACTCTGCAAGCGGAGCCGCCGCCAGAATTAGCAATGGGTTTGTGTGTGGCGCTCTACGCTGTGAGGCTATCGACGGAACAGTGTCACGGCTCGTAAGTAACGGATGGATATGTGTGGTTCTTAGTTTGCCCCGGGGCGTTTGCCCTGAGGCCATGTTATAGCTCCCAGGGCCAAACGTGGCTTATGTGTTTAAGCCGCAAGATTGGGATTCGCCCGGGGCAGGGGCTCGCGTGGAACGCGGGCGTGGAATCTTCCCTAGCTTAGCCAGGTACGAAAGTTCTGGCGCGCGGGGCGCAGCCAAGTGCGATGAACGGCGATTCGGCGTAGCGCGGAGATCCCGGCGTTGTTTTCGACCGGGCTGTCTCCGCTTACTTGTCGCCGGTTATCACTTTGGAATCGACGCGGAACTTCTTATAGTCGCTCCACGTGACTTCCTGGTCCTCCGCCACCCTCTTCACCAGTCCGATCCGTCCGCTCCCCATCAGGTACTCGCGCTTGGGCAGCCAGACTTCATCGTTGATCCGCGTCTGCTCGAGGACCAGCTTCGCGCCCGGGTTTAGCCACGCGAGAAACCAGCCGAACGAGATGGTCTGCGTGGTCTGGGCCTCCAGCCGGACCCACTGGTATCCGGCTTTTTCAATCCACATCTTGCCGTGGATCTTCAGCAGCGCCGCGCCGTCCCGGCTCTTCGCGCGATATCCCGGCTTCGGCGCGCCCGAGATTACCCAAACATCGTGACCGTCAACCTGGTTGCTTCCTTCCAGACGTAAGTCGTAGGCGTCTGGTATCTCCAGCAGGAATTCGCGCTCCCGGCGGCGCTCTTTCTCATAGTCGGCGGCGCGACGCTGTTTTTGCGGGGGAGTTTCGTTTTCCAGCCTGGCCGTGGACTTATCCAGTTTCTGCTGTTGCTTCCGCTGTTCTTCAGGCGGCAGCGGTTGCCCATCCTGCTCCAGCATTCGCCGAAAGGGCACGCCGTCCAGAATGATGGTTTCCCAAGCCTCCTGGCGGTCCGAAGTGACGTGGTTATGCGAATCGAAATGGCGCTCGCGCGAGCGGCCCACCCAGGTGTAATCGGCCATTCGTATCCAGTTGGCTTGATCGAGCTCGACGGAGCGGCGGACGATCTCGCGTGGATCCTGGGAGAAGGCGGAAACCGTGAAGCAGGCGGCCAATGGCAAAACCAACCGCACATTAGAGTAAACGGGATGGACGGCCGATTGGTTCCAGCGGACGCGCAAGGCGGCCCAGCGTAACTTCAGGCGTCAACGCAGGGCATGGCCCCTCGCCACTACTCAACGTTTCAGGCAGCGCCGGCGTCCTAGTCTTATGCGGAGCTGGCGGGCTCCGTTCGCCGTAATTCCATGATCCTTCGCAGGATCCGGTTGCAAGGTCCGGAAAAGAGGGTCCGCTAACAGAGTTAAAATGGGCAGCTATTCGGAAACCCGCTGGAACGCGCCGCGTCCCTTTAATCGTGGCCGGATGTCACAATTAACCCCTGGAGTTCTAATGTCTTCTCGTATTCTTCCTACCTTCGCAGTCGTGTTTTGCATCGTAACGTTACCGTTCGCGCTGTTGTCCCAGACGGCCAGGCGCCCGCTGATAGCGGAACAAGCCGATAACACGCGTCTTCATACGCTTTCCGGCAACACGCGTCCCGAGGCCAATGCGCAGAACGATTTGGGGGCGGTTCCGGACGCTCTTTCGATGGAACATATGCAGTTGCAATTGCAACGGTCCGCCGCGCAAGAGCAGGCCGTGCAGCAATTCATCGACCAGTTGCACAGTTCCAAATCGCCAAATTTCCATAAATGGATGACCGCCGAACAGTTTGGTCAGACATATGGCGCGTCGCAACAGGACGTCAATACGGTCACGTCGTGGCTGCAATCGCAGGGCTTCACGGTCAATTCCGTATCCCCCAGCCGGATGACGATCGATTTTTCGGGCAACGCGGGCCAGGTGCGTCAGGCTCTCCACACGGAAATTCATTACCTTTCGGTCAACGGCGCGCGGCATATCGCGAATATGAGCGATCCGCAGATTCCCGCCGCGCTTGCGCCCGCGGTGGCCGGCATCGTCTCGCTGCACGATTTCACGCCGCACGCGATGAAGAAGAGCCGCCCGCAGTATACCTACACTTCCCAAGGCTCCACCTACCAGGCCGTGACCCCGGCCGATCTTGCAACTATCTACAACCTGACGCCGCTCTTCAGCGCCGGCACGACGGGTGCGGGCCAGACGATTGCCGTCATCGAAGACAGCGACCTTTACAACTCCGCCGACTATGATACGTTCCGGTCCACGTTCGGACTGTCGCAATACGCCTCCGGCTCTCTGACGACGCTTCATCCTTCGGGTGGCGCCGGAAACTGCCAGGACCCCGGCGTATCTTCCGGCGACGACGGAGAAGCCACTCTGGATGCCGAGTGGGCCAGCGCGGCGGCGCCCGGCGCCTCTATCTTGTTGGCGTCGTGCGCCGATACCAGAACCACTTTCGGGGGTATGATTGCGTTGCAGAATCTGGTCGGCAGCGCCAATCCGCCCAGCGTGATCAGCATCAGTTATGGCCAATGCGAGGCTGAAAACGGCGCCGCGGCGAATGCGGCATTCAACTCGCTGTTTCAGCAGGCGGTGGCGGAAGGCATTTCGGTTTTCGTCGCCGCGGGCGACGAGGGCGCGGCCAGCTGCGACGCCGGGGCTACCGGAGCCACGCATGGAATCGGCGTCAGCGCCTGGGCGTCCACGCCATATAATGTAGCGGTCGGCGGCACCGATTTCGGCGACACTTACGCCGGCACCAGCTCTACTTACTGGAACTCAACCAATTCGGCCACATACGGCTCGGCCTTGTCTTACATTCCCGAGATACCCTGGAACGCCTCCTGCGCGAGCGGGCTGCTTGCCAGCGCGTTGGGCTTTACGGCGGCCTACGGCGCGGACGGCCTCTGCGGGAGTTCCACCGCGCGGCAGGATGGGCTGGTGGAAGTGGAGGCGGGCAGCGGCGGTCCAAGCGGCTGCGCTACCGGGTATCCAAGCGTTAACGGCATCGTCGGCGGAACGTGCCAGGGATATGCGAAGCCTTCATGGCAATCGAGCCTCGCTGGAGTTCCCGGCGATGGCGTGCGCGATATTCCGGATGTCTCTATGTTCGCCGGGACGGGAGTGTGGGGACACTACTATGTGATGTGCTGGTCGGATACGCGGAATGGCGGCGCGCCGTGCAGCGGCGATCCCAGCAATTGGGCCGGCGCGGGCGGCACATCGTTTGCGTCACCGATTATGGCCGGCATTCAGGCGCTGGTGAATCAGAACACGGGCAGCGCGCAGGGCAATCCGAATTACGTTTACTATCAACTGGCGGCAGCGGCGACGTGCAATTCTTCGAATGGGGACCCGGGCGTGAGCGCGTGCGTGTTCCACAACGTGACGCAGGGCGATATCGACGTGAACTGCGGCGGTACCCAGAATTGCTTCGGCGAGACGGCGTCTCCCGTATTCGGGCGTCGCGGCGGCGGTGGACAGAGCTCCGCGAATGGCGCGCTCTCAAGTTCCGATCAATCGTACGCGCCGGCGTTCGGCGCGGCTACGGGGTGGAACTTTGCCAGCGGAATTGGCAGCGTGAACGCGTTCAATTTAGTGAACGCCTGGATGACGCAGCAGTAGGACAGGCCTCCTGGCCTGTCAAGGGCGGGCCTCCTGGCCTGTGTCACGGGCGGGCGCTGGACCGGCGCGAGCATGGCATCCTGGATAGCAGTCTGGCCCGGCTGCGCATTGTTACGGCGCTGGTTTCGCCGGCGCTGCCCGCAATCGGCTCCGAGATTTGGCGCAACCGAGGGCGCACATTCGGGGGGCGCATTCGCGGACGACAGGCCGGGAGGCCCGTCGTACTAGGCGCGCTCGATCCGGCTCTTCCTGGCGGAAGCGAGGAGCTGTAACCATTCATCCATGCCTGCTCCACTCTTCGAGGAGACTCTTAGCACCGGCATTCCGGGCCGCACCTGTTGGATATTCGAGTGCGCCGCCGCGACGTCAAATTCGACGGCGCTGGCAAGGTCCATCTTAGTAAGAACCGCCAGGTCCGAGGTATTGAAGATAGTCGGATACTTAAGAGGCTTGTCTTCACCCTCAGTTACGGAAAGCAGGACCACTCTTAGATCTTCGCCCACGTCATACGAAGCGGGACACACAAGGTTCCCTACGTTTTCAATGAAAAGAAAATCCAGCTGGTCAAGTTCCCAGCCAACCAGGGCGGTCCGGACCATAGCGGCCTCCAGATGGCAAAGAGTTCCGGTTGTAATTTGCCGGACGGGCGCCCGTGAGCGCGCCAGCCTGGCTGCGTCGTTCTCCGTCGCGAGGTCGCCTACAAGGGCCGCCACGTGGTAATCGGGCCGCATCAGAGTGAGCGTCTTCTCAAGGAAAGCCGTTTTGCCGGAGCCGGGGCTCGACACCAGACTCACGACGCATACTCCAGCTTCGTGGAAGCGCTGCCTTAGCTCACGAGCCACTATGTCGTTCTGCTTAAGAACGTTCTGTCTTACTTCCACCAGCCGGGTTTGGGGAATCATTCCTGTCGTCATTCCTGTCGTCACTCCTGTTGTCACTCCTGTCGTCATTCCTGTAGCTCCAATGCGAAGACTTGAAGTTCGCGCCCCTGGACAATCTCAGATGCCGGGCTCTTACATTCCGGACAAATGAGCCATTGAGGCGAATCCAAAGTGCGGGGCGCAAGACATTTGGGGCAGTGCGCCACAACCGGAAGCTCTTCGACCACCAGGCGCGACCCTTGCAAGACCGTGCCCTGGGAAGCCATTTCGTAAGACGACAGCAATGCTGCCTTGACCACGCCCGCCAGGGCGCCGAGTTTCAGATGCACCGCGCATACCCGAGCGCCGCCTCGCTGGCCCGACTCTTCCTCGGCCATTTCGACGATACTCATCGCAATCGATAATTCATGCATGGAGCCGCCCGGGCTGGTTCAAGTGTATAAAGGCGGCCAGCGCCGCTTGTCCCAGGCTAATGCCCCCGTCGTTCGGCGGCACGGAAGAATTGGTCCAAATTTCTATGTGACTACCGGCGTGTCTACCCGCGTGGCTACCGGCGTGGCTGCCGCCGAGAAACGATTTCAGGTCTTGCAACAGCAACTCGTTCTGAAAGACGCCGCCGGAAAGCACCACCGTATCCGTCGAGTGAGTCTGGCACAAAATCGCGATGGAGTCGCAGAGACCTTTGGCGACTCCGCCCTGAAAGGCGCGCGCGCAATGGGCCGGATCTCTGCCGCGCCGCCGGTCGTGCGCGAGCGCCCCGAGCAACGGACGAAAATCCATCTCTCCCCCGTTCAACGGGAACTCGTAGGGCTCGACCAGGTTAGTGGTTCGGGCGAGGTGTTCCACCCACATGGCCGCCTGACCTTCAAATGTCGCTTCGCGAGTGAAGCCCAATAGAGCGGCAGCCGCATCGAAGAGCCTTCCCACCGACGTGGTTGTGAATGTCCGCAAGCCTTTCCGAATTAACTCCAAGGAGTTCCAGTAGCGTCCGGGAAACCGGAATGGCGCGGCGCTGAGATCCGGCAGGTTGTCGATTTGGGACAGGAATCCGGCCGCGGCCTGCACCGGATAACGGGCAGCGGCATCGCCGCCGGCAAGCGCGGCCGGCCGCAAATGCGCCACGCGGTCAAAACCTTCCAGAATACTTCCCGAAAAAAACTCGCCTCCCCAAATGTTTCCATCGTCTCCGTATCCCGTACCGTCGAAACTCACGCCCAATACGCGCTTTTCCCATGCGGCGCGCTCGGCAAGAACGGACGCCACATGCGCGCGGTGATGCTGGATAGCGTACGCCGCCGCGCCGGACATTTCGAGCGCATACGCCGAGGAGAGATACTGCGGATGCGCGTCGCGGGCGACGATCAGGTCTTGCCTGGGGACTTCGTACATCGAAATAAGGTCGCCGATAGTTTCGCGGAATGCTTCCAGCGACTCGTATTGATCCAGATCGCCGATATGCTGACTCATCATGGCCTGTCCATTCACGACCAGAGTGACGGTGTTTTTCAGATCGGGGCCCGCGGCCAGAATCGGCTGAGCGATGGGAATGGTTGTCACTGCCGCGGGCGCATAGCCCCGGGCACGCCGCAAAATCACGGGACCGAACGATCCGGCGCGGGCGATGGAATCGTCCACGCGGCGCGCGATGGGGCGCTCGCCCACCAGAAAAGCGTCGGCGATTCCGGCGAGACGCTCGGCCGCTTCCCGATCCCGGTAGAGAATCGGCTCACTGGACCGGTTGGCGCTTGTCATCACCAGAAGCTCCGGCGCGCCCGCGGCGAAGAGCAGGTGATGCAGCGGGGTATAAGGCAGCATCACTCCGAAATCGCCGTTTTCCGGCGACAAGCAGGCAAGCTGCTCTTTAGCCGTCGCCAGTACGATGGGCCTCGCCACCGACGTCATGAGTGACTCCGCCTCGGGTGAGAGGTCGACTAACTCGCGCGCAATCTCTATGCTTGCGGCCATGATCGCGAAGGGCTTCTCCTTGCGAAATTTCCGGTCGCGCAGAGATTTCACGGCGTCCGCATTTCGTGCGTCGCACGCCAGATGGTAGCCGCCCAGCCCTTTCACCGCGACGATCCCGCCGGCATGGAGCAACTCGACAGCTTTGGCGATGCTCGCCTCGTCGCCGGTAACAGTGTCGTCGCCCAATCGCAGGTAGTAGTGGGGTCCGCAAGCCGGACAGGCGACGGGTTGCGCATGGAAGCGCCGGTCCGCCGGGTGGTTGTATTGCTCCGCGCAGTATTCATCCAAGGGCCACTGCCGCATGGTTGTATTGCCGCGGTCATACGGCAGGCTCAAGATTACGGAGTGACGCGGCCCGCAGTTGGTGCAGTTGATATACGGATAGCCATAGCGGGGATTCGCGGGGTCGAACAGTTCTTCGAGGCAAGCGACGCACACGGGCAGGTCAGGGGAAATTCGTACAGTGGGGCGTCCGCCCGCGCGGCTATGGCGAATGGTGAAGTTCGTGAACCCGGTGGGCTGCGCGGCGCGAACATCGATTGCATCGATAGTGGCGGCGGGAGGATTTTGCGCTGCAAGGCAGCGAACAAACTCGTCCAGCCCGGGCCGGTCTCCCTCCAGATGAATCTCCACTCCAGCTTCGTCATTGAGAACCCAACCGGCTAGCGTATTCGCCCGGGCTAAGCGGAAGACGAAGGGGCGAAAGCCGACTCCCTGCACCACGCCGCGGACGCGAATATTACACGCACTGGTCATGGTGCTAGTCCGCGATCGCGCATCCGCGCCCTTGCCAGCCGATCTGCGTCACTTTGCCGCCCTCCGCCAGTATGGGCACAGTGCGCAGCCCGCCGGAAATCGCGATCATGCGTGCGCGAGCTTCGGCGTTCATATCCACGTCATACTCGACATACTCATGGCCTTTCCATTCGAGCCACTCACGCATCTCCCGAGTGTAAGGGCAGCTTCTGGTCCCGAATAGTTCAAAGCCAGGCACTGGCTAACTCCTGCAGCATTTCGCGAATCACATGGTAAGTGGACGCTTGAACTTCCTGAATACGCGGGATGTAATCGGACCGGACCACTAATGGATGGTCAACCAGCCCACGCCGCAGGATCTCGCCCCCGTCGTAGCCCAACAGCGCCACGGTGAGCAAGCCTCGTTTTCGCGCCTCTTCGAGCGCCAGAATAACGTTGCGCGATCCCCCGCTGGTGGAGATTCCGATGGCGACGTCCTCTTTCCTCGCCTGCGCAATAATTTGACGAAGAAAGATCAGCTCCAGTCCCACATCGTTGGCGATGGCAGTGAGGTTCGCGGGCTCCATGGACAAAGAGATTGCGGGAACCGGCCGATATCCAGCCGGAGGGAAAACACAATCGATGGCCCAGTCGTTGGCATCGGTCGCCGAGCCTCCGTTACCAAAGACGATCAGCTTGCCGCCCTGACTCACGCGTCGATGGATGGCGCGCGCCGCGGCAACGATCTGTTCGGATTCTTCGCCGGCTACGCGGGCGCGCAAGTTCGCGTCTTCCTGCGCTTTGGCACGGATAGAAGCGGCGACTTCGTCCACGATGTCGTCCATCGGCTGCCTGGCTTCGCCGAGAAACGGATAGAGGAATCCGGAGTCGCCCACGTCATACCCCAGTTCCCGATGCTCAAAGAAGACGTGCACGGTTTCCCACAACGTGTGATAAAGAATCTCCATCAGCTCCTGATGGGCGAACGGATTCTGAGTAGGAGGTTGGAACGCGTAAGATCCGCCGCGGCCGGGGAGCTCGAAAGTCATCGCGCCCTGCCTCTGCGCCGAAGCCAGCGCATCCGCGACTTCGGCGTCGCCTTCGGGAGGGCCGAAACCCATCACAATGTCCTCCGCCTGGAGCAGCGCGTCTAACCAGGGACGAAAGACAAGCGAGAGATCGAGGGCCGGCAAGGCGCGTTTGCCGACAATAATCGGATGGACGAATTCGACGGAGACATGCTGCGCATCGGTAGCGTATGGGCCTCGTCCGAATGCCAGCAGCCTTCCGCCCTTGAGAAAGCGGGCGGACATTTCCCGGCAGGCCAACGCCAGCGGACGGGCCTGTTGCGCGAAAAACGTTTCAAAAATCCGATTCCGTTCCAGCAGCCGCTGTTCGACGCTGCTTGTCAGATGGCTTGCCTCGACCACCGC
>Ga0182024_10023032_pt1 | contig 11185 bp, 8 predicted proteins | sample P32metaG_FD_120480 | JGI IMG/M metagenome (GOLD analysis project Ga0182024, IMG submission 120480) | Permafrost microbial communities from Stordalen Mire, Sweden - P3-2 metaG (Illumina Assembly) | ecosystem: Environmental > Terrestrial > Soil > Wetlands > Permafrost | place: Sweden: Stordalen... | reverse complement strand
TGCTGTTCTCGTCGTCGAGGCTAACAGCACGCGCCGGGTCGCCGCGCGCAAGGCCAAAGATACTCTCGAAGCAGCGGGTGTTCGGCTGTTGGGATCGGTGCTCCGTAATCGATCATTCCCGCTTCCCAAGAGTCTCTACAAGAAGCTTTAATGCCTCGAGCATTCATTGCGGCCATCAGCCACCAGCCGGCGGTCTTTCAGACCTCAACGGTTGAATTGACCGGTTGCCGCTTTTGAGGCGAGGGGGAGCATTCTGCCGTGGTGCAAGTAAAAAGAGTTAAATGAGCAATGCCCTAAAATTCAGAGGCTTTGCCAGGAGGCACTGGGAGTTGATAACTGTCTCGAAAGATGTCGGCACACTTTCCGCAAGTGCAGCACCTGGGACAATCCGCGAGGAACCTAGGGTTGCTACACGCCGAAAGCTTCTGCCTTTTGGCTTTTCCTTCTCTCGTGTGGCGGCGTTACACCAGGGGTTTCTGTCTCTGGCAGATCAAGGTGTAGCCAGCATTACTAACTTTGCGACCGGGGTCATCATAGCCCGTGCCTCCTCCAAGGAGGAGTTCGGTCTCTACATGTTAGGGTTCACGTTGGTGTTGTTGATGACTGACCTGCAGACGGCGCTGATCTCGACACCTTATATGGTCTACGCCCCGCGCCTTAAGGGAAAAGCGCACTCCCTATATGCCGGCAGTACTCTGATACATCAGCTGGTGTTTTCAATCATAACGATGCTTGCCCTGGGTTGTGCCGCTTTGGCAGCCAGGTTCGGAGTTGGTCCGCACGGCCTTGAACCCGTTCTATGGGCGTTGGCTACCGTGGCGCCCCTGATCATGTTGCGGGAATTCGTGCGTCGTATGTGCTTTGCCCGTTTGAAACTCAAGACCGTGTTTCTTTTCGATGCCTGCATCGGGATAGGTCAAATTAGTGGGCTGCTTCTTCTTGCGCACGCCGGTCTGCTGTCCGCAGCCAGAGCCTGCCTGTTCGTCGGATCGGCCTGTGGAATAGCAGTTCTCGCGTGCCTCTGGGCCGATAGAAGCTTTTATCATTTGCGGCTCAGTGAATCAGTCACCGACCTGAAGCGGAATTGGACATTTGGCAAGTGGGTCTTTGCCAGCGGATTGCTGGCGACAGCCAGCACGAATCTTTATCCCTGGTTGATTGCTTTTTTCCACGGTGCTGCCGCTGCGGCAGTGTTCGCCGCATGCATCGGCGTTGTGTCGGCCAGTAATCCTGTGCTACTGGGGATTCAGAACATCATAGGTCCGAAAGTCGCTCATGAGTTTGCGGCGAAGGGGCCAAAGGGTCTGCGTGGATTTGTGCTCAAGGTAAGTGCGATCGTGGCTCTTCCCCTGGCTCTGCTCAGCCTGGCGCTCGTGATGTGGGGAGGGCGATTGATTGCCCTGCTGTACGGGCACGGGTACGCGGGTAATGGTGTCGTGGTTGCGGTTCTCGCGTTGGGCATACCGATCTCAGCCGTAGGATTTCTATTTTCTCGTGCCCTCTTTGTCATCGAACGGGCGGATCTGGATTTCTGGTTCAATGTTGTCTCCATAGTCATCATGGTCACGCTCGGAGGTTGGCTAGTGCGATTCTACGGTCCGCTCGGAGCGGCTTTTGGGCTTCAGGCGGCACTTGTCGTGGGGTGCGTCATCAGAGCTACAACCTTTCTGGGGTTGGCGGTCCGTTCCCGATCGAGCATGCTAGAGGTAGCTTGTGAAACCGGAAGTTCCTAAGCATGCCTCCCCGGCCACGCCGGGACTTCATCATGGCTTGTTTGCATTTCTGCCTAGTAAAGGATCGTGGGGCTTATGACGTCTTCAACGCGGGGGGGAAGCGTGGTAATCGAACAGGAAGTTGTTTCGCGCTATCGTAAAAATTACGGGCTTTCCGACGCAATCGACGCAGGCCATGTAGAACAGCACCTGGAGCTTGAGACGGAAATCACGAAAAAGCTCTTGAGCTCGACGCCAGAAAATCGTTGGCAGGTGTTTGATGAGTGCTATACGACTTTGTTCCAAAGTCTTCCCTGGCTTAACGGTACGGGGTCGGAACCGCGTTGGAAGGGACACGGCCCTTGGCCAACTCTCCTCAAGAAGAACTCAACTATCCTCGAGGTAGGCAGTGGTGCGGGAGCGCTTGTTCGTCTTCTTGCTTCGCTGGGCCACCGTTGCGTGGGAACCGAAATAACTCCCGAGCGAGGTGAGCGGCATGTTAAGGACGTGCACGGGGTGGAGTGGCGATCCACGGACGGGGTGAATTTAGCCAAATTTGAAAACCGGGACACATACGATTACGTCATTTCAAGCCAGGTCATTGAACACTTCCATCCCGACGATGTGAGGACCCATTTCGAAAATGTGCGCCTCATTCTAAAGCCCGGCGGCGAATATGTTTTCGACACCCCGCACGTTGGGTCCGGTCCTCACGACCTATCCAAAGTTTTTGACCTGGAGCGGCCCTCTTTCGCCCACTTGCGTGAATATGATTTTCGCGAGCTTGGTGAGATTGCGCGGGCGAGCGGCTTTAAGAAGGTGAAAGCCGTACTATATGATTCCAAGTCGAATCTGAGACCTGTAAAGAGCCGGCTCTTGTTCCACTACTACTGTTTGGTTGACTCCATTTTGTCCAAAGCTAAGTTAAGCCACCGAAAAGAACGAGCGATTCGGCGCATACTTCGTGTTGCACTTATTCCGAGCAACATCTGGATGACCGTTCAGAAGTGATCAGACTCGGGACCCTATTTGTGATTGTCGCACCTGGCAAGCGCCGCCCAAGAGCCAGCTGGTCTGCCTGACAGCTGAGAGGCATGTTCAATGATTAACGATATTGATTCGCACACAACGAAGGCACAAGAGTCTGGGCGCCTCCCCTGGCTTCTATTCATATTTCTTGCAATTGTGTTTTTCTTTGCCTATCACGACGTTTCGCAGTCCCAGAACTTAGGGGGAGACCAGACTACAGAAGATCTCGTTGCGACGTTAAGCCAGGGCCAGCTCGGCCGGCGCCTCGCCTTGCTCTCTCTGGGTGTGGTTGCGATTGTTAGCTTGGTTCGGGGGCCGGCGAAGAAGCGCCTCAGTACGCAGGGTCCGCTGGGATGGCTTCTTGTGGGTTTCCTTACCTGGGCCCTCCTTAGCCCCGTTTGGGCTCAAGACCCATCGCAGACCGTTAAAAAACTGGCCGTGTTCGCGATACTGTGCCTCGGAGCAGTTGCGTTAGTGAGACGTCTTTCGCTGCGCGAGATTGTCTTATGGACCTTTTTTACCTCATCAGCATTTCTAGTCATTGGAATCCTCGTAGCCATAGTGAACGGCACTTTTGAACCCTTCTCACCGGGCTATCGCTTCGCAGGTACGTTGCCTCCCAACAATGAGGGCATTAACTGTGCTCTTCTTATTTTGTCCGCCATGACCTTGGCCGATTTGATGAAGCCTCGGCGAGCATTGTTTTGGGCCTGTGGGTCTATCGCGCTTGTGTTTCTGATTCTTAGCGGCTCGCGGACAGGAACCGCGGCGACTATAGTTGCTGCCGTCATATACCTGGCTGTGGTTCGCTCCAAGTCGACGAAGTTCGCAATGGCGTTAAGCGCCGCCATGGCTATTTGTTTTCTCGCCTTTTTTGTTGGAACAGGATTGATGCCGGGTCTCAAGAACGTGGTCCTACTCGGCAGGGATGATGGCGGTGCCGACACGTTTACCGGCCGCACTGGCATTTGGGAGGATGTCAACCCATATATTCACCAGGCTCCGATTGCGGGATACGGCTACGGAGGATTCTGGACTCCCGCTCACATCGAAGCGGTTTCTGATCAGGAACAATGGGCAGTCGGCAATGGCCACTCGGCTTACATTGATTTCTTGCTGATGTTGGGGACACTTGGACTCATTGCATTCGTGCTGATTCTGATTTTCGGCATCTCGTACGCCTTTCGTGCCTTCAAATTTTCCCGGCGACCCGCCTTTGCCTTCTGTGGAGTGGTCTTGGTGTTTTGCGCAATGGATGGGTTATTCGAGTCGGATATTAACGAAGGGTCGTTGCTGATGTTTGTCTCGACGATCATACTTGTCCGGCTGGCGTTCGTACCCCTTTACCGGACCCTCCGAATTCCTTCTAAGGTTCCTTCCAGCTCTCAGATGGATCTTGTAGCTCATGCGTGAGCGTCAGAGCCTTGTACTTCCGTGGTGCGTGGCTGAGAAATCGGCCGGCACCCATTGGTTGCTTCGTCTTGCTGCCTGCCGTTGACGTGGCTCTTACAGACATGTCAGCGGGTAAATGATGAAAGTGAAAAAACAGCGCTGTTCAGAAACAGCGGGGGAAAAAACGTGAAGGTTGCGTTTGTCGCTTTTGACTTTGGTGAGTATTGCATCCGGCTAGCGAGTGGAATTGCCCATGGCGGCGGTACGAGCGTGCTGTGTTTCCTTCCTAAGGAGGAAGCTGAGCCATGTTTGCACCTGTTGAGTGATTTGGTCGATCTACGCATGTTCGACAAGCCACGATTCAGGCAACCCTTCAAGCAGATGAAGATGGTGATAAATCTGGTGAGGCAAATCAGAGCCTTCAACCCGGATGTCATTCACTTACAACTCGGTCACATGTGGTTTAACTTGCTGGCACTTCCCCTGCTACGAGATTTTCCGATTGTCCTGACCGTGCATGATCCCCTCATTCACCTCGGCGATGAGCATTCCGGCAAAACTCCCCAATGGGTCTATGACCGCGCTTGCTATCAGGCGCGAGAACGTATAGTTCATGCCCCGCAGGTAAAAGAGGTGCTGGTCAAGAGACTGGGGATTCCAGCCGACACGGTTCACGTCACTCCCTATGTGATGGTCGGCGATGTCGACCTGACAGCCAAGCCGGATGTGCAAGAGGAGCCGGTAATCTTGTTTTTCGGAAGAATTTGGCCGTATAAGGGGCTTGAATACCTGATCCGGGCTCAACCCCAGATTACCTCCAAAGTTCCTCATGCAAAAATTGTGATTGCCGGCGCAGGCGAAGACTTTAGCCGTTACCGCCGCATGATGGTGGATCCGGATAAGTTCGAGGTTCACAATGAATACATCTCCGATGAAAAGCGGACGGAGCTGTACCACCGCGCGAGTGTCGTAGTGCTGCCCTACGTCGAGGCCTCGCAGAGCCACATCATTTCGCTCGCGTATCGCTTTGGAAAGCCGGTCGTTGCCACCAGGGTTGGCGGCCTGCCCGAGATGGTCGATGACGGTAAAACCGGCTTTCTCGTTGCCCCACGCGACGTCGATGGACTGGCAGAAGCAATTGTGTGTCTGATGCAAGACGATGAGATGCGGAAGAGATACGGAAAGAACGGGATGCGGAAAGTCAACGTGGAATGTGCTCCCGAACTGGTAGGTCTTAAGACTCGAGCGGTTTACCGCCTGGCAGTGAACGGGTCGGCTCCGATGAAAGGCTCTCTGATCGAAAATCAACCGACCTCGCGGTCGTCCAGCTAGCTGGTGGCAGCCGCTGGTTACTTTGAGGTTGAAAACAACGGTGCCTAATCCGAAAGGGGTAAAGCTGTGAAACGTGTACTGGTCAACGGGGCTGGCGGGTTTATTGGCAGCCATCTCGTCAAAAGCCTGAAGTCCAGCGGATTCTGGGTCAGGGGGGCTGACCTAAAGAAGCCTGAATATTCTGAATCAGCAGCAGATGAGTTCATCGTAGGTGATCTTCGTGACCCTGACGTAGTCGAGACAGTTGTAAGTGGGATTGAAGATGTCTACCAGCTTGCCGCAGATATGGGCGGGGCGGGGTACATTTTTACTGGCGAGCACGACGCAGCGGTGATGCACAATTCGGCATTGATCAATCTGAATACCTTGCAGTTTGGCACTGAAGCGGGAGTGAAGCGATTCTTCTATTCGTCTTCGGCTTGCATCTATCCGGAATTTAACCAGATGGACCCAAGCAATCCGATTTGCACCGAGAGTAGCGCCTACCCCGCCGGGCCGGACAGCGAATATGGCTGGGAGAAGTTATTTAGTGAGCGGCTTTACCTGTCCTACATGCGCAACTATGGCGTCCAAGTGCGCGTAGCCCGCTTTCATAACATTTTTGGTCCGGAGGGTACCTGGGACGGCGGCCGCGAGAAGGCTCCAGCCGCCCTTTGCCGCAAGGTGGCGCAAGCGCCCGAGGGCGGAGAGATCGAAATTTGGGGCGACGGCATGCAAACGCGGTCTTTTCTCTACGTCGATGAGTGTGTCGAGGGAGTTCGGCGCCTTATGGAATCCGATTTTACCGGCCCGGTAAACATCGGATCCGAAGAGATGGTCACGATCAACCAACTAGCCCAGTCAGTCATGCATGTCGCCGGCAAGAGGTTGAGCATTCGTCATATCAAAGGCCCACTCGGAGTTCGGGGACGCAATTCCGACAACCGCCTGATCCTTGAGAAGCTGGGTTGGCAGCCGTCTCGACCATTGCGCGAAGGATTGGAGAAGACCTACGCGTGGATCGCCGCCCAAGTGGAAATTTGTAAGGAGCTGTTGGTTTAGAGCGGGCACGTGGAACCGTCAAGGTCGCCCGTATACAGAAAGCCCGGGCCCGTGGAGGTCGCTCACCAACCACTCGCGCGGTTGGTGAGCTAGGTGTTAGAGCCCATATCTTCGCGAAAACACCCCCTCACCAAACCATACAACCTGCATCATCAGATCTCGATGGCTTTCTGAAAGCAGATGAGACAGGCTGGCCAATCGTCAAAGGAATTGCCTCAGTAGCGAAACCGGATATCACACGCCGTTTTATGGACTGTCTGGAAAGCCGTCTTTTTCAACGCCTTAATCAAATGATTCTCCAACTAACCTTTTGGTGCACCGAAGCCCATGAGGTTTGACAAAAACTGATCCGTCCCGGATCGTTCGGTCCATGTCGTGCGGAGCGACATACACTATGACGAAATCGATTAGGGTAGCCTGTGTGGGCCCGGCGCAATCTGTCCAAGGCGGTATTTCTCGAGTGATCGAGTTGATAAGCGCTCATCTCCCAAGCCGGATTTCCTTTCACCCAATCGCCACCTTTACCCGGTATACAGGGTATAAAGGTACGGCTCCCCACGAGCGAGGCAACAGACTTGAGCAAGTCTTTGTCTTTGTTCTGGCATTCATAAGAGTACTAACCCTTGCTCTCGGTCGCCGAACAGTGTTTCATGTCCATTTTGCAGACCGGGGAAGCATACTGCGCAAAGGCATCGTCTGCGTGGTGCTTCGTTCCCTTCGTTGCCAGTACGTCGTGCATTCTCACGTGGCAGACACGACACTATTTCATGAATGGCTACCGCTAAGGTGCCAACGCATACTCCTATGGGGTATTAGTGGTGCCGGAAAGGTGATCGTCCTTACTCAGTTTTGGCACGATTACTATGCTTCACTTCTCAATTTGCAAGCGAGCCAGTTGTTACTACTTCCTAATCCAGCCAACTTGCCGAAATCTATACCGGATCGATCGACGCGAGAAGGGTTACGGCTGCTCTTTCTGGGCAGAGTCGGGAAGAGGAAGGGAGCCTTTGATTTGATTCGCGCACTCGCTGCCCTACCTGAGGAGATCCGATCGCGGTGCCATCTCACTATGGCGGGGGACGGTGATATAAACGAGGCCCGAAGGTTAGCGGCCGCCTTGGGCTGCGTGAATGAAGTAACAATTCCGGGTTGGGTCGGAACATCCGAGGTCGATAGGCTCTTAGAGGAATCAGATGTTCTCTTGTTACCAAGTTATGCAGAGGGAATGGCCATGGCCCTGCTTGAAGGCATGAGCTGGGGGCTTCCTGTGGTGACAACAAACGCAGGGGGTGCTGGCGAATTCCTGGACCAAGGTCGTAACTGCATTTTGGTAGCCCCTGGGGACGTTCAGGGAATCAGCCATGCCATCTCTGACCTGGAGCGGGATCCAGCACTGAGGCAGAACCTGGGACTTGCTGCGCGTGAAACAATAAGGCGCTTCAGCATAGAAAGCTATATTTCCACGCTCACCGGAGTATACGAAGAGCTTGCGATCGGACTGCCGGGTAACCAATCGCTCTTAGTTCCTGCGCCGCAGGGTAATCGTGAGGCACTGGTCCCTACGGTTAGTCATGCAGCCGATGGAGCCGATTCGATTGCGTTGATGGAGTCGATGGCCAGGAAATAAGGGGAATAAACGCCAATCGCTAGGTGGTTCTGTGACACTGGTGCCGTAAATGGCTTCTACCATGTCAACGGACCGCTTAAGACTATTGGTCATATACACGCGCTTTAGAATCTCTTCTCGCGGCGATGGAAAGCTTGCAGCTGGTGTTCACGCTGTGGCTATCCGAAGTGCCGAATGGATCAACGGAGCTTATGCACACAGCCACCACAACAATGCGTCGAGAGGCAGATCGATCGGACTCGATGAGTGAGACCAAGCACAGAGGCGAGATCGTCTCGATTCAGTACTTGCGAGGGCTGGCGGCATTCGGCGTACTTCTATGCCACGCTTCACTCGCGCTGCTGGACAAGGAGCAAAGTCTGGTTCCGCTAGGCGCCGGAGCCGCGGGGGTAGACCTTTTCTTCGTCATTAGCGGCTTCATCATGTTCTATACAACTGCTAACCGGCCCCCAACAACCGGAGAATTCTATTTAAGACGGTTTATCCGGATCTTTCCCCTTTATTTTGCCGTATCGACTCTCGCTTTCCTCATTGCGAGGGTGGCTCCCTTCGCTACAAGAACCTTTAGCCCTAATTTGTTCGATTACATTCGCTCCATTTTATTTGTCCCGTATTATGCGACAACAGGTCAGGCTGCGACCTTCCTAATACCGCTCGTGAGGCCCGAAGTTGGCCAGGGATGGACGCTTGACTATGAGGTGTTCTTCTACGCCATTTTTGGTCTAAGCCTGTATCTGCCGCAACGCTATCGCATGCGCGCATTTATGGCGGTGTTTTTGGTATTAGCAACGATCGGAGTTGTGTTCCGGCCTTCCGGCGCCATTTTCAGCACGTATACGGACTCACTCCTCTTGGAGTTTGTCTTGGGAGTAGTGCTCGGACATGTTCTGATCCGCGAGTGGCGCAATTCCATTAAAATTGCCGGAGTCTTGTTGTTGATATCGTCCGGAATTACATCCGTTGCTATTCAGATGTTCACTACATCCTCGCTACCACGAGTGATTGCCTTCGGGCTCCCAGCCGCTAGCATAGTTGCAATCGCCCTGTGGTTGGAACACGCGGAGCTAATGCCGAGATGGCCCTTTCTTCTGCTCCTGGGTGACGCATCGTATAGCCTTTATTTGCTCCACGGTTTCGTGCTGGCAGTTCTCCGGAGAGTATGGCAGCGATATTTCGATGTCAACCTGATCAGCACCCATATCATATTCATTCTTGTGAGCGTGTTGGCCGTAGAAGTGGTTGGAATCGTCGCATTCAGATATGCTGAGCGCCCGGTTACAAGAACATTGACAGCAGCGTTCAAAAAAGCAGGCCTAATCCGCGATAAGCAGAAGGCAAGAGAATCTCAGTCTAGATCGCATGTCAGTGAAACGGTCCATGCCATCTGAGTGGAAAGGCCTGTGATCGAGGGTCACGTTCGCTCGTCGTCAGTCATGCAAAATTCCTTATATGATCCGCTGCCCACTCTCCGAGCTTGAGAGCAGGCAGTGGATTGTGAATTAACCGCCTGGCCAGACGCGGCCATTATTGGCAGCCCATAGTAACCAGGCCAGCGGGTACATTGGCGGTGCATAGCCACTGGGGAAACAGAGGATCGGAAACATTCGTGGACGAGACTGGCTGATAGCCAAAGGTCGCTGCCGAAGCAGCCGTTGGAGTAAAGCCTGCAATAGTCGATTGCATGCATGCTGTAGCGCTGGAAGAGCCTCCGCAGCTAGGGGCGCCCGGAGCCGTTGCGTTTGAGAATGCTGGACTGGTCCCTAGGGTGTTAGAACCATAGGAGAATCCAGAACTACTAGATACGGTAGTATTCTGCCCACTAGTTCCAGCAAACCAGTTTCCTGAAAATGAGTCAGTAGCATTGCCTTCATAAACTGACACTGCGTAAACTGGCTTCCCAGCACCATCAGTTGCGCTACTGGTCGCAAATAGATTGCCTGTAACCGTCAGGCCCTCAACCTCATTCACGCTAAGTTCACCAAACCCAGCAGTGCTTTGATTCGGGTCCAGTACGTCACCCCACAGGGTGTTGGACTTCAGATAGATCGGGGCGTAGGAACTTCCCCCTTTATTGTTATTGCTGACTTGGATGCCCCGGCCATAATTGCCTACCAGGATGTTGTTCTCTACAACCGTTTGTCCGGTGTAAGGCGTGCCTCCGCCTTGCGAGAAATCGAAGGTGTCAAGAATCACGCCCTCGCCGTCGGTTGGCGCGGTCCCTGCACAGGGGTCAGGGTTGCGGTTGCCGTAGCTCAGGTTGCCGGCGATGAACATGTGCGTGCCGGAGTTGGTGTCGGAGGCTTTTGGCTGGTACAGCGAAATTCCCGAAGTGCACACTGCGCTCGTTTGAGCTGCGTTGTAGGCTATGTTTCCTACTATCACCAGGTAATCAAAGGAAGCAGACGTACCGTTATTGTGGGCACTAAATCCTCCATTCATACAGCCGTTGGCTATATTATTTGCAAAAATGATGTGGTGGATGGTAGAGCCGCCGTCTGGGTATACCTGGAAACAAGACGCATCGGCGTTAGAACTTGTGCTTACTTCCCAACCTTGAACTCCCCAATAGCTTTTGTCTATGTATATCCCACCGCTGGTGGAACTAATTGTGCAGGCAGCAAAGGTCGCGCACTTGAGCCAGGCGACACTATTGCTGGCGGCACACGTCACTGTTCCCCATTTACCGAACCCAAAATTAGAAGCGGAATAAGAACCAGCAGCAGCGTTAATCGTGTCTCCGCAATTTAGGGCATGATTCGGCGTTAGCCAAGCTGCGCTTGAAGAGGTGCCGCTGTTGGAATCGCTCCCAGTCGGAGAGATGTAGTAGGTAGCTCCTGTCGGAGAGGTAGGACTGATAGGAGCCGTAGGAGCTGTAGGAGTGGTAGGCGTTGTGGGAGTGGTAGGCGTTGTGGGACTGGTAGGCGTCGTAGGACTGGTGGGCGCCGTAGGAGTGGTGGGCGCTGTAGGAGTGGTGGGCGCTGTGGGAGTGGTAGGCGCCGTGGGAGTGGGAGGAGCTTGCGCGGAGGTGACCGTGAAGCTTGTACTGGTCGCC
>Ga0182024_10023031_pt1 | contig 11185 bp, 14 predicted proteins | sample P32metaG_FD_120480 | JGI IMG/M metagenome (GOLD analysis project Ga0182024, IMG submission 120480) | Permafrost microbial communities from Stordalen Mire, Sweden - P3-2 metaG (Illumina Assembly) | ecosystem: Environmental > Terrestrial > Soil > Wetlands > Permafrost | place: Sweden: Stordalen... | reverse complement strand
TGCCGTCGAGGCGGTTCCGCCAAAACGTCTCGAAGCAGTGCCCGCCCCGCCATACCCCCCGCGAACATATCGCCCGACGCCGCGCCGCATGTCGGCGGCATCCCCTGAGCGCGCGAAAGTGCCGAGACTTCGCCGCGCACCAGAGAACCGTGCAGCCGGAGCAATCGGAACCTGTGCGGGTACCGGCTGAATCGTTGGGGCTGCGGTTACAGGCTTTTGTTCTCCCGCATCTTGTTGCACTTCTCCCTCAGCAGCAGGCGCCGCCGGCGGTGCTGCATCCGGAACCCAGGGCGGAACCATCGGTACCCCGCCCAGTGGCCCTTTACTAGACTGCGATGTTCCCATTTTCCCTCCAATGCTTTATCGCGGCCTTGACCGGGCCCGACAAACCTTTACCTTTTTCCCACGCCTTGAAAACGTCCGACGCCCAAGGCTGATCCTTTATTTTCGGTACGATGTTCGGTCGTATTTGAGCGACCGGACGCTCGGCGAGAAAGGCGGCGAGCCGCGAACCCTGAAGAGGGTCCGCTTCCACCGTGGCGAGGCATGCGTCCAAGATCGGCGGCACCCCCCATTCCTGCTCCCGACGGGCACGATCCAGCAGTCGGTCCATAATCACTGTCATTTCCGCCCGAGCTAATTTTGTCAACCGCTCTCTTAGCTCATTTGCCACGTCCGGATGTTCCAGTAACGCAGCAAGCAGATCAGCCGCTTCCGAAGAGAGCCTATCTGCGGGCGAGATCAACGGCGCGTGTTCCCGGCTTACATAAAGGACTCCGCGCAAATCATGATCCGCAAGTCGTGGAGATAGAGTCAGCCACTCCTGCACGAAAGAATCGTCCCAAGGTGCAGGTAATTCCAATTTCTCGCCTGCATTGGCCTTTTCTTCCCATGCAGCCAACAACGTAGGCCGCCCGTCTGCATCTTCTGCAACGGCCTTCGTCAGGGCGGCATAGGCCTTCGGGTCGCCGAGGCGCTCGAACAAGAGCATCTTCGCCAGAGCTGCTTCATCCACGCCGACGCCGTGAGCTTTCGAGATTGCCATCCTGATAGAGAGCGCATTGAGGAAACGCTTTATCAGCCGTGGATTTCCCGCTATTCCGGTCGCGGTTGCCATCAGAGGAGCCAGACGGTCCGCCGTATCGAATTGAGCAATCAGTTCGCCGGAAAACTTCGGGTGCAGAGACTGCAGGAAAGCCCGGTCGACACGCTTGCCCTGCCACGTCTTGCCAAGTTGCTCGCATACTTTTGTGCGAATTTGCTCTTTCGTTGGGCCGTCCAGGTCGCTTTTATCGATGTACAGCAGCATCATGTACGCGCGCACTTCTTGCGTTCCTAATGGCGGAACACGAATCGGGAGCTGAATCAGTTTGTCGAAGTAATTCGTCACCAAGTCGTCGTCAACGTCCCCGAAATGTCGCCGAACCGCATGTTTGATCATCGCGTCATCCGCAGCAATGACGAATGCCGTGTTCTTCAGGAATAGAAAGAGCCTGATGGCCTCGAGTGTCGAGATTGTCGTTTCAGGCAGGCATCGGTCGAGATCGTCGATCAGCACGACCAGCGTCACGCCCATTTCGGCCAAAGTTTCCTCGAAACTGTCTCGAAGGGCTTGAATTTCCTTCGGCGGCGATGTTTTCTTCTTCGCTCCCAGGAGCCTTTTCGCTGCGCCGGCTACGCCTCCCGCAGCGTGCTCTATATCGCCAGCGGTCTTATCGTCGACATCACCTGCGATTAACTTTTCTCCAATCCCATATATCTCACCAAGTAAGCCTATGGGAGGCATCCCTAGCGACATCGAGACGGCTGAACCTGCCACGAGCTTCGCCACGCGGAACCAGTTAATCCGCTGCAGAAACTCCTTTGCTTTTTCAACCCCTTTTTGGCGCGCCTCCGCTTCTTTCGTCAGCGAGGCGGCAATCACCTCCATAAGCGCGGCCCGCGCGTCATCGTATCCCTGGTAAAGCCATGCGTTGAACTCGACGAAGATGAAGTCCGTATTCTCCCGCCGGTCGAGGGAACGGCGGATCAAACGGATCATCGACGACTTGCCGACGCCCCACGCTCCGGACACTCCAATCGAAATCGGACTACCTTGCGCCTGAACGACGATCTCGGCCACCGTGTCGGCGACACCAGTGAAATTCAGGAAATCGAGTTCGGTCTCGTTATCTGGCCACATATCTTGCGTTCTCACCTCAGCGCTTTAGTTTTTGCGGGCTCGGTTTGATCCGTCGACCATCGTACCTTCTCAGCGATGAAGGTCGCGACTCGCCGGATTGGGCTCTCTAGCCCCTCAGTCCGAGCGCACGCAGCCAGGCATCGACCTGACCGAAGGCATCTTGCTGCCATTGTTCCGGAGTGCGGCGGTCCAATACGTCCGTGTCCTGCACGAAGCGCCTGACACGGTCGGGACCATATCCGTCCACCCTGTCGAACTTCTCGTTTATGTAGCCGTAACCGCGCGCAGCGCTTTCATGCTCAAGTAACGGCCGACAGGCTTCCGCCAGCGCTTCCGGCCCGCCGCGATAATTTCGGATGCTGTAGTAAATGTCGTAGGCGTCTTTTTGCTTGGCGCGGCCCTGCAAGGCATGACCTTTCATGGCGAGCAAGGCGGGTATCGAACAGACCGCGATCTCGACGCGGTTAGGACCGCCATCAGGCATCGGTCCTTCAATTGCCACGAGTTGATAAAAGCGCAGCGCCAGATCGGCCCCGTCCGCCCTCTGCACTGCGAAGTCGCTGATTAAAGGTGGACTGTTTTTGACGATCTCGACATCGCGAGGCATCAGGAAGTCAACAACGATATCGATGGGATCTCCGCCATCCGTTGCGGGGACTGTGCGCACGAGCTGGAAGCGTCGAAGAATGCTAGTTCTTTGTTCATAGCCATGCTCCATGAGGGCGTTGACCAGCGTGGCATATTCGCCATCGCCTAACGCTTCCGCGTCGAGACTGAGATCCACATCGACCGAGCCGACGTGCCTCATCTCTTCATTGTCGAGCAAGAGCCAGGGGACAGCGCCCCCGATGACGGCAAACTTTCCTCTGAAGCTTCCCAATATCTGGCCGATCTCGACGAGCACACTTTTAACGGCCGCGGTTGTGCGATCGTCGTAGTCGGCTGCCGATTGCGGATCGGGCGGCGTCACGCCGGCCATGAAAGCCTCGATTGCCGCAGATGCTCGGCGGCTTCCTGCCCGCGCTCGCCGGCGGCCCAAAGGTCAAGATAGGTTTGGATGGCGCTCGTGCACACTGCCCCCGGCGCCGGCTCGATGGTATCGCGGAATAGCCCGTCATCTTTCGGCACGGTCACTACCACGTTCTCACCCTTGGGAGACGGCGAAAGTTTCAGGTGCTCCTTCAGCCGCTCAAGACCAACATCGTCCGCATAAAAATACTGGGTGCCGGTCCGGCCGTAAGGCGCCAGCCAGTTCGCCGCCGAGAAAGACGCGAATACGGCTTTCCCCTTTTCTGATTGCGGCAAAGTCTGGCGTGCCACTTCTTCAAAGCCACTGCCATGCAGGGTTGTGTAAAAACCCATGCGCTTGCCCGCGGGCGGCTCGTATTCATCTCGCCACGCATTGAGCAACGCGTCCGGCTCGGACAGGAACAGGCCCCGCTCCGATACCTGCGCCCACTCGCGATCCAGCAGGCCGGTGCGCACGTTGCTGCCATGACCGAGGCTGACTCCGGCAACCTCAGCCAGTTCGGTCACGCGCCATGCGCGCTTCGGATCGCGGAGCAGTACACGGAGCACCTGCGCGGATTTAGGTTTGAACAGCGACTTGAGCTCGCGGCGATCCGCCGGCGGCCGGTCCGCCACGCGCCGTTCGATAAAGACATTGTCAAAGCTGAGGCGCGCATTGCCGACAAGATCGATAAAGCCAACCGCGTTCTCCTTGCAGAGCGCCTGCGCTTCCAGCGAAAGATACGGCGCGATGAAGACCGGGACGGCATCTACTCCGAAATGCACGATGTAGTTGCGCAACTGCAGCAAGGCTGCCCGCACATTCCGGGGCTGGCCATTGGACTTTACCTCGCAAACCAGCATGTGGGGCCGGTCATAAACATTGATGCGCGCCAGGATGTCGGCCCCCCGATCGTTAGGCCCGGCCTCTACCTTGATATTCTCGACGTGAATTGCCGGCACTTGCTCCATAAGCTCGCCAAGGGCACCCGCAGCCCTGTCTTCCAGCTCTTTCATTGATTCCCGCGCTTTCAGCATATGTTGAAACTATCATATTTAGTGAAATCCGGCAAATTATTTCACTAAAAGCCATGCTTTCAACAGATGCTGAAATTGTTTACATCGCTGAAAACGTGTGGGTTCAATGCAACTAAAGCACGTAATTTCAATAAGATGGCTAGTTATTCGCCATTGCGTTCTGGCACGCATTGCCGCTGCCGCCCGATCCCCGCATCCTTTTTATGGCGGTCGTTTTTGTCAACACAGAGCTGTAACAAAACCCCCTCAAAAAGGGGTTTTTTGTTGCGAAGTAGTGCAGGGCCCATATAGCGAATATGCCAAATCTCATGCGTGCCTCTGAAAGCCTGCAGGGTCGTTATCCGCGATCTGAACCAAACCGCGCACGCTCTCGATGTCACGGCAGAAACCCTCTACGAAGCCCTCGCCCAAGCCCTGGCCACGCTGCGCGGCGACGAATGGGCCGGTGAGATAGGCGAAGGCCTGACCACAGTCACCGTCGGCGTCAGACAGCCTGAAGTTACCCACGTCGTGAAAATTCAGGACTTCGAGAACTGGCTTAACAGAGGCTGCAAGAGCCCGGCAGATATGGTGCTGAAGGCGAGACTCCGGCGAATGCTTGGCATGGACAAGCAATAATAAATAAAGGAAGGCTCGATCGATGACCAGCAGAGCACGATCAGCATGATGAGCAGCATGGCGTCTGTGATCATGGTCGCCACCACCACCATCATCACGGCCATGGCCGCGATAACCACGACGACTACTACCGCCGCCGCTGCCGGCACCACCACGGAGACCAGCATGCTGAAATACCGGCTCAGACCGCTGCGTCGTTTTCATTCTCAATCGGCTCATCACAGGCGATGAAGCAGGTGCGCAGGCGCTCGATTTCGACGGTCGTGAAGCCATGGCGCGCCTGAAGAGATCCTGCCAGGCATTTTTCACCGTTTGCTGCATGTCGCGCGCGATCGCGACGGCGTTCTCCCGTGAAAGCCCGAAGCTGGCAATGTCATTCAGCGCATTGCGCAGGGTCGCCTGGCGTCTATTCCTCCCGACACCGATCGCGAGCTCCCGCTCAAGAGAGACCTGTCGCTCCCGAATCGCGAGGTGCCGTCCGATAACGCCGCCTGGATCGGCGGGGACATGGGTTCCGGCCAATCTTTCTCGGGCTTGCAAATTTGCAAGGATCTCTCCGCTTCCGTTCGGGAGATCACGTGCTTCTCATCGACGGCACCAGCCCTGATCTGGCGACCGCACAGCTCGCGCAGAAACCCCTCATCGACGGCATTCTCGCCAGCATCCGTTGCCATGTTTCCCTACAAGCCGCGCCCCCGATGATTGATTTTTCTGCTCGGGTAAGCGCTGCACCCGCTTGATTACCCTGTAGGCCGCGCCTTTCGTGTCCCGTCCAGAGGTTCTTTCGTTCACCGTTTCCGCAGGCGCAGCCTCGGCAAACGAAGAGAACCTTGGGACACGCGCAGCCTACGCCCTGCCCTCGGCTCACATCTTGAGGACAATCAAAACAAAGGAGCACGAGATGAAGAAGTACGAATCCTCTACGGGCAGGACATTCCGCATTACGGAACTGTCGAGCTAGAGGCCGAGAGCGACGCAGCATGGGCGTGAAATCTGTACGATTTCCGCTGCGATGATTAACAACATCGAATACATCACCAGCGAAGAGGTAACGGTCCGAGAAACTTTCGCCATCTACCAGCCGCCACGCCGGCCAGGACACAGTTCGCTCCGGTGGCTGAACTCATGCACACAATTGGCACAAGGGGACTAACAGCGAGGGCATCCATGGCTCCTCTAAAAGAGGAGTCGGCTGATCGGCCGTCAGTCACCAATTCTGGTCGATCCTTTTTCTTCATTGCACCAGAAATGCGTTGCTTGAATATTGTCTGGGTGGTCATCCCGCCACGCTCCGCCCATTCCTTTCGGATTCCTGTGGTCTGGAACCACATCGTTATAGTCTGTGAACTCTTCGTGGCAGATGGCACACTTCTTATCTTGCTCGACAATCTTGCGGTTCAGGAGCTTGCGCATCTCAGCGGCGGATCTGAGTTCCCGGTATCCTCTCGGATGATGCGGATCATCAATGCGTCGAATCCCAGGCTGCAATCTGCGCGCATAGGGCGTTTGTTCCCGGCCACAGCAGGAAATCGATTTGTGGATTGGGCAGTACTCATTGCGACGAAGCCTCATAGCATTTCCTCCTGGGAGAATCGGCGAAATCAGTCGTTGGTATGTGGCGGTCGGGCGGAGAGTCTCTCAGATGGGCTGCTACAATGCCTGTCCGAGGGGGACTATGACGAACCTGACGGGAGTAATTCGGCAATTGCGGAAGGAAAAACAGCGCGTGCACGGAGAAATGGAGCGGCTGAATGCTGCGTTGGCGGCCCTGGGAAGTCTCGGAGTTCTTCATGGAAGGTCTAGGCCTTCCCGCGCGCCTAAGGTGCGGAGGCCTATGTCAGCTTCCGCTCGCAAGAAGATCGCGGCGGCCCAGCGTCTACGCTGGGCGAAATGGAAGAAAAACAAGCGAACCAAGTGAATGGAAAGAACGGGCGAAGCGGATTTTGTAACATTGCACGAATCCCTCCTGGTAAGGGGGTTTCGTGCAACGAACTGTTGCCCACCACGATCTGAACGATCGGAGTGATGAGCGGCAACATGAGATTCTGTCGCCGATGAAACGTTGGATCCATGATCGTCTGACCCGGCATGATCATTAAGGGATGGAGCATAGACACAATGATGGGACATCGCGGTCTATGAGCTTGTTTTCAATGCTTTACACCGATTGAAGGGTCATGGTATTTACTTGTAATTATATTGTTATTTAAGCGTCATTTTGATACACTGGCATTGGGTTCGGAGGTCAAGACATGGCAGTATCGACCCCGGCAAGACCGGATTTGTTGGCCTATCGCGAAGCGACAACTCTGGATTTTTCCAAACTCATCACGGAGTTGGCCACAATTCTGGGGAAGAAATTGACGGCCTACATCGCTTCCGTCAAAGACACGAGAGCGATAGAGCGCTGGATGGCCGGCTCAGAGCCGTACAAGGGAGTCGATGAAAGATTGCGGCTCGCTTATCGGCTGGCGAAAGTGATTAGCGATCATGAGGGGCCACGGGTGGTTCAGGCTTGGTTTACTGGTCTGAATCCGGAGCTAGGGGATCGCGTGCCCGCTCGGCTTTTGCGAGAGGGGGATGTGGAGACCGTAGGTCCAGAGATACTTGGCGCCGCGCGCGCCTTCTTAGCCGGAGGATAGCAATTCGTGAAAGCCCCCGGCGTAATTCATAGATTAGGGAGGAAACCTGATCCATGGGCTCCCCCCGATTGGGCTTCCGCGGGGCCTGACGGAACCTTCGGCAACCGCTTTGACGACCCTGATGCGACCTACCGTGTTCTCTACGCCTCCTCGCAGAGACTAGGGTGCTTCGTCGAAACCCTGGCTCGATTCCGCATCGATCCCACACTGCTTGCAGAGAGCAGGCGACCTCAATTTGTCAGACTATCATCACAGTTCTGACAAATTATCCGCCTGGTGTCATATTTGTCAGATACCGGGGGATTCCCACTTGAGGATGGTGCCTTCACGGTGAATGCTGAAAAAGCGGACGAAGAATGGCTGCCGTTCAGCCATTCAGAAGATCAGCGCTGTTCGCAAATTCGATACGCGCCTGTCCCACCAGACGTTTCTTTCCCTTCTCACGAAGGATATTCCCGTCTATTCGCACCGTATCAACAACGTTCTGATGGCTTCTGATAGCCTCTTGAACACGGGCTGCCAGATGTCCCTTAGCAAAGGTCAGTCTGATGAACTCCGCTCTTCCATCCTCGTTCAGGTCTACGAATTCAACCGTCGGTGTACCCTGGCTCACAATCGCACCGGTCGCTTGAATACTGGAGACATCGATCTCGTCGAGGTTGGAATTCACCGGAAACAGGCCAAAAGTGAACGCCAGGGAGTCTCGAGCTTCCTCGGTAGCGACTCCGATCATCTTGTCAGAAATTGCGAGAATCGCTGGCAGGAATTCCTCTTTGAAAGGGGCCACTCTCTCCGAAGCCGTTTTCTTTAGGGCGTTCCCCACAAAATCCCTGCTTGATTTCAAGGAAACACTCTGAAGGTTTCTGACATTTTCCGCGCAAGTACTGCAACTCATGAGGTGAGCGGCATCGTCGCCATGCACACCCTGATGGAGGAGTTGTACCAGCTTCTCGGCAGACAAACACTTCTCGTCGACGCCTAAAGAGGCATCAAACACTGAGACCTCGGGGGCAATCGCCTCAGCGATTTCCACGATTCGGCCAACATCGATTCCTCGGCCTGCCGCTGCCTTCATCATGATCTTTTCTCCTTCATATACAAGACGTATAAAGGGGGGCTTTTCTAACAGCCCGGACTACTTTTTTAGGCGATTCTTGAGAGCCTCTCGGCATCTGGACAACAGCACCGGGACCGATTGAACCTGTATTTTCAGCCGCTTAGCCAATTCGGCTTGGGACATTCTGTTCACATAGAAGCTCTCGATCAAGAACTGGCAGCGTCGATCGAGGCTTGAAAGTGCCTGAAAAAACGCGATTCCAGCCTCCTGCTCACCCAGTTCAGACCCTCGAGTAGGCGTCGGCAATGCCAATATTTCGTCAAAAGGCACCTCCTTCGCATTCCTCCTTAGTTCATCGAGCAGCGAGTTCTTGGCGATCGCCACAAAATAAGCATCGTAGACGACACCATCTTTTTTCCCGCTGCTGAAAATCTCGATGTACTTGATGAACGCGGACTGGTACGCGTCTTCAACGAAAACAGGATCCTTGCGATACAGAGAAACCAGAATCGCCATCACCAGGGGACGAAACAGGTCATCGAACCTGCGCAAATGGGATTCATTCTGCGGATCCGAGAAACACAACTCAATTGCCCGCCTGACCGCCGCCGTATTGTCACTCACTGCCAATCCCCGTAATGCGGTCGGCGTACTCCTGAAGCATCTTGTCCAAAGCAAGGCAACGCATCGGCCGACGAGGGCAATCGATCAGGAAATCCAGAATGACGGTAGCAGTTTTCGTCTGAATTCCTTCGAGAGGCAGATCGTTGCGATTCAGCTTTATGCTCTGGGCTACGCTTTCGCTGTTTTGAATGACAAACTGTTTCACTTTTTCCGGATCGCTGCGAATTTCCTTGATCTCCTTCAAAGCGGCATCGGGCCGACGATGATCGCGTAGTTCCCCGACAATCAGCTCACTCAACGCTTCGCCCTCGGAACGAGGCTTCGCTAGGGCCGGGTGACTCTTTTCCAGATAGTGCCGCACATCCACAGAGTATCCTTCCGATCCGGCACTTCCAGCCCACACATCGTACGCCCCCACCACGGCTACCGATCGAATGTAGCGCCTCTTGCTCGATGGGTTCCCGGCTCGGCGCATGATGTGTTGGTCATTCCAATTTTCTCGAATATATCGAATTGTTTCACTCCGCGACGCCAGTTGTGCCAATTGTCCAAGCCTTCTCAGGCCCGGAAACTTTCTCATCCAGTACAGTGGGTTCAATACCTTTCGGCCCGCATGAGGTGTACCGAGCGTAATCAGCAGATCCACTTTGATACTGCGACCGTTTCCTGCCAGCAACTCTTCCAAGATAAACGCTTTTGACAACAACCCGCCTTGGCTGTGGGCAACGAGGGCTATAGTTTCGTACTTTTCCTGAACTCTGTTAAGAAGCTGTCGCAAGCCATCCACTGCAAACGGGATCAGCGGCGGCTGGTGAAACGCGGTCGAATCGTATTGAAAGGAATAAAAATCGTAGCTGCGAACCCAGGGATCATGCTCGGCCATACTTTGGATGATGCCCGGCACACCCAGCCACGTGCCCCAGCTATCGCCGAAAATCCCATGGACAAATACCACGAGCGAATTGTTCAGCGGATGTCGATTGAACCACATCGTGAGCCGAAGCCTCGCAGAGCAATGAAACGCATAAGGGGAAGAACTAACTATTCTCTTACGTCGAAGGGCCAAGTCAACACAAAAGAAAGTTTCATTACACAAACAGTACAAAACCTTGAGTAGTCAGCGACACTCCCCAATTCCTACCTGCGGGGCCGAGTCCTTGACCAATAGAGTGTCAACGCTGTGTCTCCGATGTTCCGCAACCGCTCTGCGACTTCTTTTGTCTCGAAGGGCCGGTCTTCGGGCTCCAGATCGCGATTGAGTAACTCGGTGATTTCTTCCGCAGTGCTCGGCTTCCTGATCTTGTTCAACGCTCGTGAAATGTGTTCCTCGAGACAGCGCGAATTCGGAATCTTCCGCATTTCCAGTTTCAGCTCTTGAAAAATGAATCTAGCTTATTCCTGACAGGGTCCCGCTGTCAGCATGGTTGGGATGAGGATGCAAACCAGAATGGCAGATCATGGCTTCCTCGCCGGCAGCAGCTTAACGACCAGGTTTCCTATTGCCGCAGGCTCGTGCTCTCCGGCGCCGCCAACCAAAGTGTACGAGCGCTCGAAGCCCGCGGGTCCTTCCACTTTGATTTCCCAATTGTCATTGGCGTGAGACCCGACAATGGACACTCGCCACTCTCCTGGCCGGTCACTCAGCACGTGTTCAAGGATCGCCACAATCTCCCCGCGAACTCGGGGATCGCCCGTATTCTGCATCTCGATCCTGACTGCCATGTCTCCTATATTGTACAAAGCGGCCAGGTACGAACTTCAGGTGCGGTCAAAGGCTCATGGACGGCGCGCTGAGTTAAGTTCCCGCTTGATGGGTGGGATGGCTCCCAATCGCACGACAACGTCAAGCGTTTTCAGAAGCTCTCAAGGAACGAGTCGGGCGACTGCTCCCTGTGGCGGGGATCTTCTCTCGAAAATGGTCCTTCACGATTCCTGCTGAAAAAGCGCGGGGAAAAAGGCTTTTCTGGGAGAGCAGACTCGCGGCAGTAAGACCGGTGGGAGAAAAGGTAAAGGCTG
>Ga0182024_10023030_pt1 | contig 11186 bp, 8 predicted proteins | sample P32metaG_FD_120480 | JGI IMG/M metagenome (GOLD analysis project Ga0182024, IMG submission 120480) | Permafrost microbial communities from Stordalen Mire, Sweden - P3-2 metaG (Illumina Assembly) | ecosystem: Environmental > Terrestrial > Soil > Wetlands > Permafrost | place: Sweden: Stordalen... | reverse complement strand
CTCTGATAGTACTTTTGCTAATCGCCGCGATTACCTACTGGTCGTTCGGCCATGGCAAACGACTGGGTAGCCGGTTGGGATTTCGTGCGGGGCGGCGCAAACGGCGACGGCGCCATCGCTAATTGCGGCCTGAGCATCCGACGGACTTCTTCCGCGGTCCGAGAAGTCGTAACTCTGGGGCGCCGTTTCCATCGCCGCTTGACGTACGTTGAACCACTTGAGTTGCCGATCGCGCGCTCCTGGGCCGTCCCACGGGGCGGCCTGGGAGCGGCTTTTTTTAGCGGTTGACAGGCTCGGCCGAACACCTCTCCAATTACCTTGCGATTCTGCGGTGGCTAAACTCTCTATAAATCGGCCCATTTCTGCCGCAGCACAAAATATATTTAGAGTTTATTTGGATGCCTGAGAGTGCAGGCACCTTCACGCGCCATGTCGCAGATGAGAAGGCGTCAAATGGTCTGCTTTGTCTTTGCGCATGGTCCGGAGGCTTCAGCGTCGCACTCTTGTAGATAAGATTAATGCTTCATGCTATGCTAAATAGCATATATGTTAAATGGCATCTATGCTATTCAGCATTGACACGCACAATTCACGACGTAGACTAGCCGTGTGACAAAAGATCTGACGATCACCGATCAACTCCGCAGTGCTATCAAGGCTAGCAGTGAAACCGAATATGCGATTTGGAAGGCAAGCGGTGTCCACCAAAGCGTCATCAACAGGTTCGTTAATGATCGCCAGGGAATTTCACTAGAGACTGCCGCAAAACTCTGCAAACATCTTGGATTTTCTTTGCTAGCAACAGTGGCAACGAAGAAAAATCGCAAGTCACGCTGATCCTTACAACCGATACATCTTCCATGAAGAATTCTCGTGCCATTCGCGTTACTTCCAAAGCATTTGCCACGCTGGCCGAAGCCGCCAAGGATCGTGCACCGGTGACTGGGTGGACGCACAATTTTTACCGGTATCCTGCCCGTTTTTCACCGCAGTTTGCGAAAGCTGCTATAGAATTATTTTCAAAGCCGGGTGATTTGGTTTTCGATCCGTATATGGGTGGCGGTACAGCGGTCGTGGAAGGGATGATCGCTGGGCGGCGAATGATCGGTAACGATTTGAATTCGTTAGCGTCATTCATCGCAAAATCGAAGATCACAACGCTGCGCGCCGAGGATGTCGCTGCAATTCGAAGTTGGGCAACTTGGAAAGTGCCAAGGTTCTCATACCGATCTCCATACGAAGGATTAGCCGCATACATCGACGAACAAAAGACACGCAACCTAACGCTGTCCAAAGCTAGGTTCATCAAAAAAGCAATGGCGGCCGCCCTGGCCACGATTGATGAACTGCCATCGAAGCGCGCAAAGAACTTTGCTAGATGCGCTGTGCTACGAGTTGGCCAATGGGCATTGGACGGCCGGGAACGGCGTACAGCACTGCCCGATTTCCGCGATAGGCTTAAAACTACAACGCGCGAAATGCTGATCGCACTGGTAGGATTCGCAGAGCAAGTCCGAATGGTTGGCGGACGGGCAACAATCCTGAACTGCGACGCGAAAGATATTGCCAGCGCAGACTTGTTTCAAGATCGCAAGCACCGTGTAGCGCTAGTCGTAACTAGCCCACCATATCCCGGCGTGCATGTGCTGTATCATCGCTGGCAAGTCGATGGGCGGCGGGAAACGCCAGCGCCATACTGGATTGCCGGCTGCAATGACGGCCAGGGCGGATCGTTTTACAATTTTGCAGACCGCAGAGAAGAAGCCGCTGATGGCTATTTTGATAAATCGCTGGCGACGTTGAAGGCTATTCGAGCGGTAACGCGCGATGGCGGCTACATGATCCAGATGGTGGCATTCAATCGCCCAGGCGAACAGCTGCCGCGATATCTCGACAACATGCAAGCCGCCGGCTTCGCTGAAGTGTCAATCGGGTCGGATGGCCGAATCTGGCGGCAAGTTCCTGGCCGCAAATGGCACGCTCGGCAAAGGGGCAAAACGAATTCAGCGAATGAAGTCGTTTTGGTGCATCGTGCCGTCTAACGATCACGCAAGCCCGAATTGAGGACCGCGATACAATGCGCGAATAACGGGAACAATCACTCGCGCAATTCCATTGCAATACGAACTGACTGCCTTCAAGTCATCACCATCGGCCGCCGAATCGTCGTTTTGAGGACCTTCCGCGTCGTTCTTAGCCTGGTTAATTCGCTTTGCCTCTTGCAGCATTCCCAATGCGCAAAGCGCTAGTCCGTACTTAAACCAGAACTTCACCAGCGGACGGTCATCGTCCTTTGCGCGGGTCAACTCCGTTATCAAAAACGCATTATCAATGTTAAGAAAAAAGTCATAGCCGCTACTGTCATTGTGAACCACACGCATCGCTGAGTAAGGTTCGGCCGGCCGATTCTCTTCCCTCACTTCCGGGATGGCCAGTCGTGGCGCACTTGTCTTGGCGTTGCTCTGCGGACGCTTTGTCTGACGTGACTTTTCGCCACCATTCGGCGGTGGATCATTGCTTTCCGGCTCAGCGATAATTGTGAATTCTGAAACAAACGGCCCAGCGCCTGATTCTCGATTCACATCAGTCACCCGCACCTTAACTTTCGCCTGTTGGCCGGGCTGCAAATCCCAGGGAACAGCGAATTTTGCCGTGAATTCTCCGTTCCAAAGATGGGAGTGTTCTATGATGCTGGGTGGGTCAGTCGTGATGTCTCCACGACTATCGACACGCTCAAAATAGTTATTCACGGCGTCGGTTTCAAACACAACTCGGCATGTCCGATTGATCGGACAACGCTTAACCAAGCCCCCATTGGGTTCCTTGGTAATTCGGAAAAACGTTGGGAATTGACGCCCGATAAACGGCTCACTGGGTCCAGGCCCAATGCTCGTTATCAGTCTGTCACCAAGTGAAAACAATGCCGCAAGGGTCGGATCGCTTTTCAGTAATTCGTTGAATACATTCGCCGTTTCTTTGTCATCCGACATCGCTTTTTCGATCTGCTTCCTACGTCGTTGCGCATTCAACTCGCGCAAGCCTTCATGCTCCCGCAGGTCGTCCTTTAGGCCACTGACAACTTCGTCATAAACTTCATTTCTGCGAACTCGATCTCGTGACGCGAGGAAGAAGTCTTCCCGCACAGTATCTTCCATCTGCGTGCAATCGACCGACACGAGAAGATGATCGCTCAGGTAATCGAACTTCAAATGGCGGGTTACAAAATCCGCGGGCAGGCTTCCGTGCACTTGACCATTGATTGTAAAAAATACCCCGTGCGGAATGCGCCGCGAATCCATCTCTTCTTTAAATACCCCGATGCGATAGGGTAATTTGCCGATACCGCGGAGGTTTAGTTCACCGAATGCCGGAAAACCAGCTTCGACTTTTGTCCGTTCTGGATCGTCTGGACTACTAGCCACCGACGACCATACGCCACAAATGGTGGTGCTGAAGTAGTGGGCCTTATAATCGCGGGTTTCTGTAAGCCGAAAAGGCAAGCACGGAGAGTGCAAGAAACGCTCAAGTTCGTACCGTGCTTCTGTTGTTGCTATGCTTTTGGCCTTCCACTGAAAATTATACAACTTGATGCAAGTACCATACGGCAACTTCTCGATGTATGGCCGTGGTGCGATGTTGCTACGTCGGTCTGGCAACACCGCGACCCCCTCCGCCTTGAAACGGAGTACATTTCCGCCAGGTGCAAGATATACATATGTTGAATTTTTCCGGCCTTCACTTGGCCGCAATCTTCGCACGATGGTAAATCCCCATTCCTCCCCAGAGTTGTCATCGGTGCGCACGCGGCACGCCGGATTACGCTTTGAAATAATTAGCTGCATATTTCGCTTGCCGCAAAACTGAAGCACGCCAGTTCCACCACAATTGAATTTGCCCTGAACGAACGGGATTCGCATTTTGTTGGACTTGTTAAGCGACAGGAGCGTGTCGGGAAATTTATTTGGTGTCTGACCCTCTCCCTGGTCCACGATCAGGTAGCAAGGCGTCAACTTTTCGCCCACCGCTACGACGGCGATTCGTTCGGCCAATTCGGTTTGTTGCTTGGGTAGCAAATTCTCTAATCGGCCCTCGCGCACATTGAAAAACAACTCAACCGCTTCCGTCATCGACTTCGGCGCTCGTGGGCCTTCAGGGTCGATGTCCCGCCGAAAACTCTCAGCCATAAGCATGGCGTCAATGGCATTTATTATTTTCTCGACCAAAGCGCCGGTTGGCTCCGTTTGCTGATTACCAACCGTCGAAAAATTGTTCTCCATGCCCCCTAGCGGTTGCCAAACCGATTCGTTTTCCAAACCGTAGCCGTGACTCGACAAGAGCCGATCAACTTCGTCTTCATTTTCCGCTTTAAGTAGCAGTATACAGAGATCAATCGGTTGCATCGAAATTACCCCGTTTCGTAGCCACAGAGGAATTGTAAATGATTCGCTAGCGCTAACTCGCCGCACGAACTTTTCGATCCGATCTACCCAGGCCCAAATGGTTCTTTAGTAAGGTCAACGTCTCGACACGCGCCTGTCGATTGGAAACCACTGAACCGGCGGTAATGCACACGTTGTCCCACAGTGGGTTCACCTTATTACCAACTGCCTTTCGCCAATCAATCGTTTTCAGCATCTGTAATTTTGCTTTCCAGTCCCTCGGGTGTTCGTCGATAAGTGCGCATCCCAATCCTCCCAGCGCACGCATGACGACCGCATGGGTATTGATTTTTTCCTGCCGAAGCTGAGGCGCTCTCAGTTCTTCGTTTTTCACTTTGCGCCAATCGGAAATGACCGTGGCGACCTCAGACCAATATTCAATCGCCAATGTCAATTTTGCCTCGTAGCCGCTAGACCCTTTCTTGTCGATCTTGTCCCCAAGCAATTCTTCGTTCGCGTCATAAAGCGTTGAAAGCGTGAACAGCTTGTGTGATCGCAGCGGAATTGTGATTCGTTCCTTGTCGATCATGTCCTGAAAGACATCCAGCTTCTCGGATAAGTCCATCGTAAGAGACGAAAGATTGTCACGATGATCGTAGAGGATGTCCAGGGACTTAGAAGTCTTGTGGGCAAACCGATTCAAGTCGGAGAACATCTGTTGCAGCCGGTCGATGTTTTCCTGCTCAAAGAGCAACACGGAGATTCTGTCTTTGGCCAAATTCGGATTTTCACGAACGGCGGCGGCAATAGCTGCACAACGGTGCTGGCCGTCATTGATAACGAACTCGATGTTCTCTAATTCCATCTCCAGTGTGCCCAAGTCTGCGTTCTCGGCGACTGGCGTGAAACTGACATCCGATTTGTACGACGCAGTGATCGACGAAAATAAAAAGCCGTCCTCGTTGTCCAGGATGTACTTTGCGATGGCGGGGACTCGTGTTTTGTTAAGCACCCGTTGCGCCCGCAACTCAGGCGTGCTGTCCTCCCAATCGGTGAATTTGAACAAACGTGGGATTTCAGCCAGGGACATTACTGTCGCGTAATATTGCCGACCGCCCATCCGGCCACGCATTGCAGGAAATGATACTTTCATAGCTTGTTCCTCAAACTGATAGCATTGGAGCTGTAATAGTTACCAATGTACAGCTCTTTGAATAATAATCAAGAGCTGTTGACAAAAAATATTGGAGCTGTAAATTGACGGTTGATTACGGTGGGTCAGGCGGGTAATCCAGCTTACACCCCCAAAACTCCCAGCAAAGGTGTTTCGAATGGCAAAACAAAGAGCAAAACGTCGTCAGGAGAAGATCGCCCGACATCAAAGCGTAGCAAGAAAGAAGCACCGCGTTGCTTGGCACGATCCCACCAAACGTGTTGGGCGTGCTAAACCCCACGGTCAACTAGTCGATAATTGCGTACATGTGTTCGTTGACGATCAGAACTTATATTGGGGCGTGGTCAACGAAAGCGGGGATCTGTCATTTCGCATCGACTTTGGGGAGATGCTTGTCGAAGTATCGAAAGACGCCGAAGGAAAACCCCGCCCTGTTAAAAGTGCTTATATCGCAGGCGTCATTCCAGACGACGACTCATTTTGGCAAATTGCAGAGAACCAAGGCTTCACCGTCAGACGTGGCTTTCTTGGTTCCGGGGGACGATCAAAACAGGACGATGCATATTTGATTGCTGATTTGACGGCGGCGGTCTATGAACAGCAAGGGCCGTCAACAGTGGTGCTAGTTGCGGGTGATGCCGATTACGTTCCGCCCCTAATCAAGTCATTGGACAAAGGATGGAGAAACGAAGTCGCCTTTATCAATCGTGGTGCGTCGTCCGCTCTAGAATTTGTAGTTCACGAATTCCGTGTTGTTTCCCCTGACAGCTTCAAGCACTATCCAAAAGGTTTCCGTGGGACAGCGTAAGCTGATCGGCACAGCATCTATTTGCAGCAGAACGGTGTCAGTCCGCGCGTGATTACCGTCATGCAGCAAACGCGTGTGGCGATTGCAGGGCCGCCCCCGGGAACCGTGGTCGTGCCTGGCGGGCCGCCGGCGGCGGTGGTGGTGGCAGGTCCCGGTTACGATCCGTATTGGGGGCCGCACTATTATCACCCATGTTATGGGTGTTATGGCCCGCGCTGAGGGACTGGCGCCGACCAGCAGCAGAGTTAGGACACTATCACCGCGGATCGGTCACACGGCCCATAAAGAGAATGCAGCCGGCTTTCTTATCGCGGATCAGAAAAAGAAATGGATGATCGGCCCGGAATTCCTGCGGTTTTGGCGGCATGGCCATCGCTCTTGCCACTACACCCTTGGCGGCGTTCGCCTCCCTTAAATGATGTCGCGTTTACGGGCGCTCTTGGTAAATGCAGAGAGCGTTTTCCAAATCGCCGGTAGTATACGGTTTCCCAGACCAACGGGCGCCAACGTGATCAGTAACTTCAACCCAATGGCGATGCCAAGCCTGTAAGAGACCTTCACACCACGCGGCCGTCGCACGCGTGACTTTTCGGCCCCAGACTGAGCTGAAGAATCCTTGGACGCACCGCTGCCGCCAAACGAGACTGCAAGGCAGATGGCTCTCCCTGAGGGGTTTCGCGCAACGTTGTTTGCAGGCGAGCCGGAAATCGTGAAACCGATAGCCTTCACTTTTGACGATCGCGGTCGGCTGTGGGTTGCTGAGTGCTTGACTTATCCCGAATGGAATCCCAATGCCGGGCCCGATACTAAGGGCCATGATCGCATCGTGATTTTGGAGGATACCGATGGTGACGGACAGTTTGATAAGAAAACCGTGTTCACCGATCAACTCGAGAACCTGACTGGGTTAGAAATTGGCTTCGGAGGCATCTATGTCTGCTCGACGCCAAATTTGCTATTTATCCCTGTCAATGACGGCGAAGACAGACCCGCCGGTCCGGCCAAAGTTGTATTAGATGGCTGGAACGTTAAGGATGCGCATCACAATGTCTTCAACGGACTCACGTGGGGGCCGGACGGATGGCTGTATGGGCTCAATGGCATTCAGTCGAATTCCAACGTCGGTCTCCCTGGCGCCACGGACGACCAGAGGACGAAGATGAATTGCGGCGTATGGCGCTATCATCCCACAAAACACATTTTCGAGGTCGTGGCCCATGGTACAACCAATCCTTGGGGCCTTGACTTCGATGATTTTGGCCAGGCGTTCACGACTAACTGTGTGATCAAACATCTATGGCACATCATTCCCGGTGCCCATTATCAGCGAATGTTTGGCCAGGACTACAACCCAAACGTTTTTGGTCTGATGGAAAGCTGCGCTGACCATATCCATTGGGCTGGTGGCGATTGGACCGACTCACGCGGCGGATTGGGTTTGCATGGCGTTGCAGGCGGCGGACATGCCCACGCCGGATGCATGGTTTACCTTGGCGACAATTGGCCAGACGCGTATCGCGGCAGTGTTTTCATGTGCAACATCCATGGAAAGCGCGTTAACAACGATATACTCGAACAAAAAGGATCTGGTTACGTTGCCCACCACGGGAAAGATTTCCTTTTTGCCACAGATCCTTGGTTCCTGGGCTTGGCCATCAAATGTGGTCCTGACGGTGGGGTTTTTGTCAGCGACTGGAGTAATTCGGGAGAATGCCACGACATTACCAACATCGACCGCACCCACGGCCGTATTTATAAAGTTACCTATGGTTCTCCACCGCTCGTACATCCCGATTTAGCGAAATTGAGCGACGACGAATTGGTCACTTTGCAGCTCCATAAGAATGACTGGTTTGTCCGTCATGCTCGCCGGCTATTGCAAGAACGGGCGGCGGCGCATCAACTGTCGCCCACGGTTCCCCAGGCGTTATGGAAAATCATCCAACAAGACAGCGACCAACGCCACCAACTACGGGCACTGTGGGCGTTGCACGTCACAACCGGCATTAGCCTAGAGCAAACCCTTGGACTGCTGGACAATCCCACCCCTTTTGTTCGCGGCTGGGCGATTCAACTTGCGTTGGAGGATAGATTAGCCCCGAGCATGCTGTTGGCTAAGCTGACGGAATTGGCAAAATCCGATCCGTCGCCGATCGTTCGATTATATCTGGCCGCAGCACTTCAGCGTCTTCCCATAAGCAGTCGGGGAGATCTTGTGGAAGCCCTGGTAACACATGCGGAGGATGCCCAGGATCTTAACCTACCTCTGATGACCTGGTACGGTCTTGAACCGACAGTCGTCGACGATCCGCGCCGAGCATTAGGATTGCTCGCGACCTCCAACATTCCGCTCATTCGCGAAAACATTGCCCATCGATTGGCAGTAATTCCTCCAGACGGTTTGAATTCTCTGGTGCGGACACTTGGGCTAACTGATGAAGAGCATATTCAACTCGATGTGTTGCGCGGAATTACCGAGGCCTATCAAGAAGAACGAAACATTGAGACTCCGCTTGGTTGGCAGGACGTTGCCCGTAAGCTGGCTGGGAGTACTAATGGGGAAGTGCGTGAGAAAGCTCGCTTGCTATCGTTGCTGTTTGGCGACATTCAAGCTCTCCCTGCGACGGAAGACGTCGTTTTGGACGAGTCAGCCAATCCCGAGGAACGCCAACGAGCGATTCAAGCTCTAGTTCGACATCGCGATCCAGAACTGCCTTCCGTGCTCCGAAGAGTTCTGGCCAATCACACCATTGCAGCGCAGGCGCTACGTGCGCTGGCGGCTTGTCCGGGGGACGAGACTAGTCAAATCATTCTTTCCCATTACCAGGAATTCGACGCTGCCGAAAGAGTTGATGCACTCAATACGCTTGCCTCTCGACCAGCGTGGGGAATAGCGCTGGTCAAGGCCATAGATCAAGGCATTGTCCCACGAGCTGATATCTCTACGATGGTTATCCGACAGTTGACGCTATTGGGTGATTCACAGTTGAATGAAAAACTCAGCAATGTTTGGGGTACCATCCAGTCGCTTGGGGAAAACAAGAAGAGTTTGATTGTAAAGTTCAAGACCACTTATACTCCCGAGGTTATCGAACAAGCAAACTTATCGAACGGCCGCTCTGTTTTCAACCGCACTTGCGCCCAGTGCCATACGTTATTCGATTCCGGCGGTAAAGTTGGGCCAAACCTCACCGGTTCGCAGCGAGCGAACCTCGACTTCCTGTTCGAGAAAGTGCTCGCACCCAACGCGATAGTAGCCAAAGAGTATCTGATGACGATCGTCGAAACTACGGATGGACGAGTCGTTAGCGGAATCATTCAGAAGGAAACGCCTGCTGCTTTAACGCTTCGGACAACCAGCGAGGAGATCGTGGTTTTAAAAAATGACATCGAGGCTCGTAAGAACTCGAACATCTCGCTGATGCCCGAGGGAATTCTCGAGAGCCTTACCGCGACCGACTGTCGCGACTTACTCGGCTATCTGGGTAGCAATGCCCAAGTGCCGTTGCTTGGCAACGCAGCTCCCATTTCGATTGCACCGGACAAGTCGAAATAGTGGCAATAATTCGCTGGAACAGCGCCACTCCACTCTTGCCAATGGGGAGGATGCACGCGCTAGACGTGGCGGCCCGAGATCAGCTCGACTGCTCGTGGAACACTACCGGCCACAGGTCGCCTTGAAGGGCAAGGTCTGGCAAGTCACGATTAGGCAGCCGGTCTGTGAGGAGGGGCTGCTGTTTGCACAGAGCCATCGGCTGCGTCGCGCCGGCCGACAAACTTGCCCGACGAGAGCAGACCATCTTCGCCGCCCGCGATCAAAAGCTCGCCGCAGCCCGAGAGCGCCGCGCCAGTCAACGCCGCCAGCGCGGATGGCCGGCTGCTGGCCAAAGCGGAACACAGGGAAAGGCTAGCACGTGTCCAGAGGCGGCAATGAGCACCCGACCCGGATACTTCACAAACGCCCCGAGGGCGAAATCAACAACCGACGCCCTTTAATTCGCTTACGACCCCATGCGAAAATTCCATTTCACGCTGAACAAAGACAGAATTGTCTCACCCTCCTATAAAGGAAAGAACAATGGACCAACCAGTTCGGCAGGTAATTAACTTGCTAAAGAGCGGAAGCGGAATTTTTGAGGCTGCGCACAGTTCGTCATTCTTCTGCTACAGGCACATGGCTGATGGATCAGACCGCCCTTTGGAAGTAAGAATTCTCGACCGTGGAGAACAGTTTGATGGCAATCGCTACATAGTATCCGCCGAGTTATTACATGAATCAACTAAACGACCTGTTGGGAAAGGTTGCGGCGGCAATGGTGGGCAAACTATTGAGGAAGCGATCGCGGTAGTGCACTGGAATGAGTTAGATAATTAACGCGTCAGTCTTTCTTTAACAGGAGGTTTGTTATGTCACTCAGTTTCCGAGACAAAGCAGCAATTGCTGCGATGCATGCACTTTTGGTTGCGGAAAGCGGCAGCGGTATGGATAAAACACCGCCGAGTGCAACCACGATTGCGAAAAGGGCATTCCAGTATGCTGCGGCTCTAGTGAAAGAACTGCCAAATGAAACGCTGACAGGTACGCACAAAACGTAGCGGTCTAACCAATCTTCATTTACCTAGTGGGCGGCAAGGTAGATACGTTCATGAATCGCGAGTCCTTTGCTCCAGATGAAAAGAAGGAGCCAGCGTGGTCAGTCGGAGATCATCAATTGGGCCGCCGACGGTGAAGTGATAGAGGCTCTGAAAGGCATCGGTTTGAATGCCGAGGAGGTCGTGAAAGACGTCGTCGAAGTAGCAGCCGATTCCGGTCGAACGGATCCCG
>Ga0182024_10023029_pt1 | contig 11186 bp, 9 predicted proteins | sample P32metaG_FD_120480 | JGI IMG/M metagenome (GOLD analysis project Ga0182024, IMG submission 120480) | Permafrost microbial communities from Stordalen Mire, Sweden - P3-2 metaG (Illumina Assembly) | ecosystem: Environmental > Terrestrial > Soil > Wetlands > Permafrost | place: Sweden: Stordalen... | reverse complement strand
GCTCAGCCCTCGCGCGCGGCGGTATGCGCTGCAGCATAACTTTCACCCGCCCGCGGTTGGCGGATCGGGGCCGCGCGGCCGCGTGCTGGAACAGGATCTGCGCAAGCTTTACGAATCGGGCGCGCCCATCTCGAAAATCCGCGAAAAAATCGCGCGCCGGATGCGGGACTCGTTGGCCTCCACGGCGCAATATACGCTGCACGCTTCGGCCGATGCAATTGGGCTGCTGGCGGCGCGGGCGCGGTTCAAACGTGCGGGACTTGGGGACATCAACATCAACGATCTCGTAACTTTCTGCACCATCGAGGCGCTGCTTGAAGTCCCGAGTCTCAATGCCGAGTTTGCCGACGGCAGGGTGAGGCAGCACTCGCAGGTGAACCTCGGATTCGCTTGCGACACGCCGCGCGGGCTGCTGGTTCCGGTGGTGAAGGAAGCCGAGTCGCTGTGCCTCGACGAACTGGCGCCCCGGATGAAGGAACTGGCCGCGCAGGCGGTGGCGGGAAGCATCTCGCCCGACGACCTCGCGGGCGCCACGTTCACCATCAGCAATCTCGGCGGCCTGGGCATCGAAGCGTTCACGCCGCTGCTGAACCCGCCACAGGTAGCGATTCTGGGGGTCGGCGCGATCCGCATCAAGCCGGTGCGGCGTAACGGCCAGATCGAGTTTCCGGATAGCATCGGTTTATCCCTGACCTGCGACCACCAGGTGATCGATGGCGCGCCCGGGGCCCGGTTCTTGAAGGTGTTGGCGGAGAAAATTGCAAACGTGGAGCAGTTATGCGAAATGTAATCGGGAGCCAGGTGGAATGCCCAAGTCGATCGTCATAGAACCGGAAAAGGTTTTTGCCAGCGAAAGCATCTCTTTCTTCGATATCCCGGTAAACGCTTATTCGAAGACGGTCCAGGAAGAGCTCGCCGCTTTCTCCACCGAAGATTTCCTGAACATCTGGCGGGACATGTGCGCTATTCGGGCGTTCGAGACGGTGCTGAACGAGATCAAGACCAAAGGCGTCTACAACGGCGTGTCGTACAATCACGCCGGACCGGCGCACCTCTCCATCGGGCAGGAGGCGGCCGCCGTCGGGATGGCATTCTCTTTGGCGCCGGACGATCACATCTTCGGCTCGCATCGCAGCCACGGCGAGATTCTCGCGAAGGGATTTTCGGCCATCCGGCAACTGAGCGATGCGCGATTACTCGAGATCATGAAAACGTACCGCGACGGCGCCATTCTGCGGCCCGTGGAGCGGGATCATAACGGAACCGTGAGGGACTTAGCGCAGCGGTTCTTCATTTACGGTGCGTACAGCGAGATTTTTGCGCGCGAAACCGGGTTCAATCGCGGGCTCGGTGGATCCATGCACGCGTTTTTTGCGCCCTTCGGATTCTATCCCAACAATGCGATCGTGGGCGGTTCGGGTTCGATCGCGCCGGGCGCGGCCCTCTTCAAGCGCGTCAACCGCAAGCCCGGCATCGTGGTGGCCAACATTGGCGACGCCTCCTTCGGCTGCGGGCCCGTCTGGGAAGGCATCACGTTTTCCGCGATGGATCAGTACCGGAAACTCTGGGATAAATCGCTGGGCGGCGGCTTACCGCTCGTCTTCAACTGCATGAACAACTTCTACGGCATGGGCGGGCAGCCCGTCGGCGAGACGATGGGGATGCAGTTCATCGCGCGCATCGGCGCGGGGGTTAATCCGGAACAGATGCATGCCGAGCGCGTGAACGGATACGATCCGCTGCCGGTGATCGACGCTTTTCGCCGCAAGAAACAGGTGCTGCTGGAAGGCCGCGGGCCCGTTCTGCTGGACACGGTCACGTACCGCATCAGCGGCCACTCGCCTTCGGATGCATCCAGCTACCGCTCGAAAGAAGAGATCGAGCGCTGGCAGCAGGCCGATTCCATCCGGGCGTTTCGCAGCAAGCTGGCCGAGCACCGGGTGGCCTCTGAAAGTACGCTGGACGCCGCCAAAGAATCCGTCGAAGCCGCGGTCTTCGAAATGTTTCAGCTTGCGATCGATCCAACTGTCAGTCCGCGGGTTGCTGCCGATTCCGAGCTTGTGGGCGAAGTCATGTTCTCGAACGGCCGGGTTGAAAGCTTCGACGACCGGCCGCCGGAATTCCTGCAGGATCCGGCGGAAAACGCTCGCGTGCAGCAGATTCGCGGAAAGATCCGCACGCCCACATTCGAAGGCAAGCCCGTTCCCAAGATGAAAGCGTACAACGTGCGCGACGCCCTCTTCGAGGCGATGCTGCACCGCTTCTCGATCGACCCGACGATGATTGCTTTCGGGGAAGAGAATCGCGATTGGGGCGGGGCGTTCGCCGTCTATCGCGGCTTGACCGAAGCGCTGCCGTATCACCGGCTGTTCAACTCGCCGATTTCCGAAGCCGCCATCGTGGGCGCCGCGGTAGGGTACGCGCTGGAGGGCGGCCGGGCCGTCGCCGAGCTGATGTATGCCGATTTCATCGGCCGCGCCGGCGACGAGATCTTCAATCAGCTTTCCAAGTGGCAGGCCATGTCGGCCGGACAATTGACCATGCCCGTGGTGCTCCGCATTTCCGTCGGCTCCAAGTACGGCGCGCAGCATTCGCAGGATTGGACGGCGCTGGCGCACCATATACCCGGTCTGAAAGTCGTTTATCCGGTGACGCCGTTCGATGCCAAGGGAATGATGAATGCGGCGCTGGTTGGAACCGATCCGGTGATTTTTCTCGAAAGCCAGAAGGTCTACGATTTCGGCGAAATGTTCGTCGCCGAAGGGGTTCCGGAAGGCTACTACGAAATCGATTTGTGCCAGCCGTCGGTTAAGCGAAAAGGAACGGATCTGACGCTGGTGACGCTGGGGCCGGCGCTTTACACCGCGGTGGCGGCGGCGGACGATTTGCAGGCGCGCTTCGGCATCTCGGCCGAGATTGTGGATCTTCGCGCTGCCGTTCCGCTGAATTACGAGCCGCTGGTGGAATCGGTGCGGAAAACCGGCAAGGCGCTCCTGCTGAGCGATGCGGTGGAACGTGGATCGGTGATGCAGACCGTGGCGGCCAACCTGACGCAACTGTGTTTCGACGATCTGGACGCGCCGCCGGTGGTGCTGGGATCGCGCAACTGGATCACACCCGCCGCGGAGTTGGAAGCGCTGTTCTTTCCGCAGCCCGCCTGGATCCTGGATGCGATTCATGAGCGCATTCTGCCATTGAGGGATTATAAGGCGGGTACGAAACAGGATCTGGGAGAGATGGTCCGGAGATCCACGCTGGGAATCTAGAATGGCGATTTCCTCGCTCGACCGCGGAATCGCGCTCCCGCACGATCCCGAATTCCGGCCACTTGACGATCGAGAAAGGGGCCTCCTGGAGAAGCTTCTTGAGGCTGACTTTCCGGGCCGCGACGAATTGCGTGCCCAAATGAGTTCGCTGACCGGCAAGCAAATCGAGGAAGACGGCACGCTGAGCCTGCGGTGTGCATCGGGTCCGCCGGCGCCAACGAAGTATCGGCTGGCAATAGAGGGCTCATGCATAGACGCTGACGGCGCGAAAATCGCCGTCATGCTTCACGTTGACAAGGGTGGATTGATGAGCATGCTTGAGATTCTCAGGTACGATGGCTCCCCGATCATTAATCCGCCGTCCGCTGGTAATTTGGCGCCTTGGGTGTTTTAGATTCGTCTACCAGTTCCAGTAAACAGCCGAGCCCGATTTCGGGACCTTGCAAGCCAGCGCGGCTAATTGCAGCGGCAACCTCTTAGTGAAGACGGGTAGCGTGTATATCTGCGCTATCGACTATGCGCCGTACCAGCCCACCACGCTGGTCTACACGGACCCATACGGCCGCGCGCACATGGTAGGCGCCATGGGCGCATTGCAATCGGTGCAAGACCCGGCGAACAACACACTGACGGTGACGCAGACACGCATCACATCGAGCAACGGCTTAAGCGTGCCGTTCGTCCACGATACGCCCCGCAAGGTACGCTAAACTATACATATGACGCTGCTGGGAACGTCGCTTCGCTGTCCTCTAGCAACGCGAACGGGGCTTCGGTGGCGCATACCTACGAGAACTTGAACCGCTTGACCAGGTAGGACAGATGCGTCATTTTTAATCATGGAGCCTGCGGCATCATGCTCTTTGCCGGGGGGCATTGAGACAGTCAACTTCAAGACAGCATTTGGTGGACACGAGGGCCTCTTGATGGAGAAGACTGGAGATAGGGCAGATCTTAAGACATATCCGTGGAAGGAACGGATTCTGATTGCATCAGGGGTACTCCTCGGGTTGTTGTTCTCCGCTCATCGCTTCGGGCCACTTAGCTGGTCTTTGAGAGTCGCAATTGGAGGCTTTACAGCCGCGTTCTTGTTTAGCCCAAAAGGCAGAAGTTTTTGGTGTTTTGCAGGTATTGCATTTGGTGCGATATTCTCGGACCTGCTTAGCCAATAGAGAAATAGAGACGGCGTTCTTCGTCAACGGCTGCCGCCTGGCCGGCCCGCAAGCCTATGCGTCGCAGGCGCACGCTGCCGAGGCCGTCGTAGCCGTTGAAGCTTGTCGTCCACGTGCCACTGATTAGCGGGTTCTGGTTGATCCGCTGGCGCCCGCATAGAAGAAAAATTAGCCACTGCCGCCGGTTACCATCCGCTCCAGGCATCCGAGAACCTCCTTTCTGGTCAGCATTTCCATTCAGCCAATCGCCAAGCTTACATTGCGCGGCGGTCCACCGCGATCACGGTGATAGTGATCGCGGGGGAACAGCCGAAGGTGGCTGGGGGGAGTGGCCTTTACGGTTCTCTCGGTCGTCTTCGCGATTTGGTGGTTTCAAAATAGCAGAAACCCAGGGATGAAATCAGCGATAGGCGACGATTGAAGTGATGTAAGACGTAACCCACGATTCCTAACGTCCGGCCCGTGCCCTTTTTAGCCGCCTGAAGGGCGCTGGCCGACGAGACGATTCCGTGTAGGCTCGCGGAGCGGCGGCGATGGCGCCGCTGGCCGCTCGGGAGTCGCCGCAGCGGGACTTGTTTTCTTGGCGTGCCTTGCGTCTTGGCGAGGGATCGTAGTTGTGTCTTTTGAATTTTCAAAGCTTCTCAGTCTGAGGGAGCGGTCATTTTAGCCGGCCTTTCCCGAAACCGTGTCAGCGCCCGACTAGCGGCACATTATTACGAACAACGGCTCATGATTACTTGGTGGCCAGAATCGCATCGAGTGGCGTACCCGTCCGCCGGCCCGCAACATCCCTGAACCCGGCGGCGTACAACAACTGCGAGTATTCGCCCAGCGTGCGCTCTCGCCCCTCCGTCGTAACCAGCATATTCAACGACTGCATATTCGCCGGCGCCGGCCCCACGCCGTCTTCGTTCAACAGCTTCTCCGCCAACAATAAAGCGCCGCCCGCGGGCAAACGCGCCAGAATCTTGCGCAGCAGAAAGTCGATTTTATCGGAGGACCAATCGTGCAGAATCCGGCCCATAGCGTAGAGATCAGCCTCGGGCAAATCGCCTTCAAAAAAGTCTCCGGCGATAATTTCGATCCGCCCGCGCGCCTCCGACAACTCCACTTGCTCGCGGGCGAGCGCCGTCACTTGGGGCAAATCGAAAACCACGCCGTGCAGTTTCGGATACTGTTCGCATGCCGCGATCGCCAGGTGGCCGGTAGCGCCGCCTAAGTCGGCGAAGCATCGGAACCGGCTCAGATCGAACGCGGCCGCGACTTTCGGCGACATCAGCATCCCGAAGCCGTGCATGCCGCGCGCAAAATCGCGCATAGCCTGCTCGGTCCGGAAGAAGCTGGAAAAAATCGGCCCATCGAGGCCAAATGTCTGCATCCACCGCGGCGTGCCTTCCCTCACTGCATCCGTCAGATGCGCCCACATTGGATACAGCGTTTCGTCGGAATATCTGACGTAGGCGTTGAGAGAGTATGGACTGCCTGAACAAAGGTAAACCTCCGCGACCGCTTCATTCGAATACGCGCCGTTCTTCTTGCGCAGCAGGCCGAGCGCAGCGCAGGCGTCCAGCAGGCTCGCGATCGCGCCCGGGTGCGCGTTGAGATTTTGGGCCATCTCGGCCGCCGTCGCGGGCGCTTCGTGAAGCCGGTCGAAGACGCCCATAGACAGCGCCACAAACATGGTTTTCGAACGTCGGAACCCCTCGTTGAGATTGAGCAGTGGTTGGGGATCTGGAAGATTCGCCATCGCCATGCCGAGGAAGCCCGTATCAGAGCGCCCTCAGCGCTCTCAACCCAGCACCCGCCGCGGCGGCATCGACGTCGCCGCGCACGCCGGCCGGCGCCTTTTTCAATAGCTTCTGTTTCAACGCTGCAGCTCCCCCTTTTCCGCGGCGCCCGGTTCGTCCAAAAGCTGCGTGGAGGACGCCGGCCCGAGCGTGGTCCAGTCGCGCAGCGCCCATACGACTTTCTTATCCGGCGTGACCTCGATCACCTGAGCGATCTTCGGCCAATCGGCCATAGAGGGCGCGCTGCCGGCCCAATTGTTGATCAGCGTATTACCCAGGCGCGAGACTTCCTGAACCGTGTAGAGCGATATGCCGGGCAGATCGTCCTTATTTATCTCCCACACGGTTTCGCCTTTGGGATTCACTTCCCGGACCCAGCCGCGCTGGTTGCCGCTGATCAGGGTGTTTCCGTTTTTCAAACGCACCGGCAATTCCGTCGGCGCGGCGGCGGCCTGCGGCTCCGTGGCAACAGGCGTTTGGGCCAGGCCGGCGGCGGCCAATCCGAGTGCGAAGATGGTGGTTTTCATGCGGGCCTCAACGGAACAGCAGCGGGGCAACCTCGTTTAAATAGCGCCGCCAGACGATCCAGGTGTGGGCGCCATCGCTCTCTCGAAACGTGTGCTTGACCTTGTGCTGATTCAGGAAATCGTCGAAGGCTTTGGAATTTACCATCGCGCCATCGTCTTTGCCGCAACCGATCCAGAGCAGGCGCAGCTTCTCATTCGCCTCCTTCGGATTGGCGGCGGTGGCGGCGAAGACCGTGGCGAAATCGGCAGGGCGCAATCCAGCGCTGAAGCCGCCGACGTACGCGAAGAGATCGAGATGGTTCAGCCCGATCGAGAGCGACTGGCCGCCGCCCATCGAGAGTCCGGCGATGGCGCGGTGTGCGCGATCCGTGTACGCCCGGTAGCGCGTCTCGATGAACGGAATCACATCCCCGATCAGATCGCGCGCGAAGAGCTCATCGCTCGACGGCGCGGCGCTCGAAGGCGAACCGGCGTCCGGCGCGCGGCGTGGAGTTCCAGGCGGGATGCCGTATCCGAACGGCATCGCTACCAGGAAGGGCTTGGCCTTTTGCGCGGCGAGCAAATTGTCGAGGATGAAGTTGACGCGACCCAGGCGGGTCCACGCGGCCTCATCGGCGTTTGCGCCGTGAAAGAGATAGAGCACGGGATAGCGAACGCTGCGATCCCGATCATAATCCGGCGGAGTGTAGACGGTCAGCCGCCGCAGCGCGCCGATGCTTTTCGAATAATACCAATCAGTGCGAATTTCGCCGTGCGGGACTGATTGGCCGTCGTAAAACGCCGGTTGCGCGGCCTTCACCTCGAGCACGCTCGCGATGGTGCTGGGCGTGGAGCCGGTCTTCACATCCGGATTGGCGGGGTCGATAGTCTTCACGACGTCGATGGTGAAGTTGTAGTTGTAAATCTCGGGCTCGATCGGTCCTATGGTCACGCTCCAGACGCCGCTGGCGTCCTCCACGAGGGGCTTCGCCGCCTGCATGAATTCGCCGCTAAGAGTTACCTGCGTCGCGTTGGGCGCGGCAAGACGGAAGGTGACGGCCCCATCGGGAGCGACCTCGGGAGAGCGAGGCGCGGGGGCGCGCTGGGCCCATGCCGCCGTGATGCATAAGCCAACAACCACGGCGCGGCGGAGCGGAAGATTGCTCATATTCGATCCAATTGCTGAAATGTCATTTTACTTCTTTATAGGGCAGGGTGAACGCCATCGCCGCGCCGTGTCGCAATCGCACCCTTACGTTAGGGACGTGGGCTGCCAGTCTGTGGCTTCCGAAAGCTCACCGCAAGGCCTCGACCGTCGGCAGAAACTTCGCGCACATCGGCGTTGGCGCCTCCGCGAAAACGCCGAGGGCTTCAGCCGCCCGTTTCCCGAATCGATGCGGCAGGCGAGCAGCGTATCGGAATCCTGATTGGCGATCGCCATGTGCTTCGCCGAGGGCCGGATTCCGAAATGACGCCGCGTCTTTCCGCCCGTGCCCTGCTCCTCGATGTAGGCCAGTGTTCCTTTGTCCGGATCGACGCCGAACAGCACCACGCTGTTGCGCCCGCGATTCGAGACGTAGATCCATTTTCCGGAAGGATGCGCCGAATCGGGCAGCGTAGTCACGGTTTCGAGCGTCGTTAGCGCGCCGGCTTGAGCGTCGCAGGCGAACGAGGTGACCGTGGAATCGAGTTCGTTTCACTACATAGGCAAAGCGGCCTCTGGGAAGAAACACTATGTGCCGCGATCCGGCGCCAGGCTTGCTCGTGGGGACCATTCTGGCGTTCGGGGTTCACGCTCTTTCCGGCGTGCTGCACGAAATCCGTGGCCTCGCCGAACTTGCCGTCGGGCGCCACCGGCAAGACCGCAACGCTGCCGCTATCGTAATTGGCGACCAGAACGTTGCGTCCCGCGTCGTCCAACGCCAGATAGCAGGGGCCGACGCCTTTGCAGGGAGTCTGATTGATGAGAGTCAGTTTTCCGGTGGCTGCGTCGATGGAAAAAGCGCTGACGGCGCCGCCGGGCTCGCCCGCGAAACGATCGACTCGCGTGGCGGCAAACAGCAGGCGACGCTTCAGGTCGAGATCGATCAAATTAGGGTTCGGCGTTTCGGCCGCCAATTCGAGCGGTACGAGCGTGATGTTCTGCGACACCGCGACCATCTGTGAACCGCGATCTCCGCGAGACTCGCGTAACCTGGCGCAGCCGAGCGATGCGACCCACGAATGGCGACGCCGGGGCCCAACTTTAGCGATAAACTAAATTCCGTGGTTTTGAGGGAGAGTGCCATGCAAAACGAAACCAATCGTCTTAGCCGAAGGGAGTGGGTCAAGTTGGCTGGGATAACCGCCGCGGCCGCTGCCGTGAGCGCTGGGATTGCCAATGGAGAGCCGCCGGCCGCAGTTTCCCTCTTCGACGGCAGAACGCTCGATGGTTGGCTGCAGATCGAGAACAACGCCACGTCGCTCTCAAGCGGCGCCATTATCGATCCCGCGGCTTTTGCCGCCAAGCTCACGAATGGGCCCGACGCGATGTCGGTTTTTCTGCGCGGGCGCTTGGAGGATTTGGTGAAGGCCGATCTGGCAGCCTATTCCGCGTCGAACGCCAATGCCAAGGCTCTCATCTCCGCGCTGGTGAAGGACCTGAATCTGGTGATCGCCGGACCGTCGATCTACGATGCAGCGCGTTTCCACGATGTCGTGCTGCAGCCCGAGACAAGGCAGTTGCTCCAGCAGAATCCGGGCGGGCCGCAACTCGCGCGGCTGAACAAGCTATTGCTCGAAGATGCCTATCCGGGCGTGTTGGCGCCGAGCCCTTCGACTGGCTGGACGGTGAAGGATTCTGCCATGGCCAGCACAGGCACAGGGCGCGGGGTCATTTACTCGACGAAGGATTACGGCCGCTTCCGGCTGATGTTTACCATGCGGCATGTCTCCGGCAATCCCGACCATCAGGCCTGCGTTCTCATCTTTTGCAGCCGCCCGCAACCCGACGAAAAGCCTCTCGATGCGCTGGGTGGCATCCAGTTCCAGGTCCCCAACGGCGGACACTGGGATTACCGGCCGGGGATGAACAACAGCGGCGGGCCGGAGTTTACTCAGCCGGCGAAGGGTCACTTCGACATCCACGATTGGAGCCGTGTCGAAATCGTTGCGGACGCCGCGCGGGGAATCGCGCGCATGGCGGTCGCACAGCCGCTGGGCAGCAAGGCCGTCGAGGTGCTCGATTTCCAGGACCCCGCGGCCGGCAAAGTGGGGCCCATCGCCTGGCAGATGCACAACGCCGGTTTGTTCGATGAGTACAAGGATGTCACGATCGAGATCGACCCTAAGGATAACGATCTGATCACCGTCAAGTGAGCAGGAGGAATCGATATGGATCGCCGTGGATTTACTCAAGCCGCGCTGGCCGCGGCCGCAAGCCCGATCGCCGCGGTGGCGCAGGAGGCGTCGTCGCGCGGAAGGACGCTGAATCTCAAGATCACCGGACTCAAGACGTTCGTGGTGAACGCCGGCAGCCTGAACTGGGTATTCTGCAAGGTCTATACTAACGGCGGGCTGGTGGGACTCGGCGAAGGCTCAGTCACCAGCAAGGAAGCCACCGTGGCGCAGGCCATCATGGAGCATGAGCGCTTCCTGATTGGCAAGGACCCAAGCGACATCGAGGCTCTCTGGCAATCGATGTTTCGCACGCCACGATGGCGCGGCGGCCCGATTCTTAACTCGGCGATCAGCGCCGTGGAGATCGCGCTCTGGGATATTTTCGGCCAGGCGATGAACGTTCCCATTTACAAGCTGATGGGCGGCGCGGCGCGCGACCGCATCCGCATGTACCTGGATGTGGGCTCCACTCCGGAAGAGTTCCTGCGCGCGAAAGAACTCGGCTACACCGCCGCCAAGACTACGCCGCTTTCGCCCAGTAACAATGTGGTCAAGCCCTCGACCATGATCCGCGAAGGAGTGCGCAAGCTTCAGGCGATCCGCAAAGCGGTGGGAGACGACTTCGATATCGCGGTAGACGCCCACGGGCGCTGTACCACCGCCATGGCAATTGACTTCTGCACGCGGGTGGAAGACCTCGACCTGCTTTGGGTGGAGGAGCCGACCCAACTCGAAGACCTGGGCGAGTTGGCCCTGCTGCGCGAGAAGACTAAAACGCACCTGGCGACGGGCGAGCGTTCCTTCACCAAATACGGTTTCGCCGACTTCTGCTCGCGCCATCTGGTGGATTATATTCAGCCCGATGTGTGCCACGCCGGCGGCATTCTCGAGCTGAAAAAGATCGGTGTGCTGGCCGAGACTTATCGCGTAAACCTGGCGCCGCACAATCCGCAGAGCCACGTCAGCACGATGGCTTCACTGCACGTGGATGCCACCACTCCCAGCGCGGCGATTCAGGAGTACACTCTCAACCGCACCGAGTGGGTTGAGGAGTTATTCGGAGGCGGCGGGCCGGCG
>Ga0182024_10023028_pt1 | contig 11186 bp, 11 predicted proteins | sample P32metaG_FD_120480 | JGI IMG/M metagenome (GOLD analysis project Ga0182024, IMG submission 120480) | Permafrost microbial communities from Stordalen Mire, Sweden - P3-2 metaG (Illumina Assembly) | ecosystem: Environmental > Terrestrial > Soil > Wetlands > Permafrost | place: Sweden: Stordalen... | reverse complement strand
TACCAGAGCGCTCGAGGCTAAAGTCCAAGGGATGGCAGTTCGACTCTTTGACGCGACCGAGCCCCAGCCCACGAGGCTGCGGGGCCTGGAAGCGGCGCCGAAGAGTCGAAGAGAGATCCGTCGCTTGAAGCACCGATACGCCGTCATTGGAGTGGCCTCACTCACCGTCCCCTTTGTCGCCGCGCTGGTCGTGCTCGGGGTGTCCCGCTGAGTGACTTGGTAACGAGCGGCGAGATCTCTCGCGGCCCACAGTCGGATTACGTTGCCGCCCTGGTGAACGCCGCGGTGATGGCGGCCGAAGACAAGCTCGGTCGCGACACGGTCGTGCTCGATCTGCGTGAACTCGTCGACTCCTTCGACGTCCTCGTCGTCGCGTCGGGGCGAAACGACCGTCAGGTGCGCGCCATTGCCGAAGAGGTCGAACGACTCGTCGAGATCGCCCTTGACGTGAAGCCGTTACGCGTCGAAGGTTGGACCAACGCCGAGTGGATCGCGCTCGATTACGGCGACGTCATCGTGCACGTCTTCGACGAGGCCGCGCGCGAGTACTACGACCTCGAGCACTTGTGGAACGCCGCGCCGGCCCACCGTTCGGCGACCATCGCCTAGCGGTTCAAGAGGCGCTGAAAGTCCTGGGTCGTCACGAGGTTCGCTTCGTGGTTGCCCGGCAGCGGCGAGTCCTGCACCACGCCGGCGACGGTGATTTCGACGCCCTTCACCGCAATATCGAGCGTGAGGCCCACGACGTGGGCCGTCAGGACGAGCTGCCCGACGGCGAGGACCTCTTGGCTACGGGGCAATTTGGAGAGCGTGGTGGCCAGGTCGATGTACCCGATGCCGCCGCGAAAGCTGGCCGACAGGATGATCAGGTTCTTCGGCAGCGCCGAGGTGTAGCCGGCCAACGATTCGATCTTGGTGGGCCCGATAATCAGTTGGCGCAGCACCGACTCGAGGACCGGGGGCGAGGGCACGATGCGACTCGACGACGAGAGGTGTCCGGTGGCGTCCACGATGTACACCGGTTGGGTAATGAAGCGGACCCGTCCGTGGTTGGTGCCGGGGATGGTCTTGCCCAGCAGACCAAAGGGGACGTGCGTGGGACCGATCAACTGCGGAGAGGGCGCCGTCGGGACCAGCGAGCATCCGGCGAGCGCGAGCGCGCCCAGCAACAGCGCGAGAAGAACTCGGACCCTCTTCACGACGGGTCACTCTTGACGATCGGTAGCAGAATCTGGAAGCGCGCGCCACCGTCGGGACTCTCGGTGACCGTGATCGTCCCGCCGAAGGCGCTCACGTGGTCGCGCACCAAGGCCAGGCCGAGCCCGGTCCCACGGGCGATGCCGCGGTCGTGGGCCGCGCGACCGCGGAAGAACCGCTCGAAGACATGTTCGTGTTCGTCACGCGGAACACCCGATCCGGCGTCGTCGACGTTGACCGCGAGTTGGGTTCCCAGAACGTCGACGCGCAAGGCCACCGCGCCTTCGGCGTAGCGGTGCGCGTTGTCGATCAGGTTGGTGATGACGCGTTCGAAACGTCGACGGTCCACCAGCACCAGAGGGTCACCGACGCCCTCGGCGATCTCGACCGGCGGCTCTTCGATTCCGTGGCGGCGAGCGGCCGAGCGCACGGACTGGTTGACGAGTTCAATCGCCGAGAGGGTCTCCATGACGAGCGGCACGGCGCCGGCGTCGCTGCGCGACATCTCCAGGAGGTCCTCGACCAGCGACTGGAAGATCGAGAGGTCCGCGACTAAGAGGTCCAGGCTCTCGCGGCCGGCCGCGGTGAGGTCATCGCGGTGCTGTTGCAGTACCGAGGCCGTGGTGGCCAACGTCGTCAGCGGCGAGCGAAGTTCGTGGCTCACGTCGCTCGCGAAACGCGCGTCACGCTCCAAGCGCAACACGAGTTGACTCACCATTTGATTGAACGACTCGGTCAACTGCTGGACTTCGCGGTCGGACCGATTGACTTGTAGTCGCGTCGTGAGCGCGCCTTCGGCGATCAGCGCCGCGGCGTAAGAGACCTCCTCGAGCGGTCGCACGGTGCGGCGAGTGACCCAGATCCCGCCGCTCATACCGACGATCGTTGTGAAGAGCGCGCCGAGGGCCAGCACGAGCGCCAGCACCCGCAAGGTGTGTTCCAGGTTGTTGAGTTGGAAGACCTCGAAGACCTGCGTCTCGACCGAAGGAATCGGCACGCCGACCACGAAGATGATGCGCCCCCGTGCGTTCAGCGTCTGTTCGGTGGCGTGGCCGGCGGCCACGATTTTGATGGTGGCTGACTTTACGTCGATGGTGGAAGCGCGGTTCGATCGCGCCAGCCACTCGTTGTGCGTTTGGACCAACACGTTCGAGGCAGTGGCCTTTTGGATCGAATTGAGAAGGTCGAACAGTTCGGTCGGCGACGAGTACAAGGTGCTGCGCACCAGTGCGGCGTTCACGTAGCTCTGTCGAAGGTCGGTCTGTTGCTGATTCGAGATCAGCAGATGCTTGACGCCGATGTAGGTGAGCGAGGCGAAGAGCGAACTGATCACGAAGGCGCCCAGTCCAAAGGTCACCAGCAGGCGAAGTCGAAGACTCCGTCGGCGCATTAGATGACCAGCTTGTACCCGGTGCCGCGTACCGTCACGAGAAACATTGGGTTGGCCGGATCGGGCTCAATCTTCATGCGGAGCCGTCGGATGTGCACGTCCACGAGTCGACTGTCACCGAAGTAGTCGTAGCCCCACACCCGCTCGAGCAGGTCCTCGCGCGAAAGGGCCTTGCCGTTGTTGGAGGCGAGGTCGGTCAAGAGGCGAAACTCGGTCGACGTGAGGTGCAACTCGGTGCCGTCGGGCTGGCGCACGACGCCCTCGTCGGGAATCACGTGCAGCATTCCGAGTTGGAAGGCGCCGGTGCTCTTCTCCGGTCGACGGCGAAGGTGCGCGCGCACGCGCGCGAGCAACTCTTCGGGGACAAAGGGTTTGGTGACGTAGTCGTCGGCGCCCGACTCGAGCCCGAGCACGACGTCGGCGGTGTCGTCGCGCGCCGAAACAATGACGATGGGTAGATCACTCGCGCTGCGTAGGGCCAAGCAGGTCTCGAAGCCCGACATGCCCGGCAACATGATGTCGACGATCGCCATGTCCGAAGCCATGCGATTGAAGAGGGCGATCCCGACTTCGCCCGTCGGGGCGTCGTCCACCACGAAGCCCTCGCCTTCGAACATCAAACGAAGTGCGGTGCGGATGTGGTCGTCGTCTTCGACGATCAGGATTCGCGACACGTGTTCCCCCTCAGATTCCCCATTCACCTTAGAAGGTCACAAGACGTCCCCGAAGTCGTCTGTAACCTGGGGACGTGTCGCCGCAACGCCACGCAGCTCGGGCCACGGGGCAGTGGTACCTGAAGGACTACGCCGTCACGCTTCGCGCCACCGACCGGGCCGAAGCGACCCAGACGGCGTATCTGAGCGACGTCGGTGCCTTCATCGATTGGGTCGACGATCGTGACCTCCATCGACCGAACGAAGTGACGGTGCGAACACTGCGGGACTACCTCGCCTTCATGACCGAACGCGGCGACGAACGAACGTCCATCATCCGACGGCGCGCCTCGCTACGGGGCTACTTCTCCTGGATGGTCCAGCGCGGGCACCTAGAGGAGAGTCCGGCCGCCCGGCTCTCGGCCCCGCGCCCGAATCATCGCCTGCCCAAGATCGTCGTTCGTGAACAGCTCGACGCGTTGCTCGACGACGACTGGGGCGACGACGCGTGGGCGACGTTGGACCGGGCGGTCTGTGAGGTCCTCTACGGTGCCGGCCTGCGCGTCAGTGAACTGTGCGGACTGAACGTCGGATCGGTCGACTTTCGCCAGGGGCTGCTCCGCGTGCTGGGCAAGGGGAGAAAAGAACGCATCGTGCCACTGCATCGCCGGGGACTGGAGAGCGTGCAACTGTGGATCGCGGACGCGCGCGCGGACGTGATACGCCCGGACTCACCCTCGGAAGCTCTTTTCTTCAACCGACGCGCCAATCGACTCGGCCCGCGCGACGTCCGTCGAATACTGGACAACCGCGTCTCGCGCGGCCACGTCTACCCCCACGCCCTTCGCCACACCTACGCGACGCATCTCCTGGAAGGTGGCGCGGACCTTCGCGTGGTGCAAGAACTCCTCGGACACGAGAGTCTCACGACCACGCAGATCTACACCCACGTCTCCAAATCGCGGCTGCAGAAGGTGCACCACGACAGCCACCCGAGGGGCTAGCTGAGCCAGCGGTTAGGATGGTCCGGCTCTCTCACAGTGGGGGAGTTGACGATATGTCGCCGTGGTTTCGTACGGTCGCCTTCGGGTGCACCACGGTGATCGAGCAACCGAACGGAAGGAAAAATGACGTGGCATTAGTCACACTGCAAGAGCTGCTGGACTCCGGAGTGCACTTCGGGCACCAGACCCGCCGTTGGAATCCCAAAATGCGCCGGTTCATCCTCGGCGAGCGCAACGGCATTTACCTCATCGACCTGCGAAAGACGCTGCTCGGCATCGAGATGAGTTACGCCTACGTGCGCGACCTGGTCGCCGACGGGGGCGTCATCCTCTTCGTGGGCACCAAGAAGCAGACCCAGGGTCCCATCGAGGACTACGCCAAGGCCTGCGGCATGCCTTTCGTGAACCAGCGTTGGCTGGGCGGCATGCTCACCAACTTCGCCACCGTCGCCGGACGCGTGAAGCGCATGGTGGAACTGCGTTCGATGCAGCGCGCCGGTGACTTCGAGAACATGCCCAAGCGCGAGGCGTTGCGCCACAGCCGTGAACTCGAGAAGCTCGACCGCAACCTCTCGGGCATCGCCAACCTGGAGCGCGTCCCCGACGCCATCTTCGTGATCGACACGAAGAAGGAACACATCGCCGTGACCGAGGCTCGCAAGCTCGGCCTGCCGGTCGTCGCGGTCGTCGACACCAACTGTGACCCCGACGTCATCGACTACGTCATCCCCGGCAACGACGACGCCATCCGTTCCGGTGCCCTGCTCTGTCGCTTGATGGCCGACGCCGTCACCGAAGGTCGCTACATCCGTCAGAACCGTCCGGTCATCTCGAAGCAGTCCTCGGCCCCGACCAACCGGGCCGCGCTGATTGACGAGGTCACGGTCACCGACGCGCCCGAGGCGCCCGCCGACGCCGTCCTGTCCGATTCGCCCGAGGCGGACGATGAGGTGTTGTCCGACGTGGCACCCGCGGTGTCACCGGACGACGCCCCCGAGCTCGTCATCGAAAGCACGCCCGAGCCCGAGGCGGTAGTACCGGAGGCTCCGCGGGCCACGAGCGACGAGGCCGTGGACGCCGAGGCGGCGACGGAGTCCGACGAAACCACGACCAACGCCTAAATTTCTTTAGCAGAGAATCAAAGAGGAGAACCAGGTGGCCTTCACCGCGAAAGACGTACAAGCGCTGCGCCAAGCGACGGGTGTCGGGATCCTCGACGCCAAGAAGGCGCTCGAAGCCAACGACGGCAACATGGAAGAAGCGACGAAGTGGCTGCGCGTGCAAGGCAAGGCCTCGGCCGCCAAACGCGCCGACCGCGAAGCCGGAGACGGCGCCGTCGCCGTGGTTCGCAACGGCAACGTTGCGGCCATGGTGGAGATGCGCTGTGAGACCGACTTCGTCGCCAAATCCGAGGAGTTCGTCTCGCTGGTGGATGAGATCGCGGCGCGCGTCTGCGCCGAGGGCACCGACGTGGTGTCGCAGTTCAATGAGCAGCTCGAGAAAATGCTGACGACCCTGAAAGAGAACATCTCGATCGGTCGGGTCTATCGACTCGAAGCCGGTGACGACGAGGTCGTGGACACCTACGTGCACCAACAGTCCGGCCGGGGCAATAACGGCGTCATCATCGTGGTGAGGGGCGCCACGCAAGAGGTGGCTCACGAGATCGCGGTACACGCGGCCTTCACCAAGCCGCTCTACTTGAATCACGAGGACGTGCCGCAGTCCGAGATCGACGCCGAGCGCGCCACCGTCGAGGAGATCTCTCGTAACGAGGGCAAGCCCGACGCAGCGTTGCCCAAGATCATCGAAGGCCGGATGAACGGGTGGTTCAAGGACCGCGTGCTGGTCGAACAGAACTACGTGAAGGACGATAAGCAGACCATCGCCCAGTTCTTGGGCAGCGCGTCGATCACGGCGTTCGCTCAAGTGGTCATCGGAGGATAGGTCATCACCGTGCGCCGCGTGGTCCTGAAGCTGTCCGGTGAGGCCCTGGCCTCGGCCGCGAGCGACGAGACCATCGACGCGTCGACCGTTGACTTTCTCGCCTCGGAGATCGCCAACGCGATGGAGCGCGGCGATCTGGAACTGGCCGTGGTGGTCGGCGGCGGCAACATCTGGCGCGGCGCCACCGGCGCCATGGCCGGCATGAACCGAGCCAACTCCGACCTCATGGGCATGCTCGGGACGGTGATCAACGCCCTGGCCCTCCAAGACGCCATTGAGACCCACGGACGCCCGACGCGCGTGCTCTCGGCCATCGGCATGGATCAGGTCGCCGAGCCCTACATTCGTCGCCGCGCCGTGCGTCACCTGGAAAAGGGCCGCGTGGTCATCTTCGCCGCCGGCATGGGCAATCCCTATTTCACGACCGACACGCCGGCCGCCCAGCGTGCGGCCGAGATCGAAGCCGACATTGTCTTGAAAGGAACGCACGGCGGGGTCGACGGTGTCTACAGTGAAGACCCGCGCGTCAATCCCGCGGCGACCAAGTTCGAAGAGTTGTCCTTCGACGAGGTCATCGCGAGGGATCTTCGCGTCATGGACATGACCGCCATTACCTTCTGCAAGGACAATCACTTGCCGATTCGCGTCTTTGACCTGATGGCTGATGGAAACCTGGGTCGCGCGCTCGACGGTCAGGCCGTCGGTACGCTGGTGAGGTAATGGACAACGAACTGGTCGAGCTGGTGATGCAGGACACTCGTGAACGAATGGCGAAAGTTATCGAGCACGCCAAGTCCGAGTTCTCCACTGTTCGCACCGGACGGGCGTCGCCGTCACTGGTCGAGAACCTGATGGTCGAGTACTACGGCGCCGAGACGTCGCTCAAGCAGCTCGCCAACTTCTCGGTGCCCGAACCGCGCCTCCTGGTCGTTTCGCCGTTCGACAAGGGCGCCATGGCGGCGATCGAAAAGGCGATCTCCAACGCCGACCTGGGACTCAATCCCTCGAACGACGGCGTGGTCATTCGCCTCACCTTCCCGTCGCTCACCGAAGAACGCCGCAAGAGTTTCGTCAAAATCGTCCACGCCAAGGCCGAAGAGGGCCGGGTGGCCCTGCGCGGATGCCGACGCCACGCCCGCCAGGAACTCGAGGCCCTGGAGAAGGACAAAAGCATCTCCAGCGACGACCTCGAGCACTACGAGAAGATTCTTGACAAGATGACCCAAGAAGAAGTGGCGCTCGTGGACGCGCTACTCGCTCACAAGGAGCAGGAACTACTTGAAGTCTGACGACGACGACGGCACGCTCTTCAACGAGCCCACGGGCGAGATGCCCGTCGTGAGCACGACCGACTCTCGGGTGTCGATCACCGGCGCCGAGATCGCCGCCGACGCGGCCGACGAGACGATGATCATCGACCCGACGACCTTATTGCCGCACTGGACCGACGCCCCGACCGGGCAGGTGCCGATCGTTGTCGCGCGCGAAGCGGCCGACAGTGACGACCCCTGGTCGGCGATTCCCGCGCCCGCCTGGCGCGAGGGCGAAGCCGACTGGGTCGCGCACGAGGACCAATTCGACACCGCGATCCTGGCCGGCGAACAGAGGGAAGACACCGCACGACCGTGGGAGTTCGCCGAGCCGGAAGTGCTCGCGGCGCACGACGAGTTCGTGACCGAAGCACCGCGCCCCGAACCGGATCGCATCCAGCGCACTCGTCGTTCCATCTCGGCCAACCCACTGGCCGGCCGGGCCGTTCGCCAGAGCAACGATCGCAACTTCGCCCGGGCGTTACTGACCGGCGTCGTGCTGGCGGCGGTCGTCTCGTTGGTCTTCAAACTGGGTGCGCTGCCCGTGGCGGTCATGGTGCTGCTAGTGCTCGCCCTGGCCGGGGCCGAGGCCTACGCCGGGTTCCGCTCGGCCGGGGCCCATCCGGCCACCGTGCTCGGGATCGTGGCGATCCTGACGCTCGGGGTCGCCGTCTACAACAAGGGACTGACGTCGGTCGGCGCGGTCAGCGTCTTGCTGATGCTCTTCGGCTTCGTGTGGTACCTGAACGCCGGGCGAGCCGTGGACGTGCTCGACGGTCTGGGCGCGACGGTCTTCGTCTACGTCTGGATTGGCGTCGTCGGTTCCTACGCCTTGCTCTTCGTGGCTCCGCGCTCGTTCGTGGCCGGTCACGGACTCTCGTACCTCTTCGGGGCGATGGTGCTCACGGTCGCCAATGACTCGGGCGCCTTCATCGTCGGACGTCAGTTCGGCAAGCGGATGTTGAACAAGGTGCTCTCGCCGAACAAGACCCTGGAGGGCACCGCCGGGGGGACGATCGTGACGCTCGCGGCGGGCCTACTGCTCTTGCCGCTGATGAGCGTGTGGACGCGCAAGGCCGGCCTCGAGGCGGCCGTGGCGATCTCGATCGTGGTACCGCTGGGCGATCTCTTCGAATCGATGGTGAAGCGAACGATCGGCGTGAAGGACCTCGGACGACTGTTGCCGGGACACGGCGGACTGTTGGACCGCATCGACGGACTGCTGTTCGCGCTGCCCACCATGTACTACCTCTGCCACGTTCTCAAACTGGGCTGACGATGCCGACGGTGCGGCGCAGCGTCGCGCTCTTGGGCGCCACCGGATCGATCGGCACCCAGACCCTTGACGTTCTGCGCCGCGAGCCCGAGATGTTCGAGCTGGTGGCGCTTTCCGGCGGGGAACATCTCAACGAACTGGCCGCCCTCGTGAAGGAGTTTCGCGTGAAGCGTGTCGGCGTGATTAACGACGGCCATCGCGACACCCTGGTCGCGCTGGTGGGCGCGGACGTCGACGTCGTGGTCGGCGACGAAGGACTATCCGCACTGGCCGCCAGTGCCGACATCGTGGTGAACGCGGTGCTCGGATTCGCCGGTCTCCCGGTCACGCTGTCGGCGCTGGCGGCCGGCAAACGACTGGCCCTCGCCAACAAGGAGTCGCTCATCGCCGCGGCGCCGTTGGTGGCCCGGGTCCGTTCGACCCCGGGCGCGATGTTGCTGCCGGTCGACTCCGAACACTGCGCGATTCACCAGTGCCTCGCCAGTTCACCGGGCGAACCGGGCTATCCCGACGTGCGACGGCTGCTGCTCACCGCGTCGGGTGGACCGTTTCGGGGCTGGTCGCGGGACCAGCTGCGCGGCGCGACCAAAGCCGACGCGCTCAATCACCCGACCTGGTCGATGGGCGCGAAGATCACGATCGACTCCTCGACACTGATGAACAAGGGTCTCGAGGTGCTCGAGGCGTCGGCGCTCTTCGGCATCAACGTCGAACGCGTCGAAGTGGTGGTGCATCCCCAGTCGATCGTGCACTCGATGGTGGAGTACGTGGACGGATCGGTCCTCGCCCAGCTCTCGCGCCCCGACATGCGACTGCCGATCGCGTACTGTCTCGGGCTGCCCGTTCGCTTGGATCACGGATGGGGCGCGATCGATTTCACCCAGGACCTGGAGTTGACCTTCGAGGCGCCCGATCCCAAGGCCTTCCCGGCGATCGGCCTCGCCTACGAAGCCTCGCGTCTCGGGGGGGCGGCGCCGGCGTGGCTGAGTGCGGCCAACGAAGTGGCGGTCGCGGCGTTCTTGGCCGACGAAATCAACTGGTACGACATCATCGACGTCGTCGCGCGAGTGATGGACGGGTACGTGGCCGATCCGCTGGATTCCTTGTCGGACCTGGTCGCCAACGATGCGACCGCGCGAGCGCGCGCCCACGGTATTCTCAACCAATAGTCATGGAACCGAACCCCGACACCCGTCGGTCCCTGATGTTCCTTCTCGTGGGCATCGTCGTCTTCGTGACGCTGCTCACCTGGATCGTCGGCTGGGCCCTGCCGCTGGTGATCTTCGCGATCATCTTCATCGTGATGGCCCACGAGTTCGGTCACTTCATCACGGCCAAGCGCGCCGGCATGAAGGTGACCGACTTCTTCGTGGGTTTCGGACCGGTCCTCTGGTCCACCACGATCGGCGAGACGCGCTACGGCGTGCGCGCGATCCTGGCCGGCGGGTACGTGAAGGTGCCCGGCATGACGTGGACCGAGACGATTCCCGAGGCCGAGGAGTCGCGGACCTATCGCTCGGCGTCGTATCCGAGGAAGGTTCTGTTCGCCTCGGCCGGGTCGCTGATGCACGTCGTCATGGCCCTGCTCCTGGCCTGGGCCGCGCTCACCTTCGTCGGACTGCCGTCGGCCAGTCACGTCGGGGTCTACGACTTCACGAAGTGGCAGGGTCATAGCGAGAACGCCGCGCAACGCGCCGGCCTGAAGGTCGGCGACCAAATCGTCGCCATCAACGGCGTGGCCATCTCGAGCGATAGTCAGTTGCAATCGATCGTCGGTCACGACTCGGGCAAGAACCTCACGATTCTGTTGCAGAGGGCCGGTCGTGATCTCACGCTGCACGCCACGCCCGTCTACGGTCGAACGCTCGTCGTCAACGGTAAGTCCTTGGCGGCGCGCGGGTACCTCGGCGTCAGCCTCGAGAGTCTCGCCGTGCGCGACTCCTGGTACGCCTCGATCCCCGGGTCCTTCACCGAAGTCGGCTCACTGCTCGCCACGGCCGCGCACGCGATCGTGCACGTCTTTTCACCGGGTGAGTTCTCCAGCCTCTTCCACCAGGTCGCCTCTCCGGCCGCGGCGACCAATCCGAAGAACCAGCTGACCCGACCGGAATCCATCGTCGGCGTCGTGCGCATCGCGGTCCAGAGCACGCAGACCGGCCCGGGCGACCTGCTGCTGATCTTGATGGCGGTCAACATCTTCGTGGGCGTGCTCAATATGTTGCCGATGCTGCCGTTGGACGGGGGCTACGTCGCGATCGCCACCTACGAGCGGCTGCGCTCGCGCCGGGGAATTCGCTATCACGCCGACGTCAACAAGATGGCGCCGATCATCTACGCCTTCATGGGCGTGCTGCTGATCCTGTTCGCCACCACGCTCTTTCTCGACATCGCCCACCCGATCGCCAATCC
>Ga0182024_10023027_pt1 | contig 11186 bp, 10 predicted proteins | sample P32metaG_FD_120480 | JGI IMG/M metagenome (GOLD analysis project Ga0182024, IMG submission 120480) | Permafrost microbial communities from Stordalen Mire, Sweden - P3-2 metaG (Illumina Assembly) | ecosystem: Environmental > Terrestrial > Soil > Wetlands > Permafrost | place: Sweden: Stordalen... | reverse complement strand
TCTGTGACCCGGCTCTCGGTGTATTTCGCCCAGCCGTTCCCACCAGTTCTTTTACAATTGAATATAAATCGACCCCACTCACCGCCTTCGGCGCTCGCGAAAAGTGACCCAGGGCTGCCTTCCAAAACTGACCCAGGTGGTTTAAAGGCGGTCCAGAGGTAAGCTTCGTCCCGTTTCGACGTACTTTATTGTCGAACTCTGAGATCCGAAGGCAAGGGGTATCGCCGTAATGGCGAGAAATCCACCTTCCAGAAATCGAGTTCCGACAACGCCCCGGTGTCGTCGCCGTTGACTACGATGCTGACCAGCACTCCGTCATCGTCGGTATACTCGGCTTCTGCAAGGGCTTCGCAGGAAGCCGGTTGGTTGTTTCCTGTTGCCAAGAAACGAATGCTTCCCATACCGCCGTCCTGCATGTCTTCGACAAGGGCGCAAGCCAGCTTTTGATCCAGTTCCTCTGCTTGGGGCCCCTTCCTACGCAGCATTGTCCTGACGAGTTCACGTTCGCTGCCATTGATGGGGCGCATCATTGTTGAGAATACCGCGCGGCAGAGGCCTTGATGTAGAGTGTTTAATTGCTGCGCCCTGGAGGGGAGTAAGATTCCCCTCCAGGGCAGGAGCTTCTGGGAGTCATCACCTCCCATGGGCCCTCCCGAGAATCTAACAGACCATCCCGAAAATCCAGTCTTGTTCCTGGCCTGGGTCACTTCAACCAAGCCCTAATGGGTCACTCTTGCCAAGCACCGAAGCTCACCACGCGCGAACCAACTTGGCTCGCGCTGGCCTGGGCGCCATAACACGCCCCATAACACTGTGAATTCGACAGGTTAAACCGCGTTCTGAGCCACGCCCCCCAAAACGCTTAAGCACCCCCAGGGTGCTTAAGCGATCTTGGAGCACAATCGCCGAGATCGCCGGGTTGACAGACGAAAGCGTCTGTCCCACGCGGAGTTCATTTGAGGGCGGAAAACCCGCTGCTAGTTCACCCAGGGCCCACGGTCGTTATGCTTTCGCATGTAGACCTGAAACTTCTTCTTGGCCCGCTGCAGTTTCCATTGCCGGTAGGCGGTACGCCAGTCGGGCGTGCGCAGGCGCGGCATGCGGCTCTTGAGGTACACATAGCCGAACGCCATTCCGCCCAGGTGAGCGATATTGCTGACGCGGTCATTCACGTTGAAGGCGAGAATCAATGCGATGGCGCCGTAAATCATCACCAGGTACTTGGCCTTGATGGGAAACAGAAAATTCATCAGGACGGTCTGATTGGGATAGAGAACGCCAAACGCCAGCAGCACTCCGAAAATCGCTCCGGATGCGCCGATGGTGCGCGTGTTCCAGTTCCCGAGCGCGGCGTTGAGCGCCACATCGCACAAGCCCGCGCCGATGCCGCAGATGAAGTAGTACTTCAGGAAGCGCCGCGTACCCCAATCGCGTTCCAGTTGTACGCCAAACATCCACAGCGTTAGCATGTTGAACAGCAGGTGGGTGAAGCCTGCATGCAAAAACATGTAGGTGAAAAGCTGGAAAAAGCAGAAGTGGAAAACCACCAGCACCGGCGCCAGCGCCAGCAGGGCGATATCGGCCTGAAACGCGCGGCCGAAGAGCGTGGTGAGAATGAAAATTGCCGTATTGCTGATCAGCAGCCACTTGATGCCGTTGGGGAAGTAACCGAAGAAAGACGACCGGCGGTAGGAATACACTGAGGAACGCATGCGACTCTCTGGAATCAGGATATCAGACGGCCGCGGCGCCGCCGCTCTTGCCGTACCGGTTGAGCGCCATCGCGCAAAGCTCAAGCCCCGCCGCCGCGGCCATCCACGTCTCCCAATGCGAAAACAAGCCCGAGGGAATGGCGAAACTGCCCACCCATTTCAGCTCCGCGGCAACGCCCCAAAGCCCCAGGGCCAACGCCATGACCGCCGCCGGATCGAGCAGCGCAGCCAATGCCAATGCGGCGCGCCGATTGTCGTTCCGATTCTTACCGACAACGGAGCGCTTGTCAAACCGGATCCGAACGACCATGATTAACTTATTCAATCTACCAATTTTGGCGCCGCCAACTTTTGCGGTAGGCTAAACCAACATGAGGCAATTTAAAGCGGCTGTATTCGGCGCTGGTTTTGTGGGGCGCGTACATATCGAAGGTATCCGGCGGTTGGGCAATGTGGAAGTGGCGGCCGTGGTGGCCAGCACGGACGCAAAGGCCGCCCTGCTGGGCGAGCAGTTGAGCATTCCGAAGACGGCGGGCGACTATCGGCGCATTCTGGAAGACCCCTCCATCGACGCCGTGCACATCTGTACGCCCAATGCGCTGCATCTACCCATGGCGCTCGATGCACTGCAGGCCGGCAAGCACGTGCTCTGCGAGAAGCCGCTCGCCGTATCGTCGGCGCAGGCTCGCCAGATGGTGGCCGCGGCGCGCGAGGCCGGCAAGCGCAATTGCACCTTCCACAATTTGCGGTATTACCCCTTGGCGCAGCAGATGCGCCGTATGCGTGAGGCCGGCGACCTGGGCGAAATCCTGGTAGTGCAGGGCGCCTACTCGCAGGATTGGCTGCTCTACGATACGGATTGGAACTGGCGCGTGGAAAGCAAAGACAACGGCCCTTCGCGCTGCATGGCCGACATCGGCTCGCACTGGTGCGATATGGCCGAGCACGTCACCGGGCTGCGCATCGCATCGCTTTGCGCGGATTTGAACACGTTCCACAAAACGCGCAAGCGGCCCAAAGGCTCGATTGAGACGTTCGCCGGCAAATCGCTCAAGCCGGAGGATTACGTGGAGACGCCCGTGGATACGGAAGACTTCGGCGCCGTGGTGTTCCGCATGGGGAACGGCGCGCGCGGCGCATTCACGGCGAGTCAGGTTTCGGCGGGACGCAAGAACCGGCTGAGCATCGAAATCTACGGAACCAAGTCCGGCGTGGCGTGGGACCAGGAGCGGCCCGACGAATTGTGGATCGGCAATCGTAACTCGGCTAACCAGGTGATCATCAAGGACCCGGCGCTATTAAAGGAAGGCGCGCGCTCCTACGCCGATCTGCCCGGCGGCCATAGCGAAGGCTACGACGACACGTTCAAGCAAGTGTTCCGGCGCTTCTACCGGTCGATTGAAGACCCCGCCGCCGAGCCGGAGTACCCGCAATTCGTGGATGGCTTGCGGCAGCTAGTGGTTCTCGAAGCCGAGATGGATAGCAGCAAGCGGCGCGCGTGGGTGGACGTGCCATAGTGGCGCGGGCCCATGGCCTGCGGTGTGCCGGGCCGCTCCGAGCGCTCGGCCCTTCAGGCGGCAATCTCTGAGCGTGGCTTGTCGGCTTCACTGGGCGGGCTATGGCCTCGCTCCACGATGCCACGCCGGAACGGCAAGGTTATTTCGTGCCAATCTCTAACAGAATCGCCGTCATCGGCGGCGGCATCGTCGGGCTAGCCACAGCCTATCGGCTTACTGAGCGCTTCCCCGGCGCGCGCGTCACCGTGCTCGAAAAAGAAGACGCGGTGGGCCGCCACCAGACCGGCCACAACAGCGGCGTTCTGCACTGCGGCCTTTACTACAAGCCCGGCACAGTAAAGGCGCGGATGGCGGTGCAAGGCATCCGGCAGATGGTGGCGTTCTGCCAGGAGAACGCCATCCCGCACGAGATCTGCGGCAAGCTGGTGGTGGCCGCAGACGAGAGCGAAGTGGAACGCCTGCGGGCCTTGCAGGAGCGAGGCGCCGCCAACGGGCTCGAGGGATTGCGCTGGCTCAACCGCGACCAGATGCTCGAAATCGAGCCGCACACCGGCGGAGTGGCTGCGCTGCGCGTGCCCCAGGAAGGCATTGTGGATTACGCCAAAGTCTGCGAAGCGCTGGTTCGCAAACTGACGGAGCGCGGCGCCGCCGTCGTCACTCGGGCGCGCGTGAAGCGCCTCGACCAGCGCGCGGGCGGGTGGCTGGCGCATACGCCCGCGGGAGATTTCGAGGCGGATTTCCTGGTGAATTGCGCCGGCCTGCACTGCGACCGCGTAGCCGAGCTGGCGGGCGAGCGCCGCGACATGCGCATCGTGCCTTTTCGCGGCGAGTATTACCAGATCAAGCGCAGCCGTCAGGATCTGGTGCGGCATCTCATCTACCCCGTTCCCGATCCGCGATTTCCGTTTCTAGGCGTGCACTTCACGCGGCTGATCCACGGCGGCATCGAGGCCGGCCCGAATGCCGTGCTGGCGCTTTCGCGCGAAGGCTACCGCAAGACCGATTTCAACGCGCGCGACCTGTTCGACGCGTTAAGCTATGGCGGCCTGTGGCGATTCCTGCGGCGATATCCCTCGATGTGCTGGTACGAATTGCGGCGCAGTTTCAGCCGCGAGTTATTTTGCCGCTCGCTGCAGCGGCTGGTGCCGGAGATTCAGCCGGACGACCTCGAAACCGGCGGCTCCGGCGTGCGCGCGCAGGCCATCACGCCGGGCGGCGAGCTGGAGCAGGATTTCCGATTGATCGCGCGGCCCAATGCCCTGCATGTGCTGAATGCGCCGAGCCCCGCGGCCACGGCGTCACTGGCGATCGGAGCGGAGATTGCGGGAATGGTGGAGTTGTAGCTGCTGACGATCGGATGTACGGCTCTCGGACGTCAGACCGTTCTCGGAACGATTGGCAACGGGTTTCTGTTCCACGCTCTCCGCGCGCATGGATGGCCGAGCGCCGGGCATGGGATCATGAGGAAATAATCAAGCTTGACCCAAGGAAAGGATTCCGCACTCTTATGAGAGCCGACATTGTGCCTGGCGCAGTATTTCCCGATTACGAATTGACCGATCACGCGGCTAAACGCCGTAAGCTTTCCGATCTGCAGGGACCCGATCCGATGATCGTGGTGCTGAGCCGCGGAGGGTACTGCCCAAAAGACCGTCGCCAGGCGGAGGGTTTGATCCAGCTCCATCACGAGATGGAGGTCGGTTACTGTCGCCTCGTGACCATCAGCACGGACAATCTGCTTGCGACGAATGAGTACCGGACCGGCGTCGGAGCGCACTGGCCATTCCTGTCCGATGCGGGGCGCATGGTCCAGGAGGATCTGAACATTGCGGAGTACACCGATCCGGCGAACAATCCAATGATCCCGCACACGATTGTCCTCGAGCCCGGTCTTGTAGTATTTAAGATCTACACCGGATATTGGTTCTTTGGACGGCCAACCGTCGAAGATCTCCGCCAGGATTTGCGGGCGGTATCGAAAAAGTGCCGGCCGGACTGGGACATCACCAGTCCGGAACTGAAAGCGGCGTGGAAACAGGGGGAGAGAGACCGCTTTTATCCCTATGGGAAGAGCTACAGCAAGGTGTTTGGGGAGCAGGAGTAAAGACCCGCCATGGCTGAACATACTCTCCACTCGATTGCCTTCCCGGTACTCGACGAAGCTCAGATCGCTCAAGCGGCGAATTGCACCACGCTGACGCCGAAGCATTACCGGGATGGCGAAACGCTCGTCGCGCTCGGCGATCGCGCTTTCAAGTTCTTCATTGTCAAGTCGGGCGAAGTTGAAATCCTCGATTATTCCGGCGATGAACCGAAGACGATCACCACTCACCGGAAGGGTCAGTTTACAGGCGATATCTCGCATTTGACAGGCACCCCTGCCATCTTTAAGGCGATTGCGCGGGGCGAGTGCGATGTATTTGAAATCTCGGCAGAGGCGCTGCGGCATCTATTGAACCAGTGCCCCAGCCTCAGCGATATCATCCTGCAGGCTTTTATCGCTCGACGCCAACTGCTTCGCGAGTCGCCAAACTTCATCGGGCTGCGAGTGATCGGGTCGCGCTACTCCGCCGACACCTTTCGGGTTCGCGACTTTCTGGCGAGGAACCGCGTGCTGTTCACTTGGGTGGATCTGGAAACCGATCCGCAAGTGACTCAATTGCTCAAGTCGTTCGGTTTGACCGAGGCCGACACACCGGTGGTGGCCTGCGCGCATATGCTGTTGTTGCGCAACCCATCGAACCAAAAGCTGGCGGATGAGGTCGGTATCCATCAATCCCTGGAGCGCACGGTGTACGATCTGCTGGTGGTGGGGGCAGGGCCGGCCGGATTGGCTGCCGCGGTTTATGGAGCGTCCGAGGGACTGCGAACAGCGGTAGTAGATAGCGTGGGTCCCGGGGGGCAGGCGGGCAGCAGCATGAGGATCGAAAACTATCTGGGGTTTCCAACAGGATTGACTGGCGGTGAACTTACAGATCGTGCGACGCTGCAGGCGAATAAGTTCGGCGCGCACCTTTCAATTCCCACGGCGGCGACCCGCCTCTCTTTCGAGAACGGCTACGCGACTGTGGATGCGGGCGGAAGCGAACCCATTACTACCAAGTGTCTTCTGATCGCGACGGGCGCCCAATATCGGAGGCTGAATGTCGAGGGATTCGAACGATTCGAGGGAACGGGAGTCTACTACGCCGCCACCGCAGCTGAGGCCTTGCTGTGCCGCGGGTGCCCGGCCGTTGTCGTGGGGGGCGGAAATTCGGCGGGGCAGGCGGCTGTCTTTCTAGCGGGGCACGCGAGCCGGGTGCTGCTGCTGATTCGCGGCGACGACCTGAACAAGAACATGTCCAGCTACCTGGTCCAGAGGATCGAGCAAACCAGGAATATTGAGCTGCTCAGCAACACGACGATCCAGAAAATGACGGGCAACGGCCATCTTGAGGCAATTGCGATCGCCAATAGCGTCAACGGGCAGCAGCAAACGATAGAAACCCCGGCGGTATTCAGCTTCATCGGAGCGACTCCACTCACGGATTGGCTCCCTCCGGAAATTGAGCGCGATGAGAAAGGATTCGTCCGGACAGGAGCGGCCGTGGCGAAATCAATGCACTGGGGTGTTACGCGAGCTCCTTACCTGTTAGAGACCAGTCATCCCGGCGTATTTGCCGCCGGCGACGTGCGGTCCGGGTCAGTGAAGCGTGTTGCATCGGCAGTCGGCGAAGGCGCTATGTCGGTCCAGTTCGTTCACGAATATCTTAAAGAAATGTAGGTGGCATCGCTTCGTCCGCCGTTAACTGGGCGCCGCAGCGCCAGCCGCACAGCATCCGCCGCCCCGGGGAGGCCCCGCTCGGCTTTCGCGTTCCTCGCTCGGCGGTCCACAGTGGCCGGAGGCTGTCGGCCACCGGCGCAACGAAATCATCGTATAAGATACAACATGATGCTGAAATGGTCGGACGTCCTCAATCTCGCCAAGAACGGCAATCCCGCCCCGGACCGCAAGGTCGTCAAGACGGACGCCGAGTGGCGCCGGCAACTGAGCCCGGAAGAATATCATGTGACTCGTCAAGCGGGCACCGAGCGCGCCTTCAGCTCGCAAATGTGCGGGCTGTTTGAGCCTGGGATCTATTCCTGCCTCTGCTGCGAAACCGTTCTCTTCGATGCGTCCGAGAAATTCGAGTCCGGCACCGGGTGGCCGTCGTTTACCCAGCCGGTGGCCGTTGATGCAATCGCATATCGCTTTGACGGGCCTGCATTTTTGAAACGGGTCGAAACCATTTGCAATACCTGCGACGCTCATCTCGGGCATGTCTTCCCGGATGGTCCCGCGCCCAGCGGATTGCGATATTGCATGAATGCTGTCGCGCTAAAGAAAGCTTCCGGGCACTGACTCGACTAGCTGGTTGCGTTGTGGGGGGAAAAGACGAAACTCGCACGCCCACGCGGGGTATGTAGGTCCGGCGCCGCGGGCAACTTACGCAGCCGACTTCCAGAGTCCGATCGTATTTCCGTCCGGATCGGCAATCCATGCGAAAGTTCCCGTGGGAATGGTCACCGGTCCGACGATTTTCTTGCAGCCCAGCGCCTCGGCTTTGGCGATGTGTGCCGCCACGTCGTCGACTTCGACGTAGAAGATCGTGTAATGGAACGGATCATGGCCAAGCGCGGTGATGTGGCCGCCGATTCCCGCTTCACCGATCATGGCGGCGGGACCGGCGCCCTGGATCGTCCAGTCAAACAGGTCTCGATACAGTTGCTGAGTGCGAGCAGTGTCGCGGCACCCGATTTCAAAGTGAACCACGGGATTTGGCATTTCTACATAATAGAGTACGGGCAATCGGGTTGCAAGACTCGCACCATGGGAACGGCATTTCGAGGTGCTCCGGCAATGGGCGCCGATCCGGTGAAATGCGCCCGCATCTCCGCAACGCCAGCCGCACGGCATCGCCGCCCCGGTGGGCGTCCACGCTTAGTTCCCGCTCATAAAATGCGGTCTCGTATTCGAGAGGACCACTCGCGCGCGAACTGGTTTCAGCGTGCGATTCAGTTGGAGGTTGCCGTCAAGCCAATTTAATGGCCGCATTCGTACAATTCGGAACACTCGGTCCATCGCGGAAAACCTTATGCGTCCCATAGTTGTTTCAACCAACACTAAATCAGGTTCGTTCCGCTTGAAAGTCCTCTTGCTTTCGCAGTTAAATGAAGCCGTACCCAGTGTGCGAGCCCGCATACGAACAAGTGCGGAACCGCGAAGTTCAAGGAGCCGAGTATGCCGAACGAAAGCGTTCCTTATGGCCGGAAGACGCAGAAAGCGTCGCCCGTCGCCGAGGTCCACATTTTATGGATAACCGCCGGATTGGGCTGTGATGGCGACTCCGTCTCGATAACCGCGGCGACACAGCCCGGCATCGAAGACATAGTTCTTGGCGCCATTCCGGGCCTACCCAAGGTCCATCTGCACAATCCCGTTCTCGCCTATGAAAACGGCGACGACTTTCTCAAGTATTGGTATCTGGCGGAACAGGGCAAACTTGAGCCCTTCGTCCTTGTGGTGGAAGGATCCATTCCGAACGAGAAGATCAAGAAAGAAGGCTATTGGGCGGGGTTAGGGACGGATTCGAAGACCGGCCAGCCCATCACGACCAACGAGTGGATCGACCGGCTGGCGCCGAAAGCGCTGGCCATCGTTTGCGCGGGCACATGCTCGTCCTATGGGGGCATCCACGCGATGGAGGGAAATCCCACCGGTTGCATGGGACTCGCCGACTATCTGGGATGGGATTGGCGATCGAAGGCCGGCCTGCCTATCGTGAACGTTCCCGGATGTCCCGTCCAGCCCGACAATTTCATGGAGACAGTCTTGTATCTGCTCTATCAAGTGGCCGGTCTCGCTCCAATGATTCCGCTGGACGATCAACTAAGGCCGAAGTGGCTGTTCGGTAAGACGGTGCACGAAGGATGCGACCGCGCCGGTTATTACGAACAGGGAGACTTCGCGGAAGACTATAACTCATCTAAGTGCATCGTCCGGCTGGGCTGCTGGGGTCCGGTGGTCAACTGCAACGTACCCAAACGGGGATGGATGAACGGAATGGGCGGCTGCCCCAACGTCGGCGGCATCTGTATCGGCTGCACCATGCCGGGATTTCCCGACAAGTTCATGCCTTTCATGGACGAGCCACCGGGCGCGCGAGTCTCTTCGGCCGCAGTGGGCGTTTACGGACGCGCGGTCCGGGCGCTGCGCTCGTTTACCATCGATACGGTCAACAAAGAACCGAGGTGGAGACATTCGCGAGCCGAGCTGACTACTGGTTACAGTCCGAAGGCATACTGAGGAGACAGGAGGATCGCCATGAGCACATTCACAGCGCCCGAAATCAAGACACCGAGCAATAAGAGCAACCTGGTGGAGATGAACTGGGATCCGATTACGCGGATCGTTGGCAGCCTCGGCATATTCACTAAGATCGATTTCGAGAATCGCGTCGTGGCCGAATGCCACAGCACGTCTTCGATCTTTCGCGGCTATAGCATATTCATGAAGGGCAAAGACCCGCGCGACGCCCACTTCATCACCAGCCGTATTTGCGGCATTTGCGGCGACAACCACGCAACCTGCGCGACATACGCTCAGAATATGGCCTTTGGCGTTCGCCCGCCCGCGCTGGGCGAATGGATCGTGAATCTGGGCGAGGCCGCCGAATATATGTTCGACCACAATATCTACCAGGACAACCTGGTGGGAGTGGATTTCTGCGAGCAGATGGTCAAGGAAACCAACCCCAGCGTGCTCGCGAAGGCGGAGCACACGTCCGCGCCGCAGTCCCACTTGCATGGGCACAAGACCATTGCGGATATCATGCGGGCGCTCAATCCCTTCACCGGCGAGTTTTATTTGGAGGCGCTGCAGGTCAGCCGGATGACGCGGGAAATGTTCTGCCTGATGGAAGGGAGGCACGTGCATCCGTCGACCCTCTATCCCGGCGGCGTGGGTACGGTTCCCACCGTTCAGCTCTTCACCGACTATATCGTCCGCTTAATGAAATACGTCGAATTCATGAAGAAGGTGGTGCCGCTGCACGACGACTTATTCGATTTCTTCTATGAAGCGCTGCCGGGTTATGAGGAGGTTGGCCGCCGGCGGATTCTTCTTGGGTGCTGGGGTTCATTCAACGATCCCGAGCATTGCGATTACACTTACAAGAACATGACCGGCTGGGGCCGTAAGATGTTTGTCACTCCCGGCGTGGTGGTGGATGGCGAGCTGGTTACTACCGACTTAGTGGACATCAACCTGAACATTCGCATTTTGCTGGGCAGCTCCTATTACGACGACTGGCTGGGCGGCCAGACTTTCGTCAAGCAGGATCCGTTGGGCAACCCCGTAGATCAGCGGCACCCGTGGAATCAGACTACGACTCCGAGGCCGCAGAAGCGGGACTTTAACGATAAGTACACCTGGGTGATGTCTCCTCGCTGGTTCGACAAGCGAACTGGCGATCACCTGGCGCTCGACACCGGCGGCGGGCCCATCGCGCGGTTCTGGGCGACGGCGCTCGCCGGTCTCGTGGATATCGGCTACATCAAATCCACGGGCAAGAGCGTGAAGATCTACCTGCCGAAGACGGCGACCAAGCCCGAAGTCGAGTTTGAATGGAAGATACCGAAGTGGAGCAACGCCATCGAGCGGGATCGCGCCCGAACTTACTTCCAGGCGTACGCCGCCGCGGCTGCCTTGTACTTCGCCGAGCAGGCTTTCAAGGAATTACATGCCGGCAGGACACGCACCTGGTCGGACTTCAAGGTTCCCGACGATGCCATCGGCTGCGGCTTCCATGAGGCTGTTCGCGGCGTGCTTTCGCATCACGTCGTGATCAAGAACGGTAAGATCGCCAACTATCATCCCTACCCGCCCACGCCGTGGAACGCCAATCCGCGCGATAGCTACGGCACGCCCGGTCCCTAT
>Ga0182024_10023026_pt1 | contig 11186 bp, 8 predicted proteins | sample P32metaG_FD_120480 | JGI IMG/M metagenome (GOLD analysis project Ga0182024, IMG submission 120480) | Permafrost microbial communities from Stordalen Mire, Sweden - P3-2 metaG (Illumina Assembly) | ecosystem: Environmental > Terrestrial > Soil > Wetlands > Permafrost | place: Sweden: Stordalen... | reverse complement strand
GCGTCGAGCCTGCCCCGCAAACCGCAAAGTTATAAGTTCCCTGGCTTCCGAAAAAAGCCGCTCCCCATGCTTCCATCATCACATGACAGTGGGATTAAATGCCTTCTCCTTGCGCTTCTCGCGAGCCTTGGCATGACCGGCGTCGCTCACGCTTATTATAATCAGCAAATCTGGCTCTCGCCGAATCTTCCCGGCTCATCGGGCAATGGACGAAGCCCGGACTCTCCTATCGACGCAAGCGGCACAAACTTCGATACGGTGATGGGACGATACTATAAAGCTGGGACCACCAATATCACTTTCATGCTCGCCTCCGGCACCTATTACACCCGGGGCTGTGAAAGCGACGTTCGTGGCGCAGCCGGCTATGTCAAAAACATCCAGCGCTGGACCGCATTGGCGAACTGGAAAATTTACGGCGCCGGCATGGATCAGACCGTCATCCAATTAACGGGAAACCCAACCAGCCCTCTGGATAACATCACGGAGGATTACGTGATCCAGGGAGAACCCAGGGGGATTGAGATTACCGATCTGACGGTAAACTGCGGCTGGACCAATTTCGGCGCTACTGTGACCCGGCCGTTCACTATCCCGGCAAACAAATCCAATGTAACCATCGCCGTATCGTCAACAAATTGGGCCACGGTCGGCGCTTACGCCTATATGCAGAGGATGGACACATACGAGGCCCTTGGCTTCTACAAAGTTGTATCCATACCCGACTCCCGCCATGTCATCCTCTATAATCTCGCCGGCACCGGTGATCGCAATGCCGAGAGCCCGCCCCGGGGAACGCTCTCGGGTACCTCGGTCTGGATAGGGCCGCCGGTGTTGACTTCCGCTATCGCCATTGGAGGCAGGGATTGCAAGGTCGAACGCGTCCATATCACCAATTCCGGGGTGCCCTTCAGGGAAGATAACGCCGGTATCTATATTAGCAGCAACCAACCTGGAATTTCCGGCGGAAACACCATCAGCGGCTGCCTTGTCGATAACCTTTGGGGGACCTACGGATGGTGCATCTCAATGGCGTCCACGAATGAGTCCGGCGCCGATAGCGGAGTTTATATTTCAGGGGTGATCGAGAATAATACCATCAACGGGAACAGCATGACAGGCAATTACCACGGATTGTCCATCGGAGCGAGCGCGGTGAACTCGATCTGCTCGAATAACATCGTGTCGAATTGCGCATACGGATGGTTTTGCGATACCGGCTTCCAAAATAACATCCAGATAACAAATAATGTGTTTGTAAACAACGGCAGTGGCGTCTATTTCGGAAGCGACGGAGGCGCTGGCTCACCCCTCCAGTTCACGAAGATCAATGTCTCCGGAAATGACTTTGTTATTCCGGCCGGCGGCGGCACAGGCATCTCCACCGGTGGCGACGTTACCAACTGCACATTTACGAACAACCTCATGACCACCAGCACCGCGAGCTTCAACCGATTATCTCCAACTGGATTTAACGTGTACGGCCCGGTTACCTACGACAACGTGTACGCGAATAACGTGATCGATGCGAGCATCACTAACTCCATCGAATCGACTGCCGGGACGGCATTTAATAACAGAAATCAGCACGGCGGGCCTATCTTTGGGAAGCCGTGGGCGCCCCGAGTCGCGCTCCGTGACAACGCCCTCAGTGCGGCCACGATCTTGACCGGCAGCGCGACAATTTCTTTCGGATCGATTGCCGGGAATGCGATGGCGGTCACCCCGGTGACTCTGCCAGGCGCCGCGGTCGGCGACGCTGTCTTGATCAGCGCCCCCCTCACGTCTTCGAGCTTAAACATGATCTTTGACGGCGCTGTGTTGGGTTCAGGCACCGTATCGGTAAGGGCGCATAATCTAGCTAGTACGGCCAAGACACCTCCAACCGGTTGGTTCAGAGTGACAGTAATTCACCCTTAGGCGCCTCGCTCTGCCCCGGCTGCCCCGCTGCTTCGGCGCTAATCTATCCCTATTCCTCAGTCCCGGTCATTATTAAAACTTGACTCCACTTTCCCGGAGTTCACGATTTGTGGCTGGTAGTCGCTTCCTCAGACCATGATCCCCGAAACTGGCACCGCACAGGCTTTTGAAGAGTACGAGTCCCTCGCCGGCTGTCCCGTCTGCGGTTCGGCAAATTTCCACCGGATCTTTGAGCCCGATGTCGCCGAGTGTACGGATTGCCATGTCCTTTTTCGCAACCCACGACCCACTCAAGCCGAGATCCGCCGATCTTATGATTTTGGAAGCAATTACGCCGAATGGCAAAAGGACGACTCGAAGCGCGACCCTATGTGGAAGCGTCGCCTCCACCTTATTGCACGCTTAAAGAAAACCGGCACCTTACTGGATGTCGGAGCGGGCGACGGATATTTCCTGGACGTGGCCAGGGACGGCGGTTTCGCCGTCAGCGGAACGGAGCTTTCCTCGACCGGCGCGGATTACGCTCAAAAGCGGGGCCATGACCTTATGCTTGGTCAGCTCAAGGATATCGATTTCAAGGGACGTAAGTTCGATGTAATCACGCTCTGGCACGTGCTCGAGCACCTCCCAAATCCCGGCGAGGCCTTATCGATCGTTCGGGGCCTCCTCGCCCCTGGCGGAATTTTCGCGCTTGCCGTGCCAAATGAGGAGAATGCCTTGTTCCGCTACCGCATGGGGCTGAAGAGGGTTCCCAATCCGCTCGGACCCATCGTATGGGGAAAGGAAATACATCTCACCCACTTTCAGCCAGCCACGCTTCGTACCACGCTACGTGATCACGGCTTCGAAATTCGCGATTTTGGCGTCGATGATATCTACAGCGATCGGTCCCCGATGAATATGACAAAGCTTGCTGTGCAAAAATCGCTCTCTCTCGTTTTCGACTGGCACTTCAGCATGGCCATGTATGTCATTTGCTCATAGCTTGGTCGTGGCGTCGCCCTCGCGGTCGACGGTTCGACATTATTGTTCTGGTTCGCCTGAAACAAACTCAGTTCTGAGTGCTCACAAAAAAAACGCGAACGCATTCTTTATTCCCTCCTATGCGACGGCGGGCGAGCGCTATTTTTCTCTTGAGCGCCTTCCCACCGGAAAGCACTGTTGAAGACCCTGTCCGAAGGCAGATCATCTCATGTCATTCCCTGCCTCCGGCCTGTTAAAACTTCTTCGCCCGCGCCAGTGGTCCAAGAACCTCGTCTGCATGGCCGGCGCCTTCTTCAGCGGCCACATATTCGAGGCGAAGTACGCCATCGCCGCGTGCCTCTCCACCGCGGCCTTCTGCGCCGCGGCGAGTTTCGTTTACGTCATCAATGACATTCTCGACCGCGACCGCGACCGCAATCACCCGCGCAAGAAAGATCGCCCCATCGCATCCGGCCAGGTCACCGTTCCGCAGGCCCTTGTACTCGCCTTCCTCCTCCTCTGCATCGCCATCGCCATCGGCAGCCAGGCCGGCGCCGCGATCAACCCGCGGATCGGCCTCAGGGTTCTCGCAATCCTCGGCGCTTACGCGGGTATCAATATCTGCTACTCCGCCGGCCTTAAGAACCTCAGCCTCGTTGACGCCACCGTTGTCGCCGCCGGATTCATCCTCCGCATTTATGCCGGCACCACCGCCGTCGAAATCCCTCCCAGCTCGTGGCTCCTCCTTTGCACCTTCTTCCTAGCCCTCTTCCTCGCGTTCGCCAAGCGCCGCGCCGAGCTAAACGCCGCCTCCGGCCACCTCACTGCCAGCCGCCCGGTTCTCCAAAAATTCACGGTTTCGGAAGGCATCGTCACCGGCACCCGCTCGGTCCTCCAGGAGTTCGACACGCCGAATACCGACATCAACGCCACCCGCGCCGTCTTGCATAAGTACAACGTCTCGATGCTGGACCGTTTCTGCAACATCTGCGCCACCCTTACCATCGCCACCTACGCCCTCTTCTCCGTCCTCGGCCATCCCAATCACGCCCTCATCATCACCACTCCGCCCGTCGTGATGGGGATATTCAGATACCTTCTTCTTATCGAGCGCTACCACGAGGGCGAGGCTCCCGACGCCATCCTCGTCAAGGATTGGCCTATCCAGCTCGCCATCCTTATCTGGGCCGTTCTCTATATCGCGGTCTTCTACGGTCATTTGAAAATCGATGTCCAGTAACTCCGCCTGGCGCGACTTCATTCCACGCTACCACGTTCCTCCACTGCCGCCCATGTCCGGCTCGGAGAAGCTCGCGCTCCTCATCGGCACCGGCCTCGGCAGCGGCTTTGCAAAACCTTTCGCCCCTACCTGGGGCTCCATTCCCGGCTTCTTTTACTTCATCCTTGTCAGCCGCCTCAGCCTTCCCATCGCACTTGCTCTCTTCGCCGCCCTCCTCATCCCCGCGGTCTGGAGCGCCACCGTCTGCGAGCGCCTCCTGGCCGTCAAAGACCCGCGCCCCGTCGTCATCGATGAGATCGCGGCCGTCCCCTTCGCCCTCTGGCCCCTCTGGCTTCATTGGCCCACCCATCTTCTTTCGTGGGTCATCCTCTTTGCCATTTATCGCGTCGCGGATTACCTCAAACCATGGCCCGCCGGCAGCCTCCAATCCCTCAAAGGCGGCCTCGGAATCCTGATCGATGACATCATCTCCTCCTTCTACATGAGCATCGCCCTCTTCGCCGTCATCCATTTCTTCCCGAGGGCCTGTTAACAGGCCCTAACCTCATCTAGTCTGGTGTCAGCCCCCCCATCATATCATCCTGTCGGCCGTAACCCTTTGTGGCCAAAATAATCGACAATCTGATTATCGGTTCAGGCCCGGCCGCATTCGCGGCCGCAATCGCCTTGCGTCGCCTCGGTCAAAATTTTGAGGTCCTCGACGCCGGTTACGACCTTGAACCCGAGCGCGCCGCAAAATCCCGGGAAATGTCCCGCGTTTCCCCATCCGCATGGAGCCCCGAGGATGTCGCCTTTCTCTTTCCACCGCCCGTCGCATCCACCGCCGGCGTCGAGCAGCGGCTTGCCTTCGGCTCAAATTTTCCCTACCGCACGCCCGACCCTCTTTCCATCGTCACGGAGGATTGCAAGATCGACGTCTCCCACGGATTCGGCGGCTTCGCCAATGTTTGGGGCGCCGCCGTTTTGCCCGCCTCAGACAATGATTTGGCCGATTGGCCCGTGGACATCGCCGCCATGCGCGACTCCTACCGCAATGTCTCCGCTTACGTGAACTTATCCGGCGCCGATGACGCGTTGCGCGGACCGTTTCCGATGGACCCCTGGTCCATGGGCACATTGGACAAAAGCCTCCAGGCGGTTCGTCTGATCAACTTTTTCAATACCAAGGCCGAAAAACTGTCCGCCGCGGGAATCACCACCGGCACAGCCACCGTGGCCGTAAATTCATCGAGAAATATCAACACTTGCCGCTACTGTGGCTACTGCCTCGACGGCTGCGTGTACGGATCCATATTCAACCCGCAATTTGGCTGGGAAGCATTGGCCCAGGAAGGCCGCGTCATCCACCGCCCGTTTTACGCCCTCGAATTCAAGGAGGAAACCGGCCTCGTCCGTGTAAATGCGATTCATTTGAAGGACGGAACCACAGTGGAATTCACCGCGAAACGGCTCTTCCTCGGTCTCGGCGCCATCGCCTCCACGCGTCTGGTGGCCCGCTCTCTCGCCCTCCTCAACCTCCCCATCAAGCTCCTCGACAGCCAATATTTCTTCTTCCCAATGCTCTCCCTCGCGGGCGTCGAGAACCCGATGCGCTTCACCCTCGCGGAATTGTTTGTCGAAATCCTCAACCCTAAAATCAGTTCCCACTTCGTCCATTTCCAGGTTTACGGCATCAACAGCATCTTCAAGGACGCCCTAGGCAAAATGCTCCCCGCATTCATGCGGAAAATGACCCTCCCCATCGAGAAGCGATTCTACCTCTTCCAGGGCTTCCTCCATTCGGCCGATTCCGGCCATCTCGTCATGAATCTGGTCTCCTCAAACGCAGGCCGGGACGATGTCAGCATCCGCGGCGTCGCCAATCCCAAATCCCTCTCCGTCGTCCTCGATTCCCAGCGCCTCCTCCGCCGCGCCCTACTTCCCTTCGGGATAATCCCCCCGTTTTACGTCAAGACCGTCCCGCTCGGGCGCAGCTTCCACATCGGCGGCAGCTTCCCCATGGGCGGCTCTCAAGGTCCCCTAACCTCCGACCTCATGGGGCGCCCCGCCGGCCTTCAACGCGTCCATCTCGTGGACGCGTCCACCTTCCCCTCCATCCCGGCCACCACCATCACGTACACGATCATGGCAAATGCCGACCGCGTCGTAAGCCTCACCGTCGCGGCATTATCTGAGCGTTGAGAACGATAGTCCCATGAACCGACCTCATCGCCGCAATTCATCCTCGATCACCGGCGCATGAAACGTCGCCGGCAACGGCCTCTTGAGCCATTCATACTTCACCTTCCTGTAACTCTCCCGCGCTAGGTTGTAAACACTCCCAGGCACCAGGCACGCCAAGTGGCACACCAGGAGCGCCGCCCGCACACCCCAGCCGCAATTCGCGCCTATCCTCGTCAGGTGATAGCCAGGGTCCGTCTTCCCCTCGATCTTCGCCCACACGATCATCCTCATGATCTCCTTCACCATCCCCACCATATCCGTCTGCACAAAAATCGAGTAGAATCCCTCACTCCTCAACTCCGGCGGCATCGACTTGCAGAACTCCGACCATCCATCAATCGCATCCAGCGGATTGCTTCCCCGTTCCGCCGTCTCGCCCCGCTCCAATACCGGCGGCCTCAGCACCGCGCATGGAATGTCTCCCATCAGCAGCTTCCTCCCGAGCACCAACTGCGGAAAATTCGTCCGGATCCCAAAGTACCCTTCCACCAGTTCGATCGAACCCACCAGCGAACTCTTGAAAACCATTGCCGGCGCAAAACTCTGCCCTGTTAGAAAAGTCCGGCACCTCCTCTGAATCTCCGACGGCCGCACATTCAGCCCCGCCGGCCACTCATCCTGCCGCGGCCCCCCTGCGAAACACGCCTCCGGCCGCTCCTTCTCCAGCACCTCCAGCAACGCCCCCACCCGATTCGGGAACAGAATATCGTCGTCACACAGCACCCACGTGTATTCCCCTTGCGACAATTCCAGCGACCGCAAAAAATTCGCTCCAAACCCGATATTCCGCCCATGCCGCCGCACCTCCATCCGCGGCAGCAATCGCCGAAACTCCTCGCACACCTCCGGCGTCCCATCCATCGAGCAATTGTCCATCACCGTCAGCGGATGCTCCGCCAGCGGGCTCGCCGCGATTGCCTCCAGCGTCCGCCGCAACGCCTTCTCCCGGTTGTAAGTCAACAGGAAGACGTGCAGCAGGCATTTGCCCGGGGGATCAGTAGTCATCATGGTGGACGCCTGGGAATCACCCCTGGCGGCGGATCTCGCCTCCCGCCTGATTCAGGGGCGCAGAACTTACCCGCCGCGACCCCCGCGCGCAATCCATTTTCCCGGCCGCCAATGCCAAACGCCGGTCGGCGGGCCGGCAACCCGAATGGCTTCAATAAAATGAACGCCGCTCCAAAAGCGGCGTCAACATTCCAAATTGTCGCCTGATTTCGATTTTCTTCTCCCAACCCTCTTCCAGTATATCCTCCCTCCCGGCATGTCCTCCCCCTTCCGTCTCAGCACCCTCTGGCTCCTTCTCCTGGCCTGCGCCGCCGTCTGCGTTGCACTCAGCTCCCAGAGCTTCTGGATTGATGAAACCGAGAGCGCCCTCAAGGCGGCCGCTCCCACCTTCCACGCCTGGTGGCAGGGCCTTTACAACGAGGGCGACTCGAATATCCAGCTCCCCCTCTATATGCTCTACATCTGGGGCTTGGGCCGCCTCATTCCCATATCGGAGCTCTCACTGCGCGCCGCCAATATCCCTTTCTTCTTCCTTGGCTTCTTTGCCATCCATCACTTCCTTCGCCGCCGCCAGGGCCTCCGCTCTGCCGCTCTCCTCATCTACTGCGTTCATCCCTTCGTCTGGTATTATCTCGATGAAGCCCGCCCATACCTGATGCAACTCTCCGGCGCCATGCTCGCCGCCGGCGCCCTCTTTGCCGCTCTTGATCTCCCCGGCGAGCCTCTCCAGCCCTCCTGGTGGTGGCTCTACGGCGCCGGCCTCTTCATTATGTGCGGCTCCGGCATGCTCGGCATTCCATGGGCCGCCGCGATCACTCTCCTCCTCATCGTCCGCCGTCCCGGCTTCCTGCAATCTACGTTCCGGCAAGGCCTTCCAGCGCTCCTCCTTTTCATCCCGCTCCTCGCTTGTCTCACCCTCTATTTCGCCTGGACCGTCAAGCAAGGCTTCCGCAACGGCGAGACAGGCAGCAGCCCCGCCAGCATTCCATTCGTCTTCTACGAGGATCTCGGCTTCAACGGCTTGGGCCCCGGCCGCGCCGATATGCGCGCCCGCAGCCTCCACGTTTTCCTCCCTTACATAGCCCCCGCCTGCATCCTCGGCATCCCACTCTGCTACGCTCTCGCCCGGGCGGCCGCCGTCCGCTTCGGTCTTTCATCCAGTAAATTCCTGGCGATTTGCTTAGCCGTCTGCCTCCCCGCCGGCTTCGTCTTCGCTCTCGGTTTTGCCAAAGGCTTTCTCGTCCTCGGTCGCCACATGACCCCCCTCTTTCCATTCGTGCTCTGCGCCGTCGCCTTCTCCATCTCCCACCTCTGGCGGCGCCGCAACCTCCTGGACCGCGCCGCCGCCGTATTGATCGTCATCGCCCTCGCCATCTCCTCCCTGGAAATCCGCTTCGCCTCCCGCCATCAAAAGGACGACTACAAAGACGCCGCCGCCATCGCGATCGCGGCTCTGGCCCAAAGCGAAGACGTCTGGTGGGTCGCCGACCCCGTCGCCGGTGAGTACTATTCCGTTCCAGTCTCCCAGACTCCCGATAGTCCCGCCCCCGCCACCGCCCTCTACCTCTGGAAAGCCCTTCCCGCCGACCTCGTCCCTCTGCCGCCTCCCACTCTCGTCGTCCTCTCAAAGCCCGATATCTTCGACACCAACTCCGCCGTCCTCAACTACCTCAAACAAAACAACTACACCCAATTCCAAACGCTCCCCGCCTTCACCCTCTGGAAAAAATAAACCACAGCCCAATTCCTCAAGGGATCGTGCTTCCATTATCACGATCGAGCGGCAGCGGAAACGCGAGCGGATAAACGGTATCCCTGCCACAATCCACACATCCGGATAACAACCCGTTTACCGAGCAGTGGCGGCGTATCGCCCAACGGCGCGGGACTTCTGAGAAATACCCGCCTGGGGTCGGGCCTTACTGACATTTTCACTGACAATCAACGATTTTCCCAACGCCCTTTGAGCCCTAACAGGCTCAACTGTAGAGCCTTTCGAGATGGCGGCGGGTCGGACCCCCTCCAAAAAAATATGCGTCAATCCGCGGTTAAAAAAACTCACCGCATACTCAACTGCGGCTCACTCTCCTCCACCGGCTTATCCATCACGATCTGCGGGTATACCTTCCCGATCAGCTTCTGGATCATCGCGTCCGTCGCCTCCTCATCCCTCCCGTTGCTTATCGTCGCAGCCACCGTCACAAACGCCCACCGCTGGTTATATCCGTGAAGCAGCCGGTCCTTCATGTCGATATACTCGCGCTCGAAGTGCGACGCCGTAATATCCGAGTACCCCACAAACCAGTAATAATCCAGGTTGTAAACCGTCGCCACCTGCCCCTTCGCAATACTCACCTGCCGCATGTTGTGCAGCCGCGTCACCGGCAGCGCTCCCCCGGGCGCTTGCGGCACATTCAGAGTCAACGACTTCGAGTCCACTATCGTCCACCCCTGCGCGGGCAGGCACCGCTCCGGCCTGTGGATGCTGTTGTCCAGGTCATGTCCGGATAACACTATGGACACCAGCGCCGCATTCCTGAACCCATCGTCATATATCTTCCGGCAAAACTGCGTATCCGGAGCAAGGCCGGCGCGTTCCTCCACCGATACCTCCTGCGTCTTCCCGATCCATCCTCCGAGCAAATCCGGCAGCTCCATCCGCACACGGCACGGCTGGATCTTCGTCTCGCGCGGGATATAGAAAACCGATCCCAGCCCGCACGCCAGCAGCACCTGCAGAATCACAAGGCGGCTAATAGTCATACGGCTCACCATCTCCGCTCCCCGGATCCCCCTTCCCGTCCTTTCTCGCCTTCACCTGCTTCACCGCTTCAAATATCGGCAAATCCAGCAGCCTGCTCATCATCAGCATCGCCGCCAGCGCTATCGGGAACGACACATACCCGGAATACTCATGGTACGGGCCGCCCGCAAAATCCGACCCGAATAATTTTGCCACGATGAATATCGAAACAATCCTCCCCGCGTTTCCTATGATCGCAAACCCCGTCGAGAAAAGCAGGATCGTCGCCTTCTTCCACAGCTTCGTCTGCGTAAGGTGCACATAGATCGCCGTCACCATTACCATCGCCATCAGCGACCGGATCCCGCTGCACCCCTCCGCTACGTCGAATCCCTTGAAGCTCTGGTCCAGCGGCCGCAGCGTCGTCCCCTCCGCATACAGCGGTATCCCCACCAGCCCGCATACCAGTTGCGATATCCCCGTCACCATGAATTGCAGGCTGGACGTCGCCTGCTCAATCGCCGACACCGGGATCATGAAAACCAGGAAAACTATCGGGAACAACAGGATCCGCGCGACCTCCTTCCCCCATAGGTAAAGCACGATCCCATACAGCATCACCGGCCCCGCCGCCATCCCCACCCGTCCTTGCAGCGTCCGCGCGCCCACCGCGAATATCACACACCCTATCACCACCCAGATCAGCCCCTGGTTGCACCCCTCCTTCTTTGCCTTTGCCAGCTCATCCCGGTGATACCACACCAGGTAGGCAAAGATCAGCGGCACCAGCTTCCCATGCTCAAAATTGTATTGCGGCGCGAACCGCATCCACGCCCACTCACCAATCGCCCGGCCGTCGTAGATCGGCACATACCCGTAAAAATAGACCAGCGTCGCCGCAATCCCCAGCAGCAGCGCCAGCCCCGCTATATCAAGCGGCGTCCACCTCCGTTTTAGAAAACCAAGGTAGTCGAAACTTCCCGCGCTGTCCGTGGATACATCATTCGCCATCCGCCCGGACATTACCGGCGCCCCATCCCAAACGCAAATAACGAAAACCTGCCCACTCCCGCATTTTCACCCTCCCAT